>BNJU01000195.1_pt1 | contig 104334 bp, 112 predicted proteins | sample 8539281 | NCBI WGS metagenome assembly BNJU01 (sample SAMD00202456, study PRJDB9452) | human saliva metagenome | isolation source: human saliva | place: Japan | reverse complement strand
GGCGCGTCACGCAGATGAACACGATGAACGCCAGCGCCGCGGCCCACAGCAGGTAGCGCAGACGGCGACCGACGCGTGTCGTCGTCAGAACCAGCACCAGCGACACGAACAGCGCGGTCACGGCCGTCGCGTGACCCGACGGGAACGAGTAGCCGTCCTCGGTGATCAGGCGCAGCGCCTCCTCGGGACGAGGACGCTCGTAGAGGTGCTTGATGATGAAGCTATTTGCAGCCGAGAACACCACGGAACACAGGATGTACAGGGCGTTCATGACCTTCTTGATGAACCACCACACGGCGCCCGCCACGGCCAGCGCCACGACGACAGCACGCTTGGGGTCGAACAGCCACGAGGCGCCCGTCATGAACGAGTTCATCGCCGGCGTGCGCGACGCGACGAAGTCAGACCACACCGTGGTGTCGATCGACAGGGGACTCGTGATGAATCCGCCCGCGACGGCTACGGCCGCGACGAGGAGAACCCCGATGATCACGGGGGGAGTCAGAAGGCGACGAGCAATCATAGTGAAATCCTACCGTAGTGTCAGTCGTTGGCGCCGTACTCGTACATCCAGCGCCCGGCCCGGCGTGAGAAGCGTGAATGCTCGCGCATCTGTCCGGATTCTCCAGTCGATACGTCCCGCCACGAGGCCACGAACGTCACGGTGCCCTCCTCGTCGGAAGGACCTCCGGCCTCGGCCCCCAGGATCTGCAGACCCGTCCACTGCGTCCCCTCCACCCAGTACGGGGGAACGGGGCGCGTGCGCGGGTGCCACGTGCGGAACAGGTAGTCCTCGTCGCGCAGCGCGAACGCCGTGTAGCGCGACCGCATGAGCGCCTCGGCGGTCGGAGCCACCTCGCCGTCCAGGTAGCGCCCGCAGCACTGCGCCAGCATCGCCCCCGACCCGCACGGGCAGGTACGAGGCCGGGGCACGCCAGCGCTCGCAGCGCCGGGAGCAGCGGGGGAGGAGGTCACGCCTGGTCGCCCAGGGAGGCCAGCCAGCGCTCCGCATCCAGGGCCGCACGGCAGCCGGAGCCGGCCGCCGTGATGGCCTGGCGGTACGTGTGGTCCACGGCGTCACCGCAGGCGAAGACGCCCGCGACGGACGTGCGCGTCGACGGCTCGTCGACCGTGATGTAGCCGGCCTCGTCGAGGGCGACCTGGCCGCGCAGGAAACCCGTGCGGGGCAGGTGACCGATCGCGACGAACACGCCGTCCACGGCGATCTCGCGCGTGGAACCATCCACCGTGGAGGCCAGGCGCAGGCCGGTGACGGCCTCGTCGCCCAGGACCTCGTCGACGGTCGCGTTCCACTCGAAGGAGATCTTCGGGTTGTTCAGGGCGCGCTCGGCCATGACGCGCGAGGCGCGCAGGGCGTCGCGACGGTGCACGACAACGACCTCGGACGCGAAGTTCGTCAGGAAGGTGGCCTCCTCCATCGCGGAGTCGCCGCCGCCGATGACGGCCAGGCGACGATCCTTGAAGAAGAAGCCGTCGCAGGTCGCGCAGTAGGAGACGCCGCGGCCGGAGAACTCGTCCTCGCCGGGCACGTTCATGTGACGGTACTCCGAGCCGGTGGCCAGGATGACGGCGCGCGCGTAGAAGACCTCGTCCTCGGTCGCCACGGCCTTCACGTCGCCCTCGAGGTTGACGGCGACGACGTCCTCGTAGCGAACGTCCGCGCCGAACTTCTCGGCCTGCTCGCGCATGTTGTCCATGAGCTCGGGGCCCTGAATGCCCTCCGGGAAACCGGGGAAGTTCTCGACCTCGGTCGTGTTCATGAGCGCGCCACCCGCGGCCAGCTGACCGGCCAGCACGATGGGGGCGAGGCCGGCGCGGGCCGTGTAGACCGCAGCCGTGTAGCCGGCCGGACCCGAGCCGACGATGACGACGTCGTGGACGGTGGCGCCCTCGGGCACCTCGGCCGACGGGACCTGCACCTCGGCGGTCTCAGCGGTGGTATCGGTGGATTCGGCCGTCACCAGGCCCGGAATCGTCACGAAAGACATGCGTACCCTCCTTCAGGGTTACTGAACTGTAAGTTCGGAGATCCACGCCCAGTTGCGTCCGTCCTGGCCCTTGGGCATGGAGCGGAACTGCAGCGCGATTGAGTCGGTTTCGACGGGCTGGGGCAGTGTGATCGTCGTCGTCGGGGACAACGAGGACGTGGCCAGTTCTGTTCCCTCACGCGGCTTGGTCGGATCGGTGACGTTGCGCACGACGAGCTCGCCGCCGGACGTCGCCGGATCCATGTTGAGCGTCACCGAGGACACGGTGGCCTTCTGCTGGAGCTTCACGACGATCGTCACGGAAGTCTCGTCGCGGAACTGGTTGTTGTCGAACCAGCGCGAGGACCAGGATGTCGCCGGGTTTGAGTCGATCATGTTGATCGCACGGTCCGGGTGGTCGCCGTCGTCATTGTTCCACGATAGGACCTGCACGGAGGAGATCACGGGGGTCGTGGTCGGAGCCGGCGGGGGCGTCGTGGTGAGCGCGGGGCTGGGCTCCTCGTTGGACTGCTGATGGGAGACGCCGGCGCGCAGGGACTGGGTCAGATCCAGGTCGGTGACCGGTCGGGTGGCCATCCACGGACCCCAGATCGCGCCAAAGAGCACCAGGACGACGCCGAAGATCAGCGCGGGCTTCGTCGGGTCGACGAGCGTGCCGGAGCGCTTGGAGGAGCCCTCCTCGTTCGACGAGGCCGGGGCGTGCCTGCGCGGGAGCGGCAGGTATCGGGGGACGGGGTCCATGACCTCGGTGGCATCCTCGACCGGGGAGCGGGCACCGCCTCGGCTGCCTGCACGCGCGGGATCTGATGCGTCGAGGGGCCGTCCGTCAGGGGAGCGGGATGGGGGTAGTCCTCGGGATTGACCTCAGCGTCGCGCTCGTATCCGCTGGCGGCGGGGTGCCGGCGGCGGGGGAGCGAGGGGAACGCGGGGGCCTCAACCTGCGCGGCGTCCGTCTCATCCGTCACGGGCTCGATGCCGTACTCCGCGAGGGACTCGGGGATCGCCTGCTGCCTTCGCGGCCTCCGTGGCCTCGGCGATGTCGTCGACGATGGGTGCGGCCACGGCCTCGGCGACCAGCGGGTTTTCGACGGGTGCCTGCGTCGCGGGGCCGAGGGTCGGGACCTCGGCGGGCGCGGGGCCGGCGGCATGTCGGCCAGTTCGCAGCCTCATCGGCCGCGGGGGCCGCAGCGGGCGCGGGGGCCGCGGGAGGCGCGGGGATCGGCGAGGCGGAGAGCACCTCGTCAAACGACGGCAGCTTCTCGTCGTCGCCGCTGCGTTCGGGCGTGGGAGCCATCGGTTCCTCCGTCTCGTCGGGTGTGTCCCGTCATTATCTCAGCTGGTGCGGGGGTGGGCGTGGAGGACGCTGCCAGGATGTTCACCACAGCACCCGGGCACGCGCAGGCGGGTGAGCAGCGGGCGCATCATGACGGCCGATTCGCCGGGCGCAGCGAAGCGCAGGACCAGGAGGTACACGAGGCCGGTCAGCGCGGACACGAGCGAGAGCTTCACGCCGGCCAGCGCCATGCGGCCCAGCGTCGACGAAATCTCGGTGTGGATGCCCATGAGCCACAGGAGGCCAAAGCCCACGAGGCCCGCGACGATCGCGGCGGCCAGGTAGGACACGTAGGAGCGCAGCAGGCCCGCGCGGTCGACGTAGCGGTTCTCGCGCGACACCCACACGACCGCGATAATGCCCTGGGTCAGGCGGCACACGGTCTCGCCGAGCGCGGCCGCGACGACCCACCAGCGTGCGCCGGTCAGGGCGTACATCGACCAGCCGACGATCACCTGGAGGATCGTGGGACCAATGCCCATGAGGAAGACGGGCTTGACGTCCTCGTAGGCGAAGAAGACGCGCTGGCTCATGAGGACCATGCCGGTCGAGGCGACGCCGGGCATGAGCGAGGCGAGAACGAGGGCGTAGCCGGTCACGGCCTCGGGATCCCCGCCCTTGGCCGCCATCGCGATCTCCATCATGGGGACGGAACCGGCCATCAGCATGGCTGCGGCGACGAGGGTCAGCGACGTAATAGTGCGCACGCCCAGGTGGTAGTTGTCGGCCACCGCGCGGTCGTCGCCGTCAGCGACGGCACCCGCCATGCGGGTGAAGATCGCGGTCGTCAGCGACACCGTGATGAGCGACTGGGGCACCATGAAGATCATGAACGCCGTCGAGTAGGCGAGGATGCCGACGACGCCGCCCTGAGCGCCGTTGCGGCCGATGAAACCGTCGGCCATGGCGGCCAGGTTGTTCGTGGACAGGACGCCGACCTGGGACACGCCCAGGGTCGCGAACGTCCATCCGGCCACGCGCGGCATCGACCCGAAAGAGGTTCCGCGGAAGTGGAAGTCCGGCTTGAAGGAGACTCCCGCTCGACGCATCGGCCACAGCAGGCACAGGGCCTGGCAGATGACGCCGAGGGTCGCGGATCCGGCGAGGACCCAGAACTGCGCGCCCGTCAGGTCGCCCGCGGGAATGCCACCGTCCGGTGCGCCGCCCCAGATGGCGAGGAAAGCGCCGAGGCCCGCGATGCCCACGACGTTGTTGACGACGGGCGCCCACATGTAGGGGCCCGAAGATCTCGCGCGCGTTGAGTAGCTCGCCGAGCAGGTTATACAGGCCGTAGAAGAACAGCTGCGGCAGGCACAGGAGGGCAAAGAGAATCGCGAGGTTGCGAATGTCCTCGGTGTAGCCGGCGGCCGTGATCATCACCAGGACGGGGGCGAGCACCATCGTCGCGAAGGTGACGAGGAAGAGCAGGGTTCCCGCGAGGGTCAGCAGGCGGTTGACGTAGGTGTCACCGTCGTGGCGGCGTTTGATGGCGCCGACGATCTGCGGGACCAGGACGGCGTCGAAGATGCCGGAGGCCAGCAGGTTGAAGACCGTGTTGGGCAGCGTGTTCGCGGTCTGGAAGGCGGCGCCGACGCCGCCGGCGGTCGCGCCGACCGCGGCGATGAGCATCGCGTTGCGCACGAAGCCGAGGATGCGCGACACCATGGTGCCCGACGCCATGAGCGCCGATGCCCTCAGGATCGATCGGCGAGGCGTGTTCGAGCTCATGGGGTCTCCTTCGTCGTTGCTGTCTCGGATTCAGTGGTGATGTCTGTCGTGTCGGCGTCGCCGGAGGGTGCCTCGGCGTCGCCGGATGCGGCCTGCGCTTGCGTGCGGCCCTCTTGCGCAGCGAACGCGTGATGCCGGCCAGGAAGAGCAGGCCGAAGAGCGAGGCGATGACGGCCGTGATCGCATCCTCCCACCCGGCGCGCATGCGCACGGTCACGGTCTGGGAGTCGTCGAGGACGAGGCCGTCGGGTGTGGTGACCTTGTACGTGACCTCGATGTCGCCACTGCCGATCGCACCCACGGGCACCTCGACCGTCGTCGCGCCCTGCGCGGCGAGCGTCTGGGATTGGGCGGGGGTGGCGCGCAGACGCGGGTCGTCGGGCACGAGGGTCACGTCGACGCGCACCGGCCAGGGCAGGTTATTGCGCACGAGGACGGGGAAGTTCGCGGACTTGTTAATGAGGTTGACGGCCGAGGAGGGCTCGACGGTCACGGCGGAGAGCATGGTCGTGACCTGCGAGGTGACGGCAGTCGCCGCGTCGAGCTGCTCGGAGGGGTGAGCTGCGCGGACAGGGGCTGGGAGAATCTGGGGGGTGACCGAGGCGTACACCGCGTCGGCGTCGTCCGTCGCCTTCGCCAGCGGTGTGAGCATGGTCAGGGACGAGGCCATGGCCGAGATCGCGGTCTCCGTGTCGGCCTCGAGGACGCCGGCCCCGACGGTCTGGCGGTCGACGTCGGTGGGTTCACTGGCGGCCATCTCGCTGAAGGACATGGCGCTTACCCAGCGTGGCGAGAACAGGGCTTTTCGTGCGGCCGGTGAGCCGCTCGTTGATGACGGTTCCGCGCTGGGCCGCAGCGAAAATAGTGCGCGAGGAGGCGGGGCGCTCGCGGGTGATGATCGCGGTGATTGCGGTGAGGGCCTGTTCGGCGTCGAGCTCGTCGCCGCCGGATGCGTTCCACGACAGGAGCGCCGCGATGTCGCTCTGCTGGGCGGTGCGTGCGCCCGTCCCGTCCGTCGAGGTCTCGCCGGTGGCAGGGGTCGACGTTGACGCGCGCGTAGGAGGTGAAGGGAACGTCTTCGGCAGGGGTCAGGGTGCCGACCGGGGCGATCGTGATCTGCTGCGAGGAGGCGAAACCCGACAGGAACGACGTGCCGAAGGTCGTGTCCGCAGGCCAGGCGACGTTACGCAGGGATCGAGGGCCCGGGTCGGGCGCGGAGGTCGTCGTGGCGGACTGGCCGGCGGTAGTCGTGGATGCGCTCGGCGTCGGCGTGGCCTCAGGGTGTCCCGGAAGGGAGGGGTGGCCGAGGTCGACGGGGCTCGGGCTGGCCGGAGAGTTGGCGGGTGCGACCCACCCGGCCTTGCGCAGCGTGTCGGGGAAGTCGGCCATCGAGCGCGAGGCGCGGTCCCAGAAGCCGGTGTTGCCCGACAGCGACAGGGGCACCGAGGTCGGCGTCTCCCTCGGGCAGGGCGATGATCTCGGTCGCGTTCGACAGGGAGCGCCGCGACGAAGGCCTCGGACTGGAGGTCAGCGCGCGCTGCGCCGGGTCCGTGGCCGTGGGGGCGGGCGTCGGGGTGGGGGACGCGCTCGGCGAGGCCGAGGGGGCACCGGACTGACCCGATTCCGCGTCGGACTGGCCGGACTGGGCAGGGTCAGATCCGGATTGGCTCAGCGTCGGTTGAGGGGACGTCGAAGGGGAAGCCGAGGGGGTCGGCGTGGCCGTGGGCTGCGGGCCGCGAGGGATCAGCAGCGGGTCGACGGCCAGGGTGACGCCGCTGGCGGAGGCGAGGCTGAGGACCGCCGAGCGTTCGCCCTGGTCCTGGGTGGCGCTCGTCGAGGTCCAGGGATCACGGCGCTCACGCGCGAGGCGGAGACCCTGCGCGCCCGAGTCCCACACGATGATCGATCGGTCCTTGCCCGAGTATTCGCCGGAGGTCGCAGTTACGGTCGTGACGCGCGGGCCCCACTCCTCGGCGTCGGTGAGAGGCAGCGAGGACGTGGGAATGTGGATCTCGAAGGAAGTCGTGGCTCCTCGGGCGACGTCCGTGAGCGAGGAGGAGGCCGCGTGGGTGGCGTCCGGCTCGTCGTCGGAGAGGGCGGTCGTCAGCGCGGGGACAGAAATCGGGGTCTCGTTGGCGACGAACACCTCGAGGGAGATATTCGCGAGCGTCGTCGGCGAATCGTTACGGACCGTTCCAGAAATAACGAGTTCGTTTTCATCTGTGATGATTCGAGGTGACAGCGAGTTAATGGAAACAGATAGAGCAGAATCCTCTGAGACCGTACCCATGACGGCGGGGCGCGACGCGTCGGACTGAGAAGAGGTCACGGTGGGCGCCAGGGGCGGCCCCGGCCTCGCTGAGACCGAGGCCGAAGGGAAGAGCCATCGCCGCGCACAGGACGCCAGCCGTCAGCGCGCCCTGGTCACGGCCATCCCGATACAGCAGGTCCAGGGCGATGCGCACGATGCGACGCTCGTTGGGGTAGGCCAGCTGGCGCGACACGTCGCGCAGCGGCACCCACGCGGCCTCCTCGGCCTCGTGATCCGGATCCCCATCGACGGAGATCGTGCCCGACTCATACCCCATCAGGTAGTGGTGGACGACCTTGTGGACGCGGCGGTCGTTGCCGGAGAACCAGTAGTCGATTGATGCGAGGTGGCGGATGATGCGCCCGTGGATGCCGGTTTCCTCGGCGACCTCGCGCAGCGCGGCCTGCTGGGGGGTCTCGGAACCCTCGAGGTGGCCCTTGGGCAGGCACCACTCGATGCGACCCGCTCGATTGCGTCGCGCGATCAACGCCGCATAGGGAATTCCGTCACGCACGTCGACGACGATGCCGCCCGCGCTGGTTTCCGCGGAAATCGGCAGGTGAGAGCGGCCAGCGCGCACAGAAGCGGACCGACGCGGGGGTCGGGGCACCCCGCTTCGGCGGTCAACTGGACGTGCAGGCATGACTCCACTTTAGCCGGTACGCGGCCCCCGGTAGTCGGCCAGGGTGCTTTCCTGGCATGCTTAAGGGCGATGAGTACCCAGTCAACTTCCCCGAATAACGGCCCCGTGACCGCGCAAAACGCCGGAACGACGGACATTCCTACCCTCATGGCGAACGCCACGAGGACCTTCGCCGCGCTCCCGCCCGCGATTATGGAACTCGGCACGATTTTTGACGAGGCCGGGGAGGAGCTCGCGCTCGTCGGCGGGCCCGTGCGCGACGCGTTCCTGGGAGTGACTCCTCACGACTTCGACATGACGACCTCCGCGCGCCCCGAGCGCACCGAGGAGCTCCTGGCGAAGTGGGGCAACGCGACCTGGGACATCGGCAAGGAGTTCGGCACGATCGGCGGGCGCCGCGGCGACCTGGTCGTCGAGGTGACGACCTACCGTACCGACGAGTACGAGATCGGCTCGCGCAAGCCCGAGGTGACCTTCGGCGACACGCTCGAGGGCGACCTGACGCGGCGCGACTTCACGGTCAACGCGATGGCGATGCGCCTGCCGCAGATGGCCCTCGTCGACCCGTGCGGCGGCCTGGCCGACCTCGCGGATGGCAACCTGCGCACCCCCGTGTCCGCCGAGCAGTCCTTCGATGACGACCCGCTGCGCATCATGCGCGCCGCGCGTTTCTCCGCGCAGCTGGGCCTCGACGTCGACATGGACGTCTTGAACGCGATGGAGACCATGGCCTCGCGCCTGGAGATCGTCTCCGCCGAGCGCATCCGCGCCGAACTCGAGCGCCTCATCATTTCGCCCTACCCGCGCCGCGGCATCGAGCTGATGGTGCACACGGGCGTCGCCGACATCGTCCTGCCCGAGGTCGCCGGCCTCGTCTCCACGGTGGACGAGCACAAGCGCCACAAGGACGTCTACGAGCACACCCTCACCGTCGTCGAGCAGGCGATGGATCTGGAGACCGGCCCGGACGGTCCCCGTGCCCGCCCCCGACTTCATCCTGCGTTTCGCCGCCCTCATGCACGACGTCGGCAAGCCCGCGACCCGCCGCTTCGAGCCGAACGGCACCGTCTCCTTCCACCACCACGAGATCGTGGGTGCGAAGATGACGCGCAAGCGCATGAAGGCCCTCCACTTCGACAAGGCGACGATCGAGGCCGTCACCACCCTGGTCGCGCTGCACCTGCGCTTCCACGGCTACGGCGAGGCTGCCTGGTCCGACTCGGCGGTACGCCGCTACGTGGCCGACGCGGGCGACCTCCTCGAACGCCTCCACCGCCTCACGCGCGCGGACTGCACGACCCGCAACCGCCGCAAGGCCAACTACCTGTCCGCCGCCTACGACGACCTCGAGGCGCGCATCGCCGCCCTGCGTGAGCAGGAGGAACTGGACGCGATCCGCCCCGACCTCGACGGCGACCAGATCATGGAGATCCTCGGGCTACGCCCCTCGCGCGCCGTGAAGATCGCCCGCGACTACCTGCTCGAGCTGCGCATGGAGCGCGGGCCGCTGGGCGAGGAGGCCGCCCGTCAGGCCCTTCTCGACTGGTGGGCATCGGACGACGTGCGCGCGCTCGCCGAGGAGTACCAGGCGCAGCAGGCCCACTGGGAGGCCAAGGTCGCGGAAAAGAAGGCCCGCAAGGCCGCCGCGAAGGCCGCCCGCGAAGCTCAGGGACAGTGAGACGGGGCGCGGGGCGACAATCGTCACGCCCGCGCACGGTGCGATCCCTGTCATGCCGCCGTACTCTGGGAATAATTCAACTTTTTGTTAGGAGAGTTATCGCATGAGCACGTTCACCCCCGAGAAGGCATCGGCCGACATCGGCGTGTACGGCCTGGGAGTCATGGGCGCAAACCTCGCCCGCAACCTGGCCCGCAACGGCTACGCGACCGCGGTCTTCAACAGGACCCCGGCTCGCACCGAGAAGCTCATGGCGGAGCACGGCGACGAAGCGACCTTCGTTCCCGCGTCCACCCTGGAGGACTTCGTCGCGTCCCTGCGCGCGCCCCGCGTCGCCATCATGATGGTCCAGGCCGGCCCCTCGACGGACGCCGTCATGGAGCAGCTCGCCGACCTGATGGACGAGGGCGACATCATCGTCGACTGCGGTAACTCCCTGTTCACAGACACGATCCGCCGCGAGAAGTGGGCCGCCGAGCGCGGCCTGCACTTCGTGGGCGCGGGCGTCTCCGGCGGCGAGGAGGGCGCCCTGTGAGGGTCCCTCCATCATGCCTGGCGGCACCCCGGCCTCGTACGATCGCCTCGGCCCCATGTTCGAGGCCATCGCCGGCACCTACGACGGCGTGCCCTGCTGCACGTACATCGGCGCGAACGGCGCCGGCCACTTCGTGAAGATGGTGCACAACGGCATCGAGTACGCCGACATGCAGGTCATCGCCGAGGCCTACACCCTCCTGCGCGAGGGCCTGGGCGCCACCCCGGCCGAGATCGCCGACATCTTCGCCGCCTGGAACGAGGGCGAGCTCAACTCCTACCTCATGGAGATCACCGTCGAGGTCCTGCGCCAGGTGGACGCCGAGACCGGCAAGCCCCTCGTCGACCTCATCGTGGACGCCGCCTCGCAGAAGGGCACCGGCAAGTGGACGGTCCAGACCGCCCTCGACCTGGCCGTCCCCGTCACCGCGATCGGCGAGGCGACCTTCGCGCGCGGCGCGTCCTCCGAGCCCGCCCAGCGCGCGGCCGGCCAGGCGCTCGCGGGCAACGCTAGCGCCCTCGTCATCGAGTCGGACGAGGCCCGGGCCGCATTCATCGAGGACGTGCGCCAGGCGCTGTTCGCCTCCAAGATCGTCGCCTACTCGCAGGGCTTCGACGAGATCGAGGCCGGCGCGAAGGAATACGAGTGGGGCATCGACAAGGGCGCCCTGGCTCGCATCTGGCGCGCGGGCTGCATCATCCGCGCGGCTTTCCTCGACGACATCACCCGCGCCTACGAGGCCGACCCCGACCTGCCGCTGCTGCTGGCCGCCGAGCCGTTCGCGACGCGCTTCCAGGAGTGCACGCCCGCGCTGCGTCGCGTCGTGGCCCAGGCGGCCCTCGCCGGCGTTCCGATCCCCGTGTTCGCCTCGTCCCTGGCCTACTTCGACCAGATCCGCGCGACGCGCCTGCCGGCGGCCCTCATCCAGGGTCAGCGTGACTTCTTCGGCTCCCACACCTACCACCGGGTAGACAAGGAGGGTGTCTTCCACACCCTGTGGGCTGTCGATGGTCGTCCCGAGGAACAGTGGTCCTGATCTGAGACTGCGGCGGAAGCCGCACGAGGGGGTGGGTGCGCGGCACCCACCCCTTTGTGTTGCAGCCCATACTTTGTGGTTCTTTCAGGAAACCCGGTTAATCTAGGGGTACACCAATCCGCTGAAAGGGCGAATACGTGGCTACTAACAACGGACAGTCTGACTGGAACGACATCATCGAGCCTGGCGGCTCCGGCACGTCAGGGCGGGACTCGCTGCCCTCGCGACGCGCGGTGCGCGCCGCGGCCGGATCGCATGCATCCCGGAAGGCTGCCAAGGCCTCGTCGGCCGGTAAGAAGGGCCCGGCGAAGAAGAGGTTCCGGTGGGCCAAGCGCATCGGCTTCTCAATTCTGACCGTCTTCCTGGGCGTGTTCATCGCGGGCATGGCGATGTTCCTGTACCTCTACAACACGCTGACCGTGCCCGCGCCGGATGACCTGGCGCTGGCGCAGAAGACCACGGTCTACTACGCCGACGGTACGACCGAGATGGGCACCCTGGGTGACATCAACCGTCAGATCATCGACACGACGACGCTGCCCGACTACGTGTCGAAGTCGATCGTGGCCTCCGAGGATCGCACGTTCTACACGAACTCGGGTGTTGACCTGAAGGGCATTTTCCGCGCCCTCATCAACAACCTGCGCGGCGGCGCCCGCCAGGGTGGTTCGACGCTGACCCAGCAGTACGTGGAGCGCTACTACATCGGCGAGACCACGTCCTACACGGGCAAGCTCAAGGAAGCCGTCCTGGCCATCAAGATCAACCGTGAGAAGTCCAAGGACGAGGTCATCGGTGCCTACATGAACACGATCTACTTCGGTCGTGGCGCGTACGGCATCGACGCTGCCGCCCAGGCCTACTTTGGCCACGGCGCCTCTCAGCTGACCCTGTCCGAGTCGGCGCTCCTCGCGGCCGTCATCCCCGCGCCCTCCGCGTGGGACCCCGCCGTCAACCCCGACAAGGCGAAGGAGCGCTGGGAGCGCGACCTGAACCTCATGGTCGAGGACGGCTGGATCACGCAGGCCGACAAGGACGCCGCGGTGTTCCCCGACACCATCGACCCCGACACGCTCAATAGGGCCTCGATGACCGGCACGAATGGCTACCTGATGGCCCAGGTCAAGCAGGAGCTCCTCGCCTCCGACCAGTTCGACGAGGACAAGATCAGCCAGGGTGGTCTGCGCATCACCTCCACGATCGTCAAGGAGCACCAGGAGCAGGCCGTCGCGGCCGCCGAGGGCATGAACGAGGTCGAGGGCTGGGATCCCACGCACCAGCACGTGGCCCTGTCCTCCATGGACCCGGCCACGGGCGAGATCCTCGCCGAGTACGCGGGCGCGGATTACGAGAAGCGCCAGCAGAACGCCGTCACGCAGGACATCGCGATGGCCGGCTCGGCCTTCAAGCCCTTCGCCCTGCTGGCGAACGCGCGCCTGGGTGGTACGGTCTACGACACCTACTCGGGCAAGTCTCCGCAGTATTTCCGAGGCATGGGCACCCCCATCTCGAACGACGGCGGCTACTCCTTCGGTAACGTCACCCTCGTGAAGGCGACCGCCTACTCGATGAACACGGTGTTCGTGGGCCTGAACGACGACGTTGAGCCGGAGAATACGCTCAAGGCCGCCATCGACGCGGGTATCCCCGAGGACACGGTGGGTCTGAACGACGAGCTGCTCAACGTCCTGGGCCCCTCCTCGCCGCACAACATCGATCTGACGACCGCCTACTCGACGATCGCGAACGGTGGCGAGCGCGTTACCGCCCACATCGTTAAGAAGGTTGAGGACTCGAACGGTAAGCTGCTCTACAGCGGCGACGTGGCCCCCAAGCGCGTCTTCGACGTCGAGGAAGTCTCCTCGATCATGCCGGCCCTTGAGGCCGTCACGAAGGGCGAGGGTACTGCCGCCAACGTTGATCCCGCGATCGCGCGACTGACGACGGCCGGCAAGACCGGCACCTCCTCGGACCAGCTCTCCGCCCAGTTCGTGGGCTTCGTGCCCGGCATGGTGACCGCCGTGTCGATGTACCAGTCCGACGACGCCGGTAACTCGGTGCCCCTGGATGACGTGGGCGGCCTCGATCAGTTCCACGGCGGCGACTGGCCGGTCGACGTGTGGATCGACTACATGAAGCCGGCGACCGCGAACCTGCCGGGCGACGACTTCCCGTGGAAGGTCGAGTCCAACCGCAAGGTGCACAACAACGCGCCCACGCCCGCGCCGAGCGCGACGACCGACGCCCCGCAGTCCGCTGCCGAGCCCACCGAGACGCCTACCCCCACCGAGACGCCCTCCGCCGAGCCCACCGAGAATTCGGAGAACGGCGGCAACGGGAATAACGGCAACGGCGGGAACAATAACGGCAACGGTTCCAACAACGGCAACGGCGGGAATAACAACGGCGGCAACGGTTCCAACAACGGCAACGGCGGGAACAATAACGGCGGCAATAACAACGGCAACAACAATGGCGGCCGAAGAAACTAGCCGCGCGTCCTAGCGCCGATGCTGCGGGCCCCGAGGAGCATCCTCGGGGCCCGCAGTGCACGTGGGAGCCGTTGTGAGCCTCGTTCGTTCAGCCTTCAATACCCGACGCGGTCTCGCCGCCGTGGCTGAGAGGTGGGAGGGGGCCGTCGATTTCGACGGGGACCCTTTCAATCGAGCCATCGGGGTGCTTGGCGTAGCGTCCGAGCCAGCGCCACGCGTAGGGGCTGGCACCGATGACCTCAGTGCGATCGGCGCTCAGGACAGCGAACTCGCCTTCGGGCAGGGTGGCGATCATGAATTGTGCCTGCTCGCCGGTTGTTGAGTCCCAGATGCGGGCGGTACCGTCCTTGGATCCTGTGAGGATGTGTGTGCCGTCGGGTGACCAGGCCGCCGCACCGATCCAGTAGGTGTGTGTGAGTGTGAGCGCGTCGTCTCCGGTGGTGGCGTCCCAGATGCGGGCGGTACCGTCGCTGGATCCGGAGAGGACGTGTGTGTGCCGTCCGGTGACCATGCCACCGCAACGACCCAGTTGGTGCGGCTGTGTGTGAGTGTGAGCGTGTTGTCTCCGGTGGTGGCGTCCCAGATGCGGGCGGTACCGTCGCCGGATCCGGAGAGGACGTGTGTGCCGTCGGGTGACCACGCCACCGCTGCGATTTCACTGTTGGTTGTGAGTGTGAGTGTCTTGTCTCCGGTGGTGGCGTCCCAGATGCGGACGGTGCGATCTGCAGATCCTGAGAGGATGTGTGTGCCGTCGGGTGACCAGGCCGCCGCACCGATCCAGTCGGTGTGCTTGAGTGTGAGTGTGTTGTCTCCGGTGGTGGCGTCCCAGATACGGACCTCGGCGCCGGATCCTGTGATGACGTAGTGTTCCGTCGGGTGACCACGCCACCGCAAGGACGGGATGTTCGTGTGTGAGTGTGAGTGTGTTGTTTCCGGTGGTGGCGTCCCAGATGTGGGCGGTGCCGTCCTTGGATCCTGTGAGGACGTGTGTTCCGTCGGGTGACCATGCCACCGCAAAGACCGCATGTGTATGGGTGAGTGTGAGTGTGTTGTTTCCGCTGGTGGTGTCCCAGATGCGGGCGGTGCCGTCGCCGGATCCTGTGAGGACGTGTGTGCCGTTGGGTGACCACACCGCTGCGTCGATAACGCTGGTGGTTGTCAGTGTGAGTGTGTTGTCTCCCGTGGTGGCATCCCAGATGGAGACGGTGCCGCCGGATCCTGTGACGACACGGGTGCCGTCGGGTGACCACTCCGCCGCAACGATCCAGCCGCCGTGTCTGTGTGTGCGTGTGAGTGTGTTATCTCCCGTGGTGGCGTCCCAGATGTAGGTGGTGTTGTCGTCGGATTCTGTGAGGATGTGGGTGCCGTCCGGTGACCAGGCCACCGCTTTCGACGAGTACGTTCGTGGTTGAGTGTGAGTGTGTTGTCTCCGGTGGTGGCGTCCCAGATGAGGGCGGTACTGCCGGATCGCGTCATGACGTGTGTGCTGTCGGGTGACCAGGCCACGGCTTCGATATCACTGGTGGTTTCGAGTATGAGGGTGATGTTTCCGGTGGTGGCGTCCCAGATGAGGGCGGTAGCTACCGGATTGTGTGATGACGTGTGTGCTGTCGGGTGACCAGTCCACCGCTTGGTATCAGCGTGTTTGTGCGGTGAGTGTGAGTGTGTTGTTTCCGGTGGTGGCGTCCCAGATGCGGGCGGCACCGTCGCCGGATCGTGTGATGACGCGTGTGCCGTCGGGTGACCAGGCAACCGCTCTGACGGCATTTTTGTGCGTGAGTGTGAGTGTGTTGTTTCCGGTCGTGGTATCCCAGATGCGGACGGTGCTGTCGTCGGATCGTATGAGGACGTGTGTGCCGTCGGGTGACCACGCCACCGCAAGGGATCCAGTCGGTGTGGGTGAGTGTGAGTGTGTTGTCTCCGTGGTGGCATCCCAGATGCGAGCGGTACCGTCTATGGATCCTGTGAGGATGCGGGTGCTGTCGGGTGACCAGGCTGCCCTAGTGATGAGACGTTCGTGGGTGAGTGTGAGTGTGTTGTCTCCGGTGGCGGCGTCCCAGATCAGGGCCGTGCCGTCTTTGGATGTTGTGAGGATGTGTCTGCCGTTGGGTGACCAGGTCACCGCTTTCGATGTCACTGTTGGTTGTGAGTGTGAGTGTGTTGTCTCCGGTGGTGGCGTCCCAGATGCGAGCGGTGCCGTCGCCGGATCCTGTGAGGATGTGTGTGCCGTCAGGCGACCAAGTCAGCCTACGCACGTGGTCGGAGTGGCCGCCGAGGATCTGTGCTTCGGGGAGAAGGCGAAGCCTGTCGTGCTCCGTGAGGGGTGCGGTCAGGACGTTGGAGAGTTCCAGGCGGTAGCCGGTCGAGTGGAGGAGTTGGGTGCGATAGCGCATGCCTTTGTCGAGGGAAGCTCCTTCCATGTCGCAGTGGCGGAAGATCGTTCCGGCCAGGTTGGCTTCCTCGAGGTTGGCTTGTGTCAGGGTGCAGTGCTCGAGGAGCGCGCGCTGCATGGAGGCTCCGGTGGCATCGGCACCATCGATGTGGGCATGGCGGATGTGGGCGTTGTCCAAGCGGGCACCTCGGAGCGAGACCCCAGCGAGGTTGAGGGTTGTCGTCTTGTATCCGATGGTCCAGCCGCGCAAGTCGGTGTTCGCAAGGTTGAGGGCGTCGGGACGCGGGTGGGGTGCGTCCTTCTTGAGTGCGTGCAGGGTGTAGGCGAAAGACGTTCGCTCGGGCGCTTGCGCTTGCATGTGTCCCGATCTGCTCGAGGCGGGCGAGTGCCCGGCGTTGCGCGCGCGCGGACAGGCGGTTGATAAGCTCTGCGAGGAACGCGAAACACTCGTCGCTGGGGCAGGGGACCTCCCAGGCGGCATGAGCCTCATCTTCTGATTCGGCCACGAGGGAGTCGGTGAGGCGCTTGGCCAGGAAGTACTCCAGGAGAGAGGGGTGGACGAAGGAGAAGTCATCCCCGTGGCGCACCAGGAAGGTCGCGATTGTCCACTGGTCGAGCATGTATTCCTTGTCGTCCAGTTCCGTGTGGGGGTGGGCGTGAAGGAATTGGACCATCCATGTTTCCATCCAGCGTGCTGCCGGCCATGTCCTGGATTCTGAGCGCCAGACCTGCCACGCCAGGTGGGTCATGAGCTGGATTGTGCGCTCGGGGATGAGGCTGTGCTCGCCGTCGTCGAAAAGATCGCAGATCGCGCGTGCGGTATTCGCATTTCCCTGCGTGGGGTCTTCGAGGCTGCCGAGGATTCGGCGCACTGCGCCTGCGGAGAGGGGACCTTGAGGTGCGGGTGAGGGAGTGGACATCAGTGGTACCTGCCCTTGTTGTCGAGGCGATCGATGATTCTGCTGCAGAAGCGATCGACGAGCTGGGAAGCAGTGATCTCAACCTCAGAGTGTTCGATGCGTGTCGCTGATGGGACTATTATCTCCCGATCGCGAGTGCTCGTTCGAGTGGATGGTGGTGCTCGGGCGTTGCTTCCCACTGTCAGAGCTTCTCCCCCACAGGCAGCAAAAAGGTGGCCCCCGCTCGCATGAGCGGGGGCCAACCCTTCAATCAGCATTCAACCGATGCGTGAAGCCTTCACTTCGCGGCGGAAACGCGGACCTTGAGGTTCGCGGACACCTCGGGAGTGCAGGCCGACGGTCACCGTGTAGTCGCCAACGGCCTTGATGGGCGAGGCGATGATGACGCGACGACGATCGATGGTCTGGCCCAGCTGCTCCTTGACCGCGTCAGCGATCGCAGCAGCGGAGACGGCGCCGAACAGGCGGCCGGAGTTGCCAACCTTGCCGGAGATCTCGACAACGGCACCCTGGAGGGCGTCGCGCACGGCGCGAGCGTCGTCGATCGTGGCGATCTCGTGGCGGCGACGAGCAGCGGCGATCTGGTCGATCTGCTTCTGCGCGCCGGCGGTCCACTGGCGGCGAAGCCGCGGGGGACCAGGTAGTTGCGGGCGTAGCCAGCCTTGACCTCGACGACCTCGCCGGCGTGGCCGAGGTTGGGGACGTCGTGGGTGAGGATCAGTTTCGTGGTAGCCATATCAGCTGTGTCCTTCCCTTATCAGCGGCCGGTCGTGGAGTAGGGCAGCAGAGCCATCTCACGCGCGTTCTTGACGGCGCGAGCGATCTTGCGCTGCTCCTGGGTGGAAACACCGGTCACGCGGCGGGCGCGGATCTTGCCGCGGTCCGAGATGAACTTACGCAGCAGAGCGGTGTCCTTGTAGTCGATCTTTTTCGATCTTGGCCGACTTCAGCGGGTTGGCCTTCTTCTTGATGGGCTTGTTGCGAAGTTGGGGCTTCGCCATGATGGTCTCCTAGTGAATCCGGGCGGACTGTGCCGCCCCAAGCGTGTTGTCTTCGACGTGGCGCTATCCGGCGTAGGTGCCGGGGCGCGCGACTTTAGAACGGGGGCTCGTCGCCGAAGGAGGTGGCGCCGCCAGCAGGGGGCGGAGCGCCACGGGTCCTCGGGGAGCCGCCGGTCGGTGCGCCGTAGTTGGCGCCACCCTGGCCATATCCACCCTGGCCGCCGCCGTAACCGCCGCCCTGCTGGGGCGCGCCCTGCTGGCCGCGGTTGTCGGACTGGTAGCCGCCGCCACCGGAGGGGGCGGTGCGGGTGACCTGCGCGCGTGCGCGGCGCAGGGAGGGGCCGACCTCGTCGACCTGCAGCTCAACGACCGTGCGACGTTCACCCTGCTGGGTGTCGTACGAGCGCTGGGTGAGGCGACCCTGAACGATGACGCGCATGCCCTTACGCAGCGACTCGGCGACGTTCTCAGCGGTCTCGCGCCACACGGAGCAGCGCATGAAGAGGGTGTCGCCGTCACGCCACTCACCGGCGTTACGGTCGTAGGTTCGGGGGGTGGAGGCCACCGTGAAATCGGCGACCGCGGCGCCGGACTGCGTCCAACGCAGTTCGGGGTCAGCGGTCAGGTTACCGATGACAGTGATGACGGTATCTCCGGCCATGTCGGCTCCTCGGGCTTAGAGGGTGTGGTGTCGGCTCAGTGAGCGTCGGGGCGCAGGAGCTTCGTACGGAGAATGGTCTCGTCGATGCCCATGCGGCGGTTGATCTCGAGAGCGACCTCGGGGGTCGTGGTCATGTCGATGACGACGTAGATGCCCTCAGAACGCTTGAGGATGTCGTAAGCAAGGCGGCGCTTGCCCCAGACGTCAACGTTCTCGACGGATCCGCCGTTGGCAGCCACGGGTGCCAGGTACTTCTCCATCATGGGGGCGACGGTGCGCTCGTCGATCGAAGGATCGAGGATCACCATCAGTTCGTAGTTACGCACGTTGGTTCCCACCTCCTATGGTCTTTACGGTCACGGACGGTCCGTGACAGGAGGGCGTTGCGTATGGCCCGTGAGGGCCTGCTGGACCGGCCGCGGGTGCGGATAGTCCAGCTACCCACTTTACACGGGTGGCAGCGTCTTCGCTAGGGCGTTTCCGGTCACGATTGGGTTCCTCGGGACGAGGCCTGGGCCCGCCCTGCCGGGAGGTCGAACCCCGCGCGAAACCGGGGGTGCGCACGAGGCCGGCCCCGGCCTCGTCGATCGGCTACAGCGAGCGGGCGCCGAGCCCGTTGGTGAGGGCCCGCATGCCTGTGTAGACGGCCGAGTAGGCGAGCCAGACCATCGCGAGCGCCAGGGAGGCGCGAGCGGTGAGGGTGGACGAGTGGGCGATGATCCACAGGAGCGGGGCGTAGACGACCAGGTTGACGATGCCGGCGACGGCCAGGTAGCGGCCTCGTCCCGCGCCGATGAGGACGCCGTCGAGGAGGAAGACGTAGCCGGCGATGGGCTGGAAGAGCGCGCCGACGATGATGGCGACGGTCGCGTAGTCGATGACGGTCTGGTCGGTCGTGAAGATGCGGGTGATCCATGGCGCGGTGATCGCCAGAGCGACGCCGACGGCGACGCCGAAGCCGATGCCCCAGCGTGAGAGGGTGCGCAGGAGGGGGCGCATCGCGCCGCGCTCGCCCGTGCCGGTCGTGAATCCGGCGAGGGCCTGGGCGGCGATCGCGAGCGCGTCGAGCACGTAGGCGGCGAACGTCCACAGGGTCCACACGATCTGGTGGGCTGCCAGCGCCTGGGTGGAGATCGCGGTGACCGCGCTCAGGGTCGCGAGGAGGGCGACGCGCAGCGCGAGGGTGCGCACGAGCAGCGGCGCTCCCTCGAGTGCCGCGCCAAACAGGCCAGTACGTGGAGGGGCGCAGGCTCACGCCCTCGCGTCGGGCCGCGCGCACGATCATCCACCCGAGGAACGCCGCCATGAGCGTCTGCGTGATCGCGGTGCCCAGGCCGGAACCCGCCACCCCCAGGTCGAGGGGGTACATGAGCACCCAGTTGGCCACCGCATTGAAGGCCGCGCCCACGGACGCCGCGATCAGCGGGGTGCGCGTGTCCTGCAACCCGCGCAGGGTGCCCGTGGCCGCCAGGACGACGAACATGCCGACGAGGCCGGGCGCGGAGGCGCGCAGGTAGGCCAGGGCGTGCGGCATCGTCGCAGCGTCGGCCCCCAGCCAGGTGAGCAGGGGAGAGGCGAAGACGGCCAGAAGAATCGCTGCGAGGGCGCCGAGGCCTCCCGCCAGCCACATGGCCTCGACCCCCGAGCGGATCGCACGGTCGCGCCGCCCGGCCCCCAGGTGGCGGCCCGCCAGGGAGGTCGTCGAGTAGGCGAGGAAGATGAAGAGCCCGACCGCCGTGTTCAGCACGGTCGACGCGATGCCCAGGCCCGCCAGCTGCGGGGTGCCCAGATGGCCCACCATCGTGGAGTCGATGACGGTGAACAGAGGCTCCGCGATGAGGGCCCCCAGGGAGGGCAGCGCGAGCGCCAGGATCATCCGCGTGGTGATCGTCGGGGTCGACGAGGCCCGGGTCCCCCTCACGCTTCGCGGGTGAGGTCGGGTCGCTGGGTCCCTGTGTGCTCGTCATGACACTCCGATTCTTTTCCACAATGTGTGCACAGGCCTGTGGAAAGCCGTGCATTGGGAAATTCTAGATGGCTCAATGAATGACAATGATGTGACTGTGATGAGGATATCTGCCCTGACAGATCGGTCATTTCGCGTTGTGCACAGGCGTCGTCGGCGTTGTGCACAGGTTATCCACAATATGTGCACATGCCCGTGCACAGCGCCGGTCGCGCAATCGCCTACAACGCGTTAGTCTTCGCCTGAAGGCTCTCTATCCACAGGGCTTCAGGCCGCGCTCGCGGCACTCAGCCCGGCCCCGGCCTCGTCCCTATACGCCCGCGCACCCGAGAGGATCACGATGTCCGACGACCAGTTCGACCGCGTCCCGCCGCAGGACATCGACGCGGAGATGAGCGTCCTCGGATCGATGATGCTGACGACCGAGGCCGCCAACGTCGTCTCCGAAATGCTGCGCGGGCAGGACTTCTACCAGCCCAGCCACGAGACGATCTTCGACACCATCGTCGAACTCAACGGCCGCGCGGAACCCGCCGACGCGATCACCGTCGCCGGCGAACTCAAGCGCGCGGGCGTCCTATCGAAGGTCGGGCGGCGCAGCCTACCTGCACACCCTCATCGCCTCCGTGCCCACCGCCGCGAACGCCGCCTACTACGCGCGCATCGTGCGCGAACGCGCCATCATGCGCCGCCTCGTCACCGCGGGCACGCGCGTCGTCCAGCTCGGCTACGCGGACGCCGGCGGCGACGTCGACGAGATCGTCGACCAGGCCCAGGCCGAGGTCTACGCCGTCTCCGACGGGCGCGAAACCACCGACTACGTCTCCATGACGCAGATGAGCTCGGACATCCTCAACGCGCTCGAAGACATCGAGAAGAACCAGGGCAAGCTCAACGGCGTGCCCACCGGCTTCACCGACCTCGACGAACTCACCCAGGGCCTGCACGGCGGCCAGATGATCATCGTCGCCGCCCGTCCCGCCATGGGTAAGTCCACGCTCGCCCTGGATTTCTGCCGATCGGCGTCCATGAAGCACGGCATCACCTCGCTGATCTTCTCGCTGGAGATGAGCTCGCAGGAAATCGCGATGCGTATGCTCTCCGCCGAGTCCGGCGTGCGCCTGTCCAAGATGCAGGCCGGCAAAATGAGCGACGTCGACTGGCGCAAGGTCGCCGAAACCACCTCGCGCATGAGCGAGGCACCCCTGTACGTCGACGACTCCGCGAACATCACCATCTCCGAGATCCGCTCGAAGTGCCGCCGCCTCAAGCAGCAGGAAAACCTGGGCCTCGTCGTCATCGACTACCTCCAGCTCATGACGAGCGGCCGCCAGGTCGAGTCGCGTCAGCAGGAAGTCTCCGCGATGTCGCGAAACCTCAAGCTCCTGGCCAGGACCTCGACATCCCGGTCATCGCCGTCTCGCAGCTGAACCGTAACTCCGAGGGCCGCACCGACCGCAAGCCCATGATGAGCGACCTGCGTGAGTCCGGCTCGCTCGAGCAGGACGCCGACATCATCATCCTGCTGCACCGCCCCGACTACTACGACAAGGAAGATCGCCCCGGCGAGGCTCGACATCATCGTCGCCAAGCACCGTGCCGGCGCGACCGCGACCGTCACCGCCCTCTTCCAGGGCGACATGGCGCGCTTCGTCAACTACACGGGACGCCCCGGAGCCCGGGCGGCGGAGAGTGAGGGCTGGTTTCACCCGGCCGCTGGTGTTCCGGGCACCGCGTTGCCTGACTCGTCGGGCCTGGCCGCTGTGTGCGCCCGGTGGGCGGCGGCCCGCCCGCGAGATCGCGCACGCGAGCCTGCGGCTCGGCGCGTCGATCTCGAGGCCCGCCCTGGCCCCTGCCGCCGCCCACCGGCACCGCGGCCAGGCTCTGCAGGCCCCTGCGGCGGCCTCCACACCAGTGGTGCCTGGTCGCTGATGTGTGCGCGGCGCGTCGGCGAAGACCGGCCAGGCCCCGCCATAGCCCGCGGGCACCTCAGCCAGGCCCTGACGCCGTCCCACGGCCGCCGCAGCCGGAATTCGCGATTGAACTTGTTGCTTGCAGCTCGCTGGTGTTCCGGGCGCCGTCGGGCCCGGCTGCCCGCGAGGCTAGGGCGACCTCACTTCGTTCGGCGCCGCGCCTCGAAGCCCGCCCGTGCCCTCCGGACCCTCCGGCGCCCTCCACACCAGTGGTGCCTGGTCGCTGGTGTGTGGCTCGGCCCGCCACCGCCCACCGGGCATCGTAAATCTCGCGTGAAACCGGCGTCGCCTTTGCTCGCGCAGGCTCGAGCCTCAACTGAAACCGGCGTCGCCTTTGCGGGTGAGAAATGGGTGTTTTTGGCGTGGTTTTTCGGTTGCAGAGGTGATGGTCGGTTTCAATGGTTGCTGTTTGGGGGCGAGCATTGGTGATGGTGGTTTCACGTTGGCCTGCATCAGTGGTTGCAGAGGTGTCATTGGTTTCAACGTCGCCACGTCGCTGTGTCCTGTGCGCGAAAAAGTTCGCCCTGCGCGCTCAAAAAAATGGGTCCGAAAAACGCGTTTTCTGGCGCGCTGGGCGAGTTTTTTTCGCGGAAATGCCGGTGGAGCGGGCGTTGCCGGGCGAACTGTTTCGTCACGGACTCACCGCTGCTGTGGGCGCTCCATCGCGGCGCTCGCCGTGCCCAGCAGGCCACACGTGACCCCAGCAGGCCCAGACGCGCCCGCCGGGAATTGGTCCCGGTGGCCGGCGCGGGCCAGGCGCTTGGCGCGAATAGAGCCGACCAGCCAGTCGGTGCTCAGGCAGCCCAGCGCCACCCACACGACACCCATCGCGATCCAGCGGAACGTCGGAACGGTCTCGTGGAAGATGAACACGGCGACGAGCAGCTGCAGGGTGGGCCCCAGGTACTGTAGGAAGCCCATCGTCCCCAGGGTCAGGCCGCGCGCGGCCGAGGCGAACATGATGAGCGGGATCATCGTCAGCGCGCCCGCGCCCACCAGGAGTGCGAGGTGAACGGGCCACGAAAACCCGGAGCCGTCGGAAGATGCGATGGCGTGGAAAGACGTGGAGGATGTGGCCGCCAGGTAGGCGTAGTAGCCGAGCAGGACGGGTGAGACTGCGGCCGTCTCGATCGCCATGCCCGCGAGCGGATCGACGCGCGCGGCCACGTCCTTCTTCACGAGGGAATACAAGCCGAACGTCAGAGCAAGGGTGAGCGAGACGATGGGGACAGCGCGCTGGCCGATCACGAGGATGACGACGGCGACGACGCCGAGGGCCAGGGCCACCTTCTGGATCGGGGTGACGCGCTCGCGCAGCACGATAAGCCCCAACGCGATCGTCACGAGGGGGTTGATGAAGTAGCCGACCGCCGCGTCGGTCGTGTGGCCGGCGAGGACCGCGTACACGTACACCGACCAGTTAACGACGACGAGCGCGCCCGCGACCGCGAGGCGCCACAGGGCTCCCCGGTCGGCGATCAGCGCGCGGATCTTCCCCAGCGAACCCGTCAGGGCGAGCGCGACCAGGCAGAAGAACAGTCCCCACACCGCGCGGTGGACGATCACCTCGACGGCGCCGGCAGGGGCGAGCAGCGAGAAGTACAGGGGGAAGAACCCCCAGATCACGTAGCAGGAAACGCCGAGGGCGAGTGCGCGTGGATCGTTCTTCTGGGTGCTCATGCACCCAGTGTATGAACATCGCGGGGGCAGACGCCGCCGCGGGAACGGCTGTGATCACCTGGCGAGAAAGCGAGAGCGGCCACGTCGTCCCCCGACATCAGGGCGGTTTCGTCGATGCCGAGGACCACGCCGAGGGCCTCCAGGTAGCGTTCCTGCTGGCTTTCCTCGCCGGCCCGGCGCGCCATGACGGTCGGGTTGTGGATGAGGCGCGCGGCCAGGTGGCGCAGCGCTCGGGCCGCATCCTCGGTCGAGAGGGGCCCCCCTCGCCGAGGCGATCAATCTCCTCCTCCACGATGCGGAAGACGCGTGAGCGCAGGTGCCGCACGACCGGGTCCATGGATCGCGCGCCGAGGCCGCGCTCAAAAGAGGAGACCTCCTCGTCGATGATGGCGCGGGCGCGCGTGAGCGCGTCAGCATCGGCTGCCGGGACCGAGGCCTGGATGGTCGGTAGGTCGATGAGCGTCACGTTCGACAGTGAGGCGACAGAGCTTTCGGTGTCGCGCATGAGCGCGAGGTCCAGGACTACGGTGGGCCCGGATGCCGCGGCCATGTCGCGTGTCAGGACAGGGCTTCCCAGTCCGCGGCATGTCACGACGAGGTTGGCGCGCTCCAGGGCGCTGGGAAGATCGACGGCGCTGACCCAGCCGATGCCTCGTCCCTGGGCGAATTCACGGGCGCGCCCGGACGTCGAGTAGACGGACACCTCCGATGCGCCGAGCGCCTGCAGGGCGCTGACGCTTGCGCCCGCGTAGGCACCCGTGCCGACGATGAGCACGCTCGCGTCCGCCCATGGTCCCAGGTGAGCCGCAGCCATGTCGAGGCCGACGGCGACGACGGATCGTCCCGCCCCGGCCAGTCCGGTCTCGGTCGCGACGCGGCGGGAGGTCGCCGATGCCCGCTCGGCGGCGCGCCCCAGGTCGCAGCTGAGGGTCCCGTCCTCCCAGGCCGTGCGCGCGGCGCGGCGCATCTGTCCGGCGATTTCGCGCTCGCCGATGACCATGGACTCCAGTCCCGCCGCCGTCGAAAACAGATCGACGAGGCCGTCGCGACCCCACAGGTGACGCAGGTGCACGTCCTCGCGCTGCGCGTGCGAGGCGGTGGCGAGCTCGCGCTCCACCGCGTCCTTGATCGTGTGGGGGTCGGCCGAGGCCGGGGCGTCGACGTAGATAGTGACCCGATTGCAGGTGCGCAGGACCATGACTCCGCGCGCGTGCGGCAGCGAGCGCATGAGGGTAGGACCCAGGTCGGCCGCGCCGGAGAGTCGGGCGATGTCATCGAGGGGGGCGTAGCGGTGGTCCGCGGAGAGCACATGAATAGTCACAACGCGTCCATTTAAGGGCACGTGGGTGGCGCGAGCAGCGCTGGAAACCCATTAATGTTGGTGACGCCGTGTCATTTCGGAATATGTGCGAAATAAATGGCTCCATCCCGCGGATAAATGCGCATAAAGACGCGTAAATTCGCCCAATTGCGACGTGTGAGAAATTGTCTTGAACTAGACTGGAAAGCGACGGAAATGCGCGAATTAACGCACGAAAACATCATTAAATTAGGGAGACACATGGCGACGCCCCCGCTGATCGCCGCCCTGACCGGGCAACGCGCGTCCACCCCCGTGTGGTTCATGCGTCAGGCTGGACGCTCCCTGCCTGAGTACCGCGAGCTGCGTGCCGCTGTTGGCCTGCCCATGCTCGAGGCCTGCCTGCGCCCCGACGTGGCCGCCGAGGCAACGGTGCAGCCCGTGCGACGCCACGGCGTGGACGCGGGCATCTTCTTTTCGGACATCATGGTCCCCCTGCGCCTGGCCGGGGTGGGCGTCGAGATTGAGCCCGGCGTCGGCCCGGTCCTCGATCATCCCTATCGCACGCGCGACAGTATCGACGAACTCCTGAGTCATCGTTACGGGGAGGGGTCCTGGACCGATTCCACCGGGCGTGCGCGCGACTGCGCCGAGGGTGCCCAGTCCGTGCGCGATGGGGTCGCAACGGCGGTGCGCGAGCTGGGCTCCACGCCGCTCATCGGATTCGGCGGCGCCCCTTTTACCCTGGCCGCGTACATGGTCGAGGGGCGTCCCTCGCGCGATCACATGGCCGCACGCGCGCTCGCGGCTTCTGACCCGGGCGCGTGGGATGCTCTCATGACCTGGTGCGCTCGGGTGAGCGCCGACTTTATCGCCGCTCAGATCGATGCTGGGGCCAGTGCCGCGCAGCTCTTCGACTCGTGGGTGGGGTCTCTCTCGCCTCGCACCTATCGGGAGTCCGTCGCGCCGTATTCGCGCATGGTCGCGCAGCGCGTCGCCGGCGCTGTCAGCCCGGTGACGGGCGAGCGCGCTCCGCTCATCCACTTCGGGACGGGCGGCGCGCCGATCCTGTCTGACATGGCCGAGGTCGGTGCTGACTGTGTGGGCGTGGACTGGAAGACGGACCTGTCGTGGGCCATCGAGCAGGTGCCCGGAAAGGCCGTGCAGGGGAATTTGGACCCCGCTCTGTTGCAGGCTCCATGGCACGTTATCGAACAGGCTGTTCGGCATATTCTCGACGCTGGGCGCTCCGCCCCCGGACACGTCTTCAACCTTGGGCATGGCGTGCCACCCACGACCGACACCGATGTGCTGACGCGCATCGTGGAGCTGGTGCACGAGCTGGGTGATGCCCGATGACCCCCGCTCGGCCATCCCCATCCCACCCCGGCGCGGTCGTCGTCGGCGGAGGTATCGCCGGCCTCGTGAGTGCGTGGGGAACTGGCCCGCGCGGGCGTGCGTCCCCTCCTCGTCGAGGCGCGCGGTTATCTGGGAGGCCTCATCGCCCGCGGCACGGTCGGCGGGGCAACCGTGGACCTGGGCGCGGAGACATACGTCGTGCGAGGCACCGACACCTCGTCGATCGTCGAGGCCCTGGGGCTGACCTCGGTTGAACCCGCCGGATCGGGCGCCCGGCTCTACGCGCCCTCTCTGCGCGGCGGCTGGGAGCTGCGCCCCTTCCTGCGCGACTCGTTCCTGGGAATCCCGGCCCACCCGGACGCGCCCGACTGCACTCACGTGCTCGGCGAGGCCGGCGTGCGACGCGCCCTGAAGGATCAGTCGATGGGCGGCGACGTCGGCATGGACGAGGCCGGGGAGACTCTGGCCGGTTTCGTGACCGCGCGCATGGGGGAGGCCGTGCTGGAGCGCTCGGTGCGGCCGATCATCGCGGGCATCTACACTGCCGACCCGCCATGCTGGCGACCGACACGGTCGCCCCCTGGCCTGCGCGCCGAGACTACCCGTCACGGGTCCCCTGGCCGCTGCGGTCGCGGCGCGCCTGGCCGCCGCCGGATCGCGCCGCACCCCCGAAGCCTGCGTCGAGGGTGGGATGTTTGTCCTCGTCGACGCGCTACGAGCCGCCATCGAAGAGGCCGGGGGAACCGTCCTGACCCGCACGGGCGCGTTCGCGATGGCTCGATCGGCCACGGGCTGGACCCTCGAGTGCGGGCCGACCAAGCCCGGGCCGACCCCCGGAGCCGAACCCGTGCCGAGTGGGCCGGGCGTGAGGGTCACGACGGAGCGCCTCGTCCTCGCCTGCAGCGCCAGCGCCGCCCTGCGCCTGTTGACGCAGGCGCGCATCCCCGGCCTCGTGCCCGATGTGAGCGTTCCCGAGGGCGCGCCCATCGCGCGCCTCACCCTGGCCGTGCGCGCCCCCGAGTTGGACGACGCGCCCGTCTCCCAGGGCCTCCTGGTGGCGCCCGCACCCGCCGACGAGCGACCGGTGGCAGCCAAGGCGCTGTCGCACATCACCGTCAAGTGGCCCTGGCTCGCCGACCAGCTCCCGCCTCACACGCACCTGCTGCGCCTGTCATACGGGCGCCTCGGCGAGGCCGAACCCGCCGTCACCGTCGAGGGGGCCCTGCGCGACATCCGCACGCTCACCGGCGTCACCATCGCCGCCGATGCCGTCACCGACCACCTGCTCGCCCGATGGAACGGCACGCTCCCGCCCCTGCCTCCCGACTATCGTGGCCGCGTTGCCTCGCTCGAGGAACAGGTGCGTTCCCTGGGGGGCGTGGCGCTCACGGGCGCCTGGGTCGCCGGAACGGGCATCGCCTCCGTCGTCACACACGCCCGAGCGGGCGCGAAAGGACTGCTATGACCACGCGCGCATTCGTTCTGGGAACCAGGGGATCGCGCCTGGCGCTCGCCCAATCCACCACTGTCGCGCGGGCGATCGAGGAGGCCGGAGCTCGCCTCGGCGAGAACGTGCGCGTCGAGCTGGAGGTCGTGCGCACGCACGGCGACGTGTCCGCGGCGCCTCTGGCCGCGCTCGGCGGCGTCGGCGTGTTTGCCGCGCAGCTGCGGCTCGCCCTCCTTGGGGGAGAGTGCGACCTGGCCGTCCACTCCTTCAAGGACCTGCCCACCACCTCCACGCCGGGGCTGCACATCGCAGCCGTTCCCCAGCGTGAAGACCCCCGCGATGCCCTGTGCGCGGCCGATGGTGCGACGCTGTCGTCGCTGCCCGCGGGCGCGCTCGTCGGCACGGGCTCACCCAGGCGCGCCGCCCAGGTGCTCGCCGCGCGCCCCGACCTGCGCGTATGCGACCTGCGCGGCAACGTCCCCACGAGGCTTTCGCGCGTGCGTGGCATCGACCTGGGCGCTGACGCGGGCACCGCCCTCCAGGCCCTCGGCACGGGCGAGCCGCTCGACGGGGTCATCCTCGCCCTCGCAGGGCTGCGACGCATCGGCCTCGACGCCCACGCCACCGACGTGCTCGACCCAGCCATCATGATGCCCGCCCCCTCGCAGGGCGCCCTCGCCATCGAAACGCGCGACGAGGAGGACCCCCTCCTGCGCGCCCTCCTGGGTGCCCTCAACGATCGGCCGACCGCGCTCGCGGCCAGCGCCGAGCGCGCCGTCCTCTCCGCCCTCGGTGCGGGGTGCGCGGCGCCGGTGGGTGCGTGCGCCCGCGTGGACGAGGCCTCCTCGGCCCTCCTGCTTGACGCGCGCGTGATGAGCGTCGACGGGCGCGAGCGGGTCGAGGCGCGTGGAGCGCTCGAGCTCAGGGACTCGGTTGGTCGTGGACGAGGCCGCCCGCCTCGGCGAGGACGTGGCGCGCCAGCTGCTCGCGCGTGGCGCCGCCGAGGTCACCGACCTGGGGGCGACGAAAACGCCGAGGCGCCCCTCGTGAACGAAGCCCCAGTGAGCGGACCCCTGAGCGGGAGGCGAATCCTCCTGACCCGAGCCAAGCCCGATGACGCCATCGCGCGTGCCCTGCGCCTCGCCGGGGCGCAGGTGGATACTCTCGCCCTCACCGTGTCGACGCCGCTGGACTCCGCGCAGCTCGACGCGGCGCGCGACCGGCTGGCCGACGGCGCGTACGCGTGGGTCGTCTTGTCCTCCTGGAGGGCCGCGCGGGCCGTTGCGCACGCCCTGCCGCGGGCGCGCTCGCTCGGCACGCGCATCGCCGCCGTCGGCCAGGCCACCGCCCAATGGACCAGCGACCACGCGGGCGTGAGCGCCGACCTGACCGGGCGCCGGATCCGCCGCCGCCCTGCTGAAGTGCTTCCCGCCCGCCCTCTGGTGAGCTCTCGATCCTCATTCCCCGGTCGGCGGTTGCGCCCGATACCCTGCCAGAAGGGACTACGCGCCCTCGGCTGGAGCGTCGAGGCCGTCGATGCCTACACCACTCTCCCCGCGTGCGCCAGCGATATTGACGCCGATATCGCTGGGGAATTTCCGCACCGGATACTACGACGGCGCGGTGCTCACCGCATCCTCCCAGGCGCGCGCCCTGCCCCCGCTCCTCGGTCTGCCGCCCCCCACAACCCGGGTCGTGACCATCGGCGCACCCACCGCGCTCGCCGCCGGGCGGCAGGGGATCGCGGTCGCGGCCCGCTCCTCGTCCCCCACGCCCGATGCCATTGTCCGCGCCCTCATCGACGCCCTCGATCGCCCCGTCCAAGCCGACGCACCTGAAGAAAGAGACTCATGACTACCGTCCCCGAATCCGTTACCTCCTACCTCGCCGAGGCCGGGGTGGATGGTGCCCCGATCCCGACGATTCGCCCGCGCCGCCTGCGCTCGACCCCCGCGATGCGCGCCCTCGTGCGCGAAACCCACGTCGATCCGGCCAAGCTCATCTGGCCCGTCTTCGTGCGCGACGACATTGACGCACCCCGCGAGATCGCGGCCATGCCGGGCCAGTACCAGCACACGATCGACTCGCTGCGCCGGGCCGCGGCCGAGGCCGCCGAAGCGGGCGTGGGTGCCATCGACCTGTTCGGCGTGCCCGCCCGCCGCGACGCGATCGGCTCCCAGGCGTGGGCGGAGGACGGGATCCTCAACCGTGGCCTCGCCGCCGTGCGCGCCGAGGTCGGCGACGCCCTCGTCGTGTGCGCGGACACCTGCCTGGACGAGTTCACCGACCACGGGCACTGCGGCCTCCTCGATGAGGAGGGCGGCGTGGACAACGACGCGACCCTGCCGCTCTACCAGGCGATGGCGATTTCTCAGGCTCGCGCGGGCGCACACATGGTCTCGCCCTCAGGCATGATGGATGGCCAGGTCGCCGCGATCCGGGCCGCCCTCGACCAGGCGGGATACGCTGACGTCGCCATCCTCGCGTACTCCGCGAAGTACGCGTCCGCCTACTTCGGGCCCTTCCGCGAGGCCGTCGGATCCACGCTCAAGGGCGACCGCCGCACCTACCAGCAGGATCCCGCGAACCGACGCGAGGGCCTTTTTGAGGCGCTGCTCGACGCGGCCGAGGGCGCCGACATGCTCATGGTCAAGCCCGCCGGACCCTACCTGGACGTGCTGGCAGACGTGGCCGCCGCATCCGATATTCCGGTCGCCGCGTACCAGGTGTCCGGCGAGTACGCGATGGTCGAGGCCGCCGCCGCCAACGGGTGGATTGACCGCACTCGCGTCATTGACGAATCCCTGACCGGCATCTTCCGGGCGGGAGCCGACTCCGTCCTCACCTACTGGGCCCTCGAGGTCGCCCGCCGGGCCCGCTGAGCGCGCATTCTCGTACCGCATCCCTCCCACTTCTGATGAAGGTAGAAATGACCACTAACGAAACCGCATTCTCGCAAGCAAAATCTGTGATCCCCGGCGGAGTCGACTCGCCCGTGCGCGCCTTCGGCGGCGTCGGCGGCACCCCGCGCTTCATCGCGAGTGCGAGCGGCGCGCGCGTCACCGACGTGGAGGGCCGCTCCTACGTGGACCTGGTCGGGTCGTGGGGCCCCGCGTTGCTCGGCCACGCGCACCCCGAGGTGGTCGCCGCCGTCCAGGAGGCCGCCTCGCGCGGCCTGTCCTTCGGCGCACCCACCGAAACTGAGACGGCGCTGGCCAGCGCCGTGCGCGAGCGAGTGCCCTTTGCGCAGCGCGTCCGCTTCGTGTCGACGGGCACTGAGGCGACGATGACGGCGATCCGCCTGGCGCGCGGCGCCACCGGGCGCGACCTGATCGTGAAATTCGCCGGCAATTACCACGGCCATTCCGACGGCCTGCTCGCCGCCGCCGGGTCGGGCGTCGCCACCGGCGGCCTGCCCGGGTCGGCCGGCGTGCCCGAGGCCATCACCGCCCAGACGATCGTCCTGCCCTACAACGATGTCGATGCCCTGCGCGCGTGCTTCGAGCAGGTGGGCAGTGCCATCGCCGCCGTCATCTTCGAGGGCGCCCCCGCCAACATGGGCACGGTCCCGCCCCACCCCGGGTGGAACCGCGAGATCCGCCGCCTGTGCACCGAGCACGGCGCGCTCATGATCCTCGACGAGGTCCTCACCGGCTTCCGCGTTGACCCCGCCGGATGGTGGGGCCTCGAGGCCGTGGCCGGGTGGGTGGACGGCGCGCCCTCGGGCCGCTACGGCGCAGGCTTCGTTGACGCGTCCTGCCTGGAGGGCGCCGACTGGGTGCCCGACCTGGTGACTTTCGGCAAGGTCGTGGGCGGCGGTATGCCCCTGGCGGCCGTCGCCGGGCGCGCGGACGTCATGGACCTGCTGGCCCCCCTGGGCCCCGTCTACCAGGCGGGTACCCTGTCGGGCAACCCCCTGGCCACGGTGGCCGGCCTGCGCACCCTCGAATTGGCTGATCAGAGCGTGTACGACCGCGTGAACGCCTCGGCCCAAGCGGTCAGCACGATCGTGTCGGAAGCGCTCAGTGCCGCCGGCGTCGCCCACCGCGTCCAGCGCACGGGATCCCTGTTCTCCGTCATGTTTGGCGAGGCCGCGGCCGCCTCGGGCGTGTACGACTACGACCAGGCGCGCGCCCAGGAGGCGTGGCGCTACGCCCCGTTCTTCCATTCCTTCCTGTCCTCGGGCGTGGCCCTGCCGCCTTCGGTGTACGAGGTCTGGTTCGTGTCCGGCGCTCACGGCGAGGCGGAGCTGGAGGCCATTGCCGCTGCCGCTCCGGCCGCCGCGCAGGCTGCGGCTGCGGCTCAGCCGGAGTAGTCGATCGCTCCGCGGTGCCTGTGCCGTGGACGGGCGAGGGTGGGGATCCTGACGGGTCCCCACCCCTCGTTCGTGGAGTCTGCGATAGCCAGGGGTGTGGTTCTGCGAACGCGGGCGACGGTGCTCGTGACGCGTATCGAAGACGAGGTGAGGGCGGGAGCGCAGGCAAAGAAAAAAAGCGCGACACCTTCGTGGTGTCACGCTGGCGGGGTGGGGCGCGATGCTCACGCGCCCCGCATAAGCTCAGGCGCGAGTGCGAGCGATCGAGAGAAGCGCGGGGGAGACGATCAGGGCGGTCAGGGCGATGACGACCGCGAAGACGACCGACGCGACGGAAGCAACCTGAAGGGCAGCGAACACGCCGAGGCCCGCGAGGACAACGATCAGAGCGATGAGAACGGAAGCTGAGGTGGTGGCCTGGGACATGGTGGGGGCGGTTTCAGCCTTGACGATCTGGTTCATGGGGTTCTCCTTATGAGTGTCTTCGCGCGGAAGCACGAAGCGCGCCCCGCACGCCAGCGTGTGTGGGACCTGTTGGTCCCGTGCCGCCCGGGTGGGCGACGGCATCAAAAAGGGGCTGACTCGTGGTCGCCCCCTTTGGTGCAGCACCAATTCTACGCGGATTCCACCGCTCGGTCTATACCGCGCAAGCTCTTGTAAGGCATGGCACAAGCATCGTAAAAAGCTGTTAAAGCGCTGTTTTATCAACGAAAAAGACATGCGTGAAGATCAGTGGAGAACATGCCAGTTCGTGCAAGTGTGCCCGAGTGGGGACTCCACCCGGGCACACAGTGTCACTCGGCTCGTGCCACATTCACAGCTTGAGGCCCTTCGGTCCTTCAATCGCCTCATATTCGACCTTCTCGCCCTCTAGAAGAGTGCGGCGCCCAGATTGGCCGATGATGTTTGAATAGTGCACGAAGACGTCGCCGGATTCGTCATCAGGAGTGATGAATCCGAAGCCTTTGGCGTCGTTGAACCACTTGATGGTCCCGGTAGCCATGGGCCCTCCTTCGTGTTCGCCCCAACGCTGGGGCACCGTTCGGCCCCGTCTGCGGGAGCCGACATGGTCCCGTCGCCCCTGTCCGGCATCGATCTCCCCGGACTGGGCGTGTGGAATCACACTTATACGGTACCGCACTCGCGGCGAAAAATGTGGCTGACCTGCACAATCGTGACGAAGAAGTTTTTCGGCGTGATGTCGCTACTTGTCCCCACTTAGACGAACCGGAACGATCGCCTGCACGTCCTCTCCCTCGAAGGCAACGCTCCCGATCGCCACGTCGACCCCGAAGACGGCCGCGAGGGTGCCCGCATTCATGACGGAGGACGCCGGGCCGACCACGGCCTCGTGCGTGGAGGAGAAGAGCGCGACCTGGTCCGCGACGCGCAGGGCGTGCGCCGGGTAGTGCGTGTTCATGATGACCGCGAGGCCTCGGTCCTTCACGAGGCGCTCGAGGAGTCCCAGGACGATGAGCTGGTTGCGGAAGTCGAGGCCGGTCTCCGGTTCGTCGAGCACGAGGACGCGCGGGTCGGCGACGAGGGCGCGGGCGATGAGGATCATCTGGAACTGGCCGCCCGACATGGTCGCGCAGGGCATCTCGGCCAGGTGGGAGGCGCCCACCTCGTCGAGGACGTCGCGGGCCATGCGTTCCTCGCGCGCTCCGGGCTGTGCGAGGGTACGCATGTGGGGTGCGCGCCCGACCATCACCATCTCGAGGCCGGTGAGCGCCACGTTGGATGCGTTGCGGGCCTGTGGAACGTAGGACAGGACGCGGCCCAGCGCCCGGGTCGACATCGACGAAATGGGGGTGCCGTCGATGAGTGTGCGCCCGCTGTCCCACTTCTGCAGGCCGATCATGGTGCGCAGCAGCGTCGTCTTTCCGGCACCGTTGGGCCCCAGGATCGCTAGGAGTGAGCGCTCGGGCACCTCGAAGGACACGTTCGTCAGGATCGGGGAGGGCGCGCCCGGATAGGTGAAAGTAGCGTTTTCGACGCTGATCATCGAGTTCCCCCCCGTCCGACGCAGCAGTACGATAAAGAAGGGTGCGCCGATGATGGCCGTCAGGATCGAAATGGGGATCTCCGAGGCCGACAGGGAGCGTGCGAGCGTATCGATGACGATCATGAGCGCCGACCCGAGCAGCAGCGACACGGGGATAACCGCGCGGTTGTTCTGCCCGCACAGCATGCGAGCGCAGTGCGGCACGAGCAGGCCGATCCAGCCGACCTGGCCGCACATCGAAATGACCGAGGCCGTGATGACCGTCGAGGCGACGATGAGGATCGCGCGCATGAGCGAGACGTTGACGCCGGCTGAGCGGGCCTCGTCCTCAGAGAGGGAGAGGATGTTGAGCTGCCAGCGCAGCGCCACGATGACGACGACGCCCGCAATGATGAAGGGGGCGCCCAGCGCGATCTGGTGGTAGGTGACCGCGGCGAGCGAGCCCATCAGCCAGTAGGTGATCTCGGGGAGCTGGCTCGTGGGGTCGGCGGTGAGCTTGAGGAGCGAGAGGACCGCGTTCGCCAGGGCGGAGACGATGACGCCGCCGAGCACGAGCGTGATGACGTTGAAGGCACCCGTTCGCGTCCGCGAAATCGCCGTCGTGAAAGCCATCGTCGCCAGGCCCGCGACGAGCGCCGCCGCCTGCACGCCGATCAGGTTCCAATCCAGCAGCAGGGCGATGACCGCGCCGACGCACGTGCCCGCCGCGACACCCAGGGTGTCCGGTGTGGCCAGGGGGTTGGAGAAGAGCGACTGGAACGAGGCGCCGGCAACCGACAGGCCCCCGCCGATCAGGATCGCCACGATGATGCGCGGCGCCCGCAGGTCAAACACGACCGAGTTGACGCGCGGGGGCACCGCCGGGCCTCCCCAGAAACGTGCGCGCAGCGCAGCGACCACGTCCTCCAGGGACACGGAGAAACGGCCGATCAGCATGGCTGCTACCGCGCACGCGACGATGAGGGCGACCAGCGTGGGGACCACCCACACGCGCAGTCGCCCGTTCCTGGTCAGTACAGACTTCATGATGTCCTCTCCCCGACGCGCGCCGGGTGTCATGCACACAAGGGACCCCGGCCTCGTCGATAGGGAAGACGAGGCCGGGGTCAGGTATCAGGACGCGGCGTCCGGGTTGATGATGGTGCGGGCCTGCTCGTCCGTGAGCGTGAAGTTGTACATCTTCTGGTAGTAGTCCTTCGTTATGGCTACGAGGTCAACGTCGGAGAACTGCTCCGGGTACAGGGAGGCGCCGATCCAGTTCGCCACGATCGGGGAATCCGGGTTGGGGGTGAACCAGTTCCACATGCCCAGGCCGGTGGAGTAGACGCGGCCGGACTTCACGGAGCTGAGGGTGGACAGGTCCACGCCCTCGACCGAGTTCGTCAGGACGGTGTTCGCCGTCATGTTCGACATTCCCTTGCCGGTGACGAGGAGGACCTGGGGATCCCACGTGAGGACCTGCTCGAAGGTGACGGGCGTGTGCGAGGTGTCGGTGTCGCGCGTGACGTTCGTGTAGTTGAGCGAGTCGGCCCACTCGTTGGTGAACCAGCCGTCCTTGCCGCCCGCGACCGCGAGCTGACCGTCGGCCGCGCCCATGAGCACCATCGTCGAGACCTTCTGGTCCTCGGGGACCTTCGCGGTGCGCGCGCGGGCGTCAGCGACGAGTTCCTTGCCGAGCGCGATCTTGTCGGCCATGTGGCCGTCCTCGTTGAAGACGTCCTCTAGGAGTTCCATCCACTGCGCGTAAGTCTCCGAGGGGTTGCCCAGCGTCGTGAAGCCGACGGCCGGGATGCCGGCCTTGCGGAACATTTCGCCGTGTTCCTTGTTGAAGGCGTTGTAGAAGACGACGTCGACGTTCAGGTTCAGGAGGGCCTCGGCGTTGAGCTCGCCCTTGTCGTAGTAGCTGGTGTCCACCTGCATCATTTCGGGCGCCATCTCGGCGGCGATCGTCTGGCTCATGGCCTTGACGCGGGCGGCGCTCATGCCCACCAGGTAGGGTGCCTTGCCGTCGAAGTAGGCCAGGTAGGTGGATTCGATGGGGATCTGGTCGATGGCGACGCGGGTGATCGTGGCGGGCAGGACGACCTCGTTGCCCGCGTGGTCGGTGATCGTACGCGTCGACGAGGCCGTGGCCTCCTGGGTGGTCTGCTCCGACTGGGCGGCGGTGGAGCCGGAGCCGCCCGCGCAGGCGGTGAGGGCCAAGGCGGCGGTGGCCAGGATAGCGGTCAGGGTGGCGAGGCGGGTTTTCATTGGGTCCTCTCGTGTTTTTGGGATTACGAGGGAGATACTACACAAAATTAGGTGCCCCTCACAAGGGTGAGTGCGGCGTTATGACACGGTGTTTTTTCCTTGGTTTCTCGCGAGTGCTGTCGGTGCGCGAGAGGTGGCCACGGCCTCGTCGATCGTCTTGTGGGGGAGAGGACGCAGATGAGCATGCGTGCCCGTAGTCTGGCAGCGTCGGGTGAGGGGCCCGGCGCGAGTGGAAGGAGCGGCCATGGTTGCCCAGCTTGATCTGGAGCGCGCCCTCGTCATTGGGGTCGCGTCCAGTGCCCTGTTCGACCTGGAAGAGTCTGACGCGGTGTTCCGCGAGCAGGGGAGGAGCGGTATCGGGAGTATCAGCGCGAACATCTTGATGACGTGCTCGAACCGGGCGTTGCGTTTCCCTTTCATTCGTCGCCTGCTCGACCTGAACGACCTGTCGGATCGGGAGCGCCTGGTGGAGGTTGTGATCCTCTCGCGCAACGACCCGGAGACTGGGATGCGGGTGATGCGTTCCGTTGAGCGTCACGGTTTGGACATAACGCGCGCGATCTTCATGCAGGGTCGCGCCCCGTACCGCTTCATGAAGCCGCTGCGCATGTCCCTCTTCCTCTCCGCGGACGAGGCCGACGTGCGCGAGGCGATCAGCCTCGGGTTTCGCGGCGGGCCACGTCGTTGGGGCGCTCCGCGGCGGACGATGGAGAGGCGGATCTGCGCATTGCCTTCGACTTCGACGGTGTGCTGGCCGACGATTCGGCCGAGCGCGTGTTCCAGAGCGGGGGCCTGGAGGAGTATCAGGAGAATGAGAGCGCCCTGGCCGAGGTGCCTCTCGATCGCGGGCCGATGGCCGATTTTCTGGAGAAGATCAACAGGATTCAGGGTCTTGAGGACTCGAAAAGCGTGGATGATCCGCAGGGGTACCGGCGTCGGGTCCGCGTCGCCGTCGTGACGGCGCGTAGCGCCCCGCTCACGAGCGTGCGATCAATTCGATCCGCCAGTGGGGCCTGAGCGTCAACGATGCTTTTTTCCTGGGCGGCCTCCCGAAGGGGCCCGTGCTGGAGGTGCTGCAGCCGCACATCTTCTTCGACGACCAGCGCCGCCACGTGGAAGGCGCGTCGCTCTCCACCCCGAGCGTCCACATCCCCTTCGGAGAAATCAACCGGGAGTAGGTGTTGAGACGTGTTTTGGTCGCTTGTTGTCGATCCTGCTGCGCTGCGATCACGGCTCGGCGGTCGCAGATGTGGGCGGGGCCTGGGAGACTAGACGCATGAGCTCATCCGCGCGCGATGCCCGCCGCCTCACCCCCGTCGAGGTGGCGACCGCTGGCGCGCTCTCGGGCCTGGCCGTCACCTTCGGCCTCATCGCCGCCGTCACCCCCGTCTTTCAGCTCTTCTTCCAGGTCGCCACGGCCGTCCCCTCGCGATGGTCTCCCTCAAAGCTACGGCCCCGAGCCGCGGTCGCAGCCTTCGCCTCGACGATCCTCCTCGCCATCGCCGTCGGTGGCATCGCCACGGCCGGCCGCTCCTTCCAGGCCGCCCTCGTCGGCCTCATCATCGGCTTCCTCCACAAGAAACGCGCCTCCTGGCTGCCCGTCGGTGGCGTCGCAGCCAGCCTCGGCGTCGTCTGGGGCGTCGGCACCGGTATCGCGTTCTGGATCCTGTCCGACCTGCGCACCCTCGGCCTCGAAAGTATCCGCAAGACCCTCGACGGTTTCCTCAAGCTGGTCGGGGCACATTCCCCACTCCGGCGGCTTCGTCGACGCGGGACACCAGCTCGGCCAATGGGCTCGTCGACTGGTGGTGGATCTGGATCCCCATCACCCGCTTCATCGGCGTGGCCTTCCTGGTCCTCGCGGCCCGGTGGCTCCTCGGGGCAATCCTCAGCCGCATCTCCCTGGACGCGGGCTGGGATCCGCTCCTGGACGCGAGTGCCCGCTTGGCGGACCCGCGTGATGGCGCCGAGGCCTCGTCCCCCCTGCCCCTCACCCTCACCGACGTCGACTTCACCTACCCGGGCGCCGACCACCCCGCCCTCAGTGGCGTCACCCTGAGCTTCGAGCGCCCCGAGTTCACCGTCGTCGTCGGGCACAACGGCTCGGGCAAAGTCCACCCTCGCCCTCCTCCTCGCGGGCGCCGAACCCGGCTCTGGGACGCGCCAGGGCGGCGGCGTCCTCGGGGCTGTCGGCGGGACCGCGCTCGTGGGGCAGCGCTCAGAACTCCTTGTTCTCGGACAGAGTGTCGCCGAAGATGTCACCTGGGGGCATGAGCGCGCCGCAAATCGCCGACCTCGACCTCGAGGAGCTGCTCGAGTGCGTCGGCCTCGCCGGGCCTCGCGGATGCCGACCCTCGCTCCCTGTCCGGCGGGCAGCTCCAGCGCCTCGCGCTCGCGGGCGCGCTCGCACGCTCCCCGCGCCTGCTCATCTCCGACGAATCCACCGCCATGATCGACCGGGCCGGCCGCGCCGACATGCTCGACCTCCTCGCCTCCCTGCCCGCGCGCGGCATCGCCGTCGTTCACATCACCCACGACCCCGCCGAAAGCGCGCGCGCCCGACCGTGTCGTCACGATTCGTAACGGGCGCATCGTCTCCGACCGACGCGCGGGGGAGGGTGCTCCCCTCACCGACGCGGCCGGGGATCCTCCCGCATCCCCTGGCCCCGCAGCGTCGGGCCTTCCTGCATCTGCCACGGCGGGCGCGCCCGCCCTCATCAACGCCGACCACCTGTGGGCTGACCGCGTCGCCCACACCTACGACCTCGGCACCCCCTGGGAGAAGCCGGTCTTACGCGACGTCAGCCTCATCCTCGACCCCGGCCAGGCCATGCTCATCACGGGGGACAATGGATCGGGTAAGACGACGCTCTCGCGCGTCCTCACTGGCCTGCTCGTCCCCACCTGGGGGCGGGTCACCCTCGGCGGGCGCCCCATGGAGCGCTGCGTCGGCGACGTCGCCCTCTCCATGCAATTCGCGCGCCTTCAGCTCCAGCGCCCCTCCGTGCGCTCCGACATCCTCGCCGCCGCCGGACACGGCCCGCGGATCGGCACCGGATCTGCGCACCGTAAGGGTGCCATCAGCCGCGAGGAAGGCGACCGTATCGTCGCCGAAGCCATGGAACTCGTCGGCCTCGACCCGGCCCTGGCGACGCGCGGCATCGACGACCTCTCCGGCGGGCAGATGCGCCGCGTCGCCCTCGCCGGCCTGCTCGCCTCCCACCCGAGCGTCCTCATCCTCGATGAACCCATGGCGGGCCTCGACGTGGCCTCGCGCGACCTGCTCATCTCCGTCCTGGACGAGCGACGCCGCGCAGGACTGTCCATCCTCGTCATCTCCCACGACCTCGAGGGAATGGATACCCTGTGCGATACCCACGGGCACCTCGCCGAGGGGGTGCTCTCATGATCGAACCCCACTCCGCCTGCGGCGCCACCGGCCCCGGCGGCGGCACCAGCGAGGGCCGATTCTCGAGGACACCTCCCGGCCTCGGCGAAGGTCCCCCGCGCCCGAGGCCGCGGCGAAGCGCGGGCTTCACCCTGCCTCGGCCCCTGCCCTGGTCGACGCCGCTGTCGCGAGCCTGGCCCGGCACGCTTATCGCCTGCTGGACGGTGCTCACCACGTGCGTGATCCTCTCGCCGCGCTGGTCGACGCTCGCGATCGTGGGAGGCCTCCTTCTCCTTGCCTCGCTGATCATTCGTCTTCCCCTCAGCGTCGCTCCGCGTCCGCCCATGTGGTTCATCTCCGGGCTTCATCGGCGGCTGCATCGGCGCCTGGCTGGGGATGGACTCGAGCTCTTCCTGCGCGTCTCCACCCTGGCGCTCGTCGTCCTGTGGGGGTCGGGGCTTATCGCGTGGGTGACGCCGACCGCCTCGCTCGCGGCCGCTCTGCGTTTCTTCCTGTGGCCCCTGCGGCTCCTGGGTGCGCCGGTCGATCAGTGGTCGCTCGTCATGGCCTCCGCCCTGCGAGGCCTGCCGATGCTGCGCGACCAGGCTCAGGCGGTGCTCGACACCGCCAAGCTCCGTCTCGGTCAGGACATGGCCACGCTGTCGATGCGTGGGTATATGCGCCTGAGCGTCGACGTCATTACTGCGATCCTGTCCGCCACCTCGCGCGGCGCGGCCGAAACCGGGCGTGCCATGTCCATGCGCGGGGCCATCGAGGCTCAGGGATGGTGCGACTCGTGGGGCGCGCGTTCGGCTCGGGTGGGTAGATGCCGCTGTGATCGCTGCGAGCCTGTTGGGTGTCGCTGGCATCGTTGCGTGCAGGTTGATGCCGTAGTGTGCCGGTCACACCTTTCGTTGTGATAGCGGGGTTTTATCCAGGTTGCGCGGATTCTTGTGCCCTGGGTCATACGGCGCTGATTTGACGCGGCGGGTGTGATGCCCCTATTCTTTCTGGGTACGCGCGAGTGGCGGAATAGGCAGACGCGCACGGTTCAGGTCCGTGTTCCAGTGATGGAGTGGGGGTTCAACTCCCCCCTCGCGCACGATGAAACCGCAGATCCTTTGAGGATCTGCGGTTTTTGTTTTCCCTGGTTGCGGCCGTGGCGTTGCTGGTGTTCCGGGCGCCGGAGGCCCCGGCCGCTGTGTGTGCCGGTGGGCGGCGGCCCGCCCGCGAGCCGTCCGCGCTGCGAGCTTCGCTCGGCGCGTCGCCTCGAAGCCCGGCCAGGCCTCGCCGCCGCCCACCGGGCACCGCAGCCAGGCCCTCCGGCGCCCTCCACACCGGCGGCGCCTGGTTGCTGATGTGTTACTGGGTGCGTTGCTTCGAAGCCAGGCCGGGTCCCGCGCCTCGACGTGTTCCCTATCCTCAGTTTCGCATGCAATTCCCTGACACCTGCAGTTCGTCACTTAGTGAAAAGCCCGGAATTTCAACGATTACATTTCAAAGCATGAAGTGTGCGTGGGGGAATTGCATGCGAATATGTGCCGATCAGGCCCCGCCGCCGCTCACGGGTACCGCAGCCTGGTCCCTCTACTCCCTGGGGGCGTCACGGGGGGCTCGCGTGTTGAGTTTTTGGGGTGCTCAGGTGCGTGTTGTTACAAACGTCGTCAATCCAAGGTGTTTTTCGTGTGGATTTCTGCCCCGTTGTTACGAACGTCGTCAATCTGAGGGCTTTCGCTGATAATGGTGGTTTTTGGGCTTAGATTGACGACGTTTGTAACAGGGGTTCTCGCGAGGTGATTGGAATCGCGTTGGTTTGACGACGTTTGTAACATTGGCCGCCCACTGGTCGCCTGGCCAATCCCCGCCGTCGCCCACGGGCACCGCCGCCTGGCCCTGTCGGCCAGGTGTGCGGTTGCCTGAAACCGTCGTCGCCTTTGCGGGTGCCGGCCGAGCCTCGATTGAAACCGTCATCGCCTTTGCGGGTGAGAAATGGGTGTTTTTGGTGCATTTTTCGGGTGCAGAGGTGATGCCGGTTTCAAGGCTTCCTTGTTGGGGGCGAGCAGTGGTGTTGTTGGTTTCAACGTCGCCACGTTGTTGCGCCTTGTGCGCGAAAAAGTTCGCCCTGCGTGGCCTGATGGTGGGCGTGAGCGCGAAAAAGTTCGCCCTGCACGCTCGAAACACCCCAAAATCGGCGTTTTTACGCTTGCTGGGAGAACTTTTTCGCGGAAGTGCCAGTGGAGGGGCTGTGCTGGGCGAGTTTTTTCGCGCCAATCGGCCCTGCGCCCAGGTCTTGTAGGCGACGTGGCGCACGAGGCTGGCTGCGATGGGGGTTTTGCAGCATTAGAAGCTGGTTGGCGGCGTGTCGCCGGCGTGTCGTACCTCTAATGACGCCATTTCCCCCGTTTGGTGGCGGCCCGGCCGCGCCGAGCGCCGCAAGCGCGCGAGCGCCCTCTCGGCGGACTTCACCCCAGAGGGCGAGCAGGCGTTCTTCGACTACCACCAGCAGCAGAAGGAGAAGGAATATGAGCGCAGCGCTCGACAGGCTGAAGCAGCAGAACGAGCCCGAGCAGTCGCAGCAGCAGCTCGGCAGTCCGGAGACGATGGAGCTGTTGACCTCGATCCTCGCCGCCGTCGAGGCGCAGAACACGAGGATTGCCACGCTGACCGAACAGCAGAGGAAGCTCGCGGGGTTCGTGAAGGTCATGGACGAGGAGACGCCGAGGCGGGCTGGAGCGGATCATCGCCGCGACGGCGAAGCTGGAGGCGCGACAGCTCTGGTCCGCCGCCACCGCGATGTGCCTCGTTCTCCTGCCGGTGGCCGTGGTCATCGCCGGTCTCTGGATGGGCATCGCCGGGCTCATCACGGGTGTTCAGTGGGCGCTGGACGTGGACGGGAGCGTGTGGCTCGGCATCGGCCGGTGGCTCGTGGTCGGCGCTGGCCTCGCCGGGGCCGGCTACGGGCTCTTCGCGTCCGTCCGCTGGGTTGCGGGTCTCGTGGAGACCTGGAAGGGCCGCAGGATGCCGAAGTGGCCCCGCTGGCGCAAGAGATGATCGCGCCTCACGAGGGCAAGCGCGCGGAGCGCGTGCAGCAGCCCCTGCAACTGGACTATTGGTCAGCTATCACTGTATAGTTCAGTGCATGCTGACTATTGCTTCGCGCCTCGACGTCATGAACCGGCTCGGCCGGGCCATGGCCGACCCGACGCGCTCCCGCATCCTGATGTCCCTGCTCGACGGCCCGAGCCACCCCGCGGTGCTCTCGCGCGAGCTGGGGCTGACCCGCTCGAACGTGTCCAACCACCTGACCTGCCTGCGCGACTGCGGGATCGTGGTCGCCGAGCCCGAGGGCCGCCAGACTCGCTACGAGATCGCCGACCCGCACCTGGCCGCGGCGCTGACGGCACTGGTCGATGTGACCCTCGCCGTGGACGAGAGCGCGCCGTGCATCGACCCGGCCTGCTCGGTGCCGGGCTGCTGCGCCGCGAGCAGTTCGGGGGACGCCTCGTGAGCGCCGCCTGCGGCTGCGACGAGCCGACGACCAGCCCCGCGGACGAGGCAGAGGAGGCAGAGCGCCCGTGGTGGCGTGATCCCGGCCTGGTCGTGCCGATCCTCTCCGGCGTCGCGTTCGGCACCGGCCTGGCGCTGGAGTGGTCGGGGCTGCACATCGCGGCGCTGGTCGCGTTCTGGGCGGGCCTGCTGCTGGGCGCGTACACGTTCGTGCCCGGTGCGATCCGGAATCTCGTTGTGAAGCGCAAGCTCGGGATCGCGCTGCTGATGACGATCAGCGCCGTGGGCGCGGTGATCCTCGGCTACGTCGAGGAGGCGGCCGCGCTGGCGTTCCTCTTCTCGATCGCCGAGGCCCTGGAGGACAAGGCGATGGACCGCGCCCGCGGCGGGCTGCGCGCGCTGCTGAAGCTCGTGCCGGAGACCGCGACCGTGGTGCGCGACGGGACCTCCGCCTCGGTCCCGGCCAGGGAGATCGCCGTCGGCGACGTGCTGCTGGTCCGCCCTGGCGAGCGGGTCGCGACCGATGGGCTGGTCCGCTCGGGCCGGTCGAGCCTGGACACTTCGGCGATCACGGGTGAATCGATCCCGGTCGAGGTTGCGCCCGGAGAAGCGGTGTCGGCGGGCGCGATCAACAGCGCCGGCGTGCTGGAGGTCGAGGCGACCGCCGCGGGCACCGACAACTCACTGACCACGATCGTGGAGCTGGTAGAGCAGGCCCAGGCCGAGAAGGGCGACCGAGCCCGGATCGCTGACCGGATCGCCCGCCCGCTGGTGCCCGGCGTGATGATCCTCGCCGTCCTCGTCGGCGTGCTAGGGTCCCTGCTCGGTGACCCGGAGACCTGGATCACCCGCGCCCTGGTCGTCCTCGTCGCGGCCAGCCCCTGCGCGCTGGCGATCGCGGTGCCCGTCACCGTGGTCTCCGCGATCGGCGCGGCGACCAAGTTCGGCGTCGTCATCAAGAGCGGGGCCGCCTTCGAGCGCCTCGGCGGTATCCGGCACCTGGCCGTGGACAAGACCGGCACTCTGACCCGCAACCGGCCCGAGGTAACCGCCATCGTCGCCGCCCATGGGTTCGACGATGCGCAGGTGCTTTGCTTGGGCTGCCGCCGTGGAGCAGCACTCGACGCACCCACTCGCCGCCGCCATCGCCGCCGCGGGCCGGGGAACCCCCGCCGCGCAGGACGTGACCGAGGAGGCCGGGCACGGTATCGGTGGCCTGGTCGACGGCCGCAGGGTGGCGGTGGGCAGTCCGCGCTGGATTGACGCCGGTCCGCTCAAGGCCCGGGTCGAGGACCTGGAGGCCGAGGGGCAGACCTGCGTGCTCGTCACCGTCGACGGCTTCCTGGCCGGGGCGATCGGCGTCCGCGACGAGCTGCGCCCCGAGGTCCCCGGGGTCGTGCGGACCCTGCGCGACCAGGGCGTCGAGGTGAGCATGCTCACCGGCGACAACTCCCGCACCGCTGCTGCGCTGGCGAAGCTGGCCGGGATCGGCGACGTGTACGCCGAGCTGCGTCCCGAGGACAAGGCTCGTATCGTCGCCGGGTTCTCGGAGACGTCGCCGACCGCGATGATCGGCGATGGCATCAACGACGCGCCCGCCCTGGCCGGGGCGACCGTGGGCATCGCGATGGGCGCGACCGGCTCCGACGCCGCGATCGAGTCCGCCGACGTCGCCTTCACCGGCCACGACCTCGGCCTCATCCCGCAGGCTCTGCGCCACGCCCGCCGCGGCGGCAGGATCATCAACCAGAACATCGTTCTGTCCTTGGCGATCATCACTGTGCTGCTGCCGCTGGCGATCACCGGCGTGCTCGGCCTGGCAGCGGTCGTCCTCGTGCACGAGGTCGCCGAAGTCGTCGTCATCGCCAACGGACTGCGGGTTGCGCGTGCCCGCAAGCAATAGGTGTTCCGTCCAACGCCATAACTCAGACATGCGCTACGAGAACCCCCTCTATCTCGCCGAGGAGGCCGCAGCCCTGGACCTGATCGACGACGGCCACACCGCCCTCGACGCTCATCAAGCAGTTGAGCCAGGACCGCGCCCTCGCGGAGGCCGATACTCTCCTCCTGACGATCCCCAACCAGCTCGGGTTCGAGGAAACTGGTCGATCATCCGCAACTTCGCCGAGTATGTGGCCCCCGCGCTCGGGTGGGAGCCGGCGCGTCCGGGCGTCCTCCCGACGGGCTACGACATCGACGAGGCCGTGGCCGAGTAGGAGGTCACGCGAGGAGCGACTGACGAAGTCGGCGTCAAGCCGGGGTGGGGATTCGGAAAGCCCCACCCCGGTTTCCGTTTTGGTGTGTGCTGGCATACACTAGTCGAACACTATCCATGCAAGACGATGAGGTCTTCTCATAATGGCTCGACGCTCCAAGGGCGCGGTGTCAATCAATCCGCGCTCCGCTCAGAATATGTCCACGCGACCGGCAGATTTCTCGAAGAAGAAGCAATCAATTAGCCCGGTCAAGGTATTCGGCGCCGTAGCGGCGCTGGCGTGCATCGTGACCTGCCTGTTTGTGCAGCTACCCGGCCTGGATGTGGCCGGTACGCGCATGTTCGGTATCTTCCTGGCGGCGATTCTGCTGTGGGTGACGGAGGCGGTGCCCCTGGCGGGCACGGCCGTCCTCGTTATTTTCCTGGAGGTCCTGTTCATTTCGGATCACGCGCTGCTGAGCGTGGGTGAGGGCGCCCCGGCCTACACGAAGTTCTTCGGTGCCCTGGCCAACCCGGTCATCATCCTGTTCTTGGGCGGCTTCATGGTGGCCGACGGTGCCGCCAAGTACAAGCTGGATCGTGCCCTGTCGGCCGTCCTCCTCAAGCCCTTCATGGGTAAGCCGCGCCCTAACCGTCATGGGCGTCATGCTGATCACCGCGATCACGAGTATGTTCATGTCGAACACGGCGACCACGGCGACGATGTTCGCCGTCATGATGCCCGTCATCATGGCCCTGCCCGAGGGCAAGGCGCGCACCGGCATCGCCCTGTCGATCCCGGTCGCCGCGAACGTCGGCGGCATGGGCACGCCGGTCGGCACACCCCCGAACGCGATCGCGCTCGGCGCTCTGGAGAACGCGGGCGTCAAGGTGACCTTCCTGCAGTGGATGCTCGCGGCCGTCCCGCTCATGCTGGTGCTCCTGGCCCTGTCCTGGGCGTTCATCGCGTGGCGCTACATTCCCACCGACGCCAAGTTCGACATCGACACGTCGGCGCGCTTCGAGAAGTCGCGCAGCGCGATCATCTTCTACTCGGTGGCGGGGTCTAACGATCCTCCTGTGGATGACGGAGTCCCTGCACCATATTTCCGCCAACGTCGTGGGCTTCCTGCCGGTTGTGGTCCTTCTGATGACGAAGGTGATGAGCGGGGATGACCTGCGTGCCCTGGACTGGCCGGTCCTGTGGCTGGTCGCGGGCGGTATCGCGCTGGGCTCGGGTGTGGCCGCTACGGGCCTCGACAAGTGGATGCTCGGCTCGATCCAGTGGGCCTCGATCCCCGGCATGCTCCTGATCTTCGTTCTGGCCCTCGTGGGCTGGGTGACCTCGAACGTCATTTCGCACTCCGCGTCCGCAAACCTGCTGATCCCCATGGGTATGGGCCTGGCGACGACGGTCTCCACGAGCGCCGCCGAGATCGCCATCGTCATCGCGCTGGGCTGCTCGCTCGGCATGTGCCTGCCGATTTCGACCCCGCCGAACGCGATCGCGTACTCGACGGGCACGACCCCGACCCGTGAGATGGCGATTGTCGGCATCGTGGTGGGCGTCGTGGGCATCATCCTCCTGGCGTTCATCGCGCCGCTGACCTGGGGATTCATCGGGGTGATGTGACGTGTCCGGGGACGAGGCCATGGCCGGTTCGGGGGCGGCGCGCCCCCGGCCGGGGCTGGCCCGCGGGTGGACGCGGGGGCCCGCGGCGGAGGACGCCTCGGTGCTGGCTCGCACGGACGTGCGCAGCGGCGGTCACCGAGCCGGCTACCCGATTCACATGCTGGTCGTGGGCGACGACTCGCGCTCGATTGCCGCGCCCGTGACGAGGGACTTGGCGCACGCCTTCCCGGGCCTGTGCCTGGACCGCATTGACGGGATCGAGGACCTGTCCGGCTACGAGGCCAGCCTGAAGCCGGGCGACCACGTGCTGATGGGCCTGGTGACCTCCGAGGTCGACGACATTGACGCGCTCATCGACCGTGCGATGACCTTCCCGGTGCTGCAGCGCATGCAGTGGGTGGTGGTGACGGATAAGTCCGAGCACCGCGACCTGGCCCGGTGCATGCAGTCGTGCGCGCTCGCCTCGGTCCTCAAGTCCCCGTGGACGGTTCCCCTGCTGGCGGGTCAGGCGTATTCGACGATGGTGCGCTACCTGCGCGGATGCGGCTACTCGGACAGGCAGATCCGCTCGCTCATCGCTGATCCGCCGCCTTTCGCCGTGCAGGGTCCGCTCCTGGAGGGCCTGGACCGCGACGAGCGCGAGGTTGTCATGGAGCTCCTCGCCGGCGTTGAGCGCGTGCTCGGCCAGAGGCCTCGGCTGATTGTCCCCGAGGGGACGCAGCTGGTGACCCAGGGCGAGCCGGTGGGCGCCGTCTACCTGGTGTTGGATGGCCAAGTGTCGCTGCACAGGGACTCGCCGCAGGGCGAGGTCCTGGCGCACCTGGCCTCGTCGGGTCCGCTCATTGGCCTCGTGTCGCTGGCCCGCGCTGAGGATGCGTTCTTCACGGGCGAGACGGCGACCGAGGCGACGCTCGTGCGCCTGACGACCGAGCAGCTCCAGATCGTCATCTCCGAGGATCCGTCGATCGGCGCGACGCTGACGGCGCTCGCGATCCGATCGCTGACGCGTCGCCTCATGCGCGCCGAGGACCTCCACCTGGAGAACGCGATGCTCGCCGAGGACCTCGAGGCCCAGAAAGAGGCCCTGGCCGCCACTCTCGAGGACCTGCGCGCCACCCGCGCCGAGCTGGTCGAACGAGCGCGTTTCGCGATGCTCGGTGAGCTGAGTGCCGGCATCGCCCACGAGCTCAACAACCCGGTGACCGCCCTCGTGCGCGCCGCCAAGCACCTGCACGAGGACGTGGATGCGGCGCTCGCGGCACCGGCCACGGCCTCGTCGAGGGAGGCGATGGCCCGAGCCCTCACCGCGCCCCCGCGCTCCACGTCGGTCGAGCGCGCCCTCATGAAGGAGCTCCTGCCCGTCGTCGGCGACCGCACGCTCGCGCGTCGCCTCGTGCGCGCGGGGATCCAGGGGGCGGACGGTGCGCGCTCTCTCGCGCAGATCCCGGGTGGCATCGACGCGTACGAGGCGGGGGCGCGCCTGGGCGGGTCCCTGCGCTCGGTGCTCGCCGCGGGTGACCGCGTCATCGAGCTGACCCAGTCCCTCAAGGGATACGCGCGCCCGGACGCCGAGGACCTCAAACCCGTGGACGTGCGCGAGGGCATCGACGACGTGTTGAGGCTGACCGCCCACAGGGTGCGCGGTATCCGCATCGACTGCGACTACGAGGACGTGCCGCCCGTGCGCGCGCACCCGGCGAAGCTGCAGCAGGTGTGGACGAATCTCATCGTCAATGCGGCCGAGGCCATCGAGGACGAGAACGCCGACCTGGTTGCGGCCGCCGAGGCTTCGGGTGGCGTGCCCGAGCTGCCCGCCCGCGGCGAGGCTGAGGCCCTCATCCGCATTACCGTGCGTCCCACGCCCGAGGGCGTGAGCGTCACCATCCGCGACAACGGCCCGGGCATCGACCCGGGAATCGTCGACAAGATTATGGAGCCCCACTTCACCACCAAGGCGGGGCGCGTCCGATTCGGCCTGGGCATGGGCATGTCCATCGTCCGAAGCATCATTGCCGATCATGGGGGCACACTCACGATCGACTCTCACCCGGGATCCACGACCATGCGGATCTCGTTGCCCGCCCAATCACACGAGGAGGAATCATGACCCTGACAATACTGTCCCTTGAGGACGAAGCAGATGTGCGCGACGCTCTCGAGCGCGATCTTGAACAGTTCTGGGACAAGATCCGGCTCGAAGTCGCCGAGGATGTTGACGACGCGTGGGCTGTCATCGACGAGATCGTCGAAGACGGGGACGAGCTGGCCCTCGTCCTGTCCGACCACCGCCTGCCCGGAAAGTCGGGCGTGGACTTCCTCGTGGAGCTCATGAAGGATGAGCGTTTCGGTGCGACCCGCACGGTGCTGGTCACGGGCCAGGCGGACCAGTCCGACACGATCCGCGCGGTCAACCAGGCGGGCCTGGACTACTACATCGGCAAGCCCTGGAACCCCGAGGAGCTGCGAGCCGCCGTGCGCGACCAGCTCACCGAGTACGTCCTCGAGTCCGACGTGGACCCCGCTGCCCTACGTGAGCGTGCTCGACGGCGTGCGCGTCATGGAGGCAATCCGCTAGAACCCTCAGCGAAGGGCCGCCGCACAACCAACGACGGTTGCGCGGCGGCCTCTTGTGTTGCACGTGAGCCTCTCAGGTTGTTGGCTCGCACGCCCACAAGGGGAGGGATTGCCAGTTATCGGGCGTGCCCGTTGCTCGCAGGGGAACGATCTCGGTAGCCGGGAAGGTCGCGAGGACTTCAGGAAGAGCGGTCCCGTCTCCCAGGTCCATTTCGCGGATGAGGTACTGGATCAGCGTGAGCTGGTCGAAGCACTTGTTTCTCATCGGAGACAATCCGATGATCCCGACTTCTTCTGCGCTGTGAGGGATCGTCGGTCTGTAGGGAAGTGAGCGATTGAAAAGTCGGCTGTGGTGTGCTGATATGTTTCGGATGACTCGCAGGCAGTTAAGCCATGAGGATAGGACTGAGGGTGTTAGTCGAACCTCTGCTGCTATCGCTCGTTGGATCTCTTTGGGCAGAAGATCAAAGAGTGTTCGGAGTGGACCCCAGGTGAGGATGTGAACGGCACACCATATGGGAAGAGTGCCGCCGTAGTTTTCTTTGTGATGCTGAACGAATGTTTCCGTTGAGCTACTCAGCGACTTTTCATAGATGCGGAGCCAATCGCTGTACTTTTTCTTTTCTTTCTGGTCTTCACTGTTCCAGGCGTTGCTACCAAGAGCTTCGGGGTGGAGATGCAGGAGGGGATCGACCTTTCCGACTTCATATCCAATGAGCGCCCGGATCGATACCTCGATGCGTGTTAACTCTTCGAATACGGTGCAACGCAATTGGGTGTCAAACTCGTAGAGTTTGAGGACCTGATCAAATTTTGTTCCTTCCATAAACTGGTCGGATCGCCATTCGGTCGTGTTGTTGGGAGCATGTTTTCTGAATGGGTATGAGTATCCCGATAGGCGGTAGTAGCCGATCCTTTCTAGGGCGTGCCGTGCGACCTCATCGTCGTCGATGATCATGCCACGACAGCCTAGGAGTTCGATCTGTTCGTCGATGGACCTGAAAGGTTTAGACATCTGTGCCCCTAAAAAGAAGACCGGCTCTGGATCCCAAAAGGGTAAGAGCCGGTTCTAATGTAAATAATGCTATCACTGTCGTTTGTTGGAATCTACGCGTTACAGGGTGATTGGCGTCTCCAAGGCTGAAACTGCTGTGCTGTCCGACATTCGCCGAGTTATGCCCGCTGGTGTCTCGGGTTAAAGGACAAAAAGAGTTGGTGGAGGGTTAGTCCCAGTTGTTTCGGTGGGGGCTTGTGTGGTGGAGGTCGTGCCAGGCGATGGCGTCGCCCCATCTGGGGATGACACCGGCTGCGGGGTGTGTGCGCGAGGCGTGTTCCCATTGGGCTTCAATCTGGGTGTCTGTGGGCATGATTGTGAGGATCTGGGCTGGTGGGAGCGGATTTTCGGTGTGCATGTAGCACCACCAGAAGATCGCTTTGATCCGGCGGGTCAGCCGCATTCCCAGTGGTCCCGCAACAGTTGACGCAAGGGCGCGTTGGTCGCGCCTTCGATCTGGTTGTTCATCGCCGGCAACGCCCCCCTCAAACTGGGGGGTCGGTGTGGGTGAACAACACCTCGGCTCCGATGAGCCGATTCACACTGTTGCGGGCCCGCACGAGTCGTTCGTGCGTGTATTGCCACCCGCCATCGTCCCTCTTGGTCTTCTGCGCGAGAAGCCCTCCCAGCGCTTGCACCAGTCAAGTAGGTGTCTATCCATGAGGCCGCTTGCTCTCGGTCTTTCACGTGCAAGAGCTGCTTGCCCAAAGCCGTACAGTTCCTTGGAGGCTGCAAGCTTGGGGCGAATGGTGGTGGCTTGTTTGATGGTCCCGAACACGTGGAAGGTGCACCGCTGGACCCGCGTGTTCGGCCAGGCTTTCTTGCGGGCTTTTTCGAAGCCACTGCCCCCATCCGTCACCACCACGTCTGGTGGGGCGATCCGGTTCATGAGCGCTTCCCAGGCGCGCGAGTTCTCACTGCGTGCCACATACCAGCCCAGATGAAATCCCGGGACTGAGCAATCAAGACGACCGCTTTGCGGCCCAGGTGGATCCGTCAGCGAACACGACCTCATGCACCTGATCCACCACCGGGGCAGAGGGCCAGATCTCCCACAAACCCTGGCACCGCCGCCGAAACGACCTGCCCCCACCTGGCATATCCGCCTGCCGATTACCGCTGAGCAGCCAGGCAAGAAACTCACCCAGATGCTTGGCCGAGGTATCAATCCGCTGCACGCCAGTTGAGTGGCACGAGGTGCAATGCCACCTCTGCTTGCCCGATTTCGACAGTCCGTACCGGATCAGCTTCCTGCCACAGGAATCGCATGTCGAGATGTTCACTCACCGAATCTGCCAGTACCAACTTTGACGCCCACTCTCCCGCACCACAAAGCCGAAAAGTCGACGTTTCACCAACACATTTTGTCCACCCTCAAAGTTGACCCCCAACAACTTTGAACCAGACTTTCTCGCACCACAAAGCCGAAAGGTCAGGCTCAGACCAACTCTTTTTGTCCTTTAACCCGGTGTCTCGTGGATACATCAGCGTACATAGAAAAAACCGGCCCTGGACCTTGCGGCGGAACCGGTGTAAGTTCTTCGACTATAGACCGTGAAGGGCCGCCGCACAACCAACGACGATTGCGCGGCGGCCCTCGTTGCGTCTGTCAGCCCTGGGGCTGGCCCGGGTCGTTGCACATCGTGATGCCCTCGAAGCCGGCGGCGCCCAGCACCTGGAAGATCTCGTCGAGGAGGACCATCGGTTCGGCTGTTCCCGCCGCGAACTCGGGGTGGCGGATCTCGATGGCGGCCATTCCGCGCGGGTCCGTGACCGGCTCGGTGTCGAACCTCTCCGACAACAGCCGGTTTGCCTCCTCCAGGTCGGCGGGGGAGCCGAACGCCCAGGTGACGGCCTTGTTGCCCGCCCCCGTGGTGGTGCGCTGAATGTACATGCGGGTCATGAGGATTCGGCGCCCGTGGCGGGGGAACACGTCGCCCACGCGCATGAACAGGGCGATGTCGGCCAGCTCGCCTCCCAGCGACGAATCCACGAGGGCGTACCCGTATGCGCCGATACCGCGCAGAGTGAGGGCGTCCGCTAGAAGCCCGATGACCTCGTCTCCGAAAGGTTCGGGCTGGAAGTACACGCCCTCGCCGACCTCCGGAGCATCCGGACCGAGCAGCGTGATGTCGAAGCCCGCGTCCGCCAGCGCGTCCCGCACGAGCGCAACGTTGTGCTCCGGGAAGGGGTGCAGCGCGGCCGCGTTCGCGGCGATACGCTCGATAAACACGTAGGGTGGAAAAAAACCAAGCTCAGTCATGCGCTCATTGTAAGCGCACGGCCAGGCCGGTCATGCGACGAGGCCGCGGCGCCCTCGGGCGGTCAGGCGACCACGAGGGGAGGCCACGGCCTCGTCAATGACGGAGAGTCAGCGCAGGCACAGGCCCTGCTCGTTGAGGACCTCCATGATGGGGGAGACGTGCGCGCCGCCCATGCCGATGTTGGTGGCGACCAGGTGGGTGAAGGACTCGAGGCGCGAGCCCGACCGCAGGTCGTAGTACTCGGTGACCTCACGGTCGTAGTCGGCCAGTGTTTGCGTGTAGGACTCGACGCGCGGATACGTGTTTTCCGCGGACATGACGGACAGGGGCATGCGCGGCTTCTGGCCCGGATCCTGGTCCGGGTGACCCACGAGCAGGCCGAGAACCGGGAAGGTCAGCTCTGGAAGCTCCAGAGCGTCGACGACGCCGCGCGGATCCGCCAGGATCGAGCCGAGATAGACGGTGCCCAGGCCCATCGACTCGGCGGCCACGACCACGTTCTGCGCGGCCAGCAGCGCGTCCTCGAGCGCCGTGAGGAACAGGTTGATCGACCCCAGGGCCTCCGAGGAGATGCCCTGCTCGGCGCGGATGCGGCTGTTGCGGTACAGGTCGGCGACGAAGATGAACAGGTCGCCCTTCGTGCCGCCCACGTAGGGCTGGCCGGACGCGGCGCCGATCGTTTCGCGCACCTGCGGGTCCGTGATGTGCAGGACCGTGCAGGACTGCAGGAACGAGGATGTGGCGGTGTGGCGCGCCACGTCCATGAGCGTGGTGACCTCTTCCTCGGTGAGGGGCTGATCCATGTAGGCGCGGATCGTGCGGTGGGCGAGCTGGCTCGCAATCGTCTCGTTTGTCATGCGTTCATTCTACGATTGGGTGCGTGAAACAGATAGATCCTTTCGGTCCTTTTGCGCTGGCAGCAAACGTCATCCCCGTCGCCGTGCCCTCCCCGGCCGGCGAGCTGAGCGGCCTGCTGACCGGCCCGAGCGCACCCTCCCTCGTCGATGGGACCCCCACGATTTCCGCGGCCTCATCACCGGACGCGGCGGGGGAGAACCGCGCGCTCCTCGTCCCCGGGTACACGGGATCCAAGGAAGACTACGCCCCGGTCCTGCCGTTCCTCGGGGAGGCGGGTTGGGACGTCCTCGCGTACTCGCAACGAGGCCAGGGTGGGTCCGCCGCTCCGAGCGGCCTGGGCGCGTACGGGATGAGCGACTTTGTCGGTGACCTGATCTCCATCGCCGAGGCCTGGGCCGGGACCACGGGTCGCGTGCACCTCGTGGGCCACTCCTTCGGTGGCATCGTTGCACGTGCGGCTGTCGTCAAGCGCCCCGATCTCTTCGCCTCCGTCACCCTGTTCTGCTCAGGTCGGGCTGTCTACGACTGGATGAACACCCTGCCGATCCTCGACCCCCTGCCCACGGGCCCCGGCGCGCGCCAGCAGGTGCTGCGCACCTACTTCCCGGACATGAACTTCGACGAACCCGGAGTTGGGTGGGCGGAATTCCAACGTATTCGCGCACTGGACACGGCCTCGGAAAACCTGGTGGGCATCGCCCGCATCCTGTCCCAGCTGCGCCCCGACACCCCGGCGCTCGCGGCCACGGGCGTGCCCGTGCACGTGCTGTACGGGGACCAGGATGAGATCTGGCCGCCGTCGTGGTACGCGGAAAGAGGCCGCTGACCTGGGGGCCCGCGAGAGCATCATCCGAGGGGGCACGCACAGCCCGCAGCTGCAGTTCCCGCGCCAGTGGGCGGAGTTTGCCAGCTCGTACTGGACGGATGTGGAATCGGGGACGCTGGTCTGGTCCATGTGACGCGAGATGTTGTGACATCGTTCCAAAACGGGCCTTGTGATGCGTATCTATGAGGATGGATGCTTAGTATTGTGCTTATGAACAAGCGTTCCATCCTCACAGCAGTGCTGGCGCTCGGCCTGGGCATCTCCGCCCTGACCGGCTGCGCCACCGATTCCGATTCTGCCCATTCGTACGTGACCCCGAAGGACGTCAAGACCGTTGAAACGTCGATCGCTGAGGTCGGCGACCAGGGCGTCAAGGTCCCCGAGGCGCGCGACCTGAAGGTCACGTTGCCCGAGTCCGACAAGGCCTCGGACTACAAGGTCGAGGTCTCCGACCCCGCGACCCTGTCCGTGGGCAAGCCCAACAAGAACGTCATCACCCTGCACCCGCTGCAGTCACCGGCGAGGACGCGGACCCCGTGACCGTGACCATCACCGACAAGGACGGCATCACCACCGACTTCAAGGTGACCGTCACCGAGGGCGCCAACTGAATCAACCGCAAGAAAGGGCCCAGGATCTGCGGATCCTGGGCCCTGTGCGTAGTGTTGCGGCCGTTCGGTGCTGGATGCTACAGAGCATCGATAAACTCCCGCAGGCCGCGCAGTGGCAACACCAGGTGGTTCTCCGCTCCCGGGCAGGGAACAAAGTGTGAGGACTGGCTGAGGTAGAACTCGCGCGCCTGGTCGTTGGCACAGTGGACCAGGAGGGCGGCGAATCCCACCTCATTACTGAGCTTGTAGGCTCGCAAGAGTGCATCTTTGAGCAGGGCTGCGCCGATGCCTCGTCCCTGCGCGCGCTGATCGACGGCGAGGCGCGCAAGGATGAGAACGGGGCATGGGTCCGGGCGTCGTCCCGGTTTGAGAGCCTCTGGGAGGTCGCTCCGTGATACAGCCCCCATCGCCAGGGCGTAGAAGCCCAGTGTCTCTGGTTCCTGCGTTGTGACGAAGACGCGCGCGTTTCGGGCTCGGTGGTTCTGCCACGCAAATCGGTGGAACCAGTCGTCGATCTCGGCGTTGCCCGACTGGAAGCGTGATCGGTCATCCCTCCGCTCAAGGGGGCGAGGCTCCTGCAGGACTGTTGTGTACATCAGTGGTCGGAAGCGTTCGGTGCACTCAGGTTGATGTGAGTGCCGAAGGGCGAGGGGCGATCAAAGAGTTTGCGCAGCTTGGGATCGTCCGTCGGCGGTGCCTGCAGAATCTCTTCGAAGCGGGCGTGGTCCTCTTCGTTCAGGATGAAGAGGCGCTGGTCTGCGAGGCGGCGCTGGGCTTCCATCGTGACGGTGGACAGGATGAAATCGCTGATGCTACGGGCGTCCTGTTCGGCCGCCCGACGAATGAGTGCATCCTGTTCTTCGGTGAGGCGCAGGTCCAGGCGTCGTGTCTTCGTGGTGCTCATGTGAGCCTCTCTTTCGTTTGTACGGAAGTTATCCGTACATGGGCTAGCGTAGCATGATCCGGTGCCAGAGTTAATTTCTTTTGTGTCTTTACAAGTGATGTGCGACATGCTGTTATGACACAGGCCCGGACTGGTTCACGACCAGTCCGGGCCTTCCCGTATTGATGAGGCGTCAGCGCAGGATGCGTGCCAGGAAGTCCCGGGTTGCCTGCTCGCGCGGGTCGTCAATCACCTGCTCGGGCGGGCCCTGCTCGACGATCTGGCCGCCGCGCAGGAACACGACGCGGTCGGCCGCCTGGCGGGCGAAGCTGATCTCGTGCGTCGCCATGAGGATGGTCGAACCCTGCTCCTTGATCTCGCGCACGAGGTCCAAGACCTCGCCGACGAGCACCGGGTCCAGTGCCGCCGTGATCTCGTCCAGCAGGAGCAGCTCCGGGTTCGTGGCGAGCGCGCGTGCGATGGCCACGCGCTGCTGCTGGCCGCCAGACAGGCGATCCGGGTATTCCTTCGCCTTGTCCTTCAAGCCGATGCGGTCCAACAGCTCCAGGCCGCGCTCGCGCGCGCGGTCCTTCTCCCAGCCGTGCACCTTGCGGGCCGCCAGCGTCACGTTGTCCAGCACCGACATGTGCGGGAACAGGTTGTAGTGCTGGAACACCACGCCGATGCGCGCGCGTATCTGATCCGCGTTCGCGCGCGGGTCCGTAATGTCTTCGCCAGCCAGGAAGATCTGGCCGTCGTCCACCCGCTCCAGCAGGTTCGCGCAGCGCAGCAGCGTCGACTTACCCGAGCCCGACGCGCCCAGGAGGACCACGACCTCGTGCGCGGCGACGTCCAGGTCCAGGCCGCGCAGGACGACGTTGTCGCCGAAGCGCTTGACAACGCCGACGGCGCGCAGGACTGGGGTGTTGTTGTCCGAGGCGGGGGGAGGCCTCGTTGATCGTGGGGACCGACATCAGACGGTGCCTCCCATCTGCTCGCGCTTACGCAGTCGGGCCGTGTACCAGTCCGACAGGCGAATGAAGGGGAACGACAAGATGATGAACAGCAGGCCGGCGACGACGTAGGAGGTCATGTTGTAGGTCTTGGCCTGGACCATCTGTGCGGAGCGGATCGCGTCGACCGCGCCCAGGACCGAGATCAGGCCGACGTCCTTCTGCATGGAAATGAAGTCGTTCATGAGGGCGGGCGTGACCTTGCGGATCGCCTGCGGCACGATGATCATTCGCAGCGTCTGCCCGTGGGACAGGCCCAGCGAGCGCGCCGCGTAACGCTGGGAGGGGTGCACGGAGTCCAGGCCTGCGCGCAGTACCTCGGCGACGTACGAGGAGTACGTGAGGATCAGCGCGACCGTGCCCAGGAACGCGGTCGGGATGCGCGTCGTCGGGTTGAGCGCGGGGATGCCGAAGCCGATCAGGTAGAGGACGACCAGGAAGGGGACGCCTCGGAAAATGTCCGTGTACGCGGCCGCCAGGAAGCGGATCGGGAAGAACACGGGACCGGCCAGCGTACGCGCGGCCGCCAGGAGGGTCGCGAACACCGCGACACCCAGAACCGCGATCAGCAGGATCCGGATGTTGAGCCACAGGCCGGAGAGGACCTGGGGGAAGGCCTCGACGAAATACTTGCCGTTGAAGAAGGTGTTGCGGGTGGCCTCCCACCCGTCGGAGTTGACGACCACCGCAATGAGGATTCCAGCGACCACGACCGTGGAGGCCAGGGAGATGAGAATCGAGCGGACCGTCTGCTTGCGCCGATAAGCGCGACGGCCACGCTCCACCGCCGAAACGGTGAGCGTGGCCGCCGCGTTACTCGAGTAGTCACTCATGAGTGTGGGGCCTCACTTGAGGGTGGGCACGTTCTGTGCCTCGTTCAGCCACTTTTCCTGCAGCTCAGCGAGCTTTGCCGGACTCGGCCAGGCGATCGACCGCGGCGGAGACCGTGGGGGTGAGCTTGGAGCCCTTGGGCAGGACGATGCCGTACTCCTCGCCGCCCGTCGTGTCGTCGAACTGGCCGATGATGACGCCGTCATCGATCTGCGCGGAGACCATGTAGAACGCGGTCGGCAGGTCGACGACGATCGCGTCCACGCGGCCCGTCTGCAGGGCCAGGACCGTGTCGTCGGAGGAGTTGAATATCTGCAGCTTCTGGCTCAGGCCGGCCTCCAGGTGATCGGAGGCGAACTGCTGCGACGTCGTGCCGGCCTGGACGCCGATCAGAACGTCCTTGAGGTCAGCGATGGACTTCGCGTCGGCGGCCGGGGTGCCAGCCTTGGTGATGATCGCCGAGGTGGTCGTGTAGTACGGGGACGTGAAGTCGACGGCGTTCTTGCGCTCGTCGGTGATGGAGAACTGCTGAATGTTCAGGTCCCAGTCCTTGGCGCCGGGGGTGATCGACGAATCGAAGGTGGCGCGCACCCACTGGACGTTGTCGGCGCTGTAGCCGAGTTCCTCGGCCAGGGCGTAGATGACGGCCGACTCGTAGCCTTCGCCCGAGGCCGGGTCGTTGTCCAGGATCCACGGCGAGTAGGCGGGATCGGAGGTAGCGACGGTGAGCTTGCCTTCCGTCACGGTCGGCAGCGCGCCGGGGCCGTAGGTCTGCTCAGGGTCGGCGGAAGAAGATGAGCTCGTGCCGCCCGTGCAGGCGGCCAGGCCGAGGGGCCGCGACGGCGGCAACGGCAGCGAGGGAACGGACAGAGCGGCGCATGGGGCCTCCCGGTGACGTGGGGTGATCCCGCCGCGACGGCGGGTCTGACTTGATGAGAGTATCGGTGCCCCGAAAAACGCGCTGGCGTCGTTTCGCAGCACGAAACAATGGAACGAGGCCTGGGCTGGGAAAAACGTTGGGATCGTTGGGGTTTCGTGGGGTTGGGGGATGGGACACAGTGCCGTGCGGGCATGCAAAAGGGGCCGGGCCACATCGGCCCGGCCCTCCCATCACGTCACTTCTGGAACTTGTCCTTCAGATCGGAGACGACCTCGCTCGCCTTGTCCTTGGCGGCCTCGACGGCCTTCTCGACGTTTTCTTCGCCGAAGGTTTCCTTGGCCTTCTCGAGACCCTCTTCAGCCTGCTTCTTCAGATCTTCCAGACCCATGTTTCCTCCTTGGAACGAGCCGCTCGTATGAGCCGAGCGGGTGGTTTCACCCTATGCCGGAACCGGGGTGCTCGCACGTTCAAGGCGCCCAGCGGTGCGATTGTTCCCTGTGCGTCCGAGCCGCGGAACATTGTGCCGTCGGGCTTAGGCTCCCTCGGCGAGCTTCCAGTCGTCGAAGGTGAACTCGGGGGAGACGACGCAGGTGGCCAGCGCGTAGTCGCCGCGGGCGAAGGTGCGCTGCCAGGTGTCGGCCCTCACGAGGACCTGCACGGGGTTGGTCGGATTGGAGGTCTGCGCGTCGTCCGGAGAACCCAGCGTGACGATGCGTGGGTCGGCCGAGGGGGCGTCCCCGCTGCCTCCCAGGTGCACTTCGAGGGCTCCGGGGCCGGACCAGATCCACAGTTCGTCGGAGTGGACGAGGTGCCAGCGGGCCTCCTCGTCGCGGTCGAGGAGGAAGATGATCGCGGAGGCGCTGTGGCGGCTCCCGCGCGGCGTGTCCACGCGGGCGGGCGCGGTCCACGTGCGGCGGTAGTGGCCGCCCTCGGGGTGGGGCGCGAGGCCCATGGCGTCAATCAGCGGGGATACGTCGGTCATGCGAAGCTCCAAACGAAGGGAAAGGGAGGCTGAGCGAAAGGGAAACGAAGGAGTCAGCGCGAGGCCGAGTAGCGCACGCGCCCGGACACGACGGTTTCGACGACGCGGCCGGCGCCGTGGCAGGCGACGGTGTCGATGGTGTCCACGATCGAGGTGACGGGTACGTCGACGACGCACATGTCGGCGACTGCGCCCGACTGGAGCTGGCCGAGGCGGTCGGGGCCGCTCGCCAAGCCCATCGCGGTGGCGCCGCCCAGGGTCGCGGCCTGTAGGAGGCGGCGCGCCAGGTCCTGGTCCTCGTAGCCCTGAGATCGCGCCAGGTCGAAGAGGAGGGCGACGTCCTCGAGCAGGTCGAGGGAGGGGGAGGAGGACAGGGAGTCCGTGCCGACCGCGATCATGTTGCCCTCGGTGAGGTAGGCGCCGACCGGCGGCGCGTCCAGGCCGATGACACGATTCGAGCGCGGGCACAGCGCCACTGCCGTCTGGCGGGCGCGCAGGCGCCTGCGATCGTCGGCGCGCATGTACACGCCGTGGGCGACGTGGCAGTCGGGTCCGAGGACGCCCAGCTGATCGACGAATTGCGTCGAGGAGAAGCCGCCTCCGCGCGAGCGCATCGCCGTGAACGACGAGGAGTGCTCGCTCTTCCACAGGTCGGCCAGTGCGGTCGTGCGCGTCTCGGACCATTCGGCCTCGGAGTGGGACTCGCCCAGGTGAATGTGGATGCGCATGCCGCGTCGCCTGGCCATGTCCGGCAGATCCAGCAGCGGCTCGGCGTCGAGGGAGTAGGGGGCGTGCGGGGAGATGCCCACGGCCGGAGGGGTCGGCATGGCGTCCAGGGACGCGGAGACCTCGCGTTCGCCTCGGGCCCGCCACTCCTCGTTCGACCAGCCCATGACCTCCCAGTAGGCGACGCCGTGCAGTCCCGGCGTCGTGCAACGCCGAGGCCGCATCCGCGTCCGTCACCACGTCGGCGGCGGCGGTCGTGCCGCACTCCAGGAGCAGGCGCGCGCCTGCGGCCGCGTCGCCTCCCCAGTCCAGGCCGCCCGCGTCGTACACCTCGTCGAAGGCGCGCGCCCAGTCGTCGAAACCGCGGTACTGCCCCGCGCCCACGGACGCCATGCCCGTGTACTGCAGGTGCGTGTGCGCATTGACGAGGCCGGGGAGCAGCACGCCATCAAAGTGGCGTTCGGTGAAGGAAAGGCCGCGCTGCGTGAGTGTTTCGATGACCCAGTCGCGCGCTCCTACGTGCTCGATGCGCCCGTCGCGCACGGCGACAGCGCCGTCGAGGATCGAGGGGGCGGTGATCGGGATGACCATGCCGGCGGACCAGACGACCACGTCGCTCATGGGGGACCTTTCAGTGGGGAACGCTGACTATCAGTGTAGAAGTGGGGCGGGCGCGCCTGCCCGCCGGTGGAGGTGAGCTGCGACTATGACAGGGACAGGGCGGCCAGCGCGGCCGCGGCCACCGCGTCGTCGGCCTCGCGCGGCAGGTCGTGCAGGCCGGGGGCCAGCTCGCCTTCGTGGGTGAGGAGCTCGCGCAGGGACGCCAGCTGCACGCCGAAGCTCATGTCCATGATCTCGATGGGGTTTCCTTCGCCCGCCGTGTAGTTGATGCCCTCCCCGCGCTCGAGGACGCGCAGCATCTTGCCGGAGGGGCTGGTCAGGGTCTGCACGTGGGGATCGCCCGACTCGGCCATGACCCAGGAGGCGGCCACAGCCTCGTCGATGGACACCTCCCCGTCGACGCCGCCGGCGACCGTGACGATCGCGCCTTCGGGACCGCCTCCAGCGCGCTCAGCGGGATCGTCGAGCGCTCGCCCGTCGCGGAGATCAGCATGCCGGCGCTCGGGCGCGGCCTCTTCCAGCGACGCCACGGCGAACCCGTCCATCGACGCCTGCAGGGCGCGCACGGGGTCCAGCTCCACGACGGTCACGGCCGCGCCGAGCGCCGAGCCGAAGCGCGCGCATCCGCGGCCCACGTCGCCGTAGCCGATGACGACGACGCTCATCCCCGCCACGGGCGCGCCCACGCCGCGCGGGTCGATCAGGTCGAGGATCGTCGTCCAGCACGACTGACCCGTCCCGTAGGCGTTGTCGAACAGGGTCTTGGACCGCGCGTCGTTCGAGGCCAGGACCGGAATGCGCAGGTCGAAAGAACGCAGGGGACGCAGCCCCGAGGTGGTCTCCTCCGCAGCGCCGACCAGCGCGTCCAGGACGCCGGGGCAGGTGTCCGTCTCGTGCGCCAGACGGATCAGGTGTGAGCCGTCGTCCAGGAGGAATTCGCTGCGCTGGGCCAAAAACTCGCGCGCGAGCTCCCACTCGCGCTCGCGGGAGGCTGTCGAGTCCGCGAAGACGGGGATGCCGGCGTCGCGCAGCCGGGCCGCCACGTCCTCGCGGGTTTCGGACGCCCAGCCGAAGACGCTCACGCGCGCCCCGGCCTCGGAGAGCATGAGGGCGAGGGCCGCAGTCTTGGGTTCGAGGACGAGGGAGAGCCCCACGCGTCGGCCCGCCACCAGGGGAGCCAGGGCACGGGCCGCCGCCTCGGTGACGGGCATGTGGGTGCGCGCCCACTCGATGCGCCCCTCGTCGCCGGGGCCCGTGATGGCGCGCCCGTCGGGGGCGACGACCGCGCGGAAGACGCCTTGCGGCGCCAGGACCGTGATTGTTCCGGGCCTGGGCGCGGCATCCTCCTCGAGCGCGAAGGCGACCGGGGACGAGGCCGGGGTCCCCTCGGCGTCCGACAGCGGGTGCACGTGGGCACCGAACGAGCGCAGCAGGGCCGCCAACGTCGGGTCCTCCGTCGCGAAGGAACGCCCCGCGATGAGCATGTTCGTAGCCCGCGCGTAGGCGCGGAGCAGCAGCTGGGCGGCGAGGGGATCCAGGGCGCGGTTCATGCGTCAAACGTAGCAACTGCGGCATTGATGTCGGGGATGAGCCAGGGGGCGACCAGGGCGGACCCCCATAGAAACGCGCGGTGCTGCGGGCCTATCGTTCAAACATGACACACGACACGGCGGGTCTGGTGACCCGAGCACTGACGAAGACATACATGCGCGGGAATACTCCCGTCCACGCCCTGGCGGGCGTCGACCTGACCCTCCCGCAGGGCACGCAGGTGGCGATCATGGGCCCCTCGGGCTCCGGTAAGACCACGCTCCTGCACTGCCTGGCGGGCGTGCTGCGCCCCAGCTCAGGGTCGATCACCCTGGACGGCGAAGAGATGACGTCCATGTCGGAGCGCGTGCTCTCCGACCTGCGCCTGCGCCGCTTCGGCTTCGTGTTCCAGGACGGCCAGCTCCTGCCCGAGCTGCCCGCGCAGGAGAACATCGCGATGCCCCTCATGCTCGCGGGCACGCCCAAATCGCAGGCAATCGCTCGCGCACGCGAGATCCTGACGAACCTCGGCCTCGACGGCGCCGGCCCCTACCGCCCCGGCCAGCTCTCGGGCGGCCAGGCCCAGCGCGTCGCGATCGGCCGCGCGCTGGCCACCAATCCGTCGGTGATTGTCGCGGATGAGCCCACGGGGGCCCTCGACCAGGCGACCGGCGGCGAGGTCATGTCCCTCCTGACGAGCGCCTGCGCCTCCACGGGCGCCTCCCTCGTCCTCGTCACCCACGACCCGGCTGTTGCCGCGCGCCTGCCGCACACGATCCACGTGCGCGACGGTCGCATCTCCCTCGAGGCCCGAGGCAGTGGTACCCCCAACCAGGGGGTGGCCCGATGAGCGCGGTGCGCACAGCCGCCGGAGCGCTCCTGCGGTCGCGCGACCGGGCGACGAGCGTCCTGACGGTCGCTGCCTTCGCCCTGCCGCACGCGTTCCTGCTCGCGGTGACGGGAGGCGTCATGGCCTTCGGGGCGCGTGCAGCCGTGGCTGCCACGTCCGCAACGGCCGATGACCCCTCAAGCCTCGACGGGATGGCGTCCTTCTACGTGATGCTTGCGTACTTCGCGGCGACCCTGCTCGTCGTCCCCATCATCTCGATGGGGGCCGCGGCTGCGCGCCTGGGCATGAGCAGGCGTGAGCGTGACCTCGCGGTCCTGCGCCTCGTCGGCCTCGCGCCGGGAAAGACGAAGCTGGCCTGCATCCTCGAAACCTGTGTGTTCGCGGCCGTCGGCGTCGTCGTTGGCTCGATCCTGTACGCCGTGACGCTGCCCGCGTGGGGTGCCCTGTCCTTCCAGGGGCGCCCGATGGGGGCCATCGAGATGTGGGTGGGGGTCGTCGCCCTCCTCGTCGAGGGGCTCGCCATGATTCTACTGGCCGCCCTGTCCTCGTGGCTGGCTATGCGCACAGTCGCAATCACGCCCCTGGGCGTCGCGCGCCGCACGCAGGCGGGCCGCGTGAGTGCGGTCGGTCCCGTCCTCGGGCTGGTCCTCCTCGTGGTGTGGCTGAGCGTCGGCACGCTCGCGATGAACCTGGGAACCGCGATCGGCATGGCCGTCTTCATGGGGTTTATGGGCGCGATCTTCCTGATCGTCAACCTGGTGGGCGTCTGGTCGATCAGCCTCATGGGGCGCATCATGGCCCGGGCTTCGCGCAGCCCCCAGATGATGGTGGCCGGGCGCCGCATGGCCGACGATCCGCGCGCCGTGTGGCGCTCCTTCGGGGCGGTGGCCCTCGTCGGGTTCCTCGTGGGCGTCATGTATCCGGCCGCCTCCACGATCTCGATGAGCGGGGATTGCGACGGACGAGGTCGGGCGCATCGTCATCGGCGACATCAACCGGGGCATGCTGCTGACCTTCGCGATCACCCTCGCACTGGGCGCCGTGTCGACTGCGGTCAACCAGTCGATCCGCGTCCTCGACTCCGCCGACCAGGTGCGCGCCCTGTCCTACATGGGGTCGCCGCGCGGCTTCATGGACCGCAGCCGACGCCTCGAGGTCGCGATCCCCGCGTCCGTCATGATCGTCGGCTCGATGCTGCTCGGCATGGTGTTCATGTCGCCGATGCTCGCAGCGGGCGCCGTCAAAGGGTTCCTCGTCGCGCTCGCCACCGCGATCGTGGGCGTGGTCCTCATCGTCGCCGCCTCCGAGGCGACCGTCCCGCTGCGCCGCCGCATCCTGGCGGGCGTGCGCGAGGGACGCGAGTAGAGCGTGGGAGACCTTTGACGAGGCGATGATCTGTCTGCACGTGGCGCCGTGAGGTTGCCCCGGCCTTGTCGTAGGTCGCGCGCAGCCGGCACCCCCGTCGGGCACAATGGACCCATGATGACCCCCACCCCCACTGAGCCCGCGCGTTACGCGGGCGCCGACCTGCGCCTGGCCGCCGTCGATATGGACGGCACCCTCCTGGACGATGACAAGAACTTCCCGCCCGGCATGGACGAGCTGCTCGACCAGATGGACGCGCGCGGCGTCACCTTCGCGCCCGCGTCCGGCCGCCAGGTGTGGACCCTCATCGACATGTTCCCCGGGCGCCCAGGCATGACTGTCATCGGGGAAAACGGTGGAATCGTCATGCGCGACGGCGTCGAGGTCTCCTCCCACCCGGTGGATACCCCCACCGTGCGCGAGGTTATCCGCCTCGTCCGCGAGGCCACTTCGGGATCCGGACGGGATCGATGGTGGCCTGGTCATGTGCGGCAAGCAATTCGCCTACGTCGAGCGCACCGACGACCGCTTTCGTCGACGGCGTCATGCCCTACTATCACCGCACGAAGCGCGTGGACGATCAGATCGCCATCATCGACGGGATTGAGGCCGGCGAGATCGACGATGCGATCGTCAAGCTCGCGGTCTACGTCATTGGGCCGGTCCAGGCGCTCGCGGAGGCGACGCTCGCTCGATTTGCTGACACGCACCAGTACGCGATTTCCGGCGCGAACTGGGCGGACCTGCAGATCCGAGGCGTCGACAAGGGGAGCGCCGTGCGCGACCCTGCAGCGCTTCCTGGGGGTGGATCGTTCCCCAGACAGCCGTCTTCGGCGACGCCGGTAACGACCTGTCCATGATGAGCGAGGGGGACCTGTCCTTCGCGATGGCCAACGCCTCGCGGGACGTCGTCGAGGCCGCTCGCTTCGTCGCCCCCTCGAACAACGAGGCCGGGGTTGCGCAGGTGCTACGCGCTCTCCTCGGGTGAGCCGTTGCGCGTGCGGCGCGCCTCCTTCGTCCCGGTTCCGCCCGAGGACCCGGGTCGGGCAGCGGACAACGCGCGCTGGCAACACGAGGCTCGCACGCAACGGGTGGGGCCGCGGCGCAGCGCGTCGCGGCCCCCGAAGCAAAAACCTCTCAGAAGGTTAAATTCACTCGCCCGCCTCGAAGGTGGCCTTCTCGGCCTCGGTGTCCGGCACGAAAGAATCCGTGTCCAGATCCGCCCAGTACTCCTCGGCCCACGGATCCTCGATCGGCTGCGAACGCTTCCACAGGATGTAGCCCGCGCCAGCGACGGCACCCACCAGGGCCGTCAGGCCGAAGGCGCGCAGCACGCGGCACTTGCGGCGCTTGCGCGTGGGGGTCGCGAGGGCGACGGCCGAGGCCTCGGAAGCGCGACGAGCACGCTCCGACAGCGAACCGCGAGCCGACAGCGCGGCACCCGCCTGGTCGACGGCGAGGGAAGCGCGCGCGGCAGGTAGTCGTCCACGAGGTGCTCGCGAGCGTTCTCGATCGCCGGGCCGGCCTGCGCGGCGGCAGCCTGCGCACGAGCGGCGGCGCTCTCGATCGCGGGGGTCGCGTGCTCAATCGCGGAATGCAGCGCAGCCTGGGCGCGAGGCGCGGCCCAGTCAACGCCCTGGCCAGCCAGATCGGCAGCCCGCACGGCAACCTTGCCGGCGTAAATGGCAGCGGCATCGCGAAGCTGCTGCGACGATGCACGCAGCTTTTCTGCATCGAAAGTCGGCGAAGTAACCATGATGTCTCCGATTCTGTCCACAATAAACAGGGGCGCGGACGCGCCACTCACTCCTATTGTGCAACAACGGGCTGTGATCTGCAGCCCACCGGCTCGCGTGAGGTGCGTGACGGACAGGAAACACCCAGGAAAAGATGCGACCATTACAGTCATGAAAGCTATTCTTCACACCTCCGCCGGCGACATCACCGTCGAACTGTTCCCCAACCACGCCCCCAACACGGTCAACAACTTCGTGACCCTGGCCAAGGGTGAGCGCGAGTGGGTCGACCCCACGACCGGCCAGAAGACCTCCCGTCCCCTCTACGACGGCACCATCTTCCACCGCGTCATCCCCGGCTTCATGATCCAGGGCGGCGACCCCCCCTCGGCACCGGCACTGGCGGCCCCGGCTACCAGTTCAACGATGAGATCCACCCCGAGCTGAACTTCAACGACCCCTACCTGCTCGCCATGGCCAACGCCGGCAAGCGCATGGGCAAGGGCACCAACGGCTCCCAGTTCTTCATCACCGTGGCCCCCACCCCGTGGCTGCTCGGCAACCACACCATCTTCGGTAAGGTCACCGACGAGGAGTCCAAGCGCGTCGTCGACGCCATCGCCACCACCCCCCACGGGCGCGAATGATCGCCCCGTGACGGAGCAGGTCATCAACTCCATCGAGATCGTCGACTGACCCTCTCCCCTCATCATCGACGAGGCCGGGGACGCCCCCGCTGCTGCGTGCAGTGACCGGGATGGTGTACCCCGGCCTCGTCCCATACCCCCGTCGAAAGGGAAGCTATGAGCATGCCGAGCTACGGCCAGCGCTCTGACCCGCGCGCCGCCCCCGACTGCCCGCGCCACCCGGGCGTGCGCAGCGTGGACTACTGCAAGCGCTGCAACCGGCCCATGTGCGTGGACTGCGCGATCCCCACTGAGGTCCGCTCGATCTGCGTGGACTGCACGTCCTCCAAGAAGCGGTGGATGGGCTCCGCCTCGCGCGCGGCCGCGGCTGGCACGCCGGTCGTCACCTACGCGATGATCACGATCTGCGTCCTCATGTACGCGGTGACCTCCTTTGCGCCCTCGACGAAGCTCGACCTGGCGCTCGTGCCCGCGACCCTCATGTCGCGCCCGTGGACGGTCCTCACAGGCGCGTTCCTGCACGGCGGCATCATGCACATCCTGTTCAACATGCTCTCCCTGTACTGGGTGGGGCGTGCGATCGAACCGGTCCTGGGCCGCTGGCGCTTCCTCACGCTCTACCTGGTGAGCGCGCTGGGTGGCTCCGCCTTCATCATCGCGTGGTGCCTCATCCAGCCCTCCGAGATCTTCGTGAGCACCGTGGGCGCGTCGGGCGCCGTCTTCGGCCTGTTCGGTGCCGTGTTCGTCCTCCAGCGCCTGGGCGGCTCAGACACGACCGCGATCCTGACGCTGCTCGGCATCAACCTCGTCTACGGCTTCATGGTCAGCGGCATCTCCTGGCAGGGACACATCGGCGGGGCGATCGCCGGCGTGGGCGCCACGTGGGTCCTCGTGCGTATGGCCCGCCCGCGCGCAGGCGTCACGCAGGTGCACCAGAACCGGCGTGAAACGGTCGTCGCGCTCGGCATGATCGCGGGCATGCTCGTGCTCAACGCCCTCGCGTTCCGCGTCCTGCTCGAGGTCTACGGCGCGTGACGGATTAGCAGCCGACAGGCGCATGGCATCTAAGGATGACCCTAATATAGGGAGGGTCCGGCAAATAATGCCGGGCCCTTCCTCATGCGCCCACAGGAGAGACCATGACCAGCCCCTGGGACCTGTACGACCAGCTCATCGACGAGATTCCCGCCGACATCACTGTCACCCAGATCCACACCGACGGCAAATGGCGCCGCGTCGCCTCCAGCGAAGACGGCGTCGGCATGGCCTTCGGCATGAACGTTCAGTCCCGCCCGCGCGCCACCGAGGACCCCGCCGACCTCGTCGGCCGCCCCCTGCGCGACGTCGCCGCCCTCGCCAAGTCCTGGAACTTCGAAGACGCCGGCATCGGCATGGCAGCCGTCAACGCCTACCACTCCCACCCCGTACGCGCCCTCGCCCACGGATTCCGCCCCTGCAAGGAAAAACAACTGGGCACGCACCTTCCACCCCTACGCGCCCCTCGTCGCCGGCAAACGAGTCGCCGTCATCGGACACTTCCCTTCGCGGCCGCCGCCATGCCCGAGGCAGCCGAGCTCAACATCCTCGAACGCAACGTCTTCGACGGCGACTACCCTGACTCCGCCTGCGAATACCTGCTCCCCGAGATGGACTACGTCTTCATCTCCGGATCCGCATTCGTCAACAAGACCATGCCGCGCCTCCTCGCGCTCGCGTGCGAACGCCCACACCGTCGTCCTCGGCCCCTCCGCCCCGGCGTCCCCGCGATCCTGCAAGCCGGTGCCACGACCGTCATGTCCTTCGCCAGCGCGCACCCCGCGCGCCTCGAAGACGGGCTGGCCGGACGCTCCCTCCTCGGCATGTACGACGCCGGGCATGAGGGTCCAGCTCAGCAGGCCGTGACCCCGAGGACGAGGCCGTGGCCCGCTCGCTCGGCTGAGATCCGGTAGCCAGCCACGGCCTCGTCCATAGAAATAGTGGGGCGTCCCGGCCGCAGCCGGAACACCCCACACTCACACTCACTGGAGACGGCAGGCTCACGCCCGCCGCGCCCCCGTCAACGCCAACGCAGCGTCATCAGGAAGCCGACCATCATCGTGCCCAGACCCACTGCAATGTTCCACGCGCCCAGCTTCGGAACCGGGTACGTGCCCGACGAAATGTAGTAGACGACAACCCACAGCAGCCCCAGAATCATCAGGGCCACAAACGTGGGTGCCCACCAGGCGGGGCTAAGCGGAATACCGTCAGTCCAGTTCTGGATGTCGGTATCGTCCTCAACCTCGTGCCCATTCTTCTTACGCTTCTTGGATTCGGCCACGTCGGGTCCTCTCTGCTGGCCCGCGCGGGAAGAAAACCGCCCGGCGGTGATGAATTAGTCGCAACACTAGCGTAGTCTCGGACGTGGAAAGTGCCAAAGCGCAGCGCCATGAGAGGGGGGAAAGATGCACGGACGCAGACTTCGCCACACCGCTGGCGTGCTCGCCGTGACCGTCGCCTCCGGCCTCCTCTTCTCCGTCTCCGCGCTCAACGAACGCAAGAATCCCGCGGCCACCTCCGACCTGTCCACCCTCGTGCGCAACCGCCAGGAGCAGGTCAAATCCCTCGAAAACGAGGTCTCCTCGCTCGACGCGCAGATCCAGAGCTACACCACCACAGTCCCTCAATCCGGCGACGAAGACGTCTTCACCACTCGCTCCACCCAAACCGTCACCGGCCCCGGCGTCCAAATCACCCTCAGCGACGCGCCCCCCGGACAGATTCCCGAAGGCGCAACTCCCAACGACCTCGTCATTCACCAGCAGGACATCGAAGACACGATCAACGCCCTGTGGGCCGGCGGTGCCGAAGCCATGACCGTCCAGGGCGTGCGCATCACCAACCGAACCGTCATCCGCTGCATCGGCAACGTCATCCTCGTCGACGGAACCAGCTACTCGCCGCCCTATGTGATCCAAGCAATCGGTGATCCTGACACCTTGCGCGCGACGATTACTGCAAACCCACGTATGGTGAATTATCAGGCCTACGTGACAAAGTACGGCCTCGGGTGGGATATGAAGACCAAAGACTCCCTCAGCCTCGCGCCCGCCACCACCCCGCTGACCGTCAACTACGCAACCGTGGAGGAACCGAATGGGTGAACACGTCGCCCCGCCCACACCGACAAAGAAAAAGCGCGCCAACGTCTTCTGGAATATCGTCGGTGTCATCGGCGAACTCCTCATCACCTTCGCGTTCGTCATCGGCCTCTTCTCCGTCTGGCAGCTCTACTGGACGACCTACCAAGTCTCCGGACAGGTCTCCCAGACCATCGCCTCGTACGAAGAAGAGCACCAGCCCGCCAAGCGCACCCAGGGCGAAATCCGCACCGACGACCCGCCCGCCTTCGACCGCGAAGTCGGCGACGGCGAAGTCTACGGCCTCGTCCACGTGCCCACCTGGGACTGGATGAAAATCCCCCTCGCTGAAGGCACCACCTCCTACGTCCTCGACCAGGGCTGGGCCGGCCACTACGACATGACCACCCAGCCCGGCGGCGTCGGCAACTTCTCCGTCGCCGGCCACCGCCGCACCTACGGCAACAACTTCCGCTGGATCGACCGCCTCACCCAGGGCGACAAGGTCGTCGTGGAAGTCGACGACCGCTACCTCGTGTACTCCATGGTCTCCTCCGAGATCATCGACGCCACCGACCCCACCCAGATGCGCGTCGTCGCCCCCGTCATCGACGACGAATCCTGGTCCGAGGTCCCCACCGAACGCTGGATGACCATGACCACCTGCCACCCCGAATACGGCAACTGGCAGCGCTACATCGTCCACCTCAAGTTCGAATCCTGGACCCCCAAGGACACGGGCGTGCCCGCCGAACTCGTCGACGAACCCACGAACTGAAGGACCCCACATGTACGCATGGATCTTCCGCCACCTGCCCGGCCCCACCTGGTTCAAGGTCATCGAATCCCTGGCCCTCATCGGCGCGGCCGTCGCCGCCCTGTTCACCTGGGTCTACCCCTGGGTCCAGTCCTACCTGGAGCTGGGGCAGTCCTCCGTCGGCGGTGCCTGAGCCGCTTACTCCGGGAAGGGACGAGGCCGGGGAGACCCGGCCTCGTGCCGTATCCACGGGCGTCGGTTGGGTTGCGCCGTAAGCGCCTGCGTGACCGCGCGCCCGGAGAGCGGACAGCGCCCGCGCGCCCACTAGGGGAGCGCCCTACGATGGATGCCGGAGAAGGGGCCACGGCCTCGTACATGAAAGGACCCGCGATGGCACGAATCCTCTGCGTCGACAACTACGACTCGTTCGTCTTCACGATCGTGGGCTACCTGCGCCACCTAGGGTGCCGCCGTGGACGTGGTGCGCAACGACGTCGTGGATCCCGCCTGGTTCGAGGCCGGCTACGACGGCGTCCTCATCTCCCCCGGACCCGGCGACCCCAAGAGCGCCGGCGCCTCCCTGCAGACCATCGCCGACTGTGCCGAGCGCGGCATCCCGATGCTGGGCGTGTGCCTGGGGCACCAGTCCCTCGGCGAGCTTTTCGGCGCGACCGTCGGGCACGCACCCGAGCTCATGCACGGCAAGACCTCCGTCATCACGCACGACGGGCGCGGCGTCTTTGAGGGCGTGCCCTCGCCGCTGACCGTCACCCGCTACCACTCCCTCACGATCGACCCCGCGACCATGCCCGACGAGCTCGAGGTTTCCGCGACCACCGAGTCCGGCATCATCATGGGCGTGCGCCACCGCTCCCTGCCCCTCGAGGGCGTCCAGTTCCACCCCGAGTCCGTCATGACCCAGTCCGGGCACCTCATGTTCGCCAACTGGCTGGCCACCTGCGGCGACGCTGGCGCACGCGAGCGTGCCGTGTCCCTCAAGCCCGTCGTCGCGGAGCGTTTCAAGCTGTAGGCTGCGCGGTCTGCGTGGGTGGCGGCTTTCGTGTCGCCGTGTGGCGCGTCGTGGCTACCGAATCACGCGTTGCGGCGGCGCTGTCGATCTGCTCGCCGGGAGGTGCTTCCGGACAGGGGCAAGCATCCGGATAGGTTACGAGCATCCGGATAGCTTATTAACCTATCCAGATCGTTGGGCACCGCAGCCCGCTCTCTTCACATTTGTGCTCGTCAGCTGGGGAGCGGTGCACTACTTGGGGCGTTCGGAGAGTGTGTCGTCGGCGTGTCGGAGGCTCGTGTCGTGCAAAACCCCTACGTGACGCTGGCGTCGCCGCGAAAGTTCTTGTTCCTTTGTGGTGTTACACCATTTCGGGAGCATTACACCCCTTCCGAGCTGGTGCAATGCTCCCAAAGTGGTGCAATGCTCACTAAGTGGTGCAATGCTCCCTAATAGGTGTAGCGCGCTGCGAATGTAGGTAGGCGCGGTCGCTACCGTGCCGCAGATGTGCTTGTTGGTGGGTGTATCCGGATAGGTTATTCGCATCCGGATAGGTTACGAGCATCCGGATAGCTTATTAACCTATCCAGATCGTCATAACCTATCCAGATCGTGACGACCTATCCGCGTCAGGGACCGCTCTCCCGCCGCGCGTGTTGGCCGCGCCCGCATGCAGTGGGGCCCGCGCCGCAGCACAGCACCTATCTGCCAAGTGACTGGTCAGCTGATGCGCGTTGTGGCGGCCATTCCGCGCATACCCGCGCACCCCCGCGCATACAGTGAGGCCCGCGCTCGCCAGGAGAAATCCTGCGGCGCGGGCCTCATCAATCGGCGGGGTCAGCCGCTAATCCGATCAGTTACTAACCCGATCAGTTACCGCCCGGCTCAACCATGCCGTGGAAGCAACCCGTGGGAGCCTCAGTGGCCGTTCCCGTTGTTGCCGTTGTTATTGCCGCCGTTGTTTCCGTTCTGGGCACCCTTCGACACCTTCAGCTTCACGGTCGAATTCTTCTCCACCTTCGAACCCTCGCCGGGCTCGACGGAGAGGACCTGGCCGGCGGGCTGGTTGCCTGCGACCTCTTCGACGGTGACGGTCAGGCCCAGGGCCTTGAGCTGCGCCTCTGCGTCGTCACGGCCCATGCCCACGACGGTGGGAATCTCCACCTGCGCGGCCTTGCCGTTCGACACGGACACGCCCACGGTGGTGCCCTTCTTGACCTTCGTGCCGGTCGCGGGATCCTGCTCGACGATGCGGTCCTTCTCCTTTTCGGAGTCGACGCTCGTCACGTTGCCCAGCTCCAGGCCGACGGACTTCAGGGTGCTGCGCGCCTGGTCCTGGGTCATGCCCGACAGGTCAGGCACATCCACCTGGTCCGAGCCGGAGGACAGGTAGGCGCGGATCGTCTGGCCGGCCTTCACCTTGGAGCCGGGGGAGGGGTTGGTCTGGGCGACCTTGCCCTCGGGAACGGTGTCGGAGGCGACCTTGCTGGAGTCGAGCTCCCACTTCAGGCCCAGGGCCTCGATCGCCTTGCGGGCGTCGTCGGGGCTCATGCCAACGAGGTTGTCCGGCAGGGTCACCGAATCGGGGCCGGAGGAGATGGTGACGCGAACGGTCGCGCCCTTCTCGGCCTGCGTGCCCGCTGCGGGGTCGGTGGAGGCCACGGAGCCCTCAGCGACGGTGTCGGAGGCGACCTTGTCGGGGTTGAGCTCCCACGTGAAGCCCGCCTGCTCGATCTGGGTCTTCGCCTCGGCCTGGGTCAGGCCGACGACGTTGGGAACCGCGATCGACTCGGGCGCGGCGGCACCGCGCGTCAGGGCCCACACCGAGCCGCCGATCAGCAGCAGGGCGATGAGCACGACGGTCACGATGATCGCCGTGCGACGCTTGCGGGCCTTAGCGGCCTCGTTCGCGGAGTCATCGGTAGCAACCGCGGGCAGCGACGTGGAGGTCGCGGCCATCGCCGCGGCGGGTGCATGGCTGGGGACCGCCGCCATCGGCGTGGTCGCGGCGGTGCGTGCGGACGCCACGCCGGCGGCGGGCAGGACCTCGGTCGCCCACGAGTCGGCGGGCGGCGCACCCACGTCGAGGCCTCGGGCCACGCGCTGCAGGTCCGCGAGCATGGCAGCGGCGCTCGAGTAGCGGTCCTCGCGGTTCTTCGCCAGGGACTTCAGCACCACGCGGTCGAGCGAGTCCGGGAATGTCGGACAGGATCGACGAGGGCGTGGGCGGGATCTGCTCGACGTGCTGGTAGGCGACGGCCACGGCCGAGTCGCCCTTGAAGGGCGGGCGGCCCGTCAGCAGCTCGAAGAGGACGACGCCGGTCGAATACAGGTCGGAGCGAGCATCCACGGTCTCTCCGCGAGCCTGCTCGGGGGAGAGGTACTGGGCGGTGCCCACGACGGCGTTCGTCTGCGTCATCGTGGCCTGCGAGTCCGTCAGTGCGCGCGCGATGCCAAAGTCCATGACCTTGACCTTGCCGTCCGACGTCAGCATGATGTTGCCGGGCTTGATGTCGCGGTGCACCAGGTGGTTCGCGTGCGAGTACTGGAGGGCGGACAGGACGCCCGACACGATCTCGATGGCCTCGTTGATCGGAACGGCCGTACCGTCCGAGATCAGGTCCTTGACCGTGTGCCCCTCGACGTACTCCATGACGATGTAGGGCACCGCGATCGAACGGCCGGTCGCATCCTCGATGATCTCCTCGCCCGTGTCGTACACGGCGACGATGTTCGGGTGATTCAGCGACGCTGCCGACTGCGCTTCGCGACGGAAACGCGCCTGGAAGATCGAGTCCTGCGCCAGATCACGGCGCAGCATCTTGATTGCTACGACGCGCGACAGGCGAGTGTCGAAGCCCAGGTGGACTTCGGCCATTCCGCCTCGCCCGATGAGCGAGCGGACCTCGTATCGGCCAGCTAGACGGTGGGCCATGGGCTCTGCCATGTCCTAACCTCCTCGATAATGTGTGCTCCCGCACTTGGTTGTATCAGGGAGCCAAGCATGTTCTTGATCGTAATAGCTGCGAGCGCGATGAGCGCAATCACGATGATTGCGACGATGACCGCGCGAATAATCTGCCTGGATGCTGGGACGGGTGGTGCGACGACGCTGCGCGAGTACGCGGTCTTGGCCGCCGGACGGGTACGTTGCGCGCTGCGGGCGTCGAGCTCGTGCCAGCGCGGTCCGCGCTTGCCCTTCTCGGGTCGCGGCTCGTAGACCGAGCGTCGCTGGCGCTTCGAGGGCGTGGCTGCGCGAGGCTGGGGAACGGTCCCGTACACGCGCGGCGTCGAGGCCGTGGCCGCTTTGTCGCGGCGAGGCGCATCGGAGCGGGTGGGCTGGGGAATGCGCGGGGCCGCCTGGCGGGCTGCCTGGCGCTTGGCTTCTTCGGCCTCGCGGCGCTCGCGGGCTTCTTGCAGCTCGCGCTGGCGCTGTTCTTCCTCGCGGGCGACGGCTGCGCGGCGCTGCTCCTCGGCGGCGTCTTCAGCCTGGCGGGCCGCCTCTCGTTGGCGCAGTCGCTCGGCGAGGGCGGCTCGTCGATCCTGCGGCTCGGACGGCAGAGGGGTCTTCGGTGCGGCGGTGTGCGCTGGTGCTGCGCCGGCCGGAGGAGCTGGGATCGGCGCGGGACGCTGCGCGGGCGCCGAGGCCTGGGGGCGCTGAGCCTTCTCGCTGCTGGGCTGCGGGACCTGCTCGGAGCGAGCCGGAGCCGCGTGCCTCGGGATGGAACCCGTGGTCGGGCGGGCGACGGCGGCCTGCGCAGGCGCAGGAGCGGCAGGCGCGGATACGGGGCGAGAGGCCGGGGAACCTCGGCCTCGTCGAGGATGTGCGGGACGGCAGCGTGACGGCCCGTCGTCGCGTGCACCTTCGGAGTGAGGCCCGAGGGGGGCTGCAGCATCTCGTCGGGCAGCGTGCGGCGCGTCAGGTGGCGCACGGGCGCGACGATCGGCACCGACGGCTGGACGGGCGTGCGCACCTCTTCGGGGCGCTGCGCGGCCTTCGGCAGGGGCAGCGGGCGAGGGGTCACGGAGACGCCCATCGCCTTGGCGGCGCTCGCGATCTCGCGCACGGCTGCGGATCCGGACTCGGGGCGCTTCGCGGGGTCCTTCTCCAGCAGGTGCAGGATCACGTCGGCCAGGGGCTCGGGCACGAAGTCCGGCAGCGGCGGAACGGGATCGTTGACGTGCGCGAAGGCGATGTCCACCTGGGTTTCGCCGGTGAACGGGCGTCGACCGGCCGCGGCCTCGTAGGCGATGACGCCCAGGGCGTAGAGGTCGCCGATGGGGGTGGCGACCTCGCCCATGGCCTGCTCAGGCGGCAGGTACTGGGCGGTGCCCATGACCATGCCCGCAGCGGTCAGGTTGACCTGTCCCGTCGCGCGAGAGATGCCGAAGTCCGTCAGCTTCACCATGCCATCAGGGCGAACAATAATGTTCGCGGGCTTGATGTCGCGGTGCACGACGCCCGCGCGCGCGGCAGCGCCCAGCGCCATCGCGACCTGCACGAGGATCGGCATGAGGTACTCGGGCTCGATGCGGGAGCCGCCGCGCAGGTAATCCGTCAGCGGGTAGCCGTCGACGAGCTCCATGATGATCCAGCCGATGCCGTCTTCCTCGCCCGAATCCTGGGTGTTGGCGATGTTCGGGTGCGAGATCGACATCGAGTTACGTGCCTCGAGGCGCAGGCGCGAGAGCGACAGCTCCTCGCCCGCCAGCTCGGGGCGCAGGACCTTCGCGGCGACGATGTGGCCGCTGACGCGGTCGCGGGCCTTCCACACCTCGCCCATGCCGCCCTGAGCGATCGGGGTGAGCAACGTGTAGCGCCCCCCGAGCACACGCCCGGCACCGGAAGTCATGCGTGGCGTACTCACTGCAGCCCCGCTTCCAGGAGAGCGCGGGCGATCGGGCCGGCCACGTCTCCGCCGTGCGGCGTGGGATCGTTGTCGTCACCCTCAACCAGGACGGCGAAAGCGATGCGCGGGCTGTCCGCCGGGGCGAAACCGATGGCCCAGGCGTTTGCGCGGTCGCCGTTACCGGTCTCGGCGGTGCCGGTCTTTGCGGCCACGGCCACGTTCGGAAGCGCCATCGTCGTGCCGGTGCCGTACGGGCTGGGAGACGACCGATTCCATCATGGCGCGCAGCTTCGAGGCCGTCTCCGACGAGATCGGTCGACCGGCGTCGGTCGGGCTGTTCGTACGCACGACCTGGTTGTCGGCGTCCACGATCGAGTCGATGAGGTATGGGGTCATCATCTGGCCGTCGTTCGCGATGGTCTGGGCGACCTGCGCCATCTGCAGAGGCGTCGTCTGGACCGTGTACTGGCCGATCGAGCTCATCGCGAGCTGCGCGGCGTCCGCATCGGCGGGGAAGACGGAGGGTGCCACCGTCAGCGGGATCTGCGACTCGCGGCCGAAACCGAAGCGGTTCGTCACGTCGACGAGCTGCTGGTTCGTCAGCTGCTCGGAAGCCAGCACGAAGGTCGTGTTGCACGAGCGCGCGAAGGCCTCGGTGAGCGTCGGGTTGCCGTCGCCGCAGGTGGAGGACTCGATGTTGGAGACCTCGGTAGCCGTGCCCGGCAGGGGTCGTGGAGACGGGCGAGGGCATGCGCATATCCGGGTCGGCGACACCGTTTTCGATGAGGGCGATCGTCGTGAGGATCTTGAACGTCGAGCCGGGGGCGTAGCGCTGCGAGATAGCGCGGTTGAGCAGCGGGTTGTTCGGGTCCGAGGAGAGCGCGGAGAACGTGTCGGACACCGCGCCGGCGTCGGAGGAGGCCAGCTGGTTCGGGTCGAAGGTCGGCGACGAGTACATCGCCAGGACCGCGCCGGTCTTCGCGTCGAGGGCCACGACGGCACCCTTGCGGTTACCGAGGGCCTCGGCTGCGGCCTTCTGCATCTGCGAGTTCAGGGTGAGAGAGACGCCGCCGCCCTGACGGTTCTGGCCCGTCAGGAGGTTGCGCAGGCGCTGTCCGAGCAGGGTCTGGGACTGGCCGTCCAGGACGTCCTCCTCGGCGGCCTCGATGCCCGTCGACGCGTTGCCCACCGACGAGAAGTAGCCCGTGACCGGCGCGTACAGCGGGCCCTCGGCGTAGGTGCGCACGTAGCGCTTCGAGTCTTCCTCGCGCTCCGAAGATGCGATCGCCGTCTTGTCGACGATGATCGGGCCGCGGTCGGTTTCGGCCGCGTGCAGGATCGTGCGCTGGTTGCGAGCGTCGGCGTTGAGCGAGGACGCGGAAATGAACTGCGTGTTCGTGATGCCCACACCCAGCAGGGCGAACATCAAGAGAACGATGATGAAGATCTTGCGGATCTGGTTATTCACGGCTCACTCACCCACTCCCACGGCAGGCTGGATGCCGGAGTTCCACGGCGCGGGGGTCGAGGCTGGGCGTCGCGCGGCGTCGGACACGCGGATCAGCAGCGCGACGGTGATCCACGAGGACACCATCGACGAGCCGCCCGCAGCCAGGAACGGAGCCGTCAGGCCGGTCAGCGGAATAATGCGCGTGATGCCACCGAGCACCACGAACAGCTGAATGGCCAGCGAGAAGCTCAGGCCGGTCGCCAGGAGCTTGCCGAAGCCGTCGCGCACCGTCAGCGCCGCGCGCAGGCCTCGCTGGATGAGGATCAGGTACAGGATCAGGATGGCGGCCATGCCGGTCAGGCCCAGCTCCTCCGCGAAGGAGGACAGGATGAAGTCCGAGTTCGCCAGCGGCACGAGCTGCGGGTAGCCCCGGCCCCAGCCGGTGCCCATGAGGCCACCAGAGGCCTGGCCGAACAGGCCCTGGACGAGCTGATAGGACCCGCGGTCGTACACGTCGGGATCTAGGGCGTTGAGCCAGATGTTGAAGCGCGTCTGCACGTGGCTGAAGGACTTCACGGCGATCGCGACGGCCGGCACGAAGAGCGTGAAGCCGATGACCAGCCACGACACGCGGTTCGTCGCCACGTACAGCATCGCAACGAACAGGCCGAAGAAGAGCAGCGAAGTACCCAGGTCGCGCTGCAGGACGAGGATCGCGATGCCGATCAGCCACACGACCATGATCGGGCCGAGGTCGCGGGCGCGCGGCAGGCGCATGCCCAGGAACTTGCGGCCGCCGATCGCCAGGTTGTCGCGGTTCGTCACGAGGTATCCGGCGAAGAAGATCGCCAGCGTGATCTTCACGAGCTCACCGGGCTGGACGGAGATGGGACCCAGGTGGATCCAGACGCGCGCGCCGAAAGTCTCCTGGCCCAGGCCGGGAATCATCGGCAGGAGCAGGAGGAACAGCGACAGCGCGCCGAAGGTGTACGTGTAGCGTCGCAGCATGCGGTGGTCGCGCAGCGTGATCAAGATGATGGCCGCGATAACGATCGCGATGCCCACGAAAAGCGCCTGGCGGAAGCCCACCACGGCCTCGTCCCTGCGCGCGTACGACAGGTCGAGGCGGTAGATCATCGCCAGCCCCAGGCCCGTCAGCGCGACGGCGACCGGCAGGATCACCGGGTCCGCGTAGGGGGCCAGGAAGTGCACGCCGACCTCGGCAATGATCGCGATCGCGACGAGCACGCCGACCTGCGTGAGAAGGTTCGCGGGGATCTCCCCCGTGTAGTTCAGCGAGGTCAGGACGTAGCCGGCGATGCCGACGGCCAGAGCCAGGCCCATGAGGGTCAGCTCCAGGAATCGGCGAGGCCGGGCGGGCGCGATCGATACGGTAGCCATTAGGAGGCGCCCCCGCTCTGCGCCCCTGACTGGGGCGTACCGGACTGCGGCGCGCCCGACGGGGGCGTCGGCGACGAGGGCGTGGAGGGCTGAGTGATCGAGCGACGCAGTCCGTCGATGTAGGAGTCGATGTCCGCGCGCGAGGAGCGCAGCACCGGGGTGTCGAGGCGCTGGCGGTCCACGGGCGCGAGGTCGGAGAGCGCGACGTTGGAGACCTCCACGGCGTGGGAGAGCTGCCACGGGCCGATCGACTGGGGGATGCCCTGGTAGATGACGACGTAGCCATCCTGGCCGATCGCGTAGTACTGGGTCTGCGTCCACTTCCACGACATCCACGACGCGGCGACCACGAGGACCGTCACGAGCGAGATAAACACGGGGGTCCACCACGAGGAACGGGGCTTGAGCTCGACGGGTGCGTCGTCCTCGTCGCTGGGGGCACCCGAGGCCGAGGAGCCCAGGGCAGCAGCGCGCGCGGCCGCTCCTTCTCCGCCGCGCGACTTGGCGTTGCGGTCGATGGCCGCGGCACCCACGATCTGCGGGGGAGCGGGCGGGAACGTGCCGGCGGGGACAATGTCCGCGATCACGCACGTGATGTTGTCGGGGCCGCCGCCCAGGAGGGCCAGGCGGATGAGCTCTTCGGCGCACTCGCCCGGATCCTTGAAATCAGCCATGACCTGGCCGATCGTCTCGGGGGAGACGAGGCCGGACAGGCCGTCGGAGCACAGCATCCAGCGGTCGCCGACGACGGCCTCGCGGATCGTCTCGTCGGGGGCCACGTCGGCCTGCGCGTCGCCGAGGATCTTCAGGACGACGTTGCGGTTGGGGTGGTGCTCAGCTTCCTCGGGAGTGATCTGGCCGGTGTCGACCAGGTACTGCACGAAGGAGTGGTCGGTCGTGACCTGCGTGAGCGTGTCGCCGCGCAGCACGTAGGCGCGCGAGTCGCCGATGTGGACCATCGCGAGGCGGTTGCCGGAGCGCATGAGCGCGATGCAGGTGGTGCCCAGGCCCTCGAGGTCGCGGTCGCGGCTCGAGCGGTCGGTGAGCTCCTCGTGCGCGTCGAGGAGGGCCTCGCGCAGGAGGGGAAGCATCGAGTCGGCCGGGTGCGAGTCCGTGTCGAGGGGGACGAGGTGCGCGAGGGCCACCGAGGAGGCGATGTCGCCGCCTGCGGGACCGCCCATGCCGTCGGCGAGGACCAGCAGGTTCGCGCCGGCGTAGCCGGAGTCCTGGTTGTTGGAACGCACGAGGCCCACGTCGGAGCGGGCGGCGTAGTGGAATTGAACCGCGTTTCCTGACATATCAACCCACCAATTCGAGAGTCGTCTGGCCGATGCGGATGACGTCACCGATCTTGAGCTGGCGCGGGGCGTTCAGGCGCTCGTCGTCGATGAAGGTGCCGTTACGGCTGGAGAGGTCTTCGATCCACCAGCCGTCAGACTGGGGGGTGAGTGCCGCGTGGCGGCTGGACGCGTACTCGTCTTCGAGCACGAGGGTGCACGCGGGGGAGCGGCCGATGACGATGGGGGCCTCGCCGAGGGGCAGCATGGTGCCGACGAGGGGGCCGCCGGTCACCAGGAGGTCCTTGGGAGCCAGCGGGTTCGCGGAGGTGCGCTTCTTGTCCTTGCGCTTCTCACGGGAGGCTTTGCGACGTGAGGTGGCCTTGTCGCGTCCCTTGCCGCGCGGGGTCACGACGGTGCCGAAGATGTCGCGTCGCAGCGTGTTGACGGCCGCGAGCACGAGGAGCCAGAGAAGCACCAGGAACCCGATGCGGAAAACGGTAAATGCGAGGTCTGTGGTCACTTCATTAAACTCCGCTCTGGTCTGGGTGTGTCCAGAAGAGGATCTTGGTGCGTCCGATGACGATCTGGTTGCCGTCGAGCAGGGTCGCTGCGTCGATGCGGTGGCCCTCCACGAAGGAGCCGTTGGTGGATCCGAGATCGGTCGCGATCACGCCGGTGGGGGTGATGCGCAGTTCGAGGTGGCGGCGCGAGACGCCAGAGTCGTTGACGACGATGTCGGCTTCGGAGCCGCGTCCGATGACGGTGACGGGCTCGGTGAGGAGCCACTTTTCGCCGTCGACGTCGATGATCGGGTGCTCGGGGGATGCGGACGAGGCCGTGGCGGGGGCCGCGGGTCCCCGGCGGTTTTCGGCGTCGACCTTGAGGGTGCCGCTGGGCTCGGAGGCGTCGGCGATGAACTCGATCGTGACGGGGCCGAGGAGGGAGTAGCTGTTCGCCGCGGCGTGTTCGGTGGCCTGCTGGGCGAACTCGTCGGCGAGGACGTCGAGGGATGCCTCGAGGGAGGTGAGGTCGGTGCGCGAGGCGTAGACCGAGAAGTGGTTCGCGGCAATGATGCGCGAGGCGGAGACTTCTTGGACGGATTCGTCCATGGCGCGGCGGATCGCCGTGGTGATGTCCACGGGCTTGATCCCCGACCGGAACACGCGCGAGAAGGCGCCGTTGACGCCTCTCTCGACGGCGCTCTCGAAGCGGTCGAAGATGCTCATAGTCGTGCTCTCCTCATTCCCCCGCGCTGTGTGCGCGACGTACGGTGTGGGTGGAAGCGAGGCCGCTCCCAGTCACAGTTTAGCCGCCGCGCGAAGCGGTGTGGCCCCATCTGTCGGGATGTTCCCGATGAGCAAAGGCCTACGTGTTCGCATCGAAGGCCCGTCATGGCAGGGAATACCTTGTCATGATGCGCCTGTGACATTTGGTGCACATGTTACACGTGTGACGATAAGTGTGTTGGAGCAAACAGAGTGTGGACGGGTCGTGTCGCATGTTTGGTCTCGCTTGGCTGCAATTTCGCTCCTGGGCTTCTGTTTTGGGGGAGGTTGTGTCGAGGTGTGTCCTGGCGTTGCGAATAGCGTTCCTGTTATGCAGTGCACAATCGAAGGGTCTGACCATCCGGTTGGCGCTCCTGTCTCTTTCGTGTTGGATGGTCGAGTTTGAGGCAGTCTCTTCAAAAAGTGAGGACGGTCGCCATTTCGTGGTGGTGTGTTTGGTTCGATTGTCACTGCCTGCGCGGTCCGCCGAATATGGGCACCCTGTTCCATATGTGCGGGTGTGGATAAATACTGACCTTAGGGGTCGTGCGGGAACTAAGTCCCATTGTTATGGTGAGTCGGTAACCATAACAACGTGGGGGCGGTATGAGACTCACTGACATGCAGGGCGGCGTCCAGAATGGAGGCGGTGCCCACCGAGACGACCTTCCATCCGTGGGTGGCCACCTGGCCATCCGCTCGGTGCAGGCGTCGCGCCTATGTCGCATTGCCGTGCGCGGAATCATTGCCGCCGCACTGACGGGGCTCACCCTCTCCGGCCTCGTTCTGGTTCCTGGCGCAGCGCGAGCGGAGGCTCCCCTCGAGACCCCCGGCGCCGACAGCATCACCTTCAATCGATCGGAAGGGCGCATCGGCGCGGCCCTCCTCAACGACTCCGGTACGGACCGCACCACCGTCGTCGCCGACAACTCCTACTTTGGCATCGTGCCCGGAATGACGGTCTACAATTCCGCGGACCCCAACCAGCGCTCGGTTGCGTATCGAGCGGGATACTCCCAGGACTGGCTCGACGCGGATACGGCGAAGAGCGGTGATTACTGGTCCTACGTGACCCGAGGCGTCGCCTGGGACTACCACCTGGCCGCCTACTACCAGTACCCCTACTACGGCGAATACACGCCCGACGCGATCTCGACCTCGACGACGAGCGCGCTCGGCTACAAGCCGAACAATCCCGGAACCGTCCCGCTCAACAGCACCTTCCTGATTGGGGCCGTGCGCCACAACAACTTCCCTATCTACTCCCAGATCCACTGGGTGCACTCCTCCTTCGACATCCGCATCGGCAATCTGGAGGAGTCCTTCACCTTCGACCAGCAGGAAACTGACAACGACACGGACACGACGGCCGTGCGGCGCAAGGGAGGCCCCTACAAGCGGGTCTCCCGCGCCTCTGCGCCGCGCACTTGCCCGTCGACTGCTCCCTACTATGCGCTTCTCCGATCCGATCGAAACTGGCATTGCTTCCAGAAAGTTGGCGAAGGAATGGGAATTACGACATCTACACGGATCAGCCCCAGTACTACCCGGGTTCGGCAGGCAAGCCCGACCAGACGCCCGACTCGGACGACGTCCTGACGATCACGAAGACCACCTCGGACCAGACGATCACCGTCAACGGGATCCCTACCGCCTCGTCCTCTACGGATTTCGTGCCCAACGCGGACGGTAACTGCCCCGCCACCCCGCCCGCCGGCTCGACCCCGGTCTCCACCTTCACGACGAAGGAAAAGCCAGGCGTCCTTCGGCTGCCTCTACGGCTCCTTCAGCCAGGAGCGCTACGTGCGCATCGCGAAAAGCCGTCACCGAGGACTCTGAGCAGGTCGGCGACGCGATCCCTCCGTTCACCTTCACGACGATGGGCGTGGGTGACTGGGCTGCGCCCACGGGAACCCCCTGCTCACCACGAGCGTGACGGCTGACGGCTTCGTCGATTGGAAGTCCTTCGAGGATGCGAACCTGACCCTCGACCGCATACGGCGAGGCCGGGGCGGCCACCTCCGATACAAGGCCTTCATGCCGGGCTCTCCCAGTTCATCATCGCCGAGACGGGGCCTCGCATCGCAGGCCGATTCCCGTTGGCTTATGGTGCGCCGGGGCGTTTCGGTCCCTGGAAGATCAGTGATGACCCGAACTCCGCGCAGTGGAGCCTCGTCGACGTGACCTGCCTGAACGGCGTGGGCGAGCGCGTGAACGTCACCCGCGACGCTGACACGGGCGGCGTCGACTTCTCCCAGGTTGCCCCGGCCTCGTCCCCGGCGGCCCTGCCGATCACCTGCACCTTCACCAACCGCGAGCAGGTGCCCAAGCTGCGCATCCAGAAGGATCTCGAATCCGTGGAGGGTGCGACGACGGACGACATCACCGTCACCTACCGCATCACGGCCACGAACGACGGGACCCTCGCGGGCGCGACCGGGCGCCTCACGGATACGCCGCACTTCGCGCCGGGCCTGACCGTGCGCTCCGCTGCCGTCGCGACCAGCCTCGACGGGCTTGATACCGCGACCGAGCAGGGGGCCGCCGCGTCCCTACGTCCTCACTGAGGGGGCGACCATCGAGCCGGGTGCGTCCTCCACGTGGTACATCCGCATGAAGGTCACGCGCGATAGTTCGGCCGCCGGGTATTCCGAGTCGCTGCTCGAGTGCGCCTCGTCGAACGACCGCCTCACCCCGGGCCACGGCCTCTACAACGCGGTGACGGGCGCCTACGATCACGACGGTGAGGCCAACAACGAGGCCTGTGCACCCGCGCGCCCCCGACCGATCCGCATCGAAAAGGCCGGCACGCAGCCGGTCGGCACCCCCAACGACGACGGCACGTACCCGCTCGACGGCGCGGCCTTCGCGATCTACGACAACGAGGCCCTGGCTGGGGACCCGGTCTCCGTCCTCGATGGAGGGGCGCGCTTCGTGACCGCGCCCCTGGAGACGGGGAAGACCTACTGGCTCGTGGAGACCCGCGCGCCTGTCGGGCACGCTCTGCTGCCCCGTCCCGTCGCCTTCCATATCGAGGCTGGCGCGGATGCTGACGCGACGACCGTCATCAAGACGGACTTTAGGCGCCGACGAGGGCTTCAGCTCCGTGCGCGTCCTGCCCGCATCGGGCAGCCTGCCCGGCGCGGATCGCACCCCGGTATCCGCGTCGTCGACACGCAGGTCGGTGTGCTCCCCAAGGCCGGATCCATCGGCATCTACCCCCAGCTCGTGGGCGGAGCTGCCTTGCTTGGCCTCGCCGGAGCATGCGCGTGGCTGCGACGCCGAGAGCGGACACAGGCCGCGTAAGAAACACTGCGAGACATAACGATGTGGGTGCGCCCGCCATCTGGCGGGCGCACCCACATGCGTCTTGAGCTGAGGGAGGCGGTCAGGCTGCGTTGTTCGCGCGCCCCGGCCTCGTGAGACTCAGAAGTCCCAGTCCTCGTCCTCGGTGTCCACGACCTCGCCCATCACGTAGGACGAGCCGGAACCCGAGAAGAAGTCGTGGTTCTCGTCCGCGTTGGGGCTCAGGGCCGCCAGGATCGCGGGGTTCACGTCGGTGGCGTCGGCCGGGAACAGGGCCTCGTAACCCAGGTTCATGAGGGCCTTGTTCGCGTTGTAGCGCAGGAACTTCTTGACGTCCTCGGTCAGGCCGAGCGGATCGTACAGGTCCTCCGTGTACTGCTCCTCGTTCTCGTAGAGCTCGTACAGCAGCGAGTACGTGTAGTCGCGCAGGTCATCCTGGCGCTCCTGGCTCGACTCATTCACGGCCAGCTGGTACTTGTAGCCGATGTAGTAGCCGTGGACGGCCTCGTCGCGGATGATGAGGCGGATCAGGTCAGCCGTGTTCGTGAGCTTGGCGTGCGAGCTCCAGTACATGGGCGCGTAGAAGCCCGAGTAGAACAGGAAGGACTCGAGCATCGTCGAGGCGACCTTGCGCTTCTCCGGGTCGTTGCCGTCGTAGTAGGACTTGATGATCTCGGCCTTCTTCTGCAGGGCCGCGTTCTCGTTCGACCAGCGGAAGGACTCGTTGATCTCCTCCGTGGACAGCAGGGTGGAGAAGATCGACGAGTAGGACTTGGCGTGCACCGACTCCATGAACGCAATGTTCGTGTAGACGGCCTCCTCGTGCGGGGTGCGCGCGTCCGGGAATCAGCGACACTGCGCCGACCGTGCCCTGGAGCGTGTCCAGCAGGGTCAGGCCCGTGAACACGCGGTTCGTCATGAGCTGCTCGTCCTTGGTGAGGGTCTTCCAGCTCGGCAGGTCGTTGGAGAGCGGAATCTTCTCAGGCAGCCAGAAGTTGCCCGTCAGGCGATCCCAGACCTCAAGGTCCTTGTCGTCTTGGATCTTGTTCCAGTTGATGGCCTCGAACACGGGCTCGGTCGCCATGGGGGCTCCTCTATGTGCGGTGTCGGACGGACGAGGCCGGGGCAGCCTCGCGTATAGGGTCCAGGATAGTGGGTGCGAGGCCCGCGACGAGGCTGGTGGCCCGTGTTTCGTGGACGAGGTCACCTCGGTGGGTCGGACCCTTCTTCGTCGAAGTCGATCGGATCGCCGTTCTTATCGAGCATGCCGTGGCGCTTCATGTACTGGTACCGAGCGTCGGCCCAGCGGGGAACGGGGAATGGGAAGAAGCAAATGAAACCTATGACAATAAGTGCTAGCCCAACGTAGGCGATACTGAGGAAAGAAATAAGGACGATGCGTATGTTGGGAACGAGGTCGGTTAGAATTGCCCCTAATGCACACAGTGAGAATCCTGTTGAGACAAATAGTGGAGACAGGGAATCGCCGCTTGTGGTCTTATCGTTTCGATCGCCCATCTCTCGCCATAGTGTGGCAATAGGGGAGTCTGTGTAAGTTTCCACATACCATGAATACAGGCCGAATAGACCGATGGCTAGGCCCGCAAAGTACCATAGATAGCTCATCATCTGCTCCTATCTTCCGATTGAACTGAGGAATGTCTCGTTAAATCTGCTTGCTATCGACTGATCCAATCGCGCTGTCGAAGAGCAGTCGTCGTAATGGTGTGTGCTCAGAAATGAACTGCGGCCTGCTGTGTGTCGTGGACGGGGTCAGCTTGATGAGGAGGGGGTCACGGCTGTGATCTGCGTGTTCCCCGTTGGAAGAGGGCCTGCGTCGTTGTGGTTGTATGCGTCGTTGTAGCGTTGGATCTCGCGCATGACGTCCGCCACCGCGTCGTCCGTGCACTTGAAGTCTTCTGTCGCGGCCGCTAGGCCCAAGTAGATGCCGTTCAGGATCCACGCCATGTGGTTGAGTGTTGAGTTCAGTGCCGTGACGTGTTTGCTCAGAGTTGCATCGTGTTCGCTGCCAGTGTCGGACGCGCTGAGGGCTGGCGTCTTCCTGAGTTCCGCGCACGCGTTGCTGAGCTTCTCAATGATCGAATTAACTTCGTCGTAATTCCACTCGAGAACGACGTACGTCATGGCAGGCTCCTCTCGGGTGACAGAGTGAAGAAATACGTAATGAGTGCCCACAGCTGCGTGTTGTAGATGGGGTGGATGGGGATGTGAGGCCCGGTGCTGGGGGCGAAAAGCGGAGCCTCGACCCTGTAGGCGGCGGCTGGCGTCATGAACGTGGAGAGAGTAGAGGTCGGAACGTAGGAGCCCTTCTTCGTGCGCTCTTCCCGGATCCAGGTGGTGTATGCCCAGCGTTGGGCCACGAGAGCCTGCGCGAAGGCGGAATCTGAGGGGCCGTAGGAGGAATAGTTCTCGAGGAGCTGGGCCGTCTGTTCGACGAAGCCTTGCTGTGCGGCGTACACGATGGCCGTCGGTAGCACGGGAGGTCCGTCGAAGACGGCGGGGTTAGGCGTGAGCGGAGATATCGCCGCCGCGACGTGGGGAATTTCCTCGTTATCGATCTGATAAATGTGGGTCTCAGTGTCGCCGTCGGGGGTGGTAGCGGTGCGGGCGACGACGCAGGGCCCCGGCTGCATCCAGATGAGAGCCTGGCGGCGCTGGGAAGCATCCGGAGACGTGGTGGCGATGACCAATCGCGAGCGAGCCGTGCGCATGAGCGTCGCGAGATGCTCCGCGTCGCCGGTGAGTCCCTCGGAGGTGGCGAAGCTTGAGGTGACGTCACCCGGAATGATGATGTGAGGACGGTCAGGCATTGCGCACCTCCAGGCTCATGATGATCGCGAGAACGTCATCGTTCAGGTCGCCGAATGCGGGCGTCGTCATCGTCGCAGTCGCCGTGAGGAGGAAGTCATTCCCGCCGTCGGAATGAATCCACGCCCACTGGCAGGCGGTGATGGGAACACTGCCCTGAATGTAGATCCCCGTGCGCAGCTGCGACGATTCGGGTTGCGCCGGCCACTCGCAATCCTCCAGCATGCGAAAGCCGGGAACCTGATCGGACATGGACCGTGCCGAGTCGGCGAGCGCCTGCGCGGGCGTCGTGCTCGCGGGGATGGGGGAGGCAAGCACGAGGAGGGTGGGGGTGAAATCGTAGTCAGCATCGATGGGGCCGACGGCGAGAGCGATAACACCACCTTCGGCCGGATGCTGATCGCCGTCTGCTGTTCGCTCTTGCGCGTCGTCGGCGCTCCCGAATGCCTGGTCGAGGAGCGAGGAGATCTCCTCCTTCGGGCATGACGACCAGCGGGGAGGCATCAGCCAATAGGTCGATAGGCTCATGGCATGCCCCAGCCCTGATCGTTGTCAGCAGACTCCTCGTCGTCCTCCGAAAGCTCGAACTGCGGGAGGGGGTCACCGTTTTCGTCCAGCATGCCGTGGCGCTTCATGTACTGATATTCCATATTGACGAAACGTGGGGCGCGAAATGGGAATAAGCAGATAAGTGCGAGTGGTAGGCAAAGGAAACCAAGGACGGCTGGAATTACGTATATGCGCGGAGGGAAGCCGATTTTGTCTAACAGCATTCCTACTCCCATGAGGGTGAAGAGAAGACTAAGAAGTGGTTTGACGAGAGTGCGACTCTTCCCCAACGCCTGCGGGGAGGTTGACATGCGTCTCCATAGCGAGGTGCTTGATGAGTCCGTGTAGGTCTGTGCGTACCACGAGTACAGGCCAAAAGGCCCGATGAGGATCAGTCCCAAAATTGCAATCATGTTGTGTGCTCCCCTCCATGAATGTAATACCGCACTTATGCCGTTGTTGATCCAGCTGCCGACCAACTTGCCGGCCTGGCTGCCAGCCAGCCCGCCTATGACGCCGCCGATCACGCCTCCAGCGAGAATGCCGACGGGGCCGCCGACAGCGCCGATGGCTGCGCCGAGTTGTGCTCCGTAGGTGGCTCCCAAGTACGCGCCTGTCGCGCTGGCTGCACCCATCACTCCGGCTCTTGCGATCTTTTTCGCCCCTGTCCCATCTCCGGGTGGTGGTAGGAGTCCGACTGGTAGCTGTCGTAGGCGCTGACGACTCCGTCCAGGACCGCGCAGGCGCGGCCCTGCAAGCTTACCGCCCGTTCGCAAAACGTCGGCGGTCTTGATCGCTCGACTGCCGCCCTTGACGGCGTCCACCCCCGGGACTTTCCAGTTCTTGAGGTTCCCTCGCTCGGTGATCTGCTTCCAGGGGGATGCGTCCTTGAGTCCGGCCGGCGCCTGGTACTTGGCGCCCTTCGCCTGTAGATAGACCGACTCGACCCCGTCTGCAAGGGTATTGCGCATGGTGTCCGCCCAGCCGGGTAGGCGAGCTGTCGCATTCAATCCCGTGGGGAATCCGTACGTGTCGGCGAATTTGTTGAATGCAGCCAGGATTGTCGAATCCCAGATGGTTGGATCGATCGCGGCGAGGTCGCTACCGAACAGCGTTTCCGCGTAGGCGAACTTCCTCTGGTTGATCTCGCAGCGTGAGCGCAGCGACGCGAAGAAGGCACCAACTCCGCCCGGGACGTTTGCTGGGTGGCTGATGGTCACTTTCGTTCCGTTACGAGAAACCGTCAGTCCGGCGCCGCTGGCGTCGGTGACAATGGCTCGAAACTCTGTCCTGATGGGTTTCAGGGTGCCCCCGTAGTCCTCCAGGGCGGATTGTAGCGAGCGGAAGCATGACAGTGCGTGCTCGCTCGCGGAGATGACATTCGTCAGGTGCTCGACGACGGTCTCCACCAGCCTGGCTCTCTGATGTTCGACCATCCTCGGGCGGCCGTCGCGTCGCTAATGGCCTCGTCGAGTGCCGCGATCGGTTTGTCGCACTGGTCTTTCAGCGACAGGATCGCGTCCACCTTAACCGGAAAGTCCCACGAAAAGGACTCGGCGAATTCTACGGTTCCTGCCGATGTGGGAACCGTTGAGGTGGCTGGAAGGGGGGGCATTGCTTCACTCCGTTGGAACAATCGAGCGGCGCGCGTGCTGCGCGTCACTTATTGGTCAGCGTACTCCGGTTGTTTAACAATCTGCAGCGAAACCTGGCCGAAAAGTGCCGACGAATGATGATGTCCGAGGTCGCGAGCGATTTTCCCATACGGTGACGTGGCGGGAGCTTGCGTGTCGTGGACGAGGTCACCTCGGTGGGGGTGAGGGCTGTATCGTGTTCGCCATGACGACGCCCACCTTCGCCGACGTTGACGAGGCCCTCGCCCGCCACGACTACCGCGCGGCCCTGTCCATCCTCGAATCCCTCGAGGTCGTGGGTGAAGACGCCTGTTACCGTCGCGACGTCCAGGCCGCGGCCTGCGCCGACCGCCTCGGCCTGTACCCCCTGTGCGAGGAGTACGCGACGCGCGCACGCAGCTCACGGCGACGATATGGCCGACCCTTCGCGCTCATTGCGCGCGCCCAGCGCCGCCAAGGCCTCGTCGCGGACGCGGGAGGCCACGGCCTCGGCCGGCATGCGCCTGCACCCCCAATCCGCCGAGATAGCGCGCGAGCTGACCCTCTGCCTCGTCGACCTCGGACGCTACGACGAGGCGCGCCCGGTCTCCGAGATCGCCACCGACGGCCTTCCCAACGACGTCGAGCTCCTCATGGCATACGGGCGCCTGTGGGCACCTGTGGAACCCAACGGCGCCCAGTGGGCCTTCGGGCGCGCCACCGCGAACGCCCCGGACCCTGGCCGAAGCGAAGTTCGCATACGACTCCCCTGGCCCACCCGCTCAAGGGGCGGGCGCTCCTCGTACGACATTGAGATGGAGCCGACCGTCGCCGAGGCCTACGGGCGGATGCTCAAGCGCGTGACCTTCGCCCTCGACAAAGCCTGGATTTTCGCCATTTTTGCGGGCTTCGGCTGCGGAATCGGGTACGTCGCAACCCTGCGAATCATGACGGATGAGCTCGCGCTCTTCTTCTTCCTCCTGTACGCCGTCATGTCACTCAGCGGCTACCTCATGACGTTCGCGCAGATCGCGCTCTTCAATCGCGTCCTCCCGCGAGGCGTGCGCCTGACCTTCAGGATCCTGCGCAAGCGCTTCCCGGACCTGGGGAGCTCCGTCATGGACTTCATTCGCATGATCGTGCTGGCGGGGCTCATCCTCTTCGGGCTCATGGCGCTCACTCGCTGATCCCTGTCGCCGCGCAGTTTCAGTAATGACGGCGAAAAATGCTCATATCCTGACCAGTGAAAAAGTGTCCAACTGGACACAGCATAGTTGCTTTGTAAGGCGCGAAAAATTAACGGACAGCGCTATTGTGAGGGCGTGACCTATCAGCCCTTGCAATTCGATGCCGTGCCCCGGCCCTACCGCCTGGGGAATGACCAGCTGCGCCGTTACAACCGCGTGCGCGCCGGCCAGCGAACGCAGGGCCGCGTCAACATCGCCATCGACGTCGTCACCATCCTCCTGATCGTCTCCGTCAGCGCCATCGTCGCCATCGTCGAACTCTCCTCATGCCCGACACGATCCTCGAAAAAGCTCGCAGGCCTCGCCCTGAGCCTCATCCTCGGAGGAGGACTCATCCTCCTCGCGCTCCTCGCCGCACTCCTCATCGCCGCCCGCCGCTGGCACCGCGAATGGGACGGCAACGAAGACCTCGTCATCTTCTCCGAGTCCCACGCAGCCCTGCACGCCGCCCGGCAAGACGGCGCTGTCGTGACCGCCTGCGCGCGCATGCAGCTGGCCTGGTTCATCGGCTTCCTCGCCGTTGGTGGCATCGCCGTCGCCACCGAATCCGCGCTCCTCGCCGCCCTCGTCTCCCTGCCCCTCGCCATGGGGCTCCTCAACTCCTGGCGCTCCTGCCAAGCCCTGCGCCGCATCACCGGACGCACTCTCTGACGTACGTCGGGCCCGCACGCCCACGCGCACGGACCCGATCGCTGTGCCCCGGCCTCGTCGGCGCGGGATGGAAGGTCAGCCCTTCGAAAGCTTTTCTCGCACGGCTCCCGCGCCGAACGTCAGCGCGGTCAGGCCCGCTTCCAGAGCGCCCAGGGCCAGCCCCTGCCTCGTGTGGGCAAAACGAACGCCCTGCGCACGGCGACCCTCACCGCGGCGGAACAGCCAGCGCTCCACGCCGACCGTGATCATCGCCGACCCCAGCGCCGCGCCCGCGAGAACCGCCAGCTCCGCCGGATCCGCCTCGGTGACGCCCTCGAGCGGATCCTCACCCGCGACGGGGGACGACTTCGAGCAATCCACGTCCTCGTCATCGTAGGGCGGAAGCTCCGAGGGCTCCGGCAGCTGCGCCACCATCGACCAGCCGAGCACCCCCAGCAGACCCGCCTTCACGAGACCACGCAACGGACGCGAGCGCACGTAATCAGGCAGGGGCGTACCAGCGACGGTCGCGCCCACGCCCGCCGCGAACCCCGCGACCCGAGTCGGGTCCACCGAGCCAGCGCACGGACAAGAACAGCTAGATGAGGCAGCCATGGCCCAGTCCTTTTCAATCGGGGAGCGCGCGGATCAATCCGCGAGCAGGTCAAGCAGGGTGCGAGACGACCTTTCCGCCCGAATAGGCGGAACCGTCGTGCTGGTACTCATTCGTGATGTAGTGGCGAGCGCCGATCAGCTCACCCGTCTCCACGGACAGCTCGCGCGGCACGAACATGTCGTCGTAGTACACGGCCGCAGCCACCGGCACCGTGTTCTCAGCCAGCACATCCGGCAGGTACACGGGCGCCGCCTCCGTCGTCGACGCGAGGATCTCCGCGACGCCCTTCAGCGGCACCAAGCCCGGATCCTCGTCGTAGACGCGGCGCATGAAGTGCTCGCCCGTCAGGTAGAACGGCTCGCTCTCATCCAGCGGGTTCGCGTCCTTGGCGAAGCCCGGGATCTCCTCGGCCAGGCGATCCGCCGCCCAGCCGGTCGCCGTGCCCACCAGGTCCGGCGTCGCGCACGCGTAGATGTACTCCTGGAACACGGCGTAAATCGGTGCGACGTCCACCTGCGAGCCGATCGCCGCCAGGAACTGCGACGAGAGCGGCGCTGGCCTCGCACCGACGTCCACGGGCCCTCGAGCAGGTAGTGCAGCTGATCCGTGTTGCCCTGGCCGCCCAGCATCATGCCGATCATGCGCAGGCGCGCGGGGGAGAGGCGCTCGCCCGTCGGCAGCGTCTCCTCCGTGTCCGCCAGGTGCGCGCACAGCTCGCGCACAGTGCGCTCATCGCCCGGGTGGCGCTGGAAGTACGTGCGGTTGCGCGCCGCCGTGCGCTCATACGTCAGACGGTAGATCTCGTCCACATGGACGAGGCCGGGCAGACCTCCCGTGATCAAGCTGGCCTTCAGGCCCTGGGGAGCCAGCGACAGGTACGAGGTCGTGATAAAGCCGCCGAAAGACTGGCCGAGCGTCGTCCACGGGTCATCCCCGCACAGCTCGCGGCGCAACGCCTCCGCGTCGTACACGATCTGATCCTGGCGGAAGTGGCGCAGGTACGCGGCCTTCTCCTCGTCCGTTTCCAAGTGGGAGAGCGCCTGGGCGTCCATGCGGGTCGACTGGCCCGTGCCTCGCTGATCGAGGAGCACCACGCGGTAATCCTGCAGGAGACGATTCATCCACCCGCCGGTAAACGTACCGAAACGCGGGCTCGGGTAGCCCTGGGCCGCCCTGGAGGAACACCGCGTAGGGAGCGTCCTCGCGGCCCTTGCGCACGACCTCGCGCGCGAAAACCTGAATCGTCGGGTTGTCCGCGCCTGCGGGGCGCAGGTGATCAAGGGGAACGTCCAGGCGGTGTTCGTAAACGGTGTGACCGTGGTGCAGGTACGACTCTGTGTGCATGGACACAATGGTAGCGGTTTTGGGGCGGTGCCGTTGTGGTCGTTTGTTGTCCCGTCTGTTTTCCGGGGCGCCGCTTGTGGTCCTACGGGTGTTCCGGGCGTCGGAGGGCCCGGCCGCCCGCGAGGCTAGGGGCCTCACTTCGTTCGGCGCGCGCCTCGAAGCCCGCCCGTGCCCTCCGGTCCCTCCGGCGCCTTCACACCAGTGGGGCCTTGTCGGCTGATGGTGCCCGGTGCGTCGTCTCGAAGCCCGGCCAGGCCCCCGCCGCCGCCCACGGGCACCGCAGCCAGGCCCGCCCGTACCCTCCGGCGTCCTCCACACCTGTGGGGCTTGTGACGCTGATGGGTGGCTCGGCGCGTCGGCTTTGTTGTCCGGCCCAGCCCTACCGCCGCCCACGGGCGCCAGCAGCCAGGCCGTGCCGACCAGGCGGCCCGGTTCTGAAACCGCCATCGCCTTTTGCGGGCGCGGGCCGAGCCTCAACTGAAACCCCTGTCGCCTTTGCGTGTGAGAAATGGGTGTTTTTGGTGCAGTTTTTCGGGTGCAGTGGCGATGTCGGTTTCAGCGGCCCGTCGTCGGGGGTGTGCAGTGGTGTTGTTGGTTTCAATGTCGCCATGGTTTCGTGCCCGGTGCGCGAAAAAGTTCGCCAGCGGCGCTGTGTCATCGCGAGTGCGAAAAAGTTCGCCCGGCGGCTCGTGTCATCGCGAAAGCGCGAAAAAGTTCTGAGCGCTCAAATTTCTGAAATTGGCGTTTTATGGTGTGCTGGGCGAGTATTTTTCGCGGAAGAGTCACTGGAGGGGCTGTGCTGGGCGAGTTTTTTTCGCGCCAGCCGGTACTGTGCCCAGGTCTTGTATAGGGATGCGGTGCACTTCAGGCTGGCTGCGGTGGAGGTTTTGCGCCATGCGAAGCCCTCTAACGGCGTGCCGGAGGCTTGGATGGTGTCATTCCCCCCCGATTGGTGGCGGTGAGGCTGCGCTGTTGGGTGTGAACCGACCAATTTCGCACGTAATTCCCCTGTGGCTCTTTCAGAATTTGAATTGGCATCGTTGGGAATTGCAACGATTCTGGCTGTTATTGAAAGTTTACGCAACTCGAATTACGTGCGAAATTTCTGGTAGGTGTCTGCGCCTTCACCCATGGCCCCGTAGTCGGGCACCGCATCTGGGCACCGCAGCTGGGCACCGCAGCTGGAACCCAGCAGCTGGAGCCCAGCCAGCTGGTGACAGCTATTTCGTCAGAGCCAGTTGAGCAACGCGACGTAGCAGACCGTTCCGATGCCGACGCTCCACAGGAGCTTGCGGCCGCTCAGCAGGTGCACCGCGACCGTCACTCCCGCCGCCACCAGCGCCGCCCACCAGCGGTCACCCGACTCCTGCGCGCCCTGCGTCAGCGTCGAGAGCACCAGAATCAGCATGATGCCCGGCGGCATCCACACCGCCATGTCGGAGACGAAACGCGAATCGCGCAGCGGCTCGAGGATCTTGAAGGGCAGAGCGCGCAACGTAAAGTCGATGACGAAGGTGATCGCCAGAAGCGCCAGCAGGTAGCCCAGCGTCGGAGTCACTGCGCACCCCCTCGGCCACCTCATCCGCGGAGTGCAGAATGCCTCGGCGATGAAGGACGTGGCGCACCACCAGGCACGCGACGAACAGCAGCAGCGCCACCAGCAGGCGCTGGCCCGGCGCCACCACCATGGCCACCGCGAAGGACATGCCAGCCAGGAGGATCGAGGGCAGCTCGCGCCTCGTGCGCGCCGCGTCCAGGGTTAGCGTGATGAACAGGGCCGTCAGCGCGAAGTCGAGGCCCTCGATCTGCGTAGGAATCAAGGACCCCGCGGACACGCCCACGAGGCTCGAGATCAGCCACGTCAGGTTAAAGAGAGCCTGCATCGCCAATAGTCGAGGCTTCGTCCACCCGTTCGGTCGGGCGGCGGTTAGTGCGTAGGCCTCGTCCACGAGGGCGTACATCGAGAAGAGGCGCGCAAAACGTCCCTCGATGACGTGCAACGGGAACGAGAACGCGAAAAACAGGAGGCGGAAATTCACTAGCAGCATCGTCACCGCGATGACCGCCAGCGGCGTATTCTGCGCGGCCAGGGTCACGACGAGCAGCTCGGCCGACCCCGAGTAGGCGGCCAGGGAGAGCGACGGAGCCAACCACCACGGCAGGCCCAGCTGGATGACGAGAACGCCGTACGCCAGGCCCAGCGGGATGTAGCCCGCGCGGCCACGGGCGCCGTGATGCGCAGGCCTTCGAGGATCTCGCGGCGGGTAGGGCTAGCCGGCACGGGGAGGTTCACGGTGCGCGGTAGCTTGGGCATGGGTGCAATTGTGACGCGTGAGGCGGTATGAGTGCGCGCTGGCGGGGCCGTGCGTGACGACTTGCACGCTCTCGCCGGGAGGGCGTTCCACGAAGTGGGAAGGAGCCTCGTCGCGGACCTGTCACATAGTTTCAAAACGGGAAACAGCCCTCGCGCAATAAACCGTCCGGTGGAAATATCGTTCCTGTCGCCGAGGAGCATCCCTCGGCGCTTCCACTAAAAACGCAGATCAGGAGCCCTCATGAGCGCCACTCACGCACGCAAGAAGCCATTCCTTCGACTCGCCACGGCCGCCGTCGCCATGGTCGCAGCCCTCGGCATGGCCGCATGCTCCGGTGGCGCGTCCACCTCCTCGTCCTCCTCGTCGAGCGCGCAGGTCGGCGACCGCAGCCCCGAGCAGATCAAGGAAGCCGGCGAGATCGTCATCGGCATCTTCTCCGATAAGGCCCCCTTCGGCTACATCGACGCCGACGGCAAGCCCGCCGGATATGACGTCGTCTACGGTGACCGCATCGCCGCCGACCTGGGCGTCACCGCCAAGTACGTCCCCGTCGACGCCGCCGCCCGCACCGAGGTCCTCGCCTCCAACAAGGTCGATATCACCCTCGCGAACTTCACCGTCACGCCCGAGCGCGCCGAAAAAGGTCGACTTCGCGAACCCCTACTAAGGTCTCCCTGGCGTCGTCTCGCCCACCTCGGCCGAAATCACCGACGTGAGCCAGCTGGCCGGCAAGACCCTCATCGTCACCAAGGGCACGACCGCCGAAGCCTACTTCGAGGCCAACCACCCCGAGGTCAAGCTCCAGAAGTACGACCAGTACTCCGACGCCTACCAGGCCCTCGAGGACGGCCGAGGCGACGCCTTCTCCACCGACAACACCGAGGTCATCGCCTGGGCGATCCAGCACCCCGGCTTCAGCGTCGGCATCAAGAGCCTGGGCGAGACCAGCTACATCGCGGCCGCCGTCAAGAAGGGCAACACTGCCCTCCTCGACTGGCTGAACAACCAGCTTGTTGAGCTCGGCAAGGAAAAAACTTCTTCCACAAGGACTACGAGCAGACCCTCGCCCCCGTCTACGGTGACGCCGCGACCCCCGACGACCTCGTCGTCGAAGGCGGCGTGGACACCACCTCCACCAACTGACGCAGGTACGAGGCCGTGGCCCCCACCGGGGACAGTGCCCACCGCGGGTGAACGCCCCGGCCGGCCACGGCCTCGTCCCAGATTTTTCCTATGAATCTTGACATTCTGGCGCGATACGCGCCCCTGTACGTCGACGCCGCCATCCTCACATTGAGGATCGCAGCTATCGGCATCGTCGGCTCCCTCGCGGTCGGCCTGCTCGTGGCCGCGATCCGGCAATACCGGATCCCCGTCGCCACCCAGATCGCCGCCGCCTACGTCGAACTGTCGCGCAACACGCCCCTGCTCGTGCAGCTCTTCTTCATCTACTTCGGTCTGCCGCGCGTGGGCATCAAGTGGAGCGGCGAGACCTGCGCGATCGTCGGCCTCATCTTCTTGGGTGGCGCCTACATGGCCGAGGCCCTGCGCTCCGGCCTCGACTCGATCGCCACCATCCAGTGGGAGTCCGCGGCGGCGCTCGGCCTCACGCGCACCCAGACGCTGCGCCACGTCGCCCTCCCGCAGGCCATCGCGACCTCCGTGCCGCCGCTCGCCGCCAACGTCATCTTCCTCATCAAGGAAACATCCGTCGTCTCCGTCGTCGCGCTGCCCGACCTCGTGTACGTCGCGAAAGACCTCATCGGCATGTCCTACAACACCTCCGAAGCGCTGATCCTCCTGGTCATCGCCTACCTGGTGATCCTCCTGCCCGTGTCCATCGCGGCCCGACTCATCGAAAAGAAGGTGCGCCGTGGCGGATTTGGGAATTAACGTCATCTTCGAGGGCCGCAACCTCGTACGCATCCTCGAGGGCCTGGGCGTCACCGTCGGCATCTCCGCGCTGTCCGTCGTGCTGTCGCTGGTGCTCGGCGTGTTCGTCGGCCTCGGCATGCGCTCGCGCTGGCGAGTCCTGCGCTGGCTCATGCAGCTCTACCTCGAGTTCGTGCGCATCATGCCCCAGCTCGTCCTCCTGTTCGTGGCCTACTTCGGGCTCACGCGCGTCGCGGGGATCAACCTGGACGGCATCACGGCGTCCGTCCTCGTCTTCACCCTGTGGGGCGGTGCCGAAATGGGTGACCTGGTGCGAGGCGCGCTCATCGCGATCCCCCGCCACCAGTACGAGTCCGCCTACGCTCTGGGACTCACCCCGAGGCAGACCATGCGCCGCGTCATCCTGCCGCAAACCCTGCGCAGGCTTGCGCCCCCGGCCGTCAACCTCATCACCCGTATGGTGAAGACGACGTCCCTCGTCGTGCTCATCGGCGTCGTCGAAGTCCTCAAGGTTGGACAGCAGATCATCGACGCCAACCGCTTCAACTACCCGACCGCCTCGCTGTGGATCTACGGCCTGATCTTCGTGCTGTACTTCCTCATCTGCTGGCCGATCTCGCTCCTCTCACGCCACATGGAGAAAACATGGCAGAACTGACCTCCGACCCGCAGCTGCGCCTCGTCGACCTCGACAAGACCTACCCCGGCGGCCACCACGCCCTGCGCGGCGTCTCCCTCGACGTCGCCGACGGCGAAGTCGTCGTCATCATCGGACCCTCCGGCTGCGGCAAGTCCACGCTCCTGCGCACGATTAATGGCCTCGAGCCCATCAACTCCGGGCAGATCATCTTCGACGGGAGCGACCTGGCCGCGCCCGGCGTCTCTTGGCCTGAGGTTCGCCGCCGCATCGGCATGGTCTTCCAGTCATACGAGCTCTTCCCCCACCTGACCGTCATGGGGAACCTGACGCTCGCCCCCGGCCTCGTCGCGGGAGAATCGCGCGCCGACGCGAGTGCGCGGGCGCTGAAACTGCTCGAGCGCGTCGGCCTGGCGGACCGCGCCGACGACTACCCGCGCCAGCTTTCCGGCGGCCAGCGTCAGCGCGTCGCCATCGTGCGCGCCCTCATGATGGACCCCGAGATCCTCCTCCTCGACGAGGTCACCGCCTCCCTCGACCCGGAGATGGTGCGCGAGGTCCTCGACGTCGTCCTCGAACTGGCTCGCACCGGCATGACCATGCTCATCGTCACGCACGAGATGGGCTTCGCCCGCGCGATCGCGGACCGCATCGTCTTCATGGACGAGGGCCGCATCGTCGAGGTCGACCCGCCGCGCAAGTTCTTCGCGGATCCCTCATCGGATCGTGCACGCAAGTTCCTCGACATCTTCAGCTTCGAGGGCGCCAAGCTGTAAGGGTGTGGCGGGGCTCCTCGTGGAGGGGCTGGCCTTGCTGGGCCGGGCTGCTAGGTGCGCCCGTGGGCGGCGGCCCGCCCGCGAGATCGCCACACGCGAGCCTTCGGCTCGGAGTGATCGATCTCGAAGCCCGGCCAGGCCTTGCCGCCGCCCACGGGCGCCGCAGCCTGGATCAGCAGTCGCTCGGCGCCCTGCAAACAGCAGGGGCTTGGCGCGTCTGGAGATTTCCTGATTCAGCTCGACCCAGCGGCGGCCTTCATGCAGTTTGCTTGGGTGGTGACATCGATTGACCTGTCGATACCGCGTTTGTTCTTGTTGATTGGGGCGGTGCACCCGATCCGTAGGCATTGCACCTCTTCTGATCGGGTGCACCGCCACTGATCGGGTGCACTGCCCCTAGTGGCGTTGACTGGGGAAGCTGGAGAGATACTCGGCTCGCCGCTCCCGTTCACCGGAACCATGACCAGATCGCGTGGCGGTCTTCTGGTGGGTGTGGCTGCGTGTCCTGGATAGGAAAAAGGCTATGCGGATAGGTTACGATGATGCGGATACCTAAATAACCCATCCGTGTGCGCATAACCCTATCCGCATGCGAGCAACCTATCCGCGTGGGGCGCGCTCGCCCGCTGGAGCTCTAGGCGGGGTCGGGACGCGTGCGGCTGGCTGTCAAGATGCAACCTCGCCTCGTCGCGGCCCGGTGCCCGCGGGATTATCCGACGCGCCCTGTGCCTGCAAGCTGTGCACCCCGCGAATGCCTGCCCGCGATAGCCCGTCTCAGGAGATCAACGTCGACTGGTGGTGCACCATGATCAGGCGCGACTCGCCAGACGTCGCCGGCGCCCACACGCTGGATTCCAGCGACGCGCCGCCCTCCCAGCGCACCCGGTAGCGCGTCAGGAACGACCCGCCCAGGTCGTGCGCGTCGATGCGGCCGATCGCCGGGGAAGCGGGCGAGGGGCCCCGCCAGCGTCGTGGTCGCGCCGCCACCCGGCCAGATGCGCGTCGTGCGCTCGTCGGTCATGGCCGCCAGTGCCTCCTCGTCGCCGCCGGTCCACGCCAGGATGAACTCGCGCTCGCGGGCGACCGCATCCTCGGTGGTCGGAGCGCTCACGGACGAGGCTGGGGCCGCCTCCGCTGGTTCAATCGGCTCAGCAGAAGCAGAGAAAACGCTGGGATGAGAACGGAATGTCGACGTGGCGGCCTCGTCGGTGGAGGTGTCGTGTGAAGCGGGAGCGCTCCCTTGGGCATCAGTAGTAGCGGGCACGTTGTGCGGCTCGACGGACGTGGGCGCAGAGGTAGCACCCCCGGACGCCTGATCCGCCGACGCAGTGCCGCGCGACGCAGTGCCGCGCGACGCGCCGCCCCCGAACCCGGGCCCCGGTTCGGGTGTGCGCCCCGCCTGGTAGGCCTCGGCGCATGCGCGCGCGAGGTCGTCCGCCCGCTCGTTCATGTGGTGGCCCGCGTGGCCCTTGACCCACTCGAAGGTGACGCGGCGCCCTCCATGGCACGGTCGATCTCCTGGATGAGCTTTAGGTTCTTGATGGGTTTCTTGTCGGCCTTCGTCCAGCCGCGCTTCTTCCAGCCGAGCCGCCACTTGGATACGACGTTGATCGCGTACTGCGAGTCGGCGAGGATGTGCAGCTCTTCGCCGGTCTCGGCCGTGGCCTCGAGCAGACGCAGAATCGCGGTCAGCTCGCCTAGGGTTGTTGGTGCCCTGCGGCCAGCCGCCCGCGTCCCACGTGTCCTCGTCCACGTACCAGGCCCACCCGCGGGCCCAGGATTGCCGAGGGAAGAACCGTCCGCCGCCGCCGTAATCGTCATGCCCTCATCCTATCGGCATCCCGCTTGCCTGATCGGAAGGGGACGAGGCCGGGGTCGCCCACCTCGTGCCCTAGACTCTGGGGTGGGCGTGGTCGCGCCCTTCGCTGCACAGACGAGGACGGAGATGACCATGAGTACACAACGGTGAGAAGCGTGAGACGGGTGCCGACGAACAAGAGCAAGGCAGCTCGAAGAAACCGGATCGTTCCCGCCGATGGGCTTTCCTGACGCTCGCTCTCCCGATTGCGCTGCTCGCGTGGAGTTGCGTTCGAAGGCTTCCTGCCGGTGACGCCGACCAACAAACTGGCCATCGGTGATGCTGTCATTGCTGTGCGCCTGAGTGGAGGACAGTCGCGGTCGGGCTTGGCGGAGCCGCTTGAAGACAACTGGATCATGCTTCTTGACGAGCAAGCGCGGCAAACAGCATCTCTCGTTGGAGAGAAGACGGAGGGGACATCCTGTGGACGAAGAACGGGATTTCCTACGGTGGGCCAGAAGAAAATTACTTGACGACGGATGCCGGAACGACCGTCATTAAAAGCAAAACCTGGGACAGATACGAGATTCAGCGCTATGGGCTCCCGGACGGACGAACCGTCGTGGTGACTTCCTCAGCGGCGAGCGGGCACCGCCTTGAAAGCATTGAACTCGATGGAAGCGTTGAGTACGCGGAAACGACCAGTACTGAAGGTGATATCGGGCTGTGTGGATCACGCATCCCTACTGATCACCGAAACGGAAGAATCTCCGCGCATCAAGTCGGCAGCATTCGCGATGTACGCCGCCCAATCGGGAGGCGACAGCGATCAGCCGGAAGCGCTAGCGGCAGTTGCCCAGTTGGACGAGATTAATGACTATGAGCCTCGGGTTCTTGCAGTGGCACCGAAGATTGATGGCCTCTATTCGGGGCAGACGATGTTCGCCTGTGATGGAGATGTGATCACGATGCCGACCATTCAGGCGGCCGACCCTGAGTCCGCGAAGAAGACGAATTTGCGTAATCTGAAGGGAACCATGGTTCTCCAGCGGTGGGATCTAGCGACGGGGCAGCGCACTATTATTCCCGTGCGTGATGAGCAGGAAATCCCATTGAATTGAATAGAGACCTCAATATCTTTCGCTACAAGGGAGTTCAGGTGGGTCGCGAATACAGGTTCATCAGTGAGGATGGTCATGCATTTTCGGTTGACTTGGACAGTGGCCAGGGCCGTTACCTGTTTAAGCATGCCGGTCCAGGTACCAGCCAACGAACGGTGTACCAGGTGAGCGAGACTGGCGTCTATGCGCTTGAGGATCGCGGGGATGATCACCGTGTCACCCTGCCTACCGGCCGTGGGATGGGGAGAGCGCCGGGAGGTCTTCTCGACGGACAAGATGGCGGGCTACATCGCGCCGCGAGGTGGCGTTATTTCGGCGGGTTATTTGCGCGAGATTGAGTCCTTCGCGCTGCGGCCCGGCTGGGACGGCGGCGCAGTAACACGGTATAGCCGCGCCCCAACGTGCCCGGCGCGATATTGAGGCGGTCTTTCCAAAGACCGCCCCCAACCTCTACAGGAGACGCCCACCTGACCCAGCGCGAAGGCGAACTCCTCGCAGCGCGCCGCCCACCGGCCCTCGCGC
>BNJU01003974.1_pt1 | contig 104351 bp, 158 predicted proteins | sample 8539281 | NCBI WGS metagenome assembly BNJU01 (sample SAMD00202456, study PRJDB9452) | human saliva metagenome | isolation source: human saliva | place: Japan | reverse complement strand
GAAAAGTGCGGTCATTTTGATCGACCTCAAAAATCTGGACTATTCACATAAGGACTGACGACGATATTGTATCGGACTCAGTCCTTTTAATTTTAGTTGAATCTGTCGATGATTATAGTAATCCAAATAATCCTTACAGCATTAACTATCTCCTCTCGTGTATTATTCCCGACCATAAAAGTTATCTCCCGTTTTTAATCGTCCAAAGAAACTCTCCATGGCGGCATTATCCAAGCAGTTTTTTCCTTGACATATCTTTTGTATGATGCCGTGCTCAGCAAGAATTCTGACGATAAGCCGCCATCTGATATTGCCATCCTTGGTCTGAATGTAAAATACTACCTCTTGTTTTATCTAATCGCTTAACCGCCAGCTTTGCTAACATCTTCTCCACCTGCGCCCAGTTTTGGGGAATAACTGAGGGTATATGAGACTATCTCATTGTTAAATAAATCTAATATTGGGGATAAGTAGACTTTATTGCCATCTTTTGCTTTAAACTCGGTTACATCCGTTACCCACTTTTGATTCGGCTTGGTAGCTGTGAAATGGCGTTCTAGATGATTGGGTGCGATATGACCAATCGTCCCTCGATAAGTCGTCAATTTTCACTTTTTCTTACCCGCACTTGAGTTCAGCTCTCGCATTAAAACGTTGGATTTTCTTATGATTCACGCCTGGTAAACAGGCGTGAACCCGTCGGTAACCATAATCGGGATGTTTTGCTTTAATGTGAATAATCGCGGCTTTAAGTCCTTTATCCTTATCTTGCTTAACCTGGCATCGAGCAAAAATGTACTGCGCGCTAGCCGCAATACCTAATAGAGCTTTCAGGGATACGGACTCTCAACTTTTGGATAACTTCCGCTGCCTGGCTTCTTCCTGAAGTCTGAGCTTTCTAACTCCTTTAGGTAGACGACCTCCGCTTCAAGCTGTAAAATTCTCAGATGTAAGCGGTCTTCTTTGTTTGGAGGAGAGCATTCTGGCATATTTAGGTTTCATTGGCGGTCATCCTAATGATTTATAAGGAATGAAAGCCTTTTATGCCACTTTTTCAAAGCTTTCAACCAGGTTCCGACTAATGCGTCAGAGGGAATATTGTAAAACGAGCTACTCGAATACTCATTTTCCCTTTTAAGAATAGGTTGAAGACCTGTAATTTAAATTCTGTTGTGTAGTGTTTACCATAAAAAATCTGCACCTCAATTGTTGGTTGTTTTAGTCCAACTTTTGGGTGCAGATCATTTTCAACCGCACTTTCATATTATTCTGTTAGCAACCTTTTGGCAAGCTTTTCTAAAAATGGCTCGCCAGTAAGCGGAAGTCACTTGCTTATGTTTACGAATACATTCCACCACTAAATCGGATTGACCTCTTTCACAAATATCACGCAATTCTACATAAAAATCATGTGTCACTTGGCGATGTTTTTCTTCGCTGAAAAACAATAAACCAATTTTTATGATAAACCCACGTAAACTATTAAAAATTAAACGATAGAAAGGTTTATTAGCCATTACTGTAAATTGACGGAATAAGGCATAGTCAAAACTCCATGTAACTTTCAGCGGTGTTTTCTAATGAATCTAGCCCTTTAAACAAAGCAACCGAGGCTTTAGGCGAATTTTTACGGCTTCACAAATATAAGATTCAGACATACGACTACGCAACGAAAGCATATTTTCAATGATTAACGGCGCACTTTGACGATTCAAAGTAATTAAGGTTTCAATGATGCTTGGACCAGCTGTATCCCAAATATTGTTGACTTTTGTTGGCTTTACCGTGTTGAATGGGTCGGCCAGCCATCACGAGCCAAACGCTGCAATACCTCGCGTAACGTCGTGCGTGTTACACCAATTTTATCAGCTAAATCACGCTCAGAAGGAAGGTAAGTGCCGGCGGGAAATACATTATCCCAAATACTTCTAACAATATATTCTTCGGCAAAGAGCGTGGCTGGAGCTTTGAGCCCGTAAAGGGTATTATCTGTTTGCATGAGTATGAAATAAATATAAAAAGTCTAAAAAGATCAAAAATGTGATTTATTCAATAAATCTTTAACTCGTCTATTATCCCTTTAAAAGCAGCATATATTACAATGACAGGACTATAAAAACGGAGTTCGATATGACTTACACACAAGCATTTATGAAAAACTTTCAGGCTCAAGTCCCAGATTGGTATAAATTAACTATTATTGCCTTCTGGTAATTAACCCGATTTATTCTTTTTGTTAGTCCATTTTGCAGGCTGGCGTACTCGTTGCAGAGTTTATTTTCACGCTAGCCATGGCATTAAAATGCTACCCTCTTCAACCAGGTGGTTTATTAGCATTTGAAGCCATTGCCATTGGCATGACGAATGCTGAACACGTTAAAGCCGAGATCGCGGGCAAACTTTGGAAGTGGTTTTACTTTTAATCTTTATGGTCGCTGGTATTACTTTTATAAGCAACTTTTTGCTTTATGTGTTCACCAAATTATTAGTCCGTATCCGTTCTAAAATCGTCCTTTCTGTCGCGTTCTGTTTTAGTGCTGCATTTCTTTCAGCTTTCTTAGATGCACTTACTGTTGTTGCAGTAATCATCAGCGTAGCTATGGGTTTCTAGGGGTTTATCACAAAGTCGGCATCAGGAAAAATCTCACAGGAGGCGGTTGATATTGCTGATGATAACAAAAATCAAAAATCATGAAACTTCTCGAAAAATTCCGCTCTTTCTTACGTAGCTTAATGATGCATGCTGGTGTAGGTACCGCACTCGGTGGTGTAATGACCATGGTGGGTGAACCACAAAACCTGATCATTGCAGAACAAGCAAAATGGAACTTCATTGAGTTCTTCTTCCGTATGGCGCCAGTAACCATCCCTGTATTTATCTGTGGATTACTCACTTGTGTTTTAGTGGAAAAATTTAAAGTATTCGGCTATGGCGAAAAATTACCAGAAGAAGTATGGAAAATCTTGGCTGATTTAGATCGTGAAAATACACAAAAAATGTCTAAACAAGATAAAGTACGTCTTTTCTGTTCAAGGTCTTATCGCGATTTGGTTAATCTTAGGTCTAGCCTTCCACTTTTAGCTGCGGTAGGTTTTAATTGGTTTAAGTGTAATTATTCTTGCGACTAACCTTTACCGGCGTTACAGATGAACACGCCATTGGTAAATCATTCCAAGAAAGCTTACCTTTCACTGCGTTATTATGGTATTCTCTCTATCGTTGCGGTGATTATTGATCAAAAACTCTTTGGTCCAATTATCCACTTCGCATTAGGTGCAGAAGAGAAAACCTCAGTTAGCCTTATTCTATGGTTTCAACGGTTTACTTTCTGCAATTTCTGATAACGTATCTCGTTGCAACGGTTTACATCAATGAAGGGCGAAAAATGCGCTTACAGCTGGAGCGATTGCACCACACCAATTTGAATTACTTGCGGTCGCAATCAATACAGGTACAAACTTACCTTCTGTTGCGACACCAAACGGTCAAGCAGCATTCTTGTTCTTACTAACATCGTCTCTTGCACCGTTAATTAAACTTTCCTATGGTAGAATGGTCTACATGGCATTGCCTTACACCATCGTATTAACGCTGGTCGGTTTCCTTGCAATCGAATTTATCCTACCAGATATGACAATTTGGCTTGCGAACCTTGGCTTAATTCTTCCTATTTAGTGAAGCATAAGGAGAAAGAATGCTCGACTTTTTTTAAGCAATTATCCCTTAAACGTTCAGCGTGGATCTTTTGGCATTTACCGCATTTGCCTTTAGAATCGACCGCACTTTATTTTCAATACGGCATGGGTTTACAACCTTGCGTACTTTGTGTTTATGAACGTTTAGCTGTTGTGGGTTTATTCGTCGCTGGTCTTATCGGCGCCTTAGCCCCAAGTTCGCTTATTATCCGCATTCTTGCTCTTATTGTGGGTTTATTTAGTGCAATTAAAGGATTAATGATATCTATCCGTCACCTTGATTTACAAATGAACCCTGCACCGTGAAACAATGTGAATTTATACCAAACTTTCCGGAAACTTTACCATTCCATAAATGGCTACCCTGCAGTCTTCAATCCAACAGGTAGCTGTAATGAAAGTCAATGGTCACTCTTCAGGTATTACTATGGTGCAATGGCTCGTGCTTTATTTTTGCTGTTTATGTCCTTGTGTTGATTAATTACACTTTCACAAGTGAAGAAAAGCAGAAAAGACGCCTCATTTTTAAATAATCTATTACATACAAAAAGCCTAGAGATATTCTTAGGCTTTTTTTATTCTCATTGACAAAAGTTATTCTGATTTAAAACTACTCAAGAAAGAAATACCAATAAGGCATTAAGACTAGCCAAATAAAGGCACTAAGAGTAACAACAAATTTAAAACTGAAAGTGTTTGGTTTTATGGCGAAAGCGTTTCATCCCGCAATAAACGCCAATAAAAACCACCAAGAAGACTTAATAGGAAGAAGGTATGGAAATTCGCCAGCCGTGACGAACCGCGCGGACTTTATCTTTCCATTATTAAAAATAAGTGACGATATTTACCGCCGCTAACATTACAAATAAAAGCTGAATCAGCATTATGCGTAAACTAGAAAGATCAAAACAATAAAAATAATAGTTAATTCTAACACATTGACCATGTATTACGCCTATCCTTTTGTACGGATAAACATAAAGTAAGCTCTATTTTTATAGCATCTCGCATGCTTTTTCATATCCAGCTTCACAGGCTTTTTTAAACCATTGAGTGGCGAATTTGCGGTTGCGTTTTGTGCCAAAGCCATTGTCATACATCGCACCTAAATTGTACATTCCCTCCGGACTGCCGTTTTCAGCAGCAAGTTGGAAATAAAGAAAGGCTTTTGCATCATCTTTTGGTGTCCCTAGCCCATTAAAGTGAAGGATACCTAATTCATTTTGTGCTTCACTGTTCCAGCTTCCACCCGCCAATTCATAGTATCCGTGCAGACTTATAATCCTTTTTAATAGTATCACCATAAGTATAAAGAAATCCGAGTTGATAATAAGCTTCTATGACGTCTTTTTTTACTGCTTTTTTATACCATTTGATCGCTTCCAGTTCATTTTTTTTGACTAAAACACCTGAACTATATTCAAACCCTAAATTATAATAAGCCAGCCCATGACCTGATCGGCACTACGATGTAGCCATTTCATCGCTTCTTCGCTATTTTGTTCAACTCCTTCGCCTTTTGCATAGCGGTTATAAAGGCTATTTTGTGCATCTGCATCGCCTTGTTCGGCGGCAGCTTTACACCATTTAAAGGCTTCTTCATAATTCTGTTCAATTTCATCACCTCGAACGTAAGCCATCGCTAAATCCTTTTGTAGCCTCAAGATTGCTTCTTTCGCTCGTTCAAGTAATGCATCAAAATCATCACGCACAGCAAGACGACTTTGCAGCTGTTGCACTGAGCGTTCTGACATCTCTCCTGATTCTTTTGCAAGTAGATAAAATTCTTGAGCTTTTTCTAAATTTTGTGGCACATTACCTAGCCCTTCCTGGTAAATCTCAGCTAATTCCCAAGCCGCCTCCCTCATTTGGTATTCTGCTGCTAGCTCTAGCTATTTTCAAGGCTTTTCTGGCTATCTTGTTGAACCCCCTCACCTCTTTTTGTAAGCATTACCAACATAGTAATAGGCATCAATTGAGTTTACTTTTCAGCAGCTTTTAAATACCATTTGAAGGCTTGCTTTTTATCCCTTTAAAATCGTGTAAATTTGCTTAAACCATACATTGCATGGGGAAAGCCCCATTTCAGCAGCTTTGGTTAGGGTATTTTTGCGCTTCAACATAATTGGTTGGAATATCCTCGTGAGCGTTGTAGAGTATCCCAAGGTTATTATAAAGCGTCATTAAATCTTCATTGTTAAATCTTGTTTATTCTTCTCAGCAAGCAAAGTAATATTCCAATGCTTTTAGGATAATTAATTGAACGTCATATCCTATAACGCCATCATATACCTGCGCTAAGAGGTATGAAGCAAGCCCATGATTGTCATATTTCTAGCATTTGCATGCCTTTTAAATGTATCTTGCTCCACGCCAATACCTCAAAAGATAGAATCGTCCCAAACTGATTGTCGCTCGTTTATCGCCTTGACGAATGCCTTGCTCAAACCATTCCACTGATTTTTCAGGTCGCCCCATATCATCATAAAGTGCGCCAATATTATTTGCCGCCAATGGATAACCCAATGCATTCGCGCGGTGATATAACGTCATTGCGTTGTCATAATCGACTTCTTCACCTTTACCAAGAGCATATACGTCCTAACTGATATATTGCTCTGCATCACCTTTGTTCTGCATGTTGCTTTAGGCTTCAAGACTATTTTTGTCAGTCGAGCGAAATAAATTTAATAATGTTTAAACATGGGACTTCCTTTGGGAGATAAATGTATTTCAAATTGAATCGAAAGTGCGGTTGGATTTTTAACTAAATTGATAATAGGATCAGCACTCGTTAAACCACTATCGTGCAACTTTAGTAAGCATAGTGAGACTGGTTTTTACCCTGGGCTCTTTAGGCTGAAGAATTAATATATTTATCGTTTGAGTTGAGCTACCAAACAATATAGTATTTTATTCAACTATTCAATTGCTCAGAAAAGATAGCTACTATAATATCAATCAATTAGCTTATCCATCCTCAGTAGAGCATAGAAAAATTGAAATAAAAACGGCAACATCCTTTATTGATGTCACCGTTTCTTTTAACAACGATTAAAAATTAGCTTGCGTAAACAGGAAGACGTTTGCAGATTGCCAATACTTTTTCTTTGGTTGCTGCAATCACTTGCTCTTCGTTTTCTTTGCCTAATGCATCTAATACATCACACATCCAGCCAGCTAGTTCACGACAGTCTTGTTCGTTAAAGCCACGACGAGTCACCGCTGGTGTACCAACACGAATACCTGAGGTCACAAATGGTTTTTGTGGATCATTTGGTACGGAGTTTTTATTCACGGTAATATTCGCTTTACCTAGCGCTGCATCTGCTGCTTTACCTGTTAAGCCTTGTTTGATGAAACTGACTAAGAATAAATGGTTTTCTGTGCCATTTGAAACCACGTCATAACCACGTTGTTTAAACACTTCTACCATTGCTTTCGCATTTTTAATCACGTTTGCTTGGTATTCTTTATAAGCTGGCTCTAACGCTTCTTTGAAACATACTGCTTTCGCCGCAATAATGTGAACCAATGGACCACCTTGGTTTGCAGGGAAAACAGAAGATTGTAAGCGTTTATAAAGCTCTTCATCACCACAAGAAGAAAGGATTAAACCACCACGTGGACCACCTAAGGTTTTATGGGTGGTCGTTGTCACAACATGTGCGTATGGTAATGGGTTTTGATATAAACCTGCTGCGATTAAACCCGCAACATGAGCCATATCAACGAAATAAATACGCGCTCACTTCATCCGCGATTTCGCGCATTTTTCCAATCTACCACTTGAGAATAAGCAGAGAAAGCCCGCCACGATCATTTTTGGTTTATGTTCTAATGCTTTTTTTGACGCACATCTTCATAGTCGATTAAACCATCAGCAGTGATACCATAAAGTACAGAATTATAGATTTTACCGGAGAAGCTCACTTTCGCCCGTGGGTTAAAGTGCCCGCCGTGTGCTAAATCCATCCCAAAATGGTATCGCCCGCACTGATTAATGCGCCATATACTGCCGCATTTGCTTGTGAACCTGAGTGTGGTTGTACGTTCACATAATCCGCACCAAATAACTCTTTTCGCGCGATCAATCGCCAACTGCTCCACAATGTCTGCGTACTCACAACCGCCGTAGTAACGTTTACCTGGATAGCCTTCTGCATACTTGTTAGTAAACTGAGAACCTTGCGCTTCCATTACGCGTGGACTCGCATAGTTTTCAGATGCGATAAGCTCGATATGCTCTTCTTGACGACGATTTTCGTCCTGAATGGCTTGCCATAGAACCGGATCGTAATCAGCGATGTTCATACTTTTTAAACATTGTGTTTTCCTCGTTGTTTGAATTATTTGTGTATAGTTTACCTGTTTCTGAGCAAAAACTTAACTCAAAAATTTCGGACCATATTTTTCATTATTACAATGAAAAACATTCATTTATCTAAATCGAGCCTTTTTCTTTCACTAATTTTTCAATTAATTTAACTTCTTTTTGTTTTCTCGCCCGCACCAGTTTACGGCATTGGCTGGTTTTCTTTCGTATAAGTATTAAAATTTGTCATCCTTGTTGGACTTTTCATTTTAATCTTCATATCCAAATGATCACCACAACGATCACAAGGTGAAACAAATTCTTATCATAGTCTTTAAACTCTGGAGATTGTTCAATGATTTTCGCAACTTGTGGTGAATGGGCAGTTTTAAATAGACGATCGGTAAAGTCATAACTCAACTTTACCATCACTTCGCCTGCCATTTGGCTTTCAGCTTGCAATAAATAACGCATCCAGCCTTCTTTTGTATCAATCTGTGAAATACCGCGTAGAAGCACAGTTTGATCCGCTCGATAAGTGACATAATCAAATGCTCAACTGGCAAAAGGTGCCTTGGCGGTGGTTTCACATGACAAATCCAATCACCCACCAACGCTTTTTCCTGTTCAGTTTGCTGATGCGCTGTTGCACATCCTGATAGCAATACAGCGACAAGACTACCTAATACTAATTTTTCTCATAGTAATACTCCTTTTATTAAGTTGATTTCCGCACTTACAAAAATAAAGTGAGGTTAAAATCACGCTTGTTTTTTATCAAGCTTTAAAAATAATTGCATTTATTTCTTCACAAACCACTGATTCAATAACTGAATATCTTTGTCATTCTCTCGTGACTCGTCGGCAAGTCGCAAAATCCTTATCTAAAAATAAGTTGATTGCCATTCTGTTTAGTTCAATTGGCATATTCACGTGATCGCCTGATTTGCTATAAAAACGCAGCCAATTGCTCTTTTTCTTGTTTTTTTGTAATTTCTTATCTTGCTTGATAGCTTTCGCCACATTAGTTACTGTGCGCAGGCACCATCGCGCGATTAACAAAATCAAAACTCAAGACATTATTTTTGGCTCTGCCATTTCACCTTGCCTTTTTGTTAAATAACGAATAGTCGTCTCTTTATCCAATTCAATGTAGAAATGCCTCGCAAGCGCCTGTTCCATCTGGCTTTAAGACAAAGTGATCTAAGCGATCGATAAGTTTGTTTATCTTGTGTCGGGATAGTATGACAAATCCACTCGCCATCTAATGTTGAACTTTGTGAGACATTTGAAGCCCCCTGAGCAACCTGTTAATAATGCAGCAACAAGGACTACCTAATATTAATTTTTCTCATGAGATACCCTTTTTATTGACAGTAGGGATAACGTTGATCACAACAAAATAGGGAAATTTTTCGTTTAATCAGGAATATGTAAAAGGCGGCAGTTACATAAATCATCACTCTCAAATTCTGATATTTCACCCTGCAACCTTATTCGAATGGGAAATAAAACGCACAGTGAGTGGTTTATTTAAGCGAAATGCCATCGTTCCCGTATCGCGCATAATAGCCGCTATGCTTTCTGCCTTAACATTTCCCGCCACAGGAACCGTGTCTAAACCGATACCACATACGGCGCTATAAGTCAGTAAAGCGCGAATATCAAAATAGTGTTTTTGTGTCCCTTCGGCTAAACCTAAATCTTCTGTCACCGCCAACATTAATCCAGAAAACCCAACCAATGGCACACGTTGGATTGATTTAAACACTTTTGTCAGTAAAGCAGAAACCTCGACTGAACCAGCCGCACCAAAATAGGGCAATCCCATTAATTCATACACTTTTTGTCATGGATGAACAATTTTAGATGGTGCCGCCGAACTATCAATGCCTGCAAATTCAAAATTCACCTGATAATTTGACCGCACTTAACATCTCTAATACTTGATCTACATGATATTGCAGAGCTTGCGACATAGCCTGATAACAATCAGCATAAAATTGATTATGAGGCGATTTTGGCACAGATTTTAATACTTCGACTAATAAATCGGGTGTTTCTAAACCAATGACAAAACTGTTTGGTAAATGACTTAGATGATAACCGGCGGGGAAATAAGGAATAAATGGCTTGCAGTTAAAATTCACCGTAAAGTTAAAATTACCTTCGCCACGTGGTGTGATATTTGCAATTCGTTGTACGGCATAAACAGATTGCTCAATAAGTTCATTATCTAACACGCCATTTTCATCTAATGGCACATTGACACAAGCATTACACAAGTCGCCATAAGCCGCGATTAACTCTGGGCAATAAAGCAATTTCTCTTTATTTCTCGCCGCGCCTATTGCAAATCGAAGACGAATTCCACTTTCATTAAATTTATTTCAATAATTCCGTTAAATACTGTAAATCTGCTTTTGCTGTCTGCAAATTGGTTAAATCCAAATATTCACCAAAAGGATTGGTAATGACCCGAATCGATTGTAAGGTATAACCTGCTTTCTGTACAGCAGGCATAACAAATCCACATCACGTTTCACCGAATAAAGTGCAGCTTCCCATCATGCATTTATCTTTATGTAACGTTAGAAAAACTGATTGTGCGAAGACGACATAATTCCTTTATTTTTATAATCCATGCGATACCTTAACATTATAATGTAGTTATTTTTGCTGCTCACGTTCAACAGCACGATAACCAATATCTCGACGATAAAAACGTCCAGACCATTGAATTTGCTCAGCGAGTTTTAAGGCTTTTTGTTGTGCTTCAAATACACTTTCGCCTAATGCAGTAACACAAAAGCACGCGACCGCCGTTCGTGACTAACTTGCCTTCTTGTTCTGCAACGCCCGCTAAGAAAACTTTCTCATTTTTCGACCGCACTTTGTGGCAAACCGGTGATTTCATCGCCCTTGCGATAATCGCCTGGATAGCCTTCAGCCGCCAAAACAATCCCTAAGGAAGATTTTGGATTCCATTGGGATTTCACTTCGTTCAATTTACCATCGCAAGCTTTAAGACAAAATCCTACCAGATCTGATTCGAGGCGTAACATAATTGGCTGGGTTTCTGGATCGCCAAAACGACAGTTAAATTCAATCACTTTTGGCTGACCGTTCGGCATAATCATTAATCCTGCGTATAGGAAACCTGTGTAAACATTGCCTTCTGCTGCCATGCCATTAACGGTTGGATAAATCACTTCTCGCATAATGCGCTCATGAATTTCTGCGTCACCACTGGCGCTGGTGAATACGCGCCCATACCGCCAGTATTTAAGCCTGTATCATTTTCGCCCACGCGTTTATGATCTTGACTAGTCGCCATAGGTTCGACGTTTTTACCATCTACCATGACGATAAAACTGGCTTCTTCGCCATCTAGAAACTCTTCAATCACCACTCGGCTACCCGCTTCGCCAAAAGCATTGCCAGAAAGCATATCACGCACAGCTTCTTCCGCTTCCTGCAATGTCATTGCAACGATTACGCCTTTGCCTGCCGCCAAACCATCTGCTTTGACGACAATTGGCGCACCTTTTTCACGCAAGTACGCCAATGCGGGTTCTACTTCGGTGAAGTTTTGATATTCTGCCGTTGGGATTTTTTCGTGACGAGCGAGGAAGTCTTTTGCAAATGCTTTGAACCTTCCAATTGTGCAGCTGCTTTAGTTGGACCAAAAATCTTCAATCCAGCTTCACGAAATGCATCAACTACCCCCAATCACTAGCGGGTGCTTCAGGACTAACAATGGTTAATCAATTTGCTTATCTTGAGCAAATTTCACTAATACGGGGATATCTGTTGCAGAAATATTCAGTTTTCTACTTTTGTGTTCCAATGCGGTACCCGCATTGCCTGGTGCAACAAAAACTTTATCTGCTAGTGGAGATTGTGCTGCTTTCAAGCCAAGGCGTGTTCACGCCCGCCATTTCCGATGATGAGAATATTCATAATGCTCCTTGAATCCTATCTATTAGAATGGCAGAAAATATGAGCAAATAAATTCCATACAAATTATGAGACCCAGATGAAACAATCAGCTCTATTATAAAACAGTGATACTTTTGTTTGAGACATTTAACTTATTGATCTTATCCCTAGCCAAAGGCCCAATACTAGGTATAAAAGAGTTAATGCTGAAAAAGACCAAACACATCAAATCTAAAAACTAGGTATAAAAACAAAAAAGAATGAAAAGAGAAAAACCTAAATAAGATATTGATTACTTTCCACTCATTCTTCTTGTTAAAAGTTTAAATAAACTCTCTTTCCTTGTCAAAACAAAGAGAGTCTCCAGAGAAACCGATATCAAACGATGTGGAACACCAACCTCAACTAGATCTTTAATGACGGAAATGACGCATTCCAGTTAATACCATCACCATATTATGTTCATCTGCTGCATCGATGACTTCTTGATCGCGCATTGAACCACCTGGATGGATCACACATTGAATCCCCTACTTTCGCTGCAGCATCAATGCCGTCACGGAATGGGAAGAACGCATCAGATGCCATCACGCAACCGCGACGGTTAAAGCCTTCATCCTGAGCTTTGATACCTGCAATCTGCGCTGAATACACTCGACTCATTTGGCCTGCACCAATGCCGATAGTTTGATTGATCTTTGGCGTAAACAATGGCATTCGATTTCACGAATTTCGCCACTTTCCAGCAGAATAATAAGTCTTTTAATTCTTGTTCAGTTGGCTGACGTTTACTTACTACTTTTAAATCATCCAAACCCACCATGCCTAAATCCGCATCTTGTACTAATAAACCGCCGTTTACACGTTTGAAATCCAAACGTTCAGAACGAGAGGTCCATTCACCACATTCAAGCAAACGAACATTTTTCTTACGTTTCACGACTTCTTGCGCTTCAGCAGAAACTTTCGGTGCAATAATCACTTCAACGAATTGGCGTTCCACAATTTCATTCGCCGTTTTTTCGTCTAATTCACGGTTGAAAGCAATAATGCCGCCAAATGCAGAAGTTGGATCGGTTTGGTAAGCGCGATTATAGGCGTCTAAAATATCTTTACCTAAAGCCACACCGCATGGATTGGCATGTTTAACGATCACACAAGCTGGCTCATCAAATTCTTTCACGCATTCAAGTGCTGCATCGGTGTCTGCAATATTATTGTAAGACAAGGCTTTACCTTGGAGTTGATTAGCCGTAGCCACGCTCGCCTCTTTCACATTCAAATCAACATAGAAAGCAGCATTTTGATGGGCGTTTTTCGCCGTAACTGCATGGTTTGTTTACGCACGAAGTTAAGGTTTAAAGTCCGAGGGAATTGACCGCACTTCGCATTCGCATCTTCTTCCTCTGCTACATGATATGGTTTCACCATTTGTCCAAAGTAGTTGGCAATCATGGAATCATATTGAGCGGTATGTTCAAATGCTTTAATCGCAAGATCAAAACGGGTTTCAAGCGTTAGGCTGTTTTGATGTTTATCCATCTCTGCAAGAATTGCATTGAAATCACCATTATTTACACAAATCGCCACATCTTTATGGTTTTTCGCTGCAGAACGCACCATGGTTGGTCCACTCGATATCGATATTTTTCTACCGCATCAGCCAGGTGCAATCTGGTTTAGCCACAGTGGCTGCAAATGGATATAAATTCACGACGACCATATCAATGCCTTTCAATGCCATGTTGCTGCATGATGGCATCATCTGTACCGACGACCAAGAATCCCGCCATGTACTTTTGGATGCAAGGTTTTCACGCGACCGTCCATCATTTTCAGGGAATCCCGCATAATCAGACACTTCAGTCACCGGCAAAACCATGTTGCTCCAACAATTTTGCGGTACCGCCTGTGGAAAGTAGTTTTACACCACGCTGTACTAAGCCTTGAGCAAATTCTACGATACCGGTTTTATCAGAAACACTCAGTAAAGCCTGACGAGATTGGACGATCTGTCGTACATTTTTCCTTTAATTAAATGGTTAAAAATAAGCGCGGGGAATTATAACGCAAACGTTTGCGTTTATGTAGAAAAATTTTTCCTGCTAAGCGCGCTTCGAGGTTCGACTGCTTATTTAGGAGGTTTACAAAAAGCCCGCAAAATGCGGGCAACCTAACATGTGTGAATAATGTGATTAGCGTTTGCGGTTATCTAAAGAAAATGCACCGGCACCAGCAAACACAAAAATAGAAAGAAAACACGAGAGAGTAAAGTAAAGCAAGTTCACCACCGTTCGCGATTGGGAAGAATAAATTCCCTACCTGCAACGTGCATAAAGAAATACGCATAAGCCATTTGACCCGAAAGGATAAAATGCCGCCGGGCGAACAAATAAACCTAAAATTAATAGGATTGAACCGACAATCTCGATTACTCGCCGACGATCATCATTGGATCGCCCACTGCGCCGTTACCGCCCGTCATTGAAATTGGGAATTCCCCAGAATTTCGCTGTGCCGTGTAAGATAAACATATACGCAGCGACGATACGTAATAAAGCTAAAAACATACGGAGAGTATTTTTCAAGTTTTTTTCATAAAGTTTTTCCTAATAAAAATAAAAAGTGATTTGAGAACGGGCGTATTATTGATTAACTCAAAGCCAAACAATACCTAAAATCGAAAAAGGACTTTTTACGATTAGGAAATAATCTTACGCTTTTACTGATTTTCTCAATCCATTGTAAAAACTCAACTGGCGGCATGAATCCGTTAACACGACTCCTCTATTTCTTTTCCATCTCGGCTAAAGAATAAAAATAGTCGGTAAACCTAACACTTTATATTTTTGTCATTAAAGCGCGGTTTTCTTCAGAGTTTTTTTGTCATATCGACTTGAAGAAGCAGCATGTCACCAAAAGGCTTTTTGTACACTTGGATCACTAAATGTTTCTTTTTCAAACTCTTTACAAGCCACACACCAATCCGCATAAAGATCAAGCATCACAAGTGATTTGTTATTTTCAGCAGTGCTTGTTGCAATTCAGCTTCACTTTTTACTTGTTTAAATTCAACATGAGAAACCACCTTGTTTTCGACCGCACTTGGTGTTGAGGTTTCGCCCCAAACCCAAGTTTGAAGCGGTTTAACACTAATCATAGCTGCGACTAAAAAAGAATTCTGAATACCCAACCTGTACCATTTTTTTCGGCATTTGGAACGCAAACCAAATGAAGAATGCGGTACCAAGCATCGACCATAATCTTGGTGTCCATTCATCTGGCAAAATACGAGAAATTAAGAATACCGGTAATGCGAGCATCACAAAAGCAAAGAGCTTTTTAACCGTTTCCATCCACATGCCTGATTTAGGCAGGATTTTATTCCCAAATAAAGTGATTAAAATCAGCGGTACGCCCATGCCCAACGCGAGCAAATAAAGTGTGATCGCACCTGTAAACAAATCCCACTCTGCGCCACGTAAAGCAATGCACCAGAAAGCGGTGCGGATGTGCAAGGTGAAGCCACAAGTCCCGCAATCATGCCCATTAAGAACACGCCACCCAAAGCGCCAGCTTTTTGCTGTTGGCTAAGTAAAGAGAGTTTTGTTTGTAAGGAGCTTGGGAGCTGTAAGGTAAATACACCGAACATCGACAAGGCTAACAAGACAAAGATGATTGATAAACCAATCATCACATAAGGATGTTGTAAAAGCCACTCGGAATGGCAAACCAATTGCAGCCACAACCAAGCCTAACAAGGTATAAGTCACCGCCATCCCCTGCACATACACGAAAGCTTAATGCAAAAGCGCGCCACATATTAGGACGCTGATTTTGGCCAATCACAATCGCTGAAAGCAGTGGTAGCATTGGCAACACACAAGGGGTAAAGGCCAAACCTAATCCTAACAAGAAGAAACCAAATACTGCATATTTGCTGCTAAATAAACTTTCCGCTAAACGGTCTTGTTCTGCTTTAGGTTGTGCTGAAAGTGCGGTCGAGTTTTCCGATGTTTTTCAGTATTAGCGACCTGTGCAATCAGGCAAATCTGCCACTTTAATTTCTTTCACTTCAGGCGGATAACAAAAGCCCTCAGTACAACCTTGGTAAGCAATCTCAACCACATCTTCTGCTTTTAATGGCGGCTGACTCGCTTTAAAAATAGCTTGCACGGGCTTTTTGAAAATCTTCATCAAGCCGAAATAAGGATCGTTATAATCTTCGGGTGAAATAGAAAATGTAGCTACATCAAATGATGCATTTTCTTCTTGATTGAGCTTCACGGAAATTTTCTCTTGATAGAGATAATACCCTTCTGCAATCGACCAATTGACGATCACATTTTTCTTGATTCTCGCTTTTCGCAGCTGAAAATTGAAAAGCTTCATCCACAGGTAAGAAAGCCGGTTTCTTATCAAAAGACCGGCTTGAGTGGAAAGTGCGGTAAAAATAAAAATAAAAAGAAGAATTCGCTTCATCATAAAGTTCAACTATTGTTCCTGCTAAAATTCTAGCATAGATAAGCGGAATGTTAATAATTTATGACTTAGATCATAAAATTAAATGTAATTTTAAAAATGACCACACTTTTCTGTTGTTACAGCAATGTTACAACTATAGAATACGCTCATAACAAAATATAACAAGGAGCAATGAATAGCTACCCCAAAAATTCTCATCGTGGAAGATGAAGCGGTAACCCGTAATACGTTAAAGAGGAATTTTGAAGCTGAGGGCTATGAGGTATTACAAGCACAAGATGGTGCGGAAATGTATCGTCAGTTAAACTCAGAAACGGTCAATCTCATCGTATTAGATATCAACTTACCTGGTAAAAATGGTTTATTACTGGGGACGTGAATTACGTAGAAAAGCTGCAATTCCATTAATCTTCCTCACGGGACGAGATAACGAGGTCGATAAAAATTTTAGGCTTGGAAATTGGGGCAGATGATTATCTCACTAAACCATTTAACCCAAGAGAACTCACCATTCGTGCACGAAATTTATTGCATCGCACCATGACACTAAATGGCAAAAGAAACCCATTTACAACGTGAGAACTATCGTTTTAATGGGTGGACACTGGATTTAAATAGCCATAATTTAATCACACCTGAAGGCGTTGAATTTAAACTGCCTCGTAGTGAATTCCGTGCCATGTTGCACTTTCTGCGAAAAACCCTGGCAAATTGCAAACTCGTGAAGAATTATTGCTAAAAAATGACAGGGACGTGAATTAAAAACCACAAGATCGTACTGTGGATGTGAACAATTCGTCGTATTCGAAAAACATTTTGAAGATCATCCTAATACAGAAATCATTGCTACCGTGCATGGTGAAGGCTATCGTTTCTGTGGTGAGTTAGAAAGAATAATCTATCATTTAGTAATAAAAAGGCTGAGTCAAATCAGCCTTTTGTTTTTAGCTATCCACGGCGAGATTCGGTAAAATCAACGCCAATTTACGATTAATAAACAACGGATAACAATGACCAAGAAAAAAGTCAAAGTCGGCTCCAACACCATTGCGTTAAATAAACGAGCTCAGACACGAATATTTTTATTGAAGATGAAATTGAAGCCGACCTTGAATTACAAGGTTGGGAAGTGAAATCAATGCGCGCAGGTAAAGCCAATATCAGCGACAGCTACATCATTTTAAAAACGGTGAAGCCTATTTATTTGGTGCAACCATTCAACCATTAAGCTTGGCTTCTACCCACGTGGTTTGCGATCCGACGCGTACACGTAAGCTTTTATTGAATAAACGTGAACTGGATAATCTTTTTCGGTAAAATCAAGCCGTGATGGTTTTACCATTGTTGCCCTTTTCTCTTTATTGGAAAGGTGCTTGGGCAAAGATCAAAATCGGTCTTGCGAAAGGTAAAAACAACATGATAAACGTGATGATATTAAAGAGCGTGAATGGAAAAGTAGCGAAAGAGCGTATTATGAAAAAAACGCACATCGTGGATAACTCTCCTCAAACTGACAAAATGCCTTTCAACCGAAAGGCATTTTTTTCTTTTCTCAATATGAAAAATTCTCATAGCCATGAATAAAATTATATTGATAATCATTCTCTTTTGAATTAGTATCTTCGCCCAATTCTTTTTCGTTATATAAGGAGCTCTAATGAAAAAAGGCATTCACCCTGAAAATTATCGTACCGTTTTATTTTATGATTCCAACGCAAAACAAGGCTTTCTCATTCGTTCTTGTGCTAAAACCAACAACACCATGAAATGGGAAGATGGTAATGAATACCCTGTATTTATGTGCGATACCTCATCTGCTTCTCACCCATTTTATACTGGTAAAACTCGTCAAATTGGTAATGAAGGTCGTGCAAGTGAATTTGCAAGCCGTTACGGTAAATTTGGCGCATTTAAATCAAAATAGGAATATTCAATGAAAGTATTATCTTCACTCAAAAAGCGCAAAAACCGTCCTGGCTGCAAAATTGTTCGTCGCCACGGTGTCGTCTATGTCATTTCGAAAACCAACCCTCGCTTTAAAGCGCGTCAAGGTGGGAAAAAGAAAGGTTAACCCCAATAAAAAAAGAGCGGTCAAATTTCCGCTCTTTTTTTCATTTAGGCATTAAGGTTTATAAATAAACTCAACGCCTTCTTCATCTTCTTCGTCCCAATCATCCCAGTCGTCATCTTCATCATCAAATTGATGTTCAGCGAGCTGTTCTTGATGGTAATCTTCCCATTTTGAATTTCACTTCTTCCGGTTTATTTTTCTTCTACTTTCAACGTCACGCGGATTCGCTTCAATGAAATCCATAATATCACGACAAAGTGGTGGCACATTTTTACCGGTTGCGGCGGAAATAAGGTGATAGCCTTCTTCCCAACCAAGACGTTCGGTAATCTCTTGAGCACGTTCATGCGCCTCTTCTTCTGTCATCGTATCAATTTTGTTGAAGACTAACCAGCGCGGTTTATCTGCCAATTTTTCGCTATATTGGAATAATTCTGACTCGATGATCGCAATATTATCTGCAGGATCAGATTCATCAATTGGGATTAATATCCACTAAATGAATTAACACACGACAACGTTCTAAGTGTTTTAAGAAACGAATTCCTAAACCAGCACCATCCGATGCACCTTCAATCAATCCAGGAATATCGGCCACCACAAAGCTATGGCTCATCCACTTTCACTACGCCTAAACTTGGCACTAAAGTGGTAAATGGATAATCAGCAACTTTTGGTTTTGCAGCTGAAACGGCGCGAATAAAAGGTGGATTTACCCGCATTCGGTAAACCCTAACATCCCGACGTCCGCAAGAAGCATTAATTCTAATAATAAATCGCGTTTTTCACCTGGTGTCCCCATGGTTTTTGGCGAGGCGCACGGTTCACTGAAGATTTGAAAACGCGTATTACCTAAACCATGATAACCACCTTTTCGCCACTAACATTTTTGGCGCCATGCTTTGTTAAATCGCCATACTTCTTTGAGTGTCATTATCAATTGCACGCGTTCCCACTGGCACACGTAACGTAATATCTTTACCGCGGCGACCGGTACAATCTGAACTATGACCATTCTCACCGCGTTCAGCTGCAAAACGTTTCGTAAAAGCGATAATCGATCAAAGGTATTTAAGTTTTTCGTCTGCAACCAAATAAACATCACCGCCATCACCGCCATCACCGCCATCAGGGCCGCCTTTTGGGATAAATTTTTCACGGCGGAAAACTACACAACCGTTTCCACCATCCCCAGCTTCCACACGAATCAGGGCTTCATCAATAAATTTCATAAAAACTCTCCAATATTTAACCGCACTTTACTTTGATTGCGGTAATAACTTATGTCCAATTGCCGACAAAATTGCTCCGCATACTACAACAAACGCCCCGATATAGCTAATCATATTTAATTCTGGCGCGCAAAATTATCAGGGCTCGCATAATGGCAAGATGAGCAAAAAAATGGTAAATAGTGGTACTAAAGGTAATCACAACGCTTACTTTTAGAAACTTCCCAACGATTAAGGGCTTCAGCATAAGCGCCATAACCAAATAAGGTATTTACAGCAATAAACTAAAACAACCGAAATGCAAACGGGGCTGAGGCTACTCACTTGTGAAAATTCAGCTACAGGCGTAAAAGACTAAAAGACAGCCGAAAAATACATCATTAATAAAAATTTGTTATGAACTAAAACGACGAGAGCATTAAAGCTCTGTGCCATACCATAAGCAACCCAAACTAATGAAGCAGTCAGGCTGATAAGACGCCCTGTTAAATAACCACTTTCTCCTTTAAACACCTCAAGCTTTATCATTGAAGAAAAAGCACCAACCCAGCCAATAACAGACCTAAACCAATCTTTTTGATGTAATCCGAGCTTTTCTTTAAAGACAAAAAATACCGCAAATCAACATACCAAAAAGAAGAAAAATGAATAAAAATTTGAGCTGAAGAAGGATCGATAAAATTAAGTGAGCTATTAAATAAAAAGAAAGTACCTGACTAATCCTGCTACACCGATGAGTACAAGCCAAATGAAACGACCACCTTTCGAAAAATTGTGGCAATTTTTCTTGTAAGCCCAACAGAAATAATAAGTGCAAGAATGCTACCGCAAATCGATACCAGACGATCGTTTGTGGTGTCATCACTGGATAGAACCTGTTTTTAACGCAATAGGTAAAGATCCCCATGCCATCGCTGTAATTAAATGCAGAAGAGAAAACCTAAAAAGCGGTTGTTGTTTCATGATATCTTCCTTTTATTTTTACTAAAAGCGCGGTTAGGAATTTAGATAAATTTCAATTAAGAAATATCAAGATAATGATCAGTGCCAGAGATAACAAATGTGATTGATGATTGTAAATGACTGGTAAGAAAACGCTCCCACAGATAATGCAGGGGCGTTTACAAATCGAGATGTAAAATTATTCAGTTACAATACTTTTACGTATTTACGGCTTTTCTCGCCTTTCACTTCAAATTTTACTTTTACCGTCAGCGGTAGCAAATAAGGTGTGGTCACGACCCATACCTACGTTGTTACCTGCGTGGAATTTAGTACCACGTTGACGTACAATGATGCTACCTGCTAATACAGATTCGCCACCGAAACGTTTAACACCAAGGCGTTTAGCTTCAGAATCACGACCGTTACGAGTTGAACCACCAGCTTTTTTGTTGCCATCTACTTGATCTCCTCTGAAATTATGCTTGAATCCCAGTGATTTTCACTTCTGTGAACCACTGACGATGACCTTGTTGTTTACGGCTGTGTTTACGACGACGGAACTTAACGATTTTAACTTTATCGCCACGACCTTGTGCCACAACTTCAGCCACTACTTTCGCGCCAGCTACTACTGGTGCACCAATTTTAACATCTTCACCATTAACGACCATCAACACTGAGTCGAACTCAACTGTTGCGCCAGTTGCAAGTTCAAGTTTTTCTAAACGAACTACTTGACCTTCGCTCACACGGTGTTGTTTACCGCCACTTTGGAAAAACTGCGTACATAAATACTCCGCTATAAATTGTGCTTCTCCGTTACTATTTTTCGGTCCGCACTTCAAAAATTCATATAAATAGGTCGCAAATTCTACGGAAAAACAACTCGATCGTAAAGCACTTATTTTGCAATAAAATAAAAAGCGCTTTTCCTCGAGCTTAATTTCAGAAAACCCTGAAAAATCGGGTAGAAATTCACCGCACTTTTTCTTTTTATATACACAACCATCGAACCAAATGAAGATGAACAAACAAGATTTAATGGATATGCATGCAATCCAAGCATTAACAGATGCGGATATGCAGAAAAGTCAACCAAGCCATTTTAGCACAAATTAACTCCGATGTGCCGATGGTTAATCAGCTTGGTTTTTATATTGTGCAAGGTGGCGGAAAAACGTATTCGACCACTTATTGCGGTTTTAGCGGCGCGTGCATTAGGCTACGAAAGCGATAAAGTGGCGACTTGTGCGACCTTTGTAGAATTTATTCACACTGCTTCTTTATTACATGATGATGTGGTGGATGAATCGGATATGCGTCGTGGTCGAGCAACAGCAAACTCTGCCTTTGGTAATGCTGCTAGCGTATTAGTGGGCGACTTCATTTATACTCGTGCATTCCAATTAGTGGCGCAGTTACAATCGCTGAGATATTCTTCGCATTATGGCAGATGCCACCAACGTGTTGGCAGAAGGTGAAGTTCAACAATTAATGAACGTGAATGATCCGGATACCACAGAAGAAAAGCTATATGCGCGTGATTTATAGTAAAACAGCACGCTTTATTTGAAGTGGCAGCACAATCTGTTGCGATTGTTGCAGGTGCTGAAAAATCAATTGAAACGGCATTTCAAGAATATGGCCGCTATCTCGGTACTGCATTCCAATTAGTAGATGACGTGCTGAGATTACAGCGCAAACGCTGCAGCATTAGGTAAAAAAATGTGGGTGACTGACCTCGCCGAAGGTAAACCTACTCTTCCTTTATTACACGCAATGCGTCACGGTAATCACAACAAGCCGCGCTTATTCGCGAAGCCATTGAACAAGGCGGAAAACGTGATGCGATTGATGAAGTACTTGCGATCATGGCAGAACATAAATCCCTTGATTACGCAATGGATCGTGCGAAACAAGAAGCCCAAAAAGCGGTTGATGCCATTGCCTTATTACCTGAAAGCGAATACAAAAAAGCCTTAATTTCACTGGCTTATTTATCGGTAGACCGAACTTATTAATATGACTGAAGAACAAATTCAACCGCAAAGTGCGGTCGATTCTCAACCTAAATTTCAAAAACCGCGTAAACAAAAAGTGCGTAAGGATCCCAATGCACCTTTTATTCGTGAAAAACTCGAATTACCCGAAGGGCATAATAAGCTACTTCTCCACTCTTGCTGTGCGCCTTGCTCAGGGTGAAGTGATGGAAGCCATTTTGGCCTCAGGTATTGAGTTTACGATTTATTTTTACAATCCGAATATTCATCCATTGAAAGAATATTTAATTCGTAAAGAAGAAAACATCCGTTTTGCCAAAAAATTTGGGATTCCGTTTATTGATGCAGACTACGATCGCCAACAATGGTTTGATCGCGCAAAAGGCATGGAATGGGAACCTGAACGAGGCATTCGCTGCACCATGTGTTTTGATATGCGTTTTGAAAAAGCCGCTGAATATGCTCATGAGCATGGTTTCCCTGTATTTACCAGCTGTCTTGGTATTTCCCGTTGGAAAGATGGATCAAATTAATGGATGTGGTCACCGTGCGGCTGAAAAAAATATGATGATGATTTATTGGGATTACAACTGGCGTAAAGCAGGTGGATCGCAACGCATGATCGAAATCAGTAAGCGTGAACGTTTTTATCAACAGGAATATTGTGGCTGTGTTTACTCTTTACGAGACAGCAATAAATGGCGTGAAGAAACGGGGCGACAAAAAATTGAAATTGGTAAACTCTATTACACGCCCGATTAAAAACACATAGAACCGCACTTTCAACATGCGGTTCTTTTTATTTAATCGACGATAAGACGCCCACCTAATGCATTCTCTAAAGAATGATCTAACTGCTGAATTCGCGTACATAACACGTTTTCAATCTGGGCATTTTTATTCTTTTTCTTGGGTTAATTCAAAACTTAAATTCAAGGCAACAATAGAAAGCACTCGGTCTAGTGTAATAAACCTGTACGCTCTTTCATTTCTAGACACCTGAAAGATCTAAATTACGCGCCGCTTGACGCAAAAATCTCTTCTTGTTCGGCAGGGACATTCAAGCGCAGCACTTGCCCTAATACAACAACTTCAACCAGTTTTAATGACATGTTATTCCCTTATGTTGAATGCTCAAGTGTTCCTATTATGCCACAGCCAAATGCCTTCGTCATACTTTTTACGTTTAATTGACCGCACTTTATCCGTTCGCCCCATTTCGCAATTTACGCTATAATGCGACACTTTTCATTATTTTTTTGAACGGAATATTTATGCCAACTATCGCTCCTAATCCAGTAGTCCTAGTGGACGGTTCATCTTATTTATATCGTGCTTTTCATGCTTTTCCGCCGCTCACCAATTCTGCTGGCGAACCGACAGGCGCTATGTACGGTGTGTTAAATATGCTCAAAAGCCTGATTTCGCAAGTGCAACCGAGCCATATTGCAGTGGTCTTTGATGCGAAGGGCAAAACTTTCCGTGATGAAATGTTTGAACAATATAAATCTCATCGTCCACCGATGCCGGATGATCTGCGCAAACAAATTCAACCGTTACACGATATTATCCGAGCCCTTGGCATTCCTCTTTTAGTTATTGAAGGTGTAGAAGCCGATGATGTCATCGGTACCTTAGCGGTAGCGGCTTCCAAAGCCAATCAAAAAGTCTTGATCAGTACCGGTGATAAGGATATGGCACAGCTGGTGGATGACAACATTATGTTGATCAACACCATGAATAACACCTTATTAGATCGCGAGGCCGTGATTGAAAAATACGGTATTCCGCCAGAACTCATTATTGATTACTTAGCACTAATGGGCGATAGTGCCGATAATATTCCAGGCGTAGCGGGTGTCGGTGAAAAAACGGCTCTCGGTCTCTTACAAGGGTATCGGCAGCATGGCGAAATTTATGCCAACTAGACAAAGTGGCCGAGTGCCAATTCGTGGAGCAAAAAAATTAGGGGACAAATTATTGGCGGAAAAAGAAATGGCCGATTTATCCTATCGCCTTGCCACTATTAAAACCGATGTCGCTCTCAATATCACTCCGGAACAACTTACCCTTGGTGCAAGCAATAACGATCAACTTACCGAATATTTCGGCCGTTATGAATTTAAACGTTGGCTCAATGAAGTGATGAATGGCGCTGATTCCATCACTAATAATAACGAACAACCGACCAAGATTAATCACTATCAAGCTACGCCTGCGCTCGCTCAAGACAATAGCGATGAAACATTGCCTGCAATTCAAATTGATCGTAGCCGTTATGAAACCTTGCTCACTGAAGCAGATTTAAATCGTTGGGTGGAAAAACTCAAGCAAGCCAAACTTTTGCCTTAGATACGAAACCGATAATTTAGATTATATGGCTGCCAACTTAGTGGGGCATTTCCTTTGCGTTAGAAAACGGTGAGCGGCTTATTTACCGCTAGCAATTAGATTATTTAGGCGCACCAAAAACTCTCGAAAAAAACAACCGCACTTGCGTTGTTAAAACCGATTTTAGAAAATCCTACTATTCAAAAAGTCGGGCAAAACTCCAAATACGATCTCACCATCTTCGCCCGTAATGGCATCGATGTGCAAGGTGTGGCTTTCGATACTATGCTTGAATCCTATGTACTCAACAGCACAGGCCGTCATAATATGGACGATCTGGCGAAACGTTATTTAGGGCATCAAACAATCACTTTTGAAGAGATTGCAGGCAAAGGTAAAAATCAGCTGACCTTCAACCAAATTCCGTTGGAAAAAGCCGCCGAGTACGCAGCGAAAGATGCTGATGTGACAATGAAACTGCAACAAGTGCTATGGGAAAAACTCTCTAAAGAACCCCACTCTGGAAAAACTCTTTTAAAGAAATGGAATTGCCGTTGTTAGGCGTACTTTCCCGTATGGAACGTCGTGGTGTCTTAATTGATAGCGATGCACTATTCCTACAATCTAACGAAATCGCTAACCGTTTAAGTGAATTAGAAGAACAAGCCTATGTCTTAGCGGGGCAGCCATTTAATTTGGCCTCAACCAAACAATTACAGGAAATTTTGTTTTGATAAATTAGGTTTGCCGGTTATTCAAAAACACCAAAAGGCGCGCCATCCACCAACGAGGAAGTATTGGAGGAACTTGCATTTAGCCATGAGTACCGAAAGTGTTGGTAGAACATCGTGGTCTCAGCAAACTAAAAATCCACCTACACTGATAAATTGCCGCAAATGGTGAAATCCACAAACGGGTCGAGTGCATACTTCCTACCATCAAGCGGTGACAGCCACCGGTCGTCTTTCATCAAGTGATCCGAATCTGCAAAACATTCCGATTCGTAATGAAGAAGGTCGTCGTATTCGTCAGGCATTTCATTGCACGCGAAGGCTTTACTGTTGTTGCAGCCGACTATTCACAAATCGAGACTACGCATTATGGCGCACCTATCACAGGATCAGGGCTTTAATTAATGCCTTTTACCCAAAGGCAAAGATATTCACCGCTCCACTGCGGCAGAAATCTTTGGTGTCGCACTGGATGAGTGACGTCCGAACAACGCCGCAATGCCAAAGCAATTAACTTCGGTTTTAATTTATGGTATGTCTGCCTTTGGCTTATCGCGTCAACTCGGTATTGGCCGTGCCGATGCCCAGAGCTATATGGATTTATATTTCAAACGCTATCCGGGCGTACAAACTTTTATGCACGATATTCATTGAAAAAAGCCAAAGCCCAAGGCTATGTGGAAACCCTATTCGGCCGTCGTTTATATCTGCCGGATATCAACTCCTCTAACGGTATGCGCCGTAAAAGCAGCCGAACGTGTAGCGATCAATGCACCAATGCAAGGCACTGCCGCAGACATTATTAAACGAGCCATGATTCAATTGGATCAAAAACTACAAAATGATCCCGATATCGCGATGATTATGCAAGTACACGATGAATTGGTGTTTGAAGTGCGGTCAGAAAAAGTCGCGTTTTATAGCAAACTCATCAAAACACAAATGGAAAGCGCAGCTGATTTAGTGGTGCCATTGATTGTAGATGTGGGGCAAGGCACTAACTGGGATGAGGCGCACTAAGGAATTTAGTCATGAATAAAGTTATTCAAAGTCAGCACTTTACGGCAGAACGTGCTTGGGGAGCCCTTGATATTACCAATATGAATGGTATTTCCGTGCGTCTTCACTGGACAGATAAACCTTACAAATGGCATATCAATGACGGTGAAGAAGTCTTTGCTGTCATGGATGGTACGGTGGAAATGCGCTACAAAGAAGACGGCCAAGAGAAAAGCCGTATTGCTCCATACGGGTGATATTTTTTTATGCGGGTATTGGTACCGAACATGTTGCTCATCCACAAGGCGAAGCGCGCATATTAGTCATAGAGAAAGAAGACAGCATTTAACAGACTTAAAAAGAATTTTTATGAATCAAGAAAGACTCAACGAAATCGAAAAACCATTACTTCACCTTGTGGAACGTGATGTGGTTCCCGCACTTGGCTGTACTGAACCTATCTCTTTAGCGCTTGCCGCAGCAACGGCGGCTAAATATTTAGGCAAAACACCGGAGCGTATTGAGGCTAAGGTATCGCCAAACTTAATGAAAAAAATGGTTTAGGTGTTGCAGTACCAGGAACAGGCATGGTGGGCTTACCTATTGCCGCGGCGATTGGTGCTTTGAGGTGGTGATCCTGAGGGTGAATTAGAAGTGTTAAAACACATCACACCAGAACAAGTTTCCCAAGCCAAAGTGATGCTTGATAAAAAACTCGTTAATGTGGATATTCATCAAACCGAGCATATTTTATATTCTGAAGCGGTGTTGTTTGCAGATAATGACCGAGTGAAAAGTAGCGATTCAAGATCAACACACCAAACATCATTTTTGATTGATGGCGAAGTTGTTTTGAGAAAGAACACGATGAATGTGCTGATTGCGATCCTTCTGATATTTTCAAGCAGGTGAGCGCACGTGAAATCTTTGAATTTTCTTGTGAAGTTGAGCTCGATAAAATCCGCTTTATCGGACAAGCAGCCGATCTAAACCGAGCGCTGTCTAACGAAGGATTACGTGAAAATTATGGCTTACATATTGGCAGAACGTTACGCAAACAAGTTGGTAGTGGCTTAATGTCAGACGATTTACTCAGTAAAATTATGATTGAAACCACTGCAGCCTCCGATGCCCGCATGGGTGGGGCTACATTGCCAGCGATGAGTAATTCAGGTTCAGGTAACCAAGGTATTGCCGCCACTATGCCCGTGGTTGTGGTCGCCGATTATTTAAACGTGAGTGAAGAAAAACGTCTCCGTGCACTCTTCTTATCACACTTAATGGCCATTTATATCCACAGTAAATTACCCAAACTGTCTGCGCTTTGCGCGGTAACAACCACCTCTATGGGAAGCTGTGCGGGTATCGCCTATTTGCTTACGGGTAAATTCGAAACAGTGAGCATGGGGATTTGCAGCATGATCGGTGACATCAGTGGCATTATCTGCGATGGCGCATCCAATAGCTGTGCCATGAAAGTGTCCACCAGCGTGGCTTCTGGCTATAAATCGGTACTCATGGCCATGGATGAAACCCATGTTACAGGGTAATGAAGGTATCGTTGAACATGATCTCGATCGCACTATCGATAATCTATGCTCAATTGCGTCTAAGAGTATGCACCATATCGATCGCCAAGTGATTGAAATTATGGTGAGTAAACCCTGCCCTTAACATCGAAATAACTTACGATAAAGTGCGGTCAGAAAAAACACAAATTTCTGACTGCGCTTTTTATATCAAAAACATATTTTTCTAGCCAAAAGTTATGGGGCTGACGTAGATTAGCAGTTATGCTGAGGCTACGAAAAATGCGAATAACCAATTGTAAATTAAGCAAGAGTTCAAAAGCTACTTGAATTTTTGTACTCCAAGTTACCGCCCGTTCCGCTGCCGATATTTTTGGGCATTCAGCCCAACTCCGCTATTCTGTTCTACCGCAAAAATTCGTATGGTTATCAGCCATTATCTGGCCTTGGTTGCCGATGAGGGTTTTTGAGGGCCCTGTCGAGTTGGACAAGCTATTTTCGGCGGACGGCGTAAAAGGCAGAACGTGGTCGCGGCGCGGCAGGGAAAAGTGGTTGTCTTTGGTATTTCCTTGGAATGGTTGATACGGTACTGGATAAAACCCATGTTACGGGCAATGAAGGTATCGTTGAACATGATCTCAGATCGCACTCATCGACAATCTATGCTCAATTGCATCTAAGAGTATGCACCATATCGATCGCCAAGCACCGAAATTATGGTGAGTAAACCCCTGCCCATAACATCGAAACAACTTACAATAAAAGTGCGGTCAGGAGTCGATCTGCACCCCAAAAGTTGGACTAAACAACCAACAATTGAGGTGCAGATTTTTTATGGGTAAACACTACACAACAGAATTTAAATTACAGGTTCTTCAACCTATCCTAAAAGGGAAAATGAGCATTCGAGAAGCCGCTCATTTTTACAATATCCCCTCTGACACATTAGTCGGAACCTGGTTGAAACGCTTTGAAAAAAGTGGCATAAAAGGGCTTATTCCTTATAAACCATCAGGACGACCGCCAATGAAACCTAAATATGCCAGAATGCCTCCTCCACCTAAAACAGAAGAAGACCGCTTACGTCTGAGAATTTTACAGCTTGAAGCGGAGGTCGCTTACCTAAAGGAGTTGAGAAAGCTCAGACTTCAGGAAGAAGCCAGGCAGCGGAAGTTATCCAAAAGTTGAGAGTCCATTATCCCCTGAAAGCTCTATTAGGTATTGCAGGCTTGGCGCGCAGTACGTTTTTTGCTCGATGCCAAGTTAAACCAGATAAGGATAAAGGGCTTAAAGCCGAGATTATCCAGATTAAAGCAAAGCATCCCGATTATGGTTACCGACGGGTTCACGCCTGTTTACCAGGCGTGAATCATAAGAAAATCCAACGTTTAATGCGAGAGCTTGAACTTCAAGTGCGGGTAAGAAAAAGCAAGAAATTGACGACTTATCGAGGGACGATTGGTCATATCGCACCCAATCATCTAGAACGCCATTTCACAGCTACCAAGCCGAATCAAAAGTGGGTAACGGATGTGACCGAGTTTAAAGCAAAAGATGGCAATAAAGTCTACTTATCCCTCAATATTAGATTTATTTAACAATGAGATAGTCTCATATACCCTCAGTTATTCCCCAAACTGGGCGCAGGTGGAGAAGATGTTAAAGCTGGCGGTTGCTGATTAGATAAAACAAGAGGTAGTATTTTACATTCAGACCAAGGATGGCAATATCAGATGGCGGCTTATCGTCAAATTCTTGCTGAGCACGGCATCATACAAAGTATGTCAAGGAAAGGAAACTGCTTGGATAATGCCGCCATGGAGAGTTTCTTTGGACGATTAAAAACGGAATGCTTTTATGGTCGGGAATTTAATACACGAGAGGAGATAGTTAATGCGGTAAGGGATTATTTGGATTACTATAACCATCGACGGATTCAACTAAAATTAAAAGGACTGAGTCCGATACAATATCGTCGTCAGTCCTTATGTGAATAGTCCAGATTTTTGGGGTCAGATCAAAAACATACCAATTTCTGACCGCACTTTTTTATATCAAAAAAACATATTTTCTAGCCAAAAGTTATTGGCGCTACCTTCTTATTTTTTTAGAAAATACCGACCTACTTAGTTCTAAAAGAGAAGGAATATTTATGCTTTTAACCGGATTACTTTGCGGAATTTTACTCGGATTTGTGATGCAGCGTGGGCGCTTTTGTATTACTGGCGCATTTCGCGATATGTATGTCACCAAAAATAACAAAATGTTTGTTTACTCCTTCATTGGCGATTACCGTAGCAATCCATTGGTTTCTTTTTCTTAAAAAGAAATCGGTGTATTAAATGTTGATCCGGCTGAAAACTTTTGCCTTTTTGGCAGTGATTATCGGTGCCTTTGTGTTTGGTATCGGCATTGTTCTTGCTGGCGGTTGTGCGACAGGTACATGGTACCGCGCTGCAGAAGGCTTAGTCGGCAGTTGGGTCGCGTTATTCACTTATATGCTATTGCGTGCCATCATGCGCACCGGCCCGTTAGGCGAATTCAATAAAGCTTTACGTAGCATCAATATCGAACAACGCAACATTTACGATACATTCGGCATTTCACCTTGGTGGTTGAGTCGCATTATTAACTTTAGTGACAGCCTTTTATGCTATACAAAACATCTCAGCAAACCAAGCGTAAAAGTCGCGGCATTAAAAACCGAAGAAAACGGGACGCTCACTTATTATTTGAGAAACGCTGGCACCCATTTTTCTCAGCCGTGTTAATCGGATTAATCGCGCTTGCGGCTTGGCCACTCAGTGTCGCTACGGTCGTGACTTTGGACTTCGATCACTGGTCCATCCGCTAATATTATGCAATTTCTTGTTACTGGCGACGGTAAATTTATTAACTGGGGCGTATTCTTAGTCTTAGGATTTTTATTGGTTCATTCATCGGCGCGAAAGCAAGCAATAATCTCGTGTTCGTGTACCAGATGCCACCACGATTCTACGCAGCGGACTCGGCGGTATTCTTATGGGTATTGGCGCAACGCTTGCGGGTGGCTGTTCTATCGGTAATGGCTTAGTCGAAACCGCCTTTTTCTCTTGGCAAGGTTGGGTATCATTGCCATTGATGATTCTCGGTACTTGGGTGGCAGCTTACTTCACTATCATCCGTCCACAACGTTTAAAACTTAGCAGCATCATAAGGAGTTTATATGATCGTAAAATTACCACACCGGCCTTGTTTGCCCATTTCCTCTTGTTGAAGCCAAGGAAGCCATGGCTAAGTTAAATAAAGGCGATGGCCTAGAAATTGAATTCGACTGTACCCAAGCCACTGAAGCCATTCCCACTTTTGGGCTGCTGAAGAAGGTTATGAAGTGACAAACTCGAGCAAATTGATGATGCGAAATGGTCAATTACGGTGGTTAAATAATCAACAAATCTTTATTCAAGAAAGAACTGTCTCTTTAGTTTTGGCTTGGTTACTTCTATAATCCAAGCCATATAAAAACAATGGGTTAAAAATTGCGTAAATTTAGTACACCTATAAACAGTCTTCCTTTATTATAAATTTCAGCTAGAATCTCCAGTCGAGCACCAGCTATACCTGTGCATTTTTAGTCACCAAAAGACTGTAATTATTATCATTTTATATTAGGAGGAACCTACCTATGAAGCTTTCTAAATTATTAACTGCAGTTTTTACTGCTTCCATGTTAGCTGCTTGTGCATTAAGCAATGAAAGATGGTCAAATTTTTGATAATCAATCAGCTAATGTTAACCCGCAAAGAAAATCATGCTGGTTTAGTATTTTTCCGTACTGACAGGTTCCAACTCTATTGCTGTAATATTAAAGTAAATGGAGAATACCTTTTCTTCTCTTCAAGTCGGTGGTTTCACCAAAACAGAAATTTGCGCAAAACCAACCGCACTTGAAGCTTACTATGTTGCAATGAAGCCGGAACAAACTTAAATGTAAACCTAGAAACGAAACAATCTGTTCATTATTTCTACGTAGATACGTCTAATGCGTCGAAAACCACAATTAAAAGAGGTAGATGCAGCAACTGCACAAGACATATTAAAAACAATCAAACATCAAGCGCACACTATCTCGTGTAAAATAACACGGCTTGTACAACTCATTAATCAATGAAAGGATATGATTTATGTCAAGAAATATTAGCGTAAAAATTAATAACGGTAATGAAACTATTGAAACCGTAAAATTAAATGCGGCAAATAAAAAGTTATCATCAAAGCACAACCCATGTGAACTATGAGTTGGTTGACGAAGCAACACAATATGCACCTGAAATGATCGACACCAAACGTGTTGGAAACGATCTTCATATTGCGTTTGAAGGTGCAGATATCAATAAAGAAAGCGATTTAGTATTAGAAGGCTATTATGAACATGATAATACTGAATTATTATTAGGTATGGCCGAAGATGGTCAATACTACGCTTACGTTCCACAAAGTGGTGTGGAAAGCGATAGCTGTGACACGTGCTTGCTGATCAAATTTTCGCTCCACAAGCATTAGGGCAGGAACAGGTAGCTGCACCATTCTGGGCATTCAATCCAAACTGGTTATGGGTGGCTGCTGGTCGTGTGGCAATAGGAGGAGTCATTTTAGCCACAAGCCACATGTAATAGCAGCCTCTGATAAAAATGACAATACCAATAATAGCAACACTAACGATGGTGACAACACAAACAATGGTGGCAACACTACAATGGCGGCAACACCAACAATGGTGGCAACACTAACAATGGCGGCAACACCAACAATGGTGGCAATACCAGTAATGGTGGCAATATACCATGGAAACACCACTGCACCAGCTAAACCTACGGTTGAAGCTAAAGACAACGGCTCAGTTGAAGTAACACCTCCAGCAGATGCAGACACTCAAATCTGTGAAATAAGCTATACTGATGAAGCGGGTACACCGAAAACGCCACCTTAACAAAAGGTGCTGATGGTACTGGACTTCAAACAACCCTGATGTTGCAGTAGACCCAACAACGGTAAAAGCGATTATCCCAGCAGATAAAGTGAAAGATGGCTCACCAGTGAAAGCGAAAGCAACTGATACCGTGGGTAACACAGGTGAAGAAGGTACAGCGAATGCAGGTAATAACGCTGCAACGCCAGATACCACAGCACCAAGCGCACCGGGAAGTGACTCCATCTGGGTACTGATGGCTCAGTGAAAAGTGAAAGTGCCAGTGATGCAGAGTTGGTGATACTGTTGAAGTAACCGTCACTCCTGGAAGGCTCTAACACCCTGAAAAAGTCACCTTAACTAAACAGCCGGATGGCAGCTGGACTTCAGATAAACCTGAAACCGTGCCAAAGCGTTGATGCAGGTAAAGACAGCACCACTATCCCTGAAGATAAAGTGAAAGATGGTTCTGAAGTTTCTGCAGCGAAAGACCCAGCAGGTAACGAAAAGTGCTGAATCTAAAGGTAATGCAGGTAACAACGCTGCAACGCCAGATACCACAGCACCAAGCGCACCGGAGTGACTCCATCAGTACTGATGAAACTCAGTGAAAGTGAAAGTACCAAGTGATGCAGAAGTTGGTGATACTGTTGAGCTAACCGTCACCCCTGAAGGTTCTAACACCCCTGAAAAAGTCACCTTGACCAAACAGGCGGATGGCGGCTGGACTTCAGATAAACCTGAAACTGTGCCAAGCGTTGAAGCAGGTGAAAGACAGCACCACTATCCCTGAAGATAAAGTGAAAGATGGTTCTGAAGTTTCTGCAAGCGAAAAGATCCAGCGGGTAACGAAAGCGCTGAATCTAAAAGGTAATGCAGGTAATAACGCTGCAACGCCAGATACCACAGCACCAAAGCGCACCGGAAGTGACTCCATCAGGTACTGATGGCTCCGGTGAAAGTGAAAGTACCAAGTGATGCAGAAGTTGGTGATACTGTTGAGTAACCGTCACTCCTGAGGCTCTAACACCCCTGAAAAAGTCACATCAACTAAACAGCCGGATGGCAGCTGGACTTCAGATAAACCTGAAAACCGTGCCAAGCGTTGATGCAGGTAAAGACAGCACCACTATCCCTGAAGATAAAGTGAAAGATGGTTCTGAAGTTTCTGCGAGCGAAAGATCCAGCGGGTAACGAAAAGTGCTGAATCTAAAGGTAATGCAGGTAATAACGCTGCGACTCCTGACACGGCTGCACCAAGTGCACCGGAAGTGACTCCATCAAGTACTGATGGCTCAGTGAAAGTGAAAGTGCCAAATGATGCAGAAGCAGGTGATACTGTTGAAGTAACCGTCACCCTGAAGGCTCTAACACCCCTGAAAAAGTCACCTTAACTAAACAGCCGGATGGCAGCTGGACTTCAGATAAACCTGAAACCGTACCAAACGTTGATGCAGGTAAAGACAGCACCACTATCCTGAAGATAAAGTGAAAGATGGTTCTGAAGTTTCTGCGAGCGAAAGATCCAGCGGGTAACGAAAGTGCTGAATCTAAAGGTAATGCAGGTAATAACGCTGCAACGCCAGATACCACAGCACCAAGCGCACCGGGAAGTGACTCCATCAGGGTACTGATGGCTCAGTGAAAGTGAAAGTACCAAGTGATGCAGAAGTTGGTGATACTGTTGAGTAACCGTCACTCCTGAAGGCTCTAACACCCCTGAAAAAGTCACTTAACTAAACAGCCGGATGGCAGCTGGACTTCAGATAAACCTGAAACCGTGCCAAGCGTTGAAGCAGGTAAAGACAGCACCACGATTCCACAAGATAAAGTGAAAGATGGTTCTGAAGTTTCTGCGAAAGCGAAAGACCCAGCAGGTAACGAAAAGTGCTGAATCTAAAGGTAATGCAGGTAATAACGCTGCAACGCCAGATACCACAGCACCAAGCGCACCGGAAGTGACTCCATCAAGTACTGATGGCTCAGTGAAAGTGAAAGTACCAAGTGATGCGAAGTTGGTGATACTGTTGAGTAACCGTCACCCTGAAGGTTCTAACACCCCTGAAAAAGTCACCTAACTAAACAGCCGGATGGCAGCTGGACTTCAGATAAACCTGAAACCGTGCCAAGCGTTGATGCAGGTAGAGACAGCACCACTATCCCTGAAGATAAAGTGAAAGATGGTTCTGAAGTTTCTGCGAAAGCGAAAGATCCAGCGGGTAACGAAAGTGCTGAATCTAAAAGGTAATGCAGGTAATAACGCTGCGACTCCTGACACGACTGCACCAAGTGCACTGAGGTGACTCCATCAAGTACTGATGGCTCGGTGAAAGTGAAAGTGCCAAATGATGCAGAAAGCAGGGTGATACTGTTGAAGTAACCGTCACCCCTGAAGGCTCTAACACCCTGAAAAAGTCACCTTAACTAAACAGCCGGATGGCAGCTGGACTTCAGATAAACCTGAAACTGTGCCGTAAGCGTTGAAGCAGGTAAAGACAGCACCACTATCCCTGAAGATAAAGTGAAAGATGGTTCTGAAGTTTCTGCGAAAGCGAAAGATCCAGCGGGTAACGAGCGCTGAATCTAAAGGTAATGCAGGTAATAACGCTGCAACGCCAGATACCACAGCACCAAGCGCACCGGAAGTGACTCCATCAGGTACTGATGGCTCAGTGAAAGTGAAAGTACCAAGTGATGCGAAGTTGGTGATACTGTTGAAGTAACCGTCACTCCTGGAAGGCTCTAACACCCCTGAAAAAGTCACCTTAACTAAACAGCCGGATGGCAGCTGGACTTCAGATAAACCTGAAACCGTGCCCAAGCGTTGATGCAGGTAAAGACAGCACCACTATCCCTGAAGATAAAGTGAAAGATGGTTCTGAAGTTTCTGCGAAAGCGAAAGATCCAGCGGGTAACGAAAGTGCTGAATCTAAAGGTATGCAGGTAATAACGCTGCGACTCCTGACGCGGCTGCACCAAGTGCCGGAAGTGACTCCATCAGGTACTGATGGCTCAGTGAAAGTGAAAGTGCCAAATGATGCGAAGCAGGTGATACTGTTGAAGTAACCGTCACCCCTGAAGGTTCTAACACCCCTGAAAAAGTCACCTTAACTAAACAGCCGGATGGCAGCTGGACTTCAGATAAACCTGAAACCGTACCAAACGTTGATGCAGGTAAAGACAGCACCACTATCCCTGAAGATAAAGTGAAAGATGGTTCTGAAGTTTCTGCGAAAGCGAAAGATCCAGCGGGTAACGAAAGTGCTGAATCTAAAGGTAATGCAGGTAATAACGCTGCAACGCCAGATACCACAGCACCAAGCGCACCGGAAGTGACTCCATCAGGTACTGATGGCTCAGTGAAAGTGAAAGTACCAAGTGATGCAGAAGTTGGTGATACTGTTGAAGTAACCGTCACTCCTGAAGGCTCTAACACCCCTGAAAAAGTCACCTTAACTAAACAGCCGGATGGCAGCTGGACTTCAGATAAACCTGAAACCGTGCCAAGCGTTGAAGCAGGTAAAGACAGCACCACGATTCCACAAGATAAAGTGAAAGATGGTTCTGAAGTTTCTGCGAAAGCGAAAGACCCAGCAGGTAACGAAAGTGCTGAATCTAAAGGTAATGCAGGTAATAACGCTGCAACGCCAGATACCACAGCACCAAGCGCACCGGAAGTGACTCCATCAAGTACTGATGGCTCAGTGAAAGTGAAAGTACCAAGTGATGCAGAAGTTGGTGATACTGTTGAAGTAACCGTCACCCCTGAAGGTTCTAACACCCCTGAAAAAGTCACCTTAACTAAACAGCCGGATGGCAGCTGGACTTCAGATGAACCTGAAACCGTGCCAAGCGTTGATGCAGGTAAAGACAGCACCACTATCCCTGAAGATAAAGTGAAAGATGGTTCTGAAGTTTCTGCGAAAGCGAAAGATCCAGCGGGTAACGAAAGTGCTGAATCTAAAGGTAATGCAGGTAATAACGCTGCGACTCCTGACACGACTGCACCAAGTGCGCCGGAAGTGACTCCATCAAGTACCGATGGCTCAGTGAAAGTGAAAGTGCCAAATGATGCAGAAGCAGGTGATACTGTTGAGCAACCGTCACCCCTGAAGGCTCTAACACCCCCGAAAAAGTCACCTTAACTAAACAGCCGGATGGCAGCTGGACTTCAGATAAAACCTGAAACCGTACCAAACGTTGATGAGGTAAAGACAGCACCACTATCCCTGAAGATAAAGTGAAAGATGGTTCTGAAGTTTCTGCGAAAGCGAAAGATCCAGCGGGTAACGAAAGCGCTGAATCAAAAGGTAATGCAGGTAATAACGCTGCAACGCCAGATACCACAGCACCAAGCGCACCGGAAGTGACTCCATCAGGTACTGATGGCTCAGTGAAAGTGAAAGTACCAAGTGATGCAGAAGTTGGTGATACTGTTGAAGTAACCGTCACTCCTGAAGGCTCTAACACCCTGAAAAAGTCACCTTAACTAAACAGCCGGATGGCAGCTGGACTTCAGATAAACCTGAAACCGTGCCAAGCGTTGATGAGGGTAAAGACAGCACCACTATCCCTGAAGATAAAGTGAAAGATGGTTCTGAAGTTTCTGCGAAAGCGAAAGACCCAGCAGGTAACGAAAGTGCTGAATCTAAAAGGTAATGCAGGTAATAACGCTGCAACGCCAGATACCACAGCACCAAGCGCACCGGAGTGACTCCATCAAGTACTGATGGCTCAGTGAAAGTGAAAGTACCAAGTGATGCGAAGTTGGTGATACTGAAGTAACCGTCACCCCTGAAGGTTCTAACACCCCTGAAAAAGTCACCTTGACCAAACAGGCGGATGGCAGCTGGACTTCAGATAAACCTGAAACTGTGCCAAGCGTTGAAGCAGGTAAAGACAGCACCACTATCCCTGAAGATAAAGTGAAAGATGGTTCTGAAGTTTCTGCGAAAGCGAAAGATCCAGCGGGTAACGAAAGCGCTGAATCTAAAGGTAATGCAGGTAATAACGCTGCAACGCCAGATACCACAGCACCAAGCGCACCGGAAGTGACTCCATCAGGTACTGATGGCTCAGTGAAAGTGAAAGTACCAAGTGATGCAGAAGTTGGTGATACTGTTGAGTAACCGTCACTCCTGAAGGCTCTAACACCCTCGAAAAAGTCACCTTAACTAAACAGCCGGATGGCAGCTGGACTTAGATAAACCTGAAACCGTGCCAAGCGTTGATGCAGGTAAAGACAGCACCACTATCCCTGAAGATAAAGTGAAAGATGGTTCTGAAGTTTCTGCGAAAGCGAAAGATCCAGCGGGTAACGAAAGTGCAGAATCTAAAGGTAATGCGGGTAATAATGCAGACCACACTGCACCAAGTGCACCGGAAGTGACTCCATCAGTACTGATGGCTCAGTGAAAGTGAAAGTACCAAATGATGCAGAAGTCGGTGATACTGTTGAAGTAACCGTCACTCCTGAAGGCTCTAACACCCCTGAAAAAGTCACCTTGACCAAACAGGCGGATGGTAGCTGGACTTCAGATAAACCAGAAATCGTACCAAACGTTGATGCAGGTAAAGACAGCACCACTATTCCTGAAGATAAAGTGAAAGATGGTTCTGAAGTTTCTGCGAGCGAAAGACCCAGCAGGTAACGAAAGTGCAGAATCTAAAAGGTAATGCGGGTAATAATGCAGACCACACTGCACCAAGTGCACCGGAAGTGACTCCATCAAGTACTGATGGCTCAGTGAAAGTGAAAGTGCCTGGCGATGCAGAAGTCGGTGATACTGTTGAAGTAACTGTCACCCTGAAGGTTCTAACACCCCTGAAAAAGTCACCTTAATCAAACAGGCGGATGGTAGCTGGACTTCTGATAAACCAGCGATCGTAGCCAAACGTTGATGCAGGTAAAGACAGCACCACTATCCTGAAGATAAAGTGAAAGATGGTTCTGAAGTTTCTGCGAAAGCGAAAGATCCAGCAGGTAACGAAAGTGCAGAATCTAAAGGTAATGCGGTACTAATGCAGACCACACTGCACCAAGTGCGCCAGAGGTCACCCCATCTACAGAAGATGGTTCAGTCACTGTGAAAGTACCAAGTGATGCAGAAGTCGGTGATACTGTAGAAGTAACCGTCACTCCTGAAGGTTCTAACACTCCTGAAAAAGTGACGTTAACCAAAAATGCAGATGGTAGCTGGACTTCAAGCAATCCTACAACGGTACCAAACGTTGAAAGCAGGTCAGAGCAGCACAACCATTCCACAAGACAAAGTGAAAGATGGTTCTAATGTGACGGCTCAGGCGAAAGACCCTGCGGGCAACGAAAGTGCGGTTGTGAGTCAACCGGCAGGTAACAATAAGGTTGTTAAACTTGAATTATCACTTGCAGAAGATACTGGTGCATCTCGTAACGATAACTATACTAAAAATGGTCAAGTTAACGTGTCTGGTATTCCATCAGGTTCTGAATGGGAATACAGTACAGACAGTGGTCAAAAATTGGACTTCTGGTTCTGGTAACTCATTTTACCTTACCAAACAACACCAAAGTAGGTGGTATTGCATACAGCTTACAAGCTCGTGTGAAAGGTAATGCGGCATCAACCAGCAACACTTTAAATATGACGCTTGACCAAAAAGCAGGTGAATTCCATGCGATTATTGATGGTGGTATGAATTTAATCGGAACAGCTGAGAAAAAAATTCAACAATTTCGATCAATAATGAAGTGGTAAAGCTGATGCAAATGGTGAGTTTGAGTTTGCTACGGGTATTGCTTCAGGTGCGACAGCGAAGAAAGCATTACACTGTCGTTGAAACAGACTTGGCGGACTCTGTATCTAAGGATGTTGCTTACACTACTACCGTCGTTATGCGGGTGGCACTAAAGATACTTACGGTAACGAAAAATGATGTTATCTTAGGTGGTACTAAAGGTGGTACTGGTGACTTAGGTGCGTTAATTAAGTCTAGCCTAACTACTGGTGATGGTGATGACTCTGTCTATGCAACTGGTGTTCAGTACGGTAGCAATACCCTGATATGGGTAACGGCAATGACTTTGCAAGCTTTTAAAAATATCGGCGGCACCATTAATATGGGCGCGGGTAATGATATTCTTGAAGGGCGCAGTACAGATAATCCGTTCTTCTATTTATCACAACACGCGAGAGTCGATATGGGCACAGGTGATGATATTGTAAGAACAGCCAATACCTTAAATACCAGAGCGTCTATTGATGGTGGTGATGGTTTTTGATACGCTTCAATTTATCAATAATGATGGTAAAGCATTCAGTTCAACATTAACAATGATCTCTCACTTCAGAAAATTGATATTACCGGCACGCTAAAACAACTCAGTTACTATCAGTGCTAGTGATGTTGAGAGAAACCACAGTGCTAAAGCAACTGTTGATGCAAGTGGTACATCTCACAACAACGTATTAATTGTTGATGGTAATGCGGGCGATAAAGTGACCTTAAGTGGTATTAGCAAAGCTGCAAGCTCACAAGTTACTTATGAAGGCAATACTTATAATGTTTACAACACGGGTTCTAATGAACTCTGGGTTGATTCAGATATTACCGTTGCTTAATTTGTAACAACAAAATGTGCGGAAATTCAACCCACCTTTTGTACCATGTATAAAAACGCACCCAAGGGTGCGTTTTTATTACCTGTTTATTTTTATAAAACTATCAATCCCTCCCCTATAACAATAGTTCAACGCAAACACCTTATTTTTTATGTATTATTTGCATTTTTAATGCCCTTCCAATTTAAGCTATAATCTTGTAACTCAAGAACCTAATTACCACTCCCCCAAGGAGCCAATCAATGAAACTCACTCACAATAAATTTATTGCATTATGTTTACTTGTACGCTTCAATCTTCAGCGGTATTTGCTGAAGATTTAGCTATCCATTCTCCGCTATTCTCTTCAGCAGGATCCTGCATTAGTTGAAGCAAATGCCAATACCGAAGGTGCTTACAATGACATGAAAGCATCCGAAGCTGGACACTACCCGACGCTTTCTTTAACAGGGGCAAATGTATTGGCACAACAACATACCTCAACCAATTCAAAAATGCGTGATGATGTCGGTGTAAAATCCGTTTAAATCTATATGCTTGGGAGGAATTCAAGCCGCGGTTGAGCGTGATAAATATAAAATGGAATATTTTCCAATATAAATACTATGAAACACGTGAGGAACTTGCGAACACAATAAGTACACTTTATCTGACCGCACTTCGTGCAAAAAGAATCTATCGCGATTGCGAAAAAAAGAATATCCGTCGCCATGAAAAATTCTTAGCTGATTTAAAAAGTAATCAATCAATATGATGAAGGTCGGCGTTCTGAAATTGTGCAAGCCCAATCACGCTATTTGCAAAGCGCAATCAGCGAAGCAAACTTAGAAAAACCTTATCCGTAAACTTAAGTAAATTAAGTAAATACGCCTCTAAGCGACTTACAGAAAAAGATATTGTTGACCCATTTAATAAACAAAAATGCCGCTCAACTCATTGCTTTTATTTGATAAAATGCAAGCTAATAATCATCCAAGTTTTAAAGCTCAAGAAGGCAGAATATAACAGCGCCCTATCAGATGCAGAAGTCACTAAAGCATCAAAAATATCCTTCTATTAATCTAGAAGGCAGTGCGACTCGCCGTGATAGAAGTATTGCTTTAACGATGTCTTGGGATTTATATAACAAACCTGTAGATTATGCTGCAGAAAAAAGCCGTGCTGTGGTGCTATCAGCCAAAGCCCGTTCACATGAATTATTGCGGGATATTGAAGAACGAGCAGAAACAGCGAAGGTAGACATGAAACAAAGCGAGCGTCGTGCAAAAATTGCTAAATCGCTTATCTCGACACAAACTCAAGTGGCTCAAGACTATGAACAACAATTCTATATATCTAAACGGACACTCTTAGAAGTCTTGGATTCTTATGCCGAATTAGCGGCGACTGAAACCAGTTATGTCGAAGCTCAAAATGATTACCGAGATGCGGCTATCGCCTATTTGCTTGCCAAAGCCAGCTTAGCAAAATGGGCGAAAGTACCCGATTTTAATGCAAACCGTCACTTCTAATTTTTAAATAGATTTTATGAATTCAATTATCAAACATTTAGCCATTGCAACAAAATTACTCAATCAGCCTATTGCTGAAGAGCTCTTACTGCCAATGTTGCAAGAGATAGAAATTTAAATGCCAATATTCAGTCTCTTGCTGAAGTACTTCGTAGTTACGGATTTGAAAAATCATATCTCTCGCCGTAAGTTATTAGAAATCCCTTCGCTAGCAATGCCTGCCGTCATTATTTTGCATAATGATGAAGCGGCAGTGATCAGTGAAGTTAAAGGTCGAGGTGCGGAACGTATTTATACCGTTCGCCAAGGCGATGCACCAGCTCATGAAATCGCCCATAAAGATCTTGAAGCGAAATACTTAGGGGTTCTGCTGGTTTATTAAGCCAAAATTAACTGCGGATCACCGTTCTGAATTACCAGAATATCATTTACCCAAAGCATGGTTCTGGAAGGTGATTGGTCGTTTTAAAAAATACTACTACCAAGTCATTTTGGCCTCTTTTTTAATCAATATTTTGGCATTGGTTAGCTCACTTTATGTGATGAATGTATATGACCGAGTGATTCCAAATGAAGCCTATTCCACACTATGGGTATTAAGCATTGGTGTATTTATCGCCATTACTTTTGAATTTGTGCCAAAATGATACGGTCGCATTTAACCGATATCGCAGGCAAAAAGCGGACTTGATCGTCAGTTCAGCACTTTTCAGACGAGTAATGGCGCTACGTTTAATTGAACGCCCAATTTCATCCGGTTCTTATGCGAATAACTTGCGTGATTTTTGAAGCGGTACGTGAATTTATGACGTGCAAAGCTTATTGGTATTAGTTGATGCGCCATTCTTGTTGCTTTTCCTTTTTCGTGATGTTTGTCATTGGTGGGAAATTAGTCATTGTACCAGCGGTAACCTGCGCCTTAGTTCTGGTAATTTCTTTTTGCGGTACAACCTACTTTGGCAAAACGCGTAAATGAAAGCATGAAGGAAGCTTCTCAAAGACAAGGTCTAGCCGTTGAAGCTGTTGAAGAATTGAAACATTAAAGGTCAATAATGCAACCAATTGGGCACAACAGCTGGGATAGACTCAATGCTTTTAACCGCAACAAGTTCAATGAAAGTTAAAAATCAATGAATTTGTTTCTAACCTCACTGTCGGATTACAACAATTAAATACAGTGGGCTTAGTAGTGTTAGGGTACTTATTTAATTCTATGATGATGTTGTTGAGGCGCGTATTACTATGGGGGCAGTAATTGCATCAGTCATTCTTTCAGGCCGAGCGCTTTTCATCTCGGTAAAATTGCAGGATTAGCTATTCGTTTCCAACAAGCTAAAAATGCGCTTAAAAGGTGTCAATGCCATTGTTGAAAGACCAATTGAACGAGATCCTGAACGTTCTTATGTAACACTTGATCAAGTGCAAGGCCAACTTACTTTCAATAATGTTGTATTTCAATATAGCAAGGGATACTCAACCTGCCATCTCAAATCTTAATTTAACTATTCGCCCTAGGGTGAGAAAGTCGCTATTTTAGGGAGAATTGGTAGTGGTAAAAGTACATTATTAAAAATTAGCGAGTGGTTTATATGAACCATCAGGCGGGAATATTTTATTAGATAATGTCGATATTCGTCAGATTGATCCGAATTTCTTGCGTGATAAAGTCACTTTACTTTAACCAATCCCTCGCTTATTCCTTGGGACATTACGTGAGAACTTAGATTTAGCAAGGATGGATGGTTATTCAACAGACCAAGTGACTTGGTGCTTTACGTAATTTTCATTTAGACCAGCTTGTTCGAAATCATCCAAAAGGTTTAGATATGCCACTCGGTGAGGATGGGTTAGGACTTTCAGGTGGACAAAAACAAATTGTTTCATTAGCTCGCTTAACTCTACGCCATCCACGAGTGGTATTGTTAGATGAACCTACAACGGGTTTAGACGAGCAAACCGAACAACAAGCACTTGGTGTATTAGCGCAATGGGCACGAGATAAAAACGCTCGTCGTTGTAACTCATCGCTTACAAGTACTTCCAATGGTTAATCGTGTTGTCGTCGTAGATAATGGCCGAGTTGTAATTGATGGTCCCCGTGATGCAGTGATTGCAAAAGTACGCGAAAACGAAGAACGTCAATCTCAAAAAGCAGAGCATAAAAACAGAAAACACGACCAATACACAGAAGAAAAAGGTAAATAATATGTCAAAATCAGCAAAACGAAAAATATCAATCAAGAGGATTTAAAGCTGATTAATGATCTAAATGCGACCTTACAATCTGAAAAAAACATACAGGATATTTTTCAATCATTAGCTTATTCTTGGCCTTTATCATTGTCTTTATCATTTGGGCTTATTTCAGTCCACTTGAAGAAGTCGCACAAGGTCAGGGAAGAATTATTCCAAGTAGCCGTGAGCAAATTGTGCAAAGTTTAGATCCTGGCACAATTCAGGAAATGTTAGTAAAGGAAGGGGATACTGTTGAAAAGGACAAGTTCTCTTGAAACTGGATGATACCCGAAGCTCTGCAATTTTAAGAGAAAGCCAAGCAAAAAGTAGAAAATCTAGAAGCCATGGTTGACGTTTGCAAGCTGAAGCTTATAACGCAAAAACTAATTTTTCCAGAACATATTTCAGATGAATTACGTGAAGAAGCAGCTACTCTTCCCGTCGTAAAGCAATGGAGGAACAAGTTTCTGGTTTAAGAAAAAGTAAGGCGGCTCTCGACCAACAAATTGCTATTACGGCACCGATGGTAAAACGAGGTGTTATGTCTCAAGTAGAGCTTTTGCGTATGCAAAAAGATTCCCATGATTTATCTGGCAAATTACAGAACGTCAGAATCGATACAGACTGATGCAAGCAATGAATTAGTCAAACCGAAGCTGAGCTTGCTCAAGCTAAAGAAAATATGGCCATGAGACAGACCCCGTTGAGCGTTCACAAATTCGTGCACCAATGAAAGGGATTGTGAAAAATATTCGGATAAACACTATTGGTGGCGTTGTAAATGCAGGCCAGGATATTCTTGAAATTGTACCAATAGAGGACAATCTATTGGTTGAAGCATATATTCGTCCGAATGATGTAGCATTTATCCGACCTGGCTTTGCCTGCATTAGTAAAAGCTTACCGCTTACGATTATGCAATCTACGGTGGATTACAAGGTGAAGTAACATTAATCGGTCCCGATACATTAAGCGATGAAAAACGTAATGCTAGTGAATTAAAGCTAAATATGAATAACGTGTATTATCGCATTTTGGGATGCAAACGTCGGGAAGCCATCTTGTTGATAAAAACGGTAACGAAATGCCAATTATTCCAGGGATGGTTGCAACAGTAGATGTAAAAACTGGTGAGAAAAAACTGTGTTTCAATATCTAACTAAACCGATTACGCGAATGAAACAGGCATTAAGAGGCGATAATTAAAAAGTGCAGTCAGAAAAATATATAAATTTCTGACCGCACTTTTTTCTTTAATGAATCGAAATAATTAAATCAATTCGACTGGTACTTTTCACCACCAGTTTTTCACAAAAACTTGATTTGCCATTTATGGTACAACCCGGCTTATGGGGTTCATAAGGGAAAAAGACAGCGAACATTTTCGGTAAAAGTGTTACCGTGCTTTTATCTTCAATTTGTGGGGTGAGTTGGTAATCATCGGCATCACGATATTCATCGTATAAGCTGAGGTTTGGATAAGTCGCGCTTACTTCAACATTTTCTTCACCACGAATAAGTAATTGAATATCTAGATATTTGTGGTGAAGTTCAGCTTTGTTTGCTATCCGCTTCAACCGTATCAAATTCCATGACATTCATATAAACTTGCTCACTTAAATCATGACGGCTATTTTCTAATGCTTCAAGATCTAAGGTATTGAGATGATCGCAAATGTCCGCGATAACTTTTGGTAAACCCACTTTGAAATTTGGGTTATTTAATGCACTGATAATCATAGTGTCTCCTTACGTATGTATTTGTATGAGAATATGATAACAAGTTGCTTATATTAAATAAAGTTACCAATAAATTTAAAACTCTGTATAATAAGCGAGGCTTTATTTTTGCATTAGCGTGCGGCTATCAAAAAGAAATTTTTAAACGCCCAAAGTGCGGTCATTTTTCGAAAGATTTCTTTTTGCTAGTCGCAATCTGGAAAAATAAAGCTTTGTTTTACATATTATTTTGAAGGAAAAACATTGTGAATCCAATTGTTAAACAATTTAAATACGGTCAACATACCGTTACTCTAGAAACCGGCGCAATTGCACGTCAAGCAACTGCTGCGGTTATGGCAGCATGGACGATACCACGGTATTCGTGACTGTTGTTGCTAAAAAGATGTGAAAGAAGGTCAAGACTTCTTCCCATTAACCGTAAACTACCAAGAGCGTACTTATGCGCGGGTAAAATCCCTGGCGGTTTCTTCAAACGTGAAGGTCGTCCATCTGAAGGCGAAACTTAATTGCACGTTTAATCGACCGTCCAATTCGTCCATTATTCCCAGAAGGTTTCTTCAACGAAATCCAAGTTGTGGCAACTGTAGTTTTGTAAACCCACAAATCAGCCCTGACTTAGTGGCAATGATTGGTGCTTCTGCAGCATTAACCTTATCTGGTGTGCCTTTCAATGGCCCTATCGGTGCAGCACGCGTTGGTTTTATCAACAACCAATTCGTATTAAACCCAACTATGGCTGAACAAAAACAAAGCCGTTTGGACTTAGTGGTTGCGAGTACTGACAAAGCCGTATTAATGGTTGAATCTGAAGCTGATATTTTAACTGAAGAACAAATGTTAGCAGCGGTAGTATTCGGTCATCAACAACAACAAGTTGTGATTGAAGCAATCAAAGAATTTTGCGAAAGAAGCAGGCAAACCACGTTGGGATTGGGTTGCACCACAACCAAATACAGATTTAATCAACAAAGTAAAAGCGATTGCTGAAGCACGTTTAGGCGATGCATACCGCATTACTGAAAAAACAAGCACGTTACGAACATCGATGCAATTAAAGCGGATGTGATTGCACAAATCACAGCTGAAGATGAAGAAATCAGCGAAGGTAAAATCGTGGATATTTTTCACCACACTTGAAAGCCAAATCGTTCGTGGCCGTATCATTGCAGGTGAACCACGTATTGATGGTCGTACCGTTGATACCGTTCGTGCATTAGATATTTTGTACTGGTGTATTACCACGTACTCACGGTTCTGCAATTTTTCACCCGTGGTGAAACACAAGCATTAGCCGTTGCAACATTAGGTACTGAACGTGATGCACAAATCGTTGATGAATTAACAGGTGAACGTCAAGATCACTTCTTATTCCACTACAACTTCCTCCATACTCTGTAGGGTGAAACCGGTATGATCGGCTCACCAAAACGTCGTGAAATCGGTCATGGTCGTTTAGCAAAACGTGGTGTCGCTGCGGTTATGCCAAGCCTTGCAGAATTCCGTATGTAGTGCGTGTTGTGTCTGAAATCACTGAATCTAATGGTTCTTCTTCTATGGCATCTGTATGTGGTGCGTCTTTAGCATTAATGGATGCGGGTGTTCCAATCAAAGCCGCTGTTGCAGGTATCGCGATGGGCTTAGTGAAAGAAGAAGAGAAATTCGTGGTTCTTTCAGATATCTTAGGTGATGAAGACCACTTAGGTGATATGGACTTTAAAGTGGCTGGTACACGTGAAGGTGTAACCGCACTTCAAATGGATATCAAAATTGAAGGTATCACCCTGAAATTATGCAATTGCATTAAACCAAGCAAAAAGGTGCACATGCACATTCTTGGCGTAATGGAACAAGCAATCCCTGCACCACGTGCAGATATTTCTGACTACGCGCCGCGTATTCACACCATGAAAATTGATCCGAAGAAAATCAAAGATGTTATCGGTAAAGGTGGTGCAACTATCCGTGCATTAACTGAAGAAACCGGTACGTCTATCGATATCGATGATGATGGTACAGTGAAAAATTGCTGCAGTAGATAGCAGTGCAGCGAAAAATGTGATGGCACGTATTGAAGAAATCGTTGCTGAAGTTGAAGCGGGCGCAATTTACAAAGGTAAAGTGACTCGTCTTGCTGACTTTGGTGCATTCGTCGCTATCGTAGGAAATAAAGAAGGTTTAGTTCATATTTCTCAAATCGCTGAAGAGCGTGTTGAGAAAGTGAGTGATTATCTTCAAGTAGGTCAAGAAGTGACGGTTAAAGTGGTTGAAATCGATCGTCAAGGTCGTATCCGCTTAACCATGAAAGATCTTGCACCAAAACAAGAAAGCTGAAGCAGAATCTGCACCTGCGAAGACATTTCAGAAGAACAAGAATAATCTCACAGGGTGTGTGAATACATTTACACACCCATTTTGATTATCAAACTAACTTATAAAACAATGCAGTATTTTCGGTTATTCCGTTTTCTAGTTTCGTTGTCTAGCCTAAGTGTGATTTTATTTATTTCCGGTTGTGTACAATCGGAAACGTGTTTGTCGCACCAAATAAAGTCGTGCTCTGCGGATCAAAACGCCGAATACGCACTTCGAACAAGAAGTGATGATTACCCGAATCAGGGCAGGTTTTATTAGTTGGAAAAATGAGTAATGAAGAACGAGCGACGCTTCACTTTGAACGTGGCGTTTTATATGATTCCCTCGGTTTATGGGGCCTCGCACGTTATGACTTTACACAAGCCCTTGCATTACAGCCAAAGATGGCTTCCGTTTATAATTACTTAGGGCTTTACTTACTGCTTGAAGAAGATTACGACAGTGCATTAGAAACCTTTAATGCGGTGTTTGAATTGGATCCAAGTTATGACTATACCCACCTTAATCGTGGTTTAAATTTTTATTACGTCGAACGCTATAATCTTGCTGAAGACGATTTGATGAAGTTTTACGAAGCCGATACCAAAGATCCCTATCGCGTACTCTGGCTCTATTTGAACGAACAAAAATTAAAACCACAAGAAGCCCATGCCAACCTTGTTGAACGAGCTAAAGGGCTATCTAAGGACTTCTGGGGAACAAATATCGTTCAATACTATTTAGGTAATATTTCGCGAGTGACTTGCAAGAACGGGCAACTAAATTTGCAGAAAACTCACAACAATATGCAGAAATATTAACCGAAACCTACTTTTATCTAGCAAAACAAAAACTCAATTTGGGGCAAATTGATGAAGCGGCGGCTTTATTCAAACTTGCTATTGCGAATCAGGTGTATAACTTTGTTGAGTATCGTTTTGCCGTGTTAGAGCTGATGAAATTGAAACCAGCTCAAACTGACGACGAAAAAAAGAAGAAAAAAAGTGCGGTCACAAAACTGCTGTTTTAGACTTGCTCTTTCTTTTGTAACAAATAAACCTGAAAGCGAAATTGAGCTTTCATACTTATATTCGAGCATTTTAATGACAGACAAAAATCACTTTTTAATGATTTAGGCTTGCCTGAATTCATTCTAAAAAGCCGTTTCTGACCTTGGTTTTGAAACACCTTCGCCAATCCAACAAGCTTGTATTCCTGCTCTTCTAGAAGGCAGAGATGTACTTGGTATGGCACAAACTGGTAGTGGTAAAACTGCCGCATTCTCTTTACCTATTTTGGCAAAATTGATCCTGCCGCAAAACATCCACAATTATTGGTGATGGCACCAACGCGTGAACTTGCCATTCAAGTTGCCGATGCTTTGCGAACATTTTCATGAAATATGCCAAAGGCATCAATATCGTGACCCTTTATGGTGGTCAACGTTATGACATCCAATTACGTGCATTAAAACAAGGCGCACAAGTTGTTGTGGTACACCAGGTCGTATTTTTGGATCACATCCGTCGTAACACATTAGATCTATCTGAGTTAAAAGCTATCGTACTTGATGAAGCAGATGAAATGCTTCGCATGGGCTTTATTGATGATGTAGAAACCGTTATGGCTGAATTACCTGAAGAGCACCAAACAGCCCTTTTCTCAGCTACCATGCCTGAGCCAATTCGTCGTATCACAAAAACGCTTCATGAACAATCCACAAGAAGTGAAAAATCAAAGTAAATAACGATAATGCGCCAGATATTGAGCAAAATTGTTGGTATGTTCAAGGTTTCCGCAAAAATGATGCATTATTACGTTTCTTAGAAGTGGAAGAGTTTGATGCGGCAATCATTTTTACCCGCACTAAAACGGGCACACTTGATGTGACTGAATTATTAGAAAAACACGGTTTCCGTGCTGCGGCATTAAACGGTGATATGACTCAACAATTACGTGAGCAAACCTTAGATCGCTTACGTAATGGCAGTCTTGATATCGTCGTTGCAACCGATGTGGCTGCGCGCGGTATCGATATTGAACGTATCAGCCTTGTGGTGAACTACGACATCCCACTTGATGCTGAGTCTTACGTTCACCGTATTGGCCGTACCGGTCGTGCTGGTCGTTCTGGTCGTGCATTATTATTCGTTGAACCACGTGAACGCCGTTTACTTCGTAATATCGAACACTTGATGAAAAAACCAATCAATGAAGTTGAATTACCAAATCATGAAGTGTTGCAAGCCTGTCGTCGTAAAAAATTCCAAGACAAGATTACCAAACAATTGGAACATCACGATCTGGAAATGTATCGTAGCTTATTGGAAGATTTATTCACGGCAGATCAGGATCAAGAAGATATTGCTGCGGCGATGTTGATGTTGCTTCAAGGAAAACAAAAAGCTGATTCTTCCACCAGATCCACCAATGGATAAACGTCGTCGTGACCGTAATGATCGCAGTGATCGCCGTGAAAATCCACGTTCAGCTGAACGTCGTGGTGAGCGTAAAGGCTATGGCAACCCACAACCGATGGATTTATATCGTATCGAAGTAGGTCGTGCAGATGGTGTAGAAGTGCGTCATATTGTAGGCGCTATCGCCAATGAAGGTGATATTAACAGTCGTTACATTGGCCATATCAAACTTTATGATGACTACTCTACCGTTGAATTACCACAAGGCATGCCAAAAGAATTGCTTTCAACAATTCGGTAAAAACTCGCGTTTTAAATAAACAAATGCAAATGAGCTTTATGGGCGCGACACAATCAGACAGTGGACGTGGTGGTAATGACTTTGGTGGAAAAAGGCCATCGCGATGGTCGTCGTAATGATCGTGGAGACCGTGGTCAAGATCGCTTCCGTGGTGAACGAAATGGCGAACGTCGTCAGCGTAAATTTAACGATAAAAACGACCGCACTTTTAATGAACGTGGTCGCCGAGATCGTCAACGTTAATCCTTATTTAACAGCCCCTTGAAGTAAAAGGGGCTTTTTATTGTCTTAATTCTCGTTACAATCGTCTCATCTCAATTTATAAGGTTTATCTATTGAAAGGTCTATTTTTACGTATTATTGCTGCCTTTGCATTATTACTTTGGGCAGTGGATATGGTGTTCCCTTGGCAAAAATTATGCAATCGGAGCAAAACCCTTACACTGCGATCAAAAATCGCGGTAGCCTTATTGTCGGCACTATTAACAATCCCATTTACTATTTTATTGGGAATGAGGGCGAATCTGGCTTGGAATACGAATTAGCAAAAACTTTGCTGATTACTTGAGGGTTCGCTTACAAATTAAAACCTTAGAAAAATAACGATCAACTTTTTAACGAATTGAGAACAACAATATTGATATTGCTGCTGCGAATCTTTTGTTCCAGTCTCAACGTGCAGAAAAATTTCAGTTAGGGCCCTCTTACACTTCCGCCTCTTGGCAGCTTGTATAAAAAAAGGTGAAAAATCGTCGAAAGATTTAGCTCAAGTCCAGCAAGAAATTATTATTTCTGCGGGAGAAGACTTAGAAAAATTATTATCTCAAGCACAGAAAAACTCCTGCACTCAAATGGCAGAATAACAAGCAGTTAACCCAAGAGGAATTATTGATTCAAGTGGCTGAAGGCAAAATTCCTTATACCATTGCAAACAGTATTGATGTGGCGGCCGCGCAACAAATTCGTCCTAACTTAGCGATTGCATTTGACCTAACGGATGAAATGACCGTACATTGGTATCTTTCTAATAAATCCTATAATGAGTTACAAGCAGGCTTGTTGGATTTTATGAATAATGCCATTGAAACAGGATTAATTGATCGTATTGAGGAAAAATATTTCCGCCATATTACCGCCTTTGACTATGTGGATACTCAGGCTTATTTAGAGCAGGGTTGAAAAAATTCTGCCTCAATATCAACCGCTCTTTGAAAAATACAAAGGGAATTTAGACTGGCGATTATTAGCCGCTGTGGCCTATCAAGAATCGCATTGGGACCCTTATGCCACCTCTCCAACTGGCGTACGTGGAATGATGATGCTCACCAAAGATACGGCTGTGAGGATGAATATTAATAATCGCACAGATGCCGAACAAAGTATAAAAGCGGGATCGGAATATTTGCATTGGCTACTCGACCAGATGCCTGATAGTATTCCAGAAGAAGATCGAATTTGGTATTCTTTAGCGGCATATAATATGGGATTAGGGCATATTTTAGATGCTCGTCGACTAACTAAAAAATTAGGTGGCAATCCTGATAACTGGTTAGATGTAAAAATAATCTTCAACTATTATCGGAAAAAGCGTCATTATTCAAATTTAAAATATGGCTACGCTCGCGGCTATGAAGCCTATCAATATGTCGAGAATATTCGCCGTTACATGAACAGCATTGTGAATTATCATCGCGTTCAAGAAAACCAAGCGACCACAACAAAGTAAGTGCGGTCAGAAAAAGCAACGTTTTTATTGAACTCAAAGAAAAACAAGGAGAAAAAGGTGTTAAAAGAAAAAACGTTTTTAAAGAAAAAAAGCATCAAGAGATATCTCTGCTCACGCAACTTGCGTTTACGACGCTTAAAAACATCGTAAAAGCAAGACAGTTCCAACGCCACGCTTTACAATTGGTAGTTCAAGATATTTAATAAAAAGGGCGAATATCATGTTCGCCCTTGTATTTTATTGTTTACTATTAAATATTATTGCTTAATACCACCGAATGCACCACGCGCTTGGTCAGCTTCATTAATGAATAGGCCTGTCATTTCTTGTGCATTTTCACCAAAAGAAACCACCTTGGGTTTTTATACCATTCGCATTTCCGGCAAAGCTGTTACCTGAGATCTTACCGCCAAAGTTCATTCCTGGTAGAGCATTTGTTTTTCCTGCAATATTGATATCAATCACTTTTGTAGCAAAATCTGCTGTTGCTGTCATCTCGCTTAGTTCACTATAATTTTGCTCACCATCTTTCTTATAAACAGCACCACCTTTATACTCCACTTGACCTGAAGTTGGAATTTGAGCTACAGCTGTCGGCAAACCTTGTGCAAAGAAATATCGATTTCCCGTTAATGTGTCATAATAGGCACCAAATGCACTAGATTTAAAATTACTATTACTTAAAATCGTTTGTCGTTCTTTACGGAGATTGTATTGATCGTCGTATGGCTCAAAAGCCTCTGGATCCATCTCTCCTGCTCTTCTTAAAATATTGATATCCACTAATCGACCATTTTTCATCAGTGATCGTCAGATCACGGATATCTCGTGCTTGTGGACGAGATGCATCATTTGCTCTCCAACTAAAACACCACCTGAAATATAATCCGTCATCTCACCGCTAGTGCCACCGAAAATTTTATCACCTAATGATACTTTTTAGATTTTTTTCATCTGCGAGTAATTTTTCAAGTTCTTTTTAACTTTGTCTCAGTATCTGAAGATGATGTATATGTGTATGATCCCAATGTTCCAGTTGAGCTACTTTGAGTAGTTGATGGTTTAGAACTTTTTAGTTGTCGTTTCGACTTCTAGATAACTCAGCTATTTTTGATTTAAATCGCTTTCGAGTTGGCGAATTTGTTCTGAATTATCTGTACCGCCTTTCGAGCTAGAAGAACAAGCACTTAATGCCATAACACAAGAAAGAGCAATGATTGAAAGTTTAATTTTACTCATAGGAGAATCCTTATTGTTCATGTTTTATAAATAGATGTGCACAATTTACAGAAAATAAAAATAATTTGCAATAGCATTGTCAAAATTCTTTAACTTTTGTAAAATTTACTCCAAAGTTTATAAATCAAATTAAATTTTAGGTGAATATATGGCTCTTAAATTTCTCTTTCTTTAGGTTGCAATTTGTGTAGCGGTAGCCTTACAAGCTTACGCAGAAGAACAAACAACATTAGATACCATCACGGTAACCGATACTGAAATCAAAGCGAGGTCAAATTAAAAACTCGTAAGGTCATTCAAGAAGAATTGGTGGCTGATAATTGTGACTTAGTGGTTATGCAACTGATGTAGGCATCAGCGATAATGGTCGTCGTAATAAAAGGCTTTGCAATGCGAGGGCGTAGAAGGCAACCGCGTTGGTATTAGTGTTGATGGGGTTAATTTACCTGAATCTGAAGAAAACTCACTTTATGCTCGCTATGGTAACTTCAATAGCTCACGATTAAGTATTGACCCTGAATTAGTGCAAGGCATTGACATTATGCGAGGTTCAGACTCTTTCAATGCAGGAAGTGGATCACTGGGAGGTTCAGTAAACTATCGCACTCTTGGTGCTGAGGATATTATTCTACCAGGTCAAAAATGGGGCGTATTGCTTAAAAATGGTTACGCAAGTAAAAATCGAGAATGGACACACACCTTAGGTGTAGCTTATAGAGATGACAAATTTGATGCAACCTTACTCTATTCTCATCGTCACGGACATGAAATGAAAAGCCGTGCAACGGTGAAGATATTTTTTGGTAATGCACGGGCGTTCCCTGACCATCCCATCATAAAAATCGAGAGTTATTTAGCGAAAATTGGCTGTTTCATCACGCCATCGCATCGCATAAGCGCATCATTTAATGGACAAAACTCAAATAATTTTTGTTGATGAAAAATCTACCAACTATCAGGCATCTGGCGCGAATCTCGAAGATATTGGTAAACGTTATAATGCTAACGCTGCCTATGAATATTTTCCGGAAAATAATCGTTGGTTGTTATGTGAAAACTGACTTTGATTGGCAAAAACGAATGTTGGTTCAAACTAACTACAAAGGTGGGCATAATTATACGCTGATTTTAGCAAACCATCGGAAAAACGTTTATATGAAATCCAAGATACACACATGAATACTCGACGTTATGCGTGGATCGTTACGCGCTGATTTTCAGCCGTGGGGAAAGTCGTTTTGTAGCCATCAATTCACTATAAAAACCGGTATTTCACAAAAAGATTTTGATAACACAATAATCATGAATATCTAAATATAAATGCCGATGGATCTGAGTGCAAAGATAGCGAATCCATTCAACATCCGGTAAGAACACGTTCATTCTTCACTCAGTTACAAGATAACGTAACTTGGAATGACATTTTTTCTAGCCAACTTGGTATTCGTTATGATTGGGATGAATTGGTGCCACAAGATTTAAATGCGACCTGTCGATAGCTTGTAGCAGCACTCCCCATCAAATACATTCCAAAGTGTCAGTGGTTCATTAGGAGTTCGATGCTCAACTTAATGATATTTGGAAAATCGGTTATAACATTTCTACTGGTTTCCGTATTCCAACAGCCTCAGAGATGTATTTTACTTATAATCATGCAGCGGGTAACTGGCTAGCAAATCCTGATTTAGAAGCTGAACAAGCGCTTAATCAATCTATTCATCTTCAAGCAGAACACCAATTAGGTTCATTCGGTCTAAATCTGTATCACACTCGTTATAAAAACTTCCTCTATGAACAGGAATCAACCTATAAAAAGCGGAATCAATTCTATGATCCATATAGTGCTGGCTATGGACAGTTACCTTATTACACAACTATCGCACAACAAGCAGTAAACATTGATCGCGCTAGAATTTCAGGCGTGGAATTCACCAGCAAAGTTAACTTGGAACAAGTTTCTTCGACCATTCCACAAGGTTGGAAATTCTTAGCTAATCTCGGTTATGCAAAAGGAAAATTGAGTGGCACTGAAGCAAGCTTACTTTCTATTCAGCCAATTAAAGTGATTTTAGGTATCGGCTATGAAGATCCAAATGACCTTTGGGGAATTAATGCGAAAGCTAGTTACCTTGGTGCGAAGAAAGCTAAAGATGCGCAAATAGTACAGTACACGGCTAACTTTGAAAGAGAAGTCAAAAGCTACCCTTATCTCAATAATTCAGCTGTCTTATTCGATCTATATGGTTTCTATAAAGTGAATAAAAATATCACACTACGAGCAGGACTTTATAACTTATTTAATCGCAAATATCACACCTGGGATACCCTACGTGGCATTAACAAAATAAGTACTACTGATTCAGTTGATAAAGAGGAAAGGTTTAGAGCGTTTTTTTATGCGCCTGGGCGTAATTTCGCACATCTGTTGAAATTCGTTTTTAACTCATTATTTCCTTAATAAAAAAAGGCGAACATCATGTTCGCCCTTTTTATTTACTCACTATTCTTTATTTTTTTCAAAAGAATCTTTCAAACGTTCATCTGCTCGACGGGATTCACCTTTATGTTGAAGTTTGTTTAATTGGCGTTCTAATTTTTCTTCAACTTCATTGATAGCTTTATACATATCCTCTGCTGTTGCAGTGGCTAACAGATTACCTAATGGAGTTCAATTGAAAGCCTCTACAGAAAAGCCGTTTGGCACTTTACTTAAAACAAAGTGCGGGCTAATCAGTTGAGTGTGCCATTTCTCTAATTTTGCAAGTCTTCCCTCCACATGTTCACGGATTGCAGGGGTGATTTCCATTTGTTTGCTTGTGATATTGAGTGTCATAGCATTTACCTCTTTTGGTTAAATGAACCCTTCGGTTCAGTTCATCTTTAATAACAACATATCGACCTTACACTGCTTTTTCAAGTGCTTTTAGGCAAATAAAAAAACAAATGTTCAAAAATATGATCGTGATCTCATTTCTGCAAAAATATGATTTTCTTTCTGTATAAACTTGTTATGATGCAAAGCTGTAAACAACAAAGGGAAGCCTCGGCTTCCCTTTTCTTTTTATGAGATAAATTAGGCTAATTCATCTTGATCATGTTGTGTTGCTTTTTAAACGTTCGAAAGTAATCCTAGTTTCTGAAATAATTTCTTTACGCAAACCAATTAATGCTATCAAGTTCAGGGAAGGCCATTAAACCATTCACAATATCCGCTAAGATCCAGATTAAATCTAAGGTGAGGAAATGAACCCGCTCCAACCAGAACAATAAATACGAAGCGATACAATTTAATACCACGGATACCAACTAAGTAAAAGACAACGCTCTCATCAGTAACTACCACCCCTAAAATTGTAGTGAAAGCAAAGAATAATAAGCCAACGGTTACAATAGTTGCACCGATTGATGCCTAAGCCCTGTGCAAAAAGCGTAGTTGGTCACACTTGCGCTAGAAAGCTCAGGATTACTCCATGCCCCCGTAATAACAAGTACTAATCCCGTCATCATACATACGATGATGGTATCTAAAAATGTCCTGTCATCGAAATTAAACCTTGACTGAACAGGGCTCTTTTAGTTTGTGCTGCCAGCAGCAATAGGTGCACTCTAAACCAGATTCATTTGAGAAAATACCGCGCACACACCCGATTGAATCGCTTTTCATCACGGTAAAACCAACTGCACCGCCTAAAAGCCGCTTGTGGGTTAAACGCACTATGAATAATTAATGCAATTGCAGCAGGCAATTTGTCGTAATTAACGATTAAGATAATAATTGAGGTCACCACATAGCCGATTGCCATAAAAGGCACAATCACTGAAGAAGCTGTCGCAATACGTCTTACACCACCGAGAATAATCATGGCGACCAACACCGTCACCACTGTTGCAGTAATAATAACGGGTACATTGAATGTGTCTTGCATCGCATGCGTAATGGCATTTATTTGAGGGAAGGTACCAATACCGAAAAAAAGGCCACCAAGACTCCAAAGAGCGCAAATAATTTGGCTAGCCATTTAATACCAAGACCGCGTTCGATGTAATACATTGGTCCACCGGCCATAAAACCGTATTTATCTCGAACACGATATTTCACGGCAAGTAAACATTCAGCGTATTTAGTTGCCATGCCTAATAATGCAACTAGCCACATCCAAAATTGCGCCAGGTCCGCCCGCTTGTACTGCAGTCGCTACACCCACGATATTCCCTGTACCAATAGTTGCCGCTAATGCCGTACAAAGTGCCGCAAAGAAGCACATCCCCTTACCTTTATTCGCACCTCGAGCAAAATAAATAGCCCAATGCACGCGGCAAATAACGAATTTGTAAGAAACCTAAACGAAGGGTGAGATAAAGTCCTGTTCCGGACAATAGAATGAGTAGGGGCGGTCCCCATACAAAGCTGCTAATCGCAGATAAGGTTGTCTGTAATGACATTGATGATTCCTCGTCGTTTAAAATACAAATAAACTCGACAAGGAGACAAGAAGAATCCCGATAGAAATATTTTTGATAATACCGATTGTCTTTTGCCCTGTCCTTTTGCCTGAGCGTTTGGAAAACAATCGAAAAAAATCGACCGCTTTCTTTGCGCCTTCGGCGTCCATTTACATCAATAAAATGCAATGGATCTCTCCAAGGGTTCGTCCAGTAACAGTCCCTGCAATCTTGCGATTGCGCCTGAAAGATTTTACCTCGTCGGCGTAGGGGCAATTCCCTACTCTCAGCTACCTTCTTCCGAACTCACTTTTTACGTTTTATTCTTATTGCAAAAAGTACGCAAAATTTTAACAAACTTAAAAAGCTAACTCAATGGATTGACGAAAAAGGCTTAGATAACAAGGTGAAAGCCGATAAAAACAAAGTGCGGTCAAAAAGTCTTATTTTTGACCGCACTCTCAACAATAAAATTAGTGCTCTTTACATGACCATTGAGTCACATTCATCTTAATAACCACGATTTTGTTTAACTCATTCTCACTAAACTGCCAATCATTTTTCTGTGTATAGTGTTCCATTAAATATTGTAAAGCATCAATCTTCTCATCTTTATCTTCAATAATGAATAAATTCCCTTTTTCCAATAATGCTCTGATATAAAAAGAAATAATCACAGGCAATTTTGCTTTTTACAATTTCATGTTTACGGTCCATTTCAAAAACCAGCTAATTTATTCTTTTTAATCAGGTCAATCTTTTTCCTTTAACAAATCCATGGAAATAAAGTAAGTTCTTCATTATCTGCCTTTAAAACCAAAATTTAATGGAACAATATAAACACTTTCATCATCTTGTAATCCTAAACGGCAAAATATCACACTGATTCATAATTTCTAACATACGATGATAATCAGTGATCGCCCTATCCTTACGTCTAATCTTAGAACATTCCATATTATACTTCCCGCTTTATTAAATAAAAAGGCAGATAAATATCTGCCTTCAATTTTAAGATTATAAAATCTCTTTTGCTTTTGCCACCACGTTATCCACGGTGAAACCAAAGAGTTTGAATAATTGATCTGCAGGTGCTGATTCGCCGAAGCTATTCATACCTACCACGCGACCTTCAAAGCCAACGTATTTATACCAGAAGTCGGCAATGCCTGCTTCAATCGCAACACGTTTGGTTACCGCTGTAGGTAATACGCTTTCACGGTACGCCGCATCTTGTTTATCGAAACGGTTAGTGCTTGGCATAGAGACGACACGTACTTTTTACCTTCTGCACTTAATGCTTCAGCCGCTTTCACCGCTAATTCCACTTCAGAACCTGTTGCAATGAAGATTAACTCTGGTGTGCCTTCACAGTCTTTTAATACATAAGCACCGCGTTTAACTGCATCTAATTGTGCAGAAGTGCGGTCCATTTGCGCTAAGTTTTGACGGGTAAAGATCAATGCACTTGGACCATCTTGACGCTCAACCGCTTGTTGCCATGCGATGGCTGATTCCACTTGGTCACATGGACGCCATGTTTCAAGATTTGGAATTAAGCGTAATGAGGTGGTTTGCTCAACTGGTTGGTGAGTTGGGCCATCTTCGCCTAAGCCGATCGAGTCATGAGTATAAACGAATAAAGTGCGTTGTTTCATTAATGCCGCGCACGCACTGCATTGTGTGCATATTCGTAGAACATAAGAAGGTTGCGCCGTAAGGAATGAACCCGCCGTGTAAGCAATACCATTCATAATCGCTGACATACCGAACTCACGCACCATAGTTGATATAGTTACCATCTACGTTTTTCGTGTGCGCGAGTGGTTTAGAGCCGCTCATAACGTTAAGTTAGAGCTTGCTAAGTCTGCTGATCCACCTAAAAATTCAGGTAACACATGATGCTAAGCTTCGATTGCATTTTGTGATGCTTTACGACTTGCAATGCTTGCTGGGTTCGCTTGTAATTTTTCAATGAACGCTTTAGATTCTGTAGCCCAATTTGATGGTAATTCACCATTTACGACGTGTAAATTCTGCAGCAAGTTCTGGATATGCTTTAGCATAAGCGGCAATTTTTTTCTTCCCAAAGATTTTTCTGCTGCAGCGCCTTTTTCTTTTGCTGACCATTCAGCATAGTACTCAGCTGGAATTTCAAATGGACCATATTCCCAGCCTAGTGCTTTACAGGTTAATGCGATTTCTTCATCACCTAATGGTGCACCGTGACAATCGTGAGAGCCAGATTTGTTGGTGAACCAAAACCAATGATCGTTTTACAAATAATCAACGTTGGTTTTTCTTTTTCTGCTTGAGCAAGAATGGTTGCGGCTACAATTTGTTCTGCATCGTGACCATCCACATTGCGGATCACTTGCCAGCCATAAGCTTCAAAAACGAGCTGCGGTATCATCGCTGAACCAACCATCTCATGACCATCAATCGAAATATTATTGTCATCGTAGAATGCGATTAATTGCAAGGCCTAATGTGCCGGCTAAAGAGCAAGCTTCGTGAGAAATCCTTCCATTAAACAGCCATCGCCTAAGAACACATAAGTGTGGTGGTCTACGATTTCATAGCCTTCACGGTTAAAATTGACCCGCTAAGGTTTTCTCAGCAATCGCCATACCTACAGCATTAGTGATACCTTGGCCTAGTGGACCAGTAGTAGTTTCAACACCTGGTGCATAACCATATTCTGGGTGTCCTGGGGTTTTTAGAATGTAATTGACGGAATTGTTTTAAATCTTTCGATAGAAAGATCATAGCCTGTTAAATGTAATAGCTATAAATCAACATTGAACCGTGGCCGTTAGAAAGCACAAAACGGTCACGATCAGCCTCATTTAGGATTGTTTGGATTGTGTTTTAAGAAATCGCGCCATAATACCTCAGCGATATCCGCCATTCTCATTGGTGCGCCAGGGTGGCCTGATTTTGCTTTTTGTACTGCATCCATTGATAGCGCACGAGTGCGTTGGCGAGTTGTCTACGAGTTGCCATGTTTTCTCCTATCTAAATAATTCTGAGTATTCTACCTTATTTACTGATTGACTTGAGCAATATCTGCAATTTTATTTACCTTGATCAAATTCTTCGACGACGTTGGTGAAAACGTTGGCTACTCGATTTACCTTGTAAAATTTACCACCGTTTTAGTTTCTACTGGTTTTTCGATATGTTCGACGATAATGACTTAAAATAATGAATGGAACTGGCGAATAAAGCACCTAATAAAAAGACCACACAATTTCACCATATAAGTGGTGGAAGACTTTGATTAATTTTGCTCTGCGTTGTTTGAGCATATTGGGCGTCAAAGCGTCACTCGCAAGAAGCCACGAACAGCGTTATTAGAAGCAGAATAAATGGGCTCAACAATTTTGTTGTGTTGAAAACTCAGCCTTCATTTTTATGTTCTAGACCAAGTTGCTCACGAAGATTACCTGTATGGTACTGTGCTAATTCTTGCCGTTATAATCATAAATGGTCGCATCGAGCACAAAGTTTTCTTTAACTAAATTATCCAAATTTTCGACGAGCTGATCGGATTTCGCATTATTAGTTAATAAAACTCGAAAATAAATTGGCCTGTTGACGAACCAAAGTATGCGATAAATTCGCTACTTGATTCACCTTAAAGTTGTGAACCAATCTTAAATTGCTTTCACCAAACAAAATCACGGCCATAGCACCGATACAAACAGCACTGATAAGCCCAAACATCAATGATTTTTGAAGTTTTTCTTAATTAATTGCACGTTGTTTTTCCATCGCCAAGATCGGCTAGAATAGATGAGTATTCACAATTTACAGGATTTTTCTATGCAAATTCAAAACCTTGCAACATTACCCAAAAATATCCCCAATTCCCACCGCACTTTCGTCTGATTTGACTCGCTCCGATGAATCGCATGCGTTTATTTTATACGGCACCACGCTGAATTTAGCGAGTACTCGAATTTCAACAAAGTGCGGTCAATCTTTCCAGTGTTTTGATGCATGGAACGTTGAAAAAATACCATTGTCCTTTTAAAAGGCAAATGGCTAGCCGATTTTATTGCCCATGCTCACGACCTGCAATTGGACATCGCCAAACTGGATTTTTGATGCAAAATTATCAGAAAAAGGTTTATTGGTAATGGATATGGATTCTACTGCCATTCAAATTGAATGTATCGATGAGATCGCTAAACTGGCTGGCACGGTGAATTAGTTTCTGCCATTACTGAAAGCGCCATGCGTAGGAGCTCGATTTTGAACAAAGTTTGCGTCGTCGAGTGGGAACACTAAAGCGCGCCAGAAAAGTATTTTGCAGCAAGTACGTGAAAAATTACCGTTAATGCCAGGCTAATTGAAACCATTAAGACGCTACAACAACATGGTTGGAAAACCGCTATCGCTTCTGGTGGCTTTTACCTATTTCGCCGATTATTTAAAAAGTTTATTAAACCTCGACTTTGCGGCGTCCAATCAATTTGAAATATTGATGGCACGCTGACCGGCAATGTAAAAGGTAGCGTAGTCGATGCACAATACAAAGCGAATACCTTGCAAAAACTCAGCTGAAGAATACCATATTCCATGCAAAACACCCTCGCCATTGGTGATGGCGCCAATGATTTGGCGATGATGAATGTCGCCGGATTAGGGAGTGGCATTCCATGCCAAACCGAAGTGCAACAACAAGCGCAAATTGTAGTAAACTTTGCTGACTTAACCGCACTTTTTATGTCTTTTTAAAGTGCAAAATGATCGAATTTAATTCATTTTGGGAGAAAATTTATGCCATCTTTTGACATCGTATCTGAAATTACTATGCACGAAGTGCGTAATGCAGTTGAAAAATGCAAACCGCGTATTAAGTCACGTTATGATTTCCGTGGCGTGGAAGCGGTCATTGAATTAAATGAAAAAGCGAAACCGTAAAAGTGACGACCGAATCTGATTTCCACTAGAGCAATTAATTGAAATCTTAATTGGTGCGTTTGTAAAACGTGGCATTGAGCATAGCTCGTTGGATATTCCAACAGAAAGTGAGCACCACGGTAAACTTTACACCAAAGAAATCAAATTAAAAACAAGGGATTGAAACGGAGATGGCGATCACTAAATTAGTGAAAGATTCAAAAATCAAAGTTCAAACTCAAATTCAAGGTGAACAAGTGCGCGTAACTGGTAAATCTCGTGATGATTTACATGTTGTTATTCAATTGGTGAAAAGGCGCTGAATTAGGTCAACCATTCCAATTTAATAACTTCAGAGATTAATTTAATGAAAAATATCTGTGGGTATTTTTGGCTGCAATTCAACATCGTTCGCTCGCAAAATGAGAATGCCATGAATCTCGGTGATAGCGTCATTGATGTTGTAAAATGTGAAAGCACCAAAGGGAAAAACTTTGGGTCGCGCTAAAATAATCTTAAAACATTCACTTACATGAAAAATGATGTAAATGTGGCTCATCAAACGATAGATAATGCTTACTTACAAGCTTTATGCCACGGAAGGACTCTTTTTCTTCCACCAACAGAAAATAATCAGTTGTGGACGATAATAAAAGAGAGTGCAGCAGATAAGACGGGCATCAATCAAGTTACTATCGATTTGCGTAATGCGAAAGGTAAGCTAATTTCTCATGTTGCTTGCAAACGAAAACTGACGAGACTTTTTCATTATTAATGGAATCGAGTTTCGATATAAAAAGAGCCTACCGATAAAAATCACTCGAATTAATGGATCCCGTTACCTGCATAAAAACTATCTAAACACGAGTTAGAAAAGCATTTAGGCAGATAAATCGTGATTGACTTAGGATGCGTATCCAAAGCCCTAAAATGTCATGGCAAAGAATGAAAATTTTGATTATTTCACTCTCTATAACAGCCCCTAGCTTATTTGCAGAGTTTAGTGTTAAAAATTCTAATTATTTTTACCCTTAAACTGTAATTAGAATTTGTAATAAAAACGTTCTCACCTATCATCAGAAGAACATTCTACTTTTCTTAAGGGGGCGGTTTTAACTCACCCTTATTTTTATTTATATTTATGACCATTCCTCTCTTATAAAAATACAGATTGTATTCTAGGTATGAAAAACCTTGAAGATAATAGTATTGACTTAATTTTAACCGACCCTCCATATAATTTGGGACTATTTATGAACAATAGACAAACTAATTTGAGAAAATGAGGAAAACTCATTCTATGCAGCGGGTTGGGACGAGTTTAACTAATGAAAAATTGGCTAAGCATATGGATTGTTTCTGAGGGCACAAAGGGTGTTAAAGAAAGGCGGTGCAATGTTAATGTTTATGTCTATTCTTAAAGTAGAAAGTTTAATTAAATTATCTGAAAAGTATAGATTTTATTATAAAACGACAGGTATATGGCATATCCTATGCTAAGAAATATTAATTTACATTTTGTTAATTCAAATGAGTGTTGGTTATCTTATAAATAATAAAAACAGGAGTTTTTAATAATGAGAAAAATGGAATTAGATTTCGATTGAAACTGCTATTACTCCAAAAGTGATACGGTACTCATCTACACAAAAGCCAATAGCATTATTAGAACATTTCATCAAGCTCCTAAGTAATCCAAATGATTTAGTTTTGGACCCTTTTAGGAGTGGAAGTACAGCAGTTGCTTGTAGAAGATTAAATAGAAATTTTATTGGTTTTGATTTAAATAAAGATTATTGTGAGTTAGCAATCAGAGTAGAAAATGATTAAAAAGTTATTGATTTATTTTTCTGGTGTTGGTGGTTTATCTCAAGGATTTTAGAAAATGAAGGTTTTTCTATTATTCTTGCGAATGAAATAGATCCAGATATTGCAGAATCATACAAAAAGAATCATAAAGATACTATTATGATTAATGATGATATTCAAAACTTAGAAATTTCTAATGTTTTCAAAATATACTGATATTGATGTAATTATTGGTGGACCTCCTTGCAAGGTTTTTCTCAAAAAGGAAGTAGAAAAGTATTAGATGACCCAAGAAATTTCTTGTTTAGAAATTTCTAGAAAGTGTCAAAAATTTATACAGCCTAAGTACTTTGTGATTGAGAATGTTCCAACTATCCTAACTGCTAAAAATGGAATGTTTAAAATGAAATATACACTATTTGAAGATATTGGTTATAAATTAAATAGTGGTATTTTAAGCGCATCTGATTTTGGTGTTCCTCAATTAAGAAAAAGAGCTATTTTAATAGGAGGGAGATTCCTTAGACATGCCAAAACCAACAGAAAAGAAAATAACTGCATGGGAGCTATTAGTGACTTAGCTTATTTACAAAATCAGGAGAGGGCGAGTTTGTTTCTGATTATAAAAATAAGCCTTTAAATGAATACCAAAAATTTCTAAGGAAAATGCACAGAAATTATATAACCACAAGTAACAAAAGCATAGTAAACTAGCTTTTAAAAAAGAATGAAATTAATTCCTGAAAATGGTGATAAAGCAGATTTACCAAGTGAACATAGAACTAAATCTATTTATAGTGGCACTTGGGGAAGAATAATTAAAGATAAACCCTCTGTAACAATCACCACCGCTTTGATACACCATCATCAGGACGCTTCATTCACCCATTTTTACATCGATGCAATTACTGTTAGAAGAGGCTGCAAGATTACAAAGTTTTCCTGATTACAATCATTTTCTATGGTAGTAAAACCCTCCCAAAATGAAACAAGTAGGGAAATGCAGTTCCACCTCTACTTGCCCAAGCAATTGCAAAAACAATAAAAATGATATAGAGAAAGAAAATGAGTAATATTATTTATCCAAATAGGCTTGAAATAAAAACCTGGATCTTTGAAATTAAGTATTAAATCATCTTTACCTAAAATTCATACTGCGGTTTGCTTTACTCTATTTTTGTGGAAATCGAATGATATGCCATACTCATTGAAATATAGTAAGCAAATTGAAAATAGTAATGGTATTTTTAGAATTATCTGATGATATAAAGAAAAAGCTAATTAATTACTTTAATATATACAAAAGAAAAGTTATCTATTTCTGAAAATGATTTCTTATCAATAGTTTATAAAAAGCCCATTATTAACTTCACAAATTGAAGCTATTATTGTTGCTTTTTGAATTAGTATGGAAATTTTGCTAAAAATCTCATTTACAGATGGAAAAACTAGCATTCAGTGCCGAAAGAAGCAACATAGGAGGTAAAGCAGTTGAATATAGCAAAACAAATAGAATTTTTCTAACCTTATTGATATTTTTGATATTCTTATTCAAGAAAATAAAGAAGAATATGAATTAGAATTATTTAAATGAGCTTTTAGATAAAGATACAGGGTAAGTTCAGAAACTTTAATTAAGTTACTGACTATTTTATCTGATGAGTCTATTTTATAAAAATACCTTTAGAAAATAATGACATTGATTTTTATCATGGGGGGCTATACGAAAATTTATCAAATGAAAATTCTATTTTCAATTCAAGGATGCAAAAGAGCCAAAAGGGTTCTCTGCGGATTCTAGGTAATATTCTAGATAATAGATTAAATTTTTATTAGTGGTAAAGATAGCAAAAACTTACTTTATCTAATAAAGTAGAAAATAACTTTTACAAAGATTATTCTAAACGTTCATTACTTAAATTTGATTTACAACATATTAATTTAAATGAGCTAATACAAGAAGAAAAACTGAAACATTAAAATCAATCCAGTTCCAAGATTTTCAAAGACTTTCTCTACCTAAACCATTTCTACTTCTTGCTGGCATATCAGGCACAGGAAAAATCTCATTTTGTACGCGAACAAGTTATAGAGAGCGTAAAGAACGCTATCAGCTCGTGGCTGTACGCCCTGATTGGCACGAGCCATCAGATTTATTAGAGCTATGTATCTCATTTAAATGGTCCAGCTGAATATATAATGACCGATGTACTCAAATTTATTATTAAGGCATGGAAAAACAATAGGAAATGTGTGCAAATTTGCAAAAATGAAAATGATAAGATCGTTGTGAAGGGTAATCTAAATGCGCTAGCAAATATTCCTCCTTACTGGCTGTGTTTAGATGAAATGAACCTCGCACCTGTTGAGCAATATTTTTGCAGATTATCTCTCCGTGCTTGAAACTCGTAAATGGATATGGGATGGTGAGAATTTTTGAGATATGACACCGAAGCACTCTTAGTTCAACAACTTGGTCGAAGATTAGCGATTTCCAACAAACCTTAGAGGTAAACGATGAACTTTGGGAATATTTTCCAAAAATGGGATTGGTATTCCGTTCAACTTGATAGTAGCTGGTACAGTGAATATGGATGAAACCACTCACACTTTTTCTCGTAAAGTGCTGAGATCGTGCGTTGAGCTTTGATTTTAGCGAGTTTTATCCAAACGAATTCGAAACGTTTTACACCAACTACTAAGCCGAAATTATTGACCTACCCTATTTACTCCCACTTAAAGGAAGGAGATTTAGATGATGAACTTGTCAAAAAATCAATTGAATTTATCACTGCACTAACAAAAACTTTGAAAAATACGCCATTTAAATTGGGTTTACCGCGCGTTAAATGAATTACTTTGCAAGCATACAAGCATTTCAGGCAAAAATGACATTGAACTTCAAGCGGTGTGGGACGATTTTTGTGATGACGAAAGTCTTACCACGTATTGAAGGCGATGAAACCAAAGTGGGTGATGTACTTGATAAAATCGAAGCTGTTTTAAAAGAGCAATTAAGCAGTATTTGGCAATTAAGACGTCCTGACTTATGGCGAGAGTCAACAAAGGAGCCCCAAAATCCACTTCAAATCAAGTGCCGTTCCCAAGCAAAAAGTAGAATATATGAAAAATTGCTAAAAGATCGTGGGATGGTGAGTTTTTGGTAGGTAAGACTATTGAACTTGTAAAATAAACATAACTTCAAATTTCTTGAATAATGTAAACATGAAGATTTATTGCCATTCACTTTCTCATTTTTCCTTTGAGATTTTTCGTCTAACCTAGAATCTCGCCAACATCGCTATACTCAAAACATTGCAAAAACGAAATGAAGAAATACCTCTTTGCAATGTAAAAATTAATACGCAAAAATCAAACACTTGAAAAACCAATTTTTTCTTTGAAAATACCTGTATGATTTTTGAATTTATGTTTAATGAAAGCATTAAAAAGTACAGATTAATCATAAATTACAAGCGATTAATGACGCTTTTCGCTTTAATTCTAGACTGAATTTGCTGATTGGAACGCTTGATACAGGCAATGACCTAGGTTGGTTTCATCTGCCGTTAAAGCATATGAATTGGAAGATGGTTCACATCACAAATTTGAATTTGCTTTGAAGTGTTACCAAGCAAAATGGTTGCATTCTGATCTGTCCAAAATGTATAAAGACATTGATGACCATTATCCACTTTGGCGCTTTAATTTGCTGGAAAAGATCGAGCAATCTCATAAAGATAGCAGTGGGCAGTCGATTTTTCATTACTCTGCTTGCCCAATTTCAACTCCTGCAAAAAGATTTTGCTCAAACATTGAAAATTATAGCAACAGCCCACATGACCGATTACAAGCATTTAGAAAGTGCCAGAAAGCCGATAAAATTAAAGGAAATTACCTGAACACACGGCAATGAAAATCAGAAACGAGATGAAAAATGGTTTATGGCACAAACACTATGCAATCACAGAAAAACGCTTATCGGTAGATACACCTGAAAAATCGTTTTGTCAAAAATGACAGTGGCTCGCTCAGCTCAAATTTTGGCAAAATTACCCGCGCTCTTACGTAAAGAAAATGAAAAACATTGCGCCTGTCTAATGCATTCTTCGAACGGTTGGGCGAGTGGCAAAAGCCATTGCGTTTATTCAACAACAACCGTTTATGCTGCAGTGGGTAATTTTCAGGGATTACATAAAGAAAGTTTAGTATTACAAGCAGCGCCAGGCTATCAGCGAGTTTTTCAAATTTGGCAGAATTGAAACATTATCTCGAAATTTTGAGCGAAATAATGCAGAAATTTCACGAAAAATCAATAGCTGAGAGTTTATGAAGTTTGGTGTTTTTAGCATTACGTCGTTGCTTACGATTAGGTTTTCACGAGAATCGTCGCTAAAATGCTCTCGTTAAAAATGGATAACGATTTTTAGCCTTGCTATTCAAGATGGCATTAGAAGCTTTCCATTTCGAAAGATGGTGTTCAAATTTGCCAGCTCATGAACCTAAATTTAGTAAAAAGAAAAAATCAAGGGATCAGAACCTTTGTCACATCACAAAAACCTGATATTTTTCTTGGAAATTATATTCCCCAAATCAGCAACACTATATTTGGTTATTTGATGCAAGATACAGTATTAAAACTTGGCAACCCAAAGATGAGAATGATGATATTGAACACATAGACTATGTACCAGATGACGCAATTAACCAAATGCACCGTTATCGTGATGCCTTGATTTTTCATGATGAAAAACAACTTACACGAAATCTCGCCCTGTGTTTGGTGCTTTTTGCGCTGTATCCGGGTTTTTGATCAACAGGTGGATCCATATCAAAAATGCAATCGAAGAAGTAGGAATCAGCGCTTTTGCCTTGTTACCAACGGAAATGGCGATTATTGGCTCTCTGAGTTTCTTCGTGAAAAATTACATCTTGAAAAATACATGATAGTCTCTGGCTACATCCAAAGCTCGCATTGCGGATCACGGGAATGCAACAAACCCGATATACTAATTTAGTGTTTATTATTGGTTTAGGGAAAACCGTTCTACAGATTACTATGCTCAAGTAGAACAAGGGAAATTAAGTTGGTATCTACACCAGTTTCCACATTTGAATTGAAATATCCTGAGCTACTGCGAGCAGAAATTCGTTTTTAGCATTAGCATATCAAGGTGAAATTCATCGACTCTATCCCATAAAATCGGTAAAAATTACCACGTTCACAAAATAGCCTTTGAACAGGCTGGGAGGAGAAAATAAAGTTCAGAAAATTACTATTTGTTTGAACTGGCAAAACCTTTACGATTAGAAGAGCCAATACGGCGTTCCGTCACTGGACACACAAGGTAAAGATTTAGAAAAACGATGAAAACTAACCACATTAGAAAAACTAGATAATGTAAAAATGTTTTACTGAGTTGGTATTCAGTGAAAGGATATTAAAAAGCTGCTTAATAGGCGGCTTTTTCTTTTCTAGTGAATTTTTGATGCATATTTTATATTTACTATCAAGCTTACAAATAAATTATTTTGCTTTCAGCCCTTGAACTAAAATGAGATCCAAAAACACTCTCAGCCTTATTTTTAGGATTAAAGTATACAAAATTTGCACCTAGTTTTTAGCCATTCTTTCTATTTACACCAAATTAAGCCAATCTCAGCTTTTTGCTTCTGCAATCGCTTCTACTACACGAAGTGGTGAAACCCCACCTTTCGCACAACGTTTTATCTAAACAAGATTGTAGCGAAAGAATGCTCATATCATCATCCCCTACCACATCACTGGAATTGACGGAACTCAGGAATGGTTAAGTCTTCCAACGCTTTTTCCCTTTTTCAATGGCATAAACCACGGTTTCACCGACAATATGGTGAGAATCACGGAATGGCACACCTTTGCCACAAGGTAATCCACTAGCTCTGTTGCATTTGAATAACCTTTTGGCTGCTTCGCGTGTACGATCGGTATTCACTTTTAATTCATCTAGTACAAAAGTCGCCATATCTGCACGCAATCTTGCCAGGTATCTAGCGCATCAAGATCCCTTCTTTGTCTTCTTGCATATCTTTGTTATGCCGCTAATGGTAAACCTTTTTAAAGTCATCAACATGCCCGGGTTAATGCGCCCATGACACGGCCCGCTTTACCACGAATCAATTCACAAGCGTCTGGATTTTTCTTTTGTGGCATTAAAGATGAACCTGAAGTTACGCGATCGACAACTCCACAAATTCGCTTCACCACTGTTGAAATAATCACTATCTTCTGCGAAACGAGAAAGGTGCGCCATGCACTTAAAGACGCCGTTGAAAGCAATTCCACAATATGGTCACGATCAGAGACGCTATCTAAACTATTACGCGTCGCAAAAGCAAAAACCAAGATCGGTGGCTAATTGTTCACGATCAACTGCATACGCCGTTCCTGCAAGCGCACCGCTGCTAATGGACAGCTATTCATTCGTTTTATAAGCATCGGCGAGACGTGAATAATCACGTCAAACATTTCCACATAAGCCATACACCAATGGGCAAAAAGTGATTGGTTGTGCACGTTGTAAATGGGTATAACCTGGCATCACCGCATCTTGCGTATTTTTCAGCAGTTTGTACCAAGTGACGTTGAAGATTACGAACAGACTCTTGCAACTCGACTACACGCTGTTTGCACCACATTTTCAATATCAAGTGCAACTTGGTCATTACGACTACGACCCGGTGTAATTTTTACCCTAAATTACCACTTTATCGATGAGCTTACTTTCTACCCAGCTATGAATATCTTCTGCATCATCTTGTAAAAATCGCTTGTGGTTGACCGCACTTCGATTAATAATTCATTTAGGCAACCTCTAGCTGTTGTTGCTCTTCAACGCTAAAACACCGACATTAACTAAAAGCTTTAGACCAACCAATTGAGACCTTCAATATCTTGCTCTGCCAAAGCGATAATCAAACACGCAGGCTATCATTAAAAATCTTTAAAACGTTTGTCTGCCGCTTGTAGAAACAGCCACCCCAGAGAGCCATAAGTTATCCTTATCCCGATTATAAAATATGATTAATTATTCAATTATTACGCATAATTAATCAATATGCAATAATAATCTCTACGTCGTCCGCTATTTTACCCTGTTTTTCTAACAAAACTAGACAGTACTGCATTTTAGTGGTAATTTACGCAGCATTCTTAAGGGCATTGCCCTACCATTCAAACAATTCAGTATTATCAACTCTTATTAATTCCAACATTATTAATTATGCATCTTACAGAACTTAAAAATACGCCTGTTTCTGATCTTGTGAAACTTGAGGAAGAACAAATGGGTTTGAAAATCTTGCCCGTTTACGTAAACAAGATATTGTTTTTGCTATTTTGAAACAACACGCCAAGAGCGGTGAAGACATTTTTGGCGGCGTAGTTGGAGATTTTACCCGATGGTTTCGGTTTCACGCTCGCAGACAGTTCCTACCTTGCTGGTCCTGATGACATCTACGTTTCCCCAAGTCAAATTCGTCGTTTCAATCTACAAACTGGTGATAAAATCAGGCAAAAATCCGTCCACCAAAAGAAGGCGAACGCTATTTGCACTTTTTAAAAGTCGACCAAGTCAACGATGACAAACCTGAAGTCTCTCGTAGCAAAATTCTTTTTCGAAAAACTTAACCCCATTACACGCAAATTCTCGTTTAAGAATGGAACGTGGTAATGGTTCAACCGAAGACTTTAACCGCGCGTATTTTTGATTTAAGCCTCTCGATTGGTAAAGGTCAGCGTGGTCTTATCGTGGCTCCGCCAAAAAGCCGGTAAAAACCATGTTATTACAAAACATTGCACAAAGTATCACGCACAATTATCCGGAATGTGAACTTATTGTGCTTTTTAATTGATGAGCGTCCAGAAGAAGTAACGAAATGCAACGTTCGGTAAAAGTGAAGTCATTGCCTCTACCTTTGATGAACCAGCAACCCGTCACGTTCAAGTAGCAGAAATGGTTATTGAGAAAGCAAAACGTTCTGTTGAGCATAAAAAGACGTGAGTGATTTTGCTCGATTCTATTACTCGTTTAGCATCGCTTACAACACTGTAACTCCAGCATCCGGTAAAATTCTTTTCTGGTGGTGTGGATGCAAATGCTACATCGTCCAAAACGTTTCTTTGGTGCGGCGCGTAACGGAAGACGGTAGCTTTAACCATTATTGCAACTGCGCTTGTGGATACCGGTTCAAAAATGGATGAGGTTATCTTTGAAGAATTTAAAGGTACCGGTAACATGGAATTACATCTTTCTCGCAAAAATTGCAGAAAAAAACGAGTGTTCACTGCGATCGACTTCAACCGTTCTGGTACGCGTAAAGAAGACTTACTACCACACGGATGAATTACAAAAATGTGGATTCTACGCAAAATTCTCAACCCAATGGGTGAAGTGGAAGCGATGAATTCCTCATCGACAAACTTATGGTGGCAAAACCAACGATGAGTTTTTGAAATTATGAAGTGGTCTTAATTCTGACTGCACTTCTAAAAATAAAAAGGCTTGGAGAACCAAGCCTTTTTATTTTAGAATTATTCGCTCAAACGCTCTTTAATACGAGCAGATTTACCTGAACGTTCACGTAAGTAGTAAAGTTTAGCTTACGTACTGCACTTCACGTTTAACAGTGATTGAATCTCCACAACTGGTGAGTGAGTTTGGAATACGCTCAACACCTACACCGTTAGAAATTTTACGTAAAGTGAATGCTGAATGCAAAGCCCACGGTTACGAATTGCAATAACCACGCCTTCGAATGCTTGCAAACGACGTTTGCTACCTTCAACTACCCATACTTTTAACTTCTAAAGTATCACCTGGGCGGAAGCTAGGTACGTTTTGTTTTAATTGTTCTGTTCAGTTGTTTGATAATGTTAGACATTGTTTTCGATCCCTATTGATCCTAGATGTAACGAAACTAACTGTTCGTATGCTTGCGCCTTTTCTTTTAACAGTTTACGTTGTTCGTCAGTCAGAGCTAGGCCTTCTAGGAGCTCAGGGCGTCGGAGCCACGTTCTTTGTAGCGATTGTTTTAATCGCCATTTGCGAATTTCTTCGTGATGTCCCGACATCAGCACAGGGTGGTACAGTTAATCCTTCTAACACTTCCGGTCTGCGTAATGCGGGCAATCTAATAAACCGTCTGCAAAAGAATCTTCTTCTGCGGAGGCTTGTTTGCCTAATACACCGGGAATAAAACGCGCAACAGCATCAATTAATGTCATTGCAGGTATCCCCACCGGTCAGAACGTAATCGCCGATTGACCATTCTTCATCGATTTCAGTTTGAATCAATCGCTCATCAATACCTTCGTAACGTCCACATACCAAAAATTTCTGATTTTGAGCAAGCTCGGTTACGCCGCCTTGATCGAGTTTACGTCCTTGTGGCGAAAGGTAAATCACCTTTGCGCCTTCTCCTGCAGCTGCTCTCGCAGCATGAATCGCATCCCGTAAAGGTTGCACCATCATCAGCATTCCCGGACCACCACCATAAGGACGATCATCCACGGTTTTATGCTTATCGAATGTAAAATCTCTTGATTCCAACATTCCACTTGCAGAAGATTATGTTTTACGGCTCTACCTGTAACCCCAAATTCCGTAATCGCTTTAAACATTTCGGGGAATAATGAAATCACCCCTATCCACATAAAAAGCCTACTACATTACGTTTGTGCATACTTGAGATTAGAAACCAGCGTCCCAATCCACTTCTATTGTTTTCGTGGTGAGATCGACTCTTTTAACTACTTGTTCATACAAGAACGGAATTAACCGCTCTTGTTTTCCAAAAGCATCTTTGGTATTGGCTTTCACCACTAACACATCATTAGAACCAGTTTCCATCATCTCTGTTACCGTTCCCATTGTATAACCTTCTAAGTTGACGACTGAACAACCGATTAAATCGTGCCAGTAATAATCGCCTTCTTCCAGTTCTGGGAATACAGATAAATCCACACCAATTTCAACATTTGCTAAAATTTGTGCGGCTTCACGATCATCAACGCCTTTTAATTTGACGATGATTTCGTGATTATGATGACGCCAGTTTTCTAATTCAGTTACTGCCATTCACCTTGATTTTTAAAAACCAAGGTTGATAATCAAAAATGCTTTTTCAGCTTGTTCTGTTGATGAATAAATACGTAACCACCCCACGAATACCGTAGGTTGAGCCTAATTTGCCCACAACTTCAATACGTTGTTGTTCCATATTTTTCACCTATCTTAGTTTAAGAACTAAATCAAAAAGCGAGATTATGCTTTTTGAGCTTCTTTTACCAAAGTCGCAACACGGTCTGAAAGTGAAGCACCTGAGCAACCCAGTGGTTTACATCGCTCAAGATCATCACGAAGACGCTCTGCGTTACCTTGTGCGATTGGGTTGAAGAAACCCACACGCTCAATGAAACGACCGTCACGTGGTGAACGACTGTCAGTTACTGATTTGATAAAATGGGCGTTTTTAGCTCCGCCACGAGATAAAACGAATGGTTACCATAACCTTCCTCTAAATGTTTAATTACTAAAAGAATATTCTCAAACTCGAAAAGTGAGTTTAAGAATATAGCTTTACTTTTTCTCTGTATATATAGACAAAAAGCCTGAAGATTTTACACTTTTTGAGCAAAAAGCAAGCCACAAGCCCATTTCAACTTGAGAAATTCACTATAAAAATGACCGCACTTCATCACAAAGTGTGAGTCAAATTTTCATTCATTTATTGGCTTAATAAACCCTTTGCGCCAACATTGCATCAGCCACTTTCACAAAGCCTGCGACATTTGCCCCGACAACATAGTTGATGTTTGCTTTGACCTGAGACAGTGCCATATTTTTACAGTTTGCATGAATATCTAACATGATACGATGAAGCTGTTTATCCACTTCTTCAGCTGACCACTATAAAACGTTGTGAGCTTTGTGCCATTTCTAAACCTGACGTTGCTACACCACCGGCATTTGCTGCTCTGCTAGGCTCAAATAACACGCCAGTCTCTAAGAATGCCTCTGTAGCTTCGATGAGTGGTTGGCATGTTTGCACCTTCAGCAACCAATTTCACGCGTTTGCAATTAAGGCTTTAGCGTCTGAAATCTCTAATTCGTTTTGGGTTGCTGAAGAAGAGCGATATCAGCTTTCACTTCCCAGGCGTTTACCCGCAACATATTGCAAACCAAAACTGTTCCTGCAAATTCTTTTTACGCGACCACGTTTTACGTTTTTGAGTTCTAATAACGCTAAATTTTTCACGATCAAAACCTTCTGGCAAAGTATACGTAACCCGCCGAGTCAGAACAGGTTACCACTTTCGCACCGAGCTCCATCGCTTTTTCAATGGCATATTGAGCCACGTTACCCGGAGCCAGAAACTAAAACCGTTTTACTTTTGAAGCAATCCCCTCTCTGCGAGCATTGCTTGTGGCAAAATACACCAAACCATAACCCGTCGCTTCGGGACGAATTAAAGCTCCCACCGAATGAAAGCACCACGCCCGTAAAACACAAGCAGCTTGGTTTGATAATTTTTCACATAGCCTGCAAGATAGCCGACCTCTCGACCACCTACACCGATATCGCCTGCCGGCACATCGGTATCCGGACCGACATGACGATAAAGCTCAGCCATTAACGCTTGGCAAAAACGCATGACTTCAGCATCTGATTTTCCTTTAGGATCAAAATCTGAACCGCCTTTCGCACCGCCCATTGGCAATGTGGTTAAAGGCATTTTTAAAGATCTGTTCAAAAGCCTAAGAATTTTAAAATCGATAAGTTAACAGATGGATGGAAACGCATTCCGCCTTTGTATGGACCAATTGCGCTGTTGAATTGTATGCGAAAGCTCGGTTTACTTTGAACTTGACCTTTATCATCGTCCACGCCACACGGAACTGAAATGCACGCTCAGGTTCAACTCAAACGCTCTAATAAAGCTTCTGAACGGTATTTAGGTTTGCTTCCAAGAAAGGCCAGATTGATGAATACTTCACGAACGGCTTGTAAAAATTCAGGTTGGTGGCTGTCACGTTGAGCCACTTTTTCAAGAAAATTCGTCTCAGGATGCTACTGCTGACATAGGATTTTTCCTTCAGTAGTGAGTGAGTATGATGTGTGTAAAAGTTATTTTATTTCACCGTCTTCTTGCGGTGTGCCTTCAATATAGCAATAGAAAAATCAATTCAGCTAAATAGTTTTTATAGAAAAATGAAGAAAGAAAATAAAAACGAGAAAACATTTAATATTTTCTCGTTTCTATTAGATGAGATCTAAAATCAGTATCTAAGCTAACACTCAACTAAAAAGTCCTTATTTATTTTACCTTCTAGTAAAAGCCACTCTGCAACCTGCTTCGCAAAGTACGTCAAGATACCATCCGCACCTGCACGTTTAAAGCAAAGCAATGATTCCATAATGCATTCTTTTCTTTCAACCAACCATTTTGAATGGCTGCCATATGCATCGCATATTCACAGAAACTTGATAGCAAAAGTTGCACACTCGAAAATACTCTTTCACGCGATATACCATATCCAAATACAGTATACCTGGTTTTACCATCACCATATCCGCACCTTCTTGTAAATCAAGTGCAACTTCTTGCAAGCCTTCATTTCCATTTGCCGGATCAAGTTGGTAAGTTTTCTTATCGCCACCTTTCAGATTACCCGCAGAACCGACTGCATCACGGAATGGACCATAGTAATTAGGACGCATATTTTCGCTGAGTACGCCATAATTTGTGTATTGATATAGCCATTCTCTTCAATGCCTCGACGAATACGGCCAATACGACCATCCATCATATCACTCGGTGCCACAACATCTGCACCCGCTTCAGCATGAGAAAGTGCCTGTTTGATCAGAATATCTGTCGTGATATCGTTTAAAACATAGCCTCTTCATCAATGATGCCATCTTGTCCATGAGATGGTATAGATCAAGCGCCACGTCAGTTAATACACCTAATTCTGGATACGCAGCTTTCAATGCTTTTACTGCACGCTGTACTAAACCATTTGGGTTAAACGCTTCATCTGCCATTAAAGATTTTTTATCTTGCTCAACCACAGGGAATAATGCGATCACTGGCACCCATATTTCACCAAAAGGCCTGCTTTCAATTAATAATTGATCGATGGTTAAACGCTCAACTTTAGGCATGGAAGGCACTGGCTCACGATGATTTTTCGCCTTCAATAATAAATACTGGATAAATTAAATCATTAGCTGTTAAAGTATTTTCTGCCACTAAACGGCGGCTAAAATCATGTTTACGTAAGCGACGAAGACGACGGGTTGGGAAACCGCCTAAAATTTGTTGAGTCATAATAATATTCCTGTTTTTTATGATGTTAAAAGGGCGTATCACCTACGCCCATTTTTCTAATCTTTGTGATTCAAATCAGCCTGATTTTCTACCGCACTTTCTTCATCCGTTGCTCTTCTTCATCATCTTTCGGTTGATAGAAACGAGCAACTAACTAAGCCTAATTCAAATAAAAGACACATTGGTACAGCAAGTAACGTTTGTGAGAAAACATCCGGTAGCGTTAAGATCATACCGACAAAAACGCACCGACAACAATATAAGGACGTTTTGAAGCCAATGCTTTCGTCGTGGTTACACCTGTCCAACAAAGTAAAATAATAGCAACAGGTACTTCAAAACACACACCGAATGCCAAGAATAATGCTAAAGCAAAATCAAGGTAACTACTGATATCTGTGGCGATAGCCACCCTTCTGGCGCAGTTTGGGTAAAGAAACTAAAACACAAAAGGGAAAACAACATAATAAGCAAATGCTACACCGCAATAGAATAAAACTGTACTGGAAAAACAATAACGGATAAATTAAACGTTTTTCATGTTGATACAGCGCCGGTGCAACAAACGCCCAAATTTGATAAAGCAAATAAGGCACCGAAATAAATACCGATACAATCGCGGTTAATTTAATATGGCGTAAAGAAAGGCGTTTGGATATTGGTTGCAATCATCGTTGCGCCCTTTGGGCATGACAGTCGTTAAGAGGTGCGGCGACAAAATGATAAATATCATTAGAAAAAAATAAACCAACGCCACAAAAACCACTAAAAATACAAATTACACAACGTAATAAGCGGTTTCTGAGTTCAACAAGATGGGTAATAATCGGTTGGGAATCGTCCGTCGTATTGCTCATAATTACTCTCTAGGACTTAGCTTCAGATTTAGGGTGCTGGGTTGCAGTTCCACATCATCCGGCGAATAGTAATCAGATAAACGCTCGGTTAATTCAGCTTGTTCATGGGCTTCAAGTGCGGTCAAATCTACTTCTGTTTTTTCAGGTTCTGAAACTTCAGCAAGTTCATTCTCTACATGCTCTATCGATGCTGTTTCAGCCGGTTTTTCTGTAGTTTCTTAGAATTCACCACGAGTTTTTCAGCAGAATCAGCCGAATTTTTCAGCCGCACTTTTAATTTCTTTAATTTGCTCTTCTACCGTTGTACCCGCAGCAGCCGCTTTTTCTTCTAGCTCTGCACGCATTTTTGAGCCTGTTCTTTTCAGCTCTTCAACGGTTTTACTTTAAAGTCTGGGGAAGCTGTTTTAGATTCAGTTGTTCCGCTTTCTGTAATGCTATCTTTGCAACTCTTGCAATTTAAGCTCTTGTTTTAATTCATTTTGAACATTAGCCATACCCACGGATCGTTTTCACCCAGCCCATTACCGGTGCGAATAGCCACAGGTAAACGCTTGAGGCCTAGTACTACTAAGCCCACAGCATCAATAAAAACAGTTCGGAAAAACCAATATCAAACACGGTTATGCCTGTTCTTTATCTTTTACAGTTTCAGTTTTTCAGCGGTTGTTATGCCGTCTTTAATTTGAGTAAACTCAGCATCTTTTTGGCTCGTCATCAGACATCGCTTTTTAAAAGCCTTTTCTACTGCTGCGCCAAGATCAGATCCGCATTGCGTAATGTACCGAATACTAATAAAATCACGACTAATAAAATAATCATTTGTGCTGAGGGATAAACCAAACATAGAAAAACTCCGTTAGAATTCAATTGAAAATTTGGGAGCTGAATATACTCTTTTTATGCATTTGTCTCAAGAGGTAATTTTAAAAGTGCGGTCAAAAATAATGGTATTTTCAACCGCACTTTATTCTTAATATTCAGCCAGTTCTGCTTTGCTCATGAGACAGGAATTATGAACAACAAAACCAGCTCTCTCATGTATCGCTCATAACATTGCAAGATGTCCACGATCAAATCCTCTTCCTTTGTGATATTCAAAGGATAACCTTCCAATTGAATATTGGTTGAAACCATTAATGCATGATGAACTTGTGCTGTTTCAGATACAGGCTTCTCAAACAAGGTAATTTGCAAAAATCTTCTGCTAATCCATTTCAATAGAAAGGACCAGTTGATTATTATCGACGTCAAAAACGTTGCTGTAATGTCACATTTAGACCATAGGTACCAATGAGTAACTGCCGTAACTCTCTCATTGCTAAAAGCGCCGTTGTTTTTAAATGGGAAATGGCGTCATCTCGCTTAGGTTCAATCACTAGCTGTCTTAAACGACTACGCCAGTTTGCACCTGTCCACAAATCTGAAACCTCTGTGGAATAATATTGTCGTTCAAATCGTAAACCTTTTAACAAACTCCATGCCATCACTGACATCAATAGAGCAAAAGGGTAAAGAGAAAAACAACATCGTTGATTGTAGTATTTCAATACCGCCAAAAAGATAAAGAACAAACGTAACAGCTGACAATAAACCACCCCAAAACATAGATTGCCAACGAGGTGAAACCTGGCTTTGTCTTCAATTGCGATATTATTAAGTGTATAAATACCAAAGTTAATGGTTACAATAAAAAGAGTGATAATAAATAAAGCTAACGTTTTAGTTAAAGCCGGAATAGGTAAATAACTCAAAAATCAAAAGAAGTGATCCCACATCATTTACAGCTCGACCTAATGCCCCTTAGCAAGATGCTCTATTCACCCAAAATGGCTCCATTACCAAATACCGTGAACCACAAACGAAGAATAAACTGGCACCATCAATCGCCGAAAAATAAACTCCTGCAAAGTTCGTCCACGAGAACTACATGATAAAAATCCCAAAACCTAGGCGCCCATGAAAAGCCACCATGCCCAGTAAAAACCGTCCAATCCATAAACCAATCTAGATGTTCTACATCATAGGCATGCCTTGAAAGCCGACTCTAATTAAACTGCTAAATAGGTACCAATATTTTCAGTAAAACGCAGAAATTAAATATATTGTCGGACCGAATAGCAAAACCAGTAGCATAAAGAGAAAAGGTACGCTCAGATTTAGCTCACTAAGAATACGGAACCCGTTGCCATTCACCCTGCAGTGAAATTAAGATAGCAATGATAAAAACACTCTACCAAAATAAGGGGAACCAAATACGGTGAGTTATCCAACAATGCATTGAGTGGAATGTCTGCAGCCAACCGAATCGCATTGTAACCCTAAGGTTGCGACTACTGCCAAATAAGGTGGTACAAATCCTGAGAATATCAATGACATCCCCCACTTTTTCCATTAATCTTTCTTTCAGTAAGGGATAAAAACAAGAGCGTAAAGAAAAGAGGTAATTTATAGCGAAAATCCGAAATAAGCAATCGTAAGTGCAATTAATCCATAACAGCCCAAGCACTGATACTCCAATGAAAATACTAAAAAATAATGCTGTTCGAACTTTCTCATTCACCCTATTGGTGAAAGAAAATGTGAAAGCGGTTCAGCAACACCAAGAAAAGCAATACCAATACCAATTCCAGAGGTAAAGAGTAATGCAATCCAAGAGCCTAATTTAAACTCTGGTTCTTCCTCATCACTCCCGAGTTTAATATCGCCGTATCGTCCTAACGCCAAGAAAAGCAAAAAGAATAGAAAAATGCACTCAGTAAAATATAAAACCAGCTAAATTGAGAGAAAATATTTTGCTGCAGCAAGATAAGATATCGTTTGCTGCGTATCAAATAAAAGGGCTGCAATAATCGCTAAACTAAAACCTAAACTGTCCCCTAAATAACATTTGCTTTGAAAGTATTTTGTATCTTCATATTTGTTTTAAGATAAAAAGTGCGGTTAAAAATTAGAGGATTTTCAACCGCACTTTAGTCTTATTATTCAGCCAATTCTGTTTGCTCGTGTGCCATCAATTCTTGACCCACATCGTCTAGCAAACTTAAAGTAACGTTCATAATGTTTCAACATATCAGCAATCAAATTCATCTTGGTCCCTATATTGCACATCATAACCCACTCGACCATCAAAGAAATAAGTGTATGGCTATAGGTCATACTATGATGGATATGGCAAAGTTATCATCATTAATTAATTGCTTTGACACCTCACGACCGATAGATTTCACCCCGTACATAAAGTCTCGCATCAAATCTTTTTGAATGACTAACTCAACTGCAGGTTCATCTTGATCAAATAACGGTTAATTTGCACCTCAATTCATATTTTACTAATCATTCTTGGCGTAGCTCACGCATAGCCGGCAATACCGTATGTTTAAGGAAAGCGTAAAATATCTTTTTCTTGCGTTTGGTTCATCATTTGTTCCAAAACGTTCTTTTCCACTTATCCCCGTCCAGAAAATACTGGTTGGATTAACTTTGGTATCAAAATATGATCCGCATTTCAAGCCTTTCCATAAACTAAAACACATCAACAACATCAATATCGCGAAAAGGTAATGCCACTAATAGCGTCATTGCCTGTAGATTAGCTAAACCGCCTGATTGCATCAAAACAATGGCGACGACTGACATTAATACGCCCCACATCACGGCCTGCCAACGAGGTGCTGCAAGGCTTTTATCGCGTGATGCAATGTTATTTAATCACATAAATACCGGAGTCTGCTGAGGTGATAAAGAATAAAAGAAATCACCACCAAACTCACTAAACCCGTCACACCAGAAAGCGGTAAATAATCTAAGAACTTAAAAGAGCAACGTTTCAGGCGAAGAAATTATTTGTCCTGAATCGTACCTGCAGCTTTCACCATCATTCAACCAAATGGCTGTATTACCAAACACGGTAAACCACAAGATACCGAATATGCTAGAATCACCAACACGCCGAAAATAAATTCGCGAATGGTACGCCCTTTCGAAATACGAGCAATAAATAAACCGACAAATGGCGCCCAAGAACACCACCATGCCCAATACAGAATTGTCCAACCGCTAAACCAACTAGTATGTTCTTGTTCATAAACATAGGTTTTGAAAGCTTAATTTGTACTAAGTTGCTGAGATACAGTTCCGATGCTGTCGCTGAACGCTGATAACAAATAAAGTGTCGGCCCCGCCACTAAGACGAAAAATCAACAAACAGAAAGCTAATGTTAAATCTCAGCTCACTTAAGATTTTTACCCCTTTCCCTACGCCAGAAATCGCGGAAAATATGGCTAAACTCATCACCACAGTAATCACGACAATTTGCAAGCTGAAGCTATTTTCACTAATCCAGCCTAATTGATGTAAGCCTGCACCCAATTGAGATGCACCGAAACCCAAATGTTGTGATAACACGAAATAAGGTGGCAAGTAACGCTATAATGTCGATAAGATCGCCTAACTGCCATTAATACGCTCTTTCAATAACGGATAAAAACAAGAACGTAATGCCATAGGTAATTTGTAACGGAATCCAAAGTAAGCCAAAGCTAACGCAATCGTGCCATACACTGCCCAGGCATGAATTCCCCAGTGGAACAAGGTGTGTAATAAGGCTTCTTGTTGCTTATGCTCTACGCTGCCTGTAGTAATATCAGATAAGTAATGCGTCAATGGCTCTGACACCAAAGAACATCAACCTACCCCTCATACCGGCAGTAAAATAACATCGCCAACCAAGACAGAAAACCAAATTCAGGTCTTCTTCATCATTGCCTAATTTGATATTACACTAGGCTACTGACTGATAAAATGACTAAAAAGCCCAAAAACTACTGAGAATGTTAATACGTAAAAACCAACTAAAGTTGGCAAAATGCCCGATTTAGCAGCATTTAATAAAGTTTGTGTTTGTTCAGGTGCGATTAAAATCATCGCGACAAAGCAACACCACAAAAATAACGTTGCACCAATCACTAAAGGATTGAACGACGTTTGCTTTTCCATAAATTCCCAGATAAAGACAACGCTTCCCCTTTAAAAAATTAAGTGAATAAAAATAAATCAGATTAAATAAAATAAGGCCTTAAGCCCTAAATGGTGAGATGGAACCATCGCAAATGATAGCACGGAGAAGTGCGATTTTGAAGGAAAACGCCTAGTAGATTTGAGTGATTGTTTCCAAATACGAAATTTATACTATCAAAATATCATCATCAAATTGACGAAAATTGAAAATAGTGACAAAGAGTGCGCGTGGTCAGAAAATCGTTAAACTCTGACCGCACTTAAGCTTTTCAATAGCATTCATATGAGTTTTAATGACTGAGCTTAGTGATTAACATCATCAACTCCTTTCATCCTTTCACCACATTACCAGTGATCATCCGCCTGTATTTTTCCAACGTTTTATGAAGATACACTACCATCACCAAATCCATAAGCAAGTGGGAAAGTTTCAAGTCTGATTTGATATCCACTTTCGCATCAAAAAGTTCTCACCACTTTTCCACCATCATGTGACTCCTGTCTGTTCAATTAATCTGCCATCAACAGTATTGGCAGGTATTTTGGCAGATTCATTAAAGCTCACTTAATTTCTACAAGATTGTCTCCTGTTCATCATAATGATGACTATATTTATTCATGCCATTTTCAAGTTTTTCGCACCTTCCTCACAAGACTCATTCATTTCCGCCAATGATGAGTAATCCATTTTTAATCATAAGTGTTTTCAGGATATGATCCTAGCAGGCATATCTTTCGCTGAATTTATACTCTATCGATCACTCTCAATGAACCGTCAGTACCATCTGACCAGTACGATAGAGTATATTCGAGAGCATTACGTCATCATCATTCTCATAAAAGCTTTAATCAAACGTCTCGTTTCGCCGGCACATGTTTTGTGTCTGAGCAGATAGACATCACGTCTTCTTTGATTTTAAATCCCGGTGATTAAAAGTGAGGGCAATCTGCGTGCTCCAAAACTAGAAGAATCCTACGGGACGATCTGTGATCTTTCATTTCCCATTTTGACCGGCTTTCCAAATTTAATAAGGCCAAATCTGTTTTGCTCCAGCCCAACAACCGTAGGAGAACAACGTCAAGGTATGCATCCGCAATACGATGTGCGCATAAAAGCTCCATGTAGGTAAATGAATTAGCGCGCGGCAGAAACTTTAAATCCTCTGACCGCATCTTTATCAAGATCGACTAAATTCGTTCTTCGATAATGCGACACCTAAGCAGACTTCATCATCTAGGTAAAACACCGCTGATTGACCTGGCGTGACCGCGGCCTGCGGTCTCGCCAAAATCACTCGAATGCACGCCATCAACCGGCCTGCCAACCAAACGCTGACAACCGCTCATCGACGAACGAGTTTTCACCGCACAACGGAACGCCTCGCGCACGGGCTGTCTGCGATGACCCACCCAGCTGTCTTTGCACTGCTAACTTTTGGAGAACACGTGGATGATCATGCATCGTGCCAGCAATCAATTTATTTATCCACGATTATCTACTACATACCAGGCTTCATCACCGGCATTTTTAAACCACCGATCCCCAGTCTCTCGCTGCTGCAGGTGTGTGGTACATCGCCTTCATGGCGACCGGTCAATCTCGCCATCTGCTGCACGGATGTCACCTGGTTGAGCCGGCAACAACGCGCTAAGAAATCTTTGAACTTTACGCTCACCGATCAGCCAAAGCCAGCAGAGTCTCTTCGCGGTAATTAAAACCAACTCTTCTGCACAGCACGTACTGATAGCTTTCTTCGATTTCACCCACAGGAAAAGGCTTGACCCACCTTGATGTTTACTCAACGTGTAAAGGAAATAGCTCTGGTCTTGTTGCCACCCATCCGCGCACATAGCTCTGCTTTGATTATCCGCACCACGACGACGCACATATACGGCTGGTAGGCACATAGTTAGCGCCCAAATCTCCATGTATATCCAAGAAAGCTTTAAATTTTCATTTCTTATTGTGCTAAAAGTATCTGGTTTTGGCGTACGACCAGCTTTTGTATCTCCGTTTTCAAGAAATGTTCACACGTTATCCCTAACATTCCGCCGCAAAATTGATTTTATGTAGCTCATCACCCAGTTTATCAAGACACCGTCTCATGGCATCAGCAAGATCCGTCGCGGCTGCACAATCGGTACTCGTCATCCTCTTCCTAGTTTTCACAAACAGGCCCTCCACTTGCAGCCTTTGTTGAAGAATAAAGGAAAACGGAGGACCTAGATCAATTGCACCATCGCACAACCCTTTAGTGGCATCGGCAGTTTGTTTCTGCAGAGAGTTTCCCTGGAAACATAGTTCGTCAGGTCGGTGGATCATAGCTAGTAATCAAATGTTCCACTCTAACAAATGATGCATTCTACCGCAAATCAAGTAAGAGTGAAAATGCCCGACACTTTCGGGCACCCTTCGCAGGTTACGGCATGATCACTTCATTGAACGTCGAGAAGTGACCGCTTTTCCTCCGATCCTCAGTTATCCATATATCGACTCTCTTGTCAACAACTCACCACTGTCAGTCTCGGGATGTTTAACACTTTCTGTAATCAATGGGTGACACCTCTCAATTAACTCTGCTTTTTGTTTAGCTGTCGGCGCTCTGCTCCACCGGTCACTCATATTGACATAGGGCATACTGTCTCTCACCGCTAACAGTCAACATGGAACTACTTCACTTCTGCTAAGCAAAATTGCGAATCATCGTCTTTCTTCGCAAATTTTGTTCGGTGTCTCAGCTTTTGGCATTTTCATCACCAGTATCTAATTTTTCTTGCAAGTGTCACAAGTTGTTGTCTATCGCAATCACACAGGCTTCTTGGCACACCGAGTGGAGCGGGAAAGGCCTCGCAGCCGCTTTACCTTTTAAAGCTTTGTTTTTAAAGATAAAGCCCACTGACATCAATACTACGATCATCGCTACAAAAGCTAATAGGGTACAACGTTTGCATGATTATTCCTATTTGCGATGTACTTTGGAAAGGCTGACGACATGTTTTCCAAAGCTCTTTTTCTCGCTCTCTACAATTAAATGCCACTCGAATATTTTCTCTCTCGCCACTCTGCCGCTGCTTTGTATTTCACCGAGGCAACAAACAAACCCAGATAAGCCGTGTCATCAGCAGTCAACGAACCTGGTGCGCTAGCACTAGTAACTGGAGGCCAAATGATGCTGGAATTGATAACCTGTTTTTGATCGACTAAGGAGCAAAGCGTTGGATCACGTTTCTCAAAATAAATACGGTAGTCGCCGAGGTCGCCATCGCCATATCATGCTGGAAACCCAATCACCTCTGAACGTATTCTTCACCCGTGCTACTATTCGGCTTTTTCAACGATGATTTGCCACGCTTCTATTCTCAGGATTTTCACCCCAGCGCGAATCTCCCGCCACTTCCAATGCACCATATACCAGCACGTGGTGTTGCTCTAATACATCTGTTTCACTTGACCCACGCCAGCCCTCAGCGCTCGATGATCAAATCAATATAAACCTGCGGTACTGCTACTTAATGTTGGGGCTTTACCGCTCATATCAAGGTGAATCTTTACCAATTCCTCACCCAAACTTTGACGTTCAGCAAGTTGCTCTGCTGGCTATTACGCCCTGGACGTTCTTTCCGGACCAAATCATAAATACCACGCCCTACTCCGACGCGACATCCAAATGAACCTCAGTAACCCATTCGCAAACGGATCGCTTCTTGCAATACTTTCGCAGTCAGCAGAGATCTCAAATCGCGTACCCACTCGTGCATTCTGATCTAGCTGACCTAATCCGAATTCCTAACGCAAGTGATCACCTCTGATCCACGTCTTTAAAACCACTTCAATCTCGTCCATGTCTTTGTGTGTCTCGCCAACAGAATCATCCCTCAACATAGCGGATATGGTGTCGTTCCTCATGGCTCTCGCCGTGCCATGAAACAATTTCTCGATCCTTCTTACAAGCACACTTAACGAAACAAGCCAGACGACAAGGCAATCAATCCGCTTTAGTACTTTTCATCCATTCCTTCCTCAAATATATGAGCCCAGCAGGCAAACCGACCTTTCCATCAGCTGCCTGTCATCCATCTTAATGATTGATCACTGCACTCAAGGTACAGTGCGGTCAGCTTTTAATGATGTTTTGATTAACTAAATCAACCATCGAAGTCATCTAATAAGATGTTTTCATCTTCAACACCGAGGTCTTTTCAACATTTTGATTACTGTCAAGCTTCATCACTGGAGGTCCACACATGTAGTATTCACAATCTTCTGTGCTTCATGATTTTTCAAGTAGTTTTCATAAAGTACGTTGTGAATAGCCGTGTAACCTGTCCAGTTATCTTCTGGTAACGGGATCAGATGACAATGCCACGTCACGTAAAGTTCGGATCTTTCGGCTTCAGCTGATCAAAAATCTTCACATAGAACATTTCACGTTTAGAACGTGCACCATACCAGAATGACATTTTACGTTTAGAGGTAAACGCTTTTAATTGGTCAAAGATATGAGAACGCATTGGTGCCATACCCGCACCACCACCGATGAAGACCATCTCATTATCGGTTTCTTTTCGCAAAGAATCCACCGAATGGACCAGAAATTGTCACTTTATCACCTGGTTTCAATGACCAAATGGAAGACATCGACCTGAGGCATCAGGCTGATGTGGTGAGGGTGTTGCAATACGCATGTTAAGCATAATGATGCCTTTCTTCTGGCATGAAGCCATTGAGTAAGCATCGATAATATGTCTCGTCCACTTTTAGACATACTAACGCTAAATCGTATTTTGTCCCACCTTGTGGTATTCTTTTCCGGAATATCGAAAATCTTTTTATAGTAAACCGTATGTGATCAGCTTTCTGATTTGATATAACCACCCGCACGGAAAGGAACTTTCACCTTCAGGAATAGCTAATTTAGCTCTTGATAATAGTTTTTGTTATCGTTAGAAATAACGGCATATCTCATTTTTCACACCGAAAGATTTTTCTGGAAGTTCAACGTCCATGTTGCCTTTCATATTCACTCTGGCAAGCTAAACGATAACTTTTTGCTTCACGTTTGTTGATAAGTGAGAAAGTTCAGTTGGGAGAATTTCACCACCACACCCTTTTCACTTTCACAACACATTGCCACAAGAGCCACCGCCACCACAAGCAGAAGAAACGAAATACCTTTTACTTGCTAACGCACCGAGTAATTTGCCACCAGCTGGTAAAGGATCGCTTTTTCAGGATCATCACATAGAAATGGTGACATCACCAGAATCCACTAATTTTGACGAAGCGAAATAATCGCAAACGAGCACCAAAAGGATAACCAAATGCCGCAACACCTAATAATAAATTCGAAGATCTGCTCATTTATGCCTCCTTATAACTGAATACCAGAGAATGACATAGCCAGCGCCATCAAGCCTGCAGTGATAAAGGTAACCCTAATCCTTTTTAAGCCTGCCGGTACATCGGCATATTTCATTTTTCGGTTGAGCCGCAAGCGCAACGATTGCCAACATCCAACCTAACCCTGCACCCACACCATAAACTGCAGATTCTGCAAAAGTGTATTCACGTTGCTACACAGCAAAAGATACACCACCAAAAGATCGCACAGTTTTACGGCGATAAGCGGAAGGAAAGATACGATCGTTGGTAAAAGTGCTGGGAAGAATTTATCCAAGTCATTTCAAGTAATTGAACAAGACCCGCAATAATCCTGATAAAGGTAATAAGCTTTAAAACTCAAGGCTCACACCTCACCAATGCGCCATCTTTTATACGTGTTCGTACACAAATTGGTTACGTGGGTACCGCAATACCAAGCACCACTGGCCACGCAACACCAAGGCCAAACGCCGTAGAAAACTTTTCTTAGAAACCGCAAGGAGTACACATCCCTCAAGAAGAAAGAGAGCGCCATGTTTTCAATGAAGATCGCCTTCACGAATAGGCTGACATAATGTTCCATTGATTATTTCTCTCCTGCTCAGGTTTCCACGTTCTTAAGCCCCAAATAACGAAGCCGATAATAAAGAACGCACTTTGGTGCAAGAAGGAATCAAAACCGTTTGGTTGATACCAACCACCGTCTTGAATAGTTTGAACACAGGGAACCAAAACAAAACGACCAGAACCGATTAATTCACGTAATGTTGACAATTAATAAGATCGCACCATAACCTAAACCGTTACCGATACCCGTCAACAAAAGCTTTTAACGTGTGGTGATTTCATCGCGAAACGCTTCTGCACGGCCCATTACGATACAGTTTGTAAATGATAAGACTGATGAATACAGAGAGCTGTTTAGATAAACCATAAGCATAAGCTTTTAATACTTGGTCAACCAAGATTACTAAAGACGCGATCAATCGTTAGTTGCTACAACGATGCGGATACTATTTGGAATATAGTTACGAAATCAATGAAATGAACAAACTGAAGAAACCGGTTACCAAACTTACCGCAACGCTATAACGATCGCTGTTTGTAATTGGGTTGTTACCGCTACACGTAACAGATACCCAAAATTTGCAAGGCAATCGGGTTATTTTTAGTAATAGATCCATAAAAAGACCTTTTAAATTTACTTTTGCATCAGCCATTATTTGATTTCTCCTGCTTTAAATTTCACTAAGAATGGACCAGCATTTTAGCTTTTACCACTAATCAAATGAACGAAACACCGTTACTGGTTGACTTTGATGAACCATCTACACTGTGTTTTTATATCGCGCAGAGCTACCTTTGTAGATTTTTGAATTTTTGGTTACCTTGTTCATCGAATAATCTATCGACGAACTCAGCTTGCCACAAACGAGGGGTTCGCACTTTCGCCCTTTTCAAGACCGGAAGCTGCTTTCACCTTGATCATGGGCTAAGGATACCTTTGATGGTATTCGCATCGTGCAACAGAAACAAAAACCATACATGGTTGACCATAAACCACGGCCATACATTGGTAATACCACTTGTTACATTGCTCCTTGCTCATCTCACAAGATGTTGACACGCGTTTGGTCCATCATGAACCTTGTCCCTCGCTTTTATTCAGCCTCAGCTGGGATCTGCTTGGCTTTAGCCGGATTCTCAACCGCATCTTTAGGTTCAAATTTATTAATTTCTTTCCGCTGAAGCTTCTGAACGTAATCACCACTTTGCAAATCACACTAAACGTCAGGTCCAATAAATTTGCTGTAAGTGTCTTTTAATTACCGATGCATTATCTTCTTTCATTAAGCCAGCAACAGTACAAAATGTTACGTTGAACGTCGAGTGCTGTCTCATCTTGTTTTGGATTTTACTGCTACCGCAGCACCGTGAAACCACAGATAGAACACCACTAAACTTCTAGCAGTCGACAACAACGGTAACTGTACCACACGCTGGTCTTTATTAAATTTAGCTACTTCGTTCTCTGCTCTCCGATCGCCTGATATTTCCATTGAACCACGATGTAGTCGAAAATTGGTGCAAATAAGTTTGCAAACAAAATCGCCAACATCATCCTTCTGACACAAGCTCGTTCACTCGCACGAATTAATACATTGTTTCATCACGCCAATTAACGCAACCGCACCAACCACTCCACCCGTGTTGGCAACAACGAAGCGCGATAGGTCACGCCCATGCACAGATCATACAAGTGCAAAACCACCTCATATAGTGCCAACGCCACAGGCACTGAGAACACCTGGTCAGGAATCAGGATCCAATTGTTGGAATACAGGTAGCAGTACCAATCACACCGATCGTGACACCCTGTACCATAATGCGCCAAGAAGCAATCGCAGTAGAATACACAACAGCACCACTGATTAACAACGCAAAGCGCGAAACCTCACCCATTGAAACCCGAATATTACGATGAATGCATCCATCCAAGTAATAGGCTGACCGGTTACAGGTGTTGTAATGCCGCGCTTGACCACCTTGGAGACCATTGTGAAAGTGCGGCTGCGCCTGAGAAACCATCTGCAGCAGTCTCCGCGCTAAGTCACCGGAAATCGAGCCGGGATAAGCAAAGAATAAGAATGCACGACCAGAGCGCAGGGTTCGGTAGTTACGACCTACACCACCGTAAGATTTCCTTTTCGCTACCACGATACCAAAGCTGATACTCATGCTAGCCTGCCATATATGGCACAAGTTGGTGAACGATTAACGCAAATAAAATGGTTGAAACGAACACTTTCATTTACTCTCATGACCACGCACCACGGAGAATACAATACTCTAAATCGTGGCCAAACGGTGAAATACCACTAAGTAAATTGGTAGGTAAGAAGAAGATCGCCCCCACGCCATGAGCCCTCAAGTTGCACTATTATTGTTAAGTCTAAACTCTAATGAACTTGAGCGTGAGTAGGTGCCAATTCGTTAGCAATTAATCGATCTCAAATTTGCCCACTGATTTGACGGCGGTGATCGCTTTGGTTACCCACGTGCACATCCCGTGAAAATCGCTCGAACAACGCAAGCGAAAACCGTAATCATCATATCGTTTTCGAGTCTCAACGCATCACGAACGTGCGTGTCAGTGCAAGTTACCGAACCTGGGTGCATAAAGCAAGCATAAATCGATTCAAAGACCGTGACAAAGCTTGCTGCATTTACCGCCTGGTAAAAACGCGGGTCCATCAAAAAGATTTTTAAACCCATTTTTAACCCTTCTTCCTCTCAATCTCATCTAATACTTGACGCAAGATTGAACCGCACCACATTTGCCCGGGCAAACGAAAGAACATAACGCTAAGTCTTCATCTATCTAATTCAAGACAACCCAACGCTTGCGAACCACTCGGTCGCCCACGATTAAATCACGCACGATAATGTCGGAAACATCCATCGGCATCACGCGCTCATAGCTACTCATTGCACCATTGCACGCTCACCACCATTTTCTGCGGTAGTAGTTGATCACTTTCTTACCAAAGTGAGCCCAATACGGCCGGGTAATCGAATATTTGTTCGATTGTGGAGTGATCCAACCCAAGAACTCTTCTCATTACCTTCTGCACACACAGAAACTTGTAACGCATAACGACCTAAATAGTCGTGAGCATCTTTTGCCGTTTGACCACAAAGCACAGAACCAGAAATCATCACGCTACATACCGTCTTTAACTCACCCGCCGTTAATTGGAGAAAGGTTAGCACCGATTACGCAGTGATCGAACTAGACGATGTCTCTTCTCACTCTGCGGACCACAGCGTGCAAGAGAACAACGCGTTCTACATAAAAGTTCGCCCGTAGTGAACACTCACCTACAGCAATCACGATCTTGGTAATGGATATGCCATACGGTTTTATGCACACCAACTCGATCGATAGTATGGATATGTGACTACCAAACCAGCAGATGGACACCGCCAAAATCATGTACTCTTTAGGCTAGCTAAACATCGCTGGAATATTGCTATCACCCGCTTTACATAGATTTACGAGCGTATTTGCAGATAGACTTATACTGCTAAATCCGTCAATCGTATCTGCACAATGCTCTGCATCGATCACCTCTCTGGACTTGGCCGCCAGCGGATCAGCATCCACTCATCACAAACAGGAGAAGAAGGTTCTGCATTCAAGGCAGGCACTTGTTGAACTGACGGTGCGGAACCGCCGTCCACAAACCAGATCTCAACGAGGTTTTCGTTTAATCCTGTCCAGAAGAAAGCGCATTGAGCTCACCCGCGTTACATTTCCATGCGAGCTAACCTCTGATCGTCACCTGCACATCAACGACCACAGACTGTAATACACGTCTTTCGCCACGATCACTGCAGATAGTGACAGCACTCAGGGGCGTGAAACCACTCCTGGTTTTTCTTGTCTTCAAAAGCACTGGCCTCTTTTTCACAACATCGCCTCTCACGCACCCTTCACAGAAGGACGCATACCCACATTACCTTCACACCAAGAATCGCAACCTGGATTCACACAGCGTTACCGCTATGGGATTACTTGAGCGGTTTTCCTGCAATAGTAAAGATCCAAGCCTTTTGGATTGTAATCATACTGTTTGCACTACTTTTCTAGGGTTAAAACACGATTGCGATTAAAAGCATACGCTCTGGAAAGCAACTCTCAAGTCGATTGAGCGTGACAGAAAACACTTTTAAGATCAAAGCATTATTCACTGACACATAAATCTCAAAAACTCAAATCTGCTTTAATTCTCGACGAGTAAAGAATGACTTTACCACATCCAGAGAATTGAAATTCGAAAATTAAAAGCGCTCATTTCCATCGGAAATGGGCTTTTCATTCCACTTTTACGCCCCTTACTTTTTGTGAAATATTTGTGAACCCTTTTAGACTCCATAATCTATTATAGGAGTTAGAAAAATAAATAGGACTAGTCATAGAGAGAGAATGTCTCTTATCTCTTCTCTTATGAAAATCTAATATAGGGAACGTAAGCAATACTTACTGTCCAACACCAAGACACTGGTAAGATTTTGAAATGCCTTTCTACCCAGGCTCTCCCATTCGCTTTTTGTATGTATAAAGATGAAGCGTTACAATGCGTGAATGCCATTTTTAAAATCATCGGCAAAAGTTGGTAGCAGTTTTGGTGGAGGCTGCACCTGCGCATCCTTCAAAAGCATCGCTGACAATCACTAATCTAGTACGAGAATCAGCCTCGACCGAATCACAGTGCTTATGTACTTTCATTTTCGCGCGTGGCAGCGTGCTGAAATTCGCTCTGAATTTCTAATAATTCTTGCTGTTTGACACAAATAAACAACTTTGCTATATACATCCAGCTGCTAAAGTTTGCAAGAATAACACAAACCAACCCTAATCCACTGAGGAAATCATGGAAAGCTAACAAACAAAAATCGACGCATTATCAGCAATGACGTTGGCCGTTGCGACATTATCTTAGCCGGTTGCGATGCGCAATCTAATAATTTTAACTTTACCCTCAATCACCGACTGTACTCAATGAATATTAACCAATCAGCAGTGGTAATAGCCAATACTGCGATTTCGTCCACAATAAGAAATTGCCATTTATACTAAATCAGGTGAGTTGATTAAATTAAACGCATCACCAAGCGTTACCAATCCTTTCCAACAAGGATGCAACAAAATTTAGTTAGCGCTGCTCTGCATCGGACAAGCCAATAATGCAAACAGGTGTAACCGCTGAAGTGAAAGAATCACACCACGTAGATCAAGGTAATTTACGTTACACTCACCAGCAAAATCCAAGCAGTTGTTTGTGTACAAGGTCCACGCGGACAATACACAAACCTTTAATGCGACCTGTTCACAATCCGAAGCATTTAATGCGAGCAATGATGAACCAAAAAGTGTTAGGCGAAACCTTCAAAAGATATTGTTATATTATTTATCAAGATCAAGAAGTTACTAACGCAATTAATCAATATACCACTCACAAAAAGCACCGTGTCCTTTTCAATACTACTGACGAAAGTGCCTTCTAAGCGTAACATTCGCCCGATTTTTAACGAAGGACATACACTTCGACAGTCATAGTCGATACCGAATATCGCTCTAGACTCGTTCTTATCACGAGAGCTCGCTGGTAATCACCCACTCTTTTCTTCGGCATCTTTTATCGAACGAAACCCATTTTAAAACATACAAAAATTTGACCGCACTTTTTCTCTAGTGCCAATTTCTGTTTGATCTTTTTGTTCACAGTTGATCTTCATAATCCCAAAAGCGAGTATGACCAATGATTAACGCTTTGCCATTAACGATTCCCGCTTGCTTCGTATTGATGAGACGAACCAGCCGAGCTCAGCTCGCCATTTGGTTAGGATTTACTGAGCCAACAGGAAGAACGTGGAATGTTGCAAGAAGGCTTAGGACAAAGTTCTCGCTCATTCCTCGAATTAGAAGACATCGATATCCGCGCGTTTCTTTGAATATTTGAAGACGGCTTAATTTGCACTCATTCTTCTATTGTGAAGACGAAGAAAACTGCCGACCTCGCAAGCGTGGTGGCGTTTACTTTCATTTCGTGATGTTTATTTACCCTACGGACGTGAATTACCGCATTCCGTTTATATCGTATGCGCCCTCGCAGTCAGCGCTTATTAGAATGCAATGCGTAAGGAAGTTTTGCTGACTTATTGGAAACCAAACAGCAATTAGCGGATGTTATCGAAAACGTTTACAGATTTGTGGAAAATTAAGTCGCGTGATTTTTAAATGGTACATGACGAAGCTTGATGAAGCCTTAAATACCCTAACAGAACAAGAAGATACCGAAGTTCAAAAGTGCGTTTTGTGTTTGATGGATACACAACGTGCATTGGGTTTTGGTACGTAAAACGCGCTTACTGCAAATCAGTTGGGAATGTTTCAGGAAATCTTACGAGATATCGAATCTCCACAACGCATAATGAGTCTTTATTCCAAAAAGTAAACTTTTAACGCAGGCGGCAATGGGTTATATTAATATCGACAGAATAAATCATGAAATTCTTCTGTGTCTCTTGTAATGTTCCTACCGGCAACACTTCTGTGCATCCACTTCACGGATGAACTTCGAATTTATGCCGGAGCTTCATTTAGTTAGTGCTACCCAATGGCTATTGGTTTACCATCAAAGTACCTTCTACAATCTTTATATCTATTTCAAAACGGAAAGGCACAGGCTACCAGGGCCCCAAACCGTGTTATTTTTTAGGATCGATTATTGATTCGTATTGTTTAGCATAATTTTACGCGTATGGCTGCCATTAGCGAACGTGATTATTACAATCCCATTTCTCAATTTACGCTGAAATTAACTCAGCCGGTTATTGCGCCGTGCAAAATTCCATTTGCAAAAGTGGAAAACTGCTGCGCTGGTTTTTAGTCTTCTGCTTGCGGATTAAAATCGGTTCTATTTATGGATTAAATCAACCGCTTCCTACTATTGGGCGTATTAGTTGATCAAAATACACGGTATAGCCATTTTCATGTGTTAATCGCCGGTGCAATTTTTAAGTTTTGGTTTTAATCGTGGCAATAATCCCGCATTCTATGCGTTATATCAACTTTATGAGCCATTATTGAAGCCAATTAAGCGCATTTACCAACTGGCGTTATTGATTTTTCTACCGATGGTTATTCTGATTGTTCTATTATTTTTGAATAATCTCTTTACGACTACCCAGTTTTTATGGGCAATCGCCGCTTAAAGTGCGGTCAAAATAACATGAGTTTTTCGCTGGATTTTCCAGCCTCTTTATTGTAAATGTGGTGAGAACGAAGGGCGCCAGCAATCGAACAAACACCAGAAGGACTACGTCTTAAAATCATTCTGCAACCCAAAGCCAGTAAGATCAAATTGTGATTGCACGATGATGAATCCAAAATCATGATTACTGCAACTGCCTGTTGATGGTCGCCTCAATGCTCATTTCTGTTAAAATTCTTGAGTAAAGCATTCAAAAGTACCCAAAGTGCACCGTACTTGAAAAGGTGAATTGAACTGACATAAACAAGTTTGGATTCCTTCATCAATTAATTCCATCTGAAATTCAAAAATCTCTTATAAATCAGCAAAAAATCACCTGCACTTTCTACCAATTTTGTTTTACGCTATCCTATATCACATTTACAGCAAAATATGCCGCAAAGGCGGTCAAATTTATGTGATTTTCATGCACAACATTATTGTCCTCGATTTGATTGAACCCAGTTCAACAATATTGGGCTGAAAATAAGTCTCTGTGCCAATCAAAGATACGTCTAAAGAAAAAATATTACCGCCTTTCAATGTTCCCTTTACCCATCTGGTCGCTGCATACGGGCCACGTGCGTAACCATACGATCGCGATGAAGCTCGTTATCAACGTATGAACGGTAAAACGCATTACGTCCAATTGGTTGGGATGCTTTGGTTTGCTCCGCAGGTGCCAAATTAAAAATGAAACCGCACCGCAAATGGACTTACGAAACATCGAATATGAAAACCAGCTCAAAATGCTGGGCTTTGGTTATGACTGATCGCGAAATTGCGGACCTGCCGTCCAGAATAATACAATGGAACAATGGTTCTCACCGTTTTATAAAAGGCTGATATAAAACCCTCAATCAAACTGCGTCCGAACGATGAAACTGTATTGGCTAATGAACAAGTGCAATGAAGTTGTTGGAGTGCTAGGATACTCCAGAACAAAAAGAACCTACAATGGTTTATTAAAATCACTGACAGGCAGAACAATTATTAGTGGATTAGACCAACTTCCACACGGGCCAGACATGGTAAAAAACCGCAACGCAACTGGATCGGCTGTTTGAAGGGGTGGAAATTATTTTGATGTGGCTGATACCGCAGAAAAGTCGTGGTTTAGTACGACCCGTCCTGATACCTCTAGTGTGAGCTTATTTAGTATCGCGCAGCGCACCCATTAGCAGAATTAGCCGCAGAAAGAATCCTGAATTAGCCGACCATCCGTGAAGCGAAACGCCAAAGTGGCAGAAGCAGACCTCACACTATGGAGAAAAAAAAGGAATGGCAACTGGCTTATTTGCTATCCATCCATTAACGGTGAAAAATACCGATTTGGGTCGCTAATTGCGTTATCGCACTACGGTGTCGGCAGTAATGGCTGTTCAGTTATTACGACCATGTGACTTTGAATTTACCCAAAATACAGTTTGCCAATTAACAAGGACGCTCGCTTTTGGACAGAAATTATTGATTAACCAAACAAGCTTTTGTTGAGCACGAAATTAGTAACTCGCTGGAGTTTGATGGTTTAGACTTTAATGGTGCATTCAACGGTCATCATGACAATTAGAAAATTAGTGCAGGTAACCACAAATTAACTATGTTTACGTGATCAGCGTTTCGTCAACGTTATTAAAACCACCCACGCTGACCTTGCACAAACGGTGAACTGTACCGGCACCCAACGAAGATTTACCGGATTATTCTACCGGAAGATGCCGTGGTCATGATGGCGTGAAAGCTCCAATTGTGCCAGATCCAAACCGGGCGAAACCACTTCAACGGTGAACCTGCATTAAAAGAAACCGACACTTTGATACCTTTATGGAATCTTTCTTGTACTACGCACGCTACACTTCACCGTTATGCTGGAAGGCATGTTGGATAAAGATGAAGCCACCTTCATTACCGGTGGATCAATATATCGGTATCGAGCACGCGACAATGCACTTGCTCTACTTCCCGTTTCTTCCATAAATTATTGCGATGCAGGTTTTAACCATGACGAGCTGGCACAAAATTATGCTAAGGTATGGCGCCAGTTTACGCGTTCTTATTGTTCAGTCCAACTAACGAGCGTATTGCGTTTCCAACGCAAAGTGACCCTTTGAGCGTGATGAAAGCGTCATTATCAAAGCAAACCGATCCGAAGGCCGTGAATTAGTGCATACCGGTATGACCAAAACGTCGAACCTAAAACAACGGTATCGACCTTACAAGAAATGAGGAAAATACGGCAGATACTGCGTCTCTTCATGATGTTCGCGTCTCCTGCAGAAATGACACTTGAATGGCAAGAATCATGTGAAGGTGCAAAAACGTTTTAGGTCGTGGTATGGAATTATGTATGAATACAGCCAAAATCCTGCAAAACTTTGTTTTTAGATGTGGACCCACCCTCTGCAGACCGAAAAATTTCGTCGTGATGTGTATGAAACGATCGCCAAAGTGAGCGATGATATTGGTCGCCGTCAACGTTCACATACATTTCGGCGATACGGGAGTTAATGAATTAAAAATTAACTGTGCGCCATTAGAAAGCGAACAAGATCGTGCTGTTATGTCTGAAGACATGCAGTCGTGCGTATGTTTTACCTGTATCTCACCGCACATCCGTTTGAATTATGGAAAGCTTTAGGGCAACAAAAAAGTATTGACCATGCAGAATGGGTGAAAGCCTGATAAAGGGCGATGGTAGAAGATGAAAACTTATCGTGGTGCAAGTCAACGGCAAGCATGCGGTAAAGTGACCACAGCTGATGCGGATGAAGAAACCGTGAAACTGTTGCATTTGCAGATGAATGAAGAAATTTACTGACAATACACAAATCGCAGTGATTTATACCAGGTAAATTGTTGTTAAAATGGTGGTTAAACTGCACATCCACATAAAATAACCGCATTTATCTTCCATGTTGCATAAACGGCTTCAAAACAGCGGTGAATTTTATTATGTAATTTACGATGAAATCAATCAAAACGATCTGCTTAGTTGGGGCAACAGCCTTTTAACTGCTTCAGGTCATAATTTCGATAATGGTGCTGCTGTTCCTACTGAATTAAAAACAATGGCTCTGAAAGTAGCGACCCACAGTGAAATGTCAATACTATGCGTGTTAACGGCTTACATCGAACGTGCAAACCTTTAGTTCCTGCAAAACAAGGTGTGCCAGTGTTGCGCTTTGTGAACAACAGACTTCTGTTGATAAAGTAGTTTCAGTCTTTAAACAAGGCCAGGAAGCAGAAAAGTATTGACCCTGATGTTGAAGGCGTGTACGCTTATTAACGGAGAAACCCATCCACCCCGTAAAATCAACCGTACTTTGATAACTCACGTGTCATAAAAATCAGCTGAACGCGATGTGACGGAACGATATGCGAAATGCTGGCCGCCAATTAATTAATAAATGGCTGCCTGCAACATCAAGTTCAAGGAAAATAACAATCAATTTTTCCTGGAGCAACTGGCCTCTAACCTGAACAGCCATTTAGCGAAAGTCTATTGGTTGGGACAGACTGCTGCTCAAAGTGAAAGTGAAGATCCTATTCATCAAGCTGCCTTCTTCTCAAGGTTTTGATGAAAACCAAATCACCATAGATATTTGGCTACTGATCATTTCACATTAATTGGAGACCAGCCAATCTATGGGGCTCTTTCTTTAATAAGCAAAAGTTTTCATTCTCAATTTTACCCGAAAATTCTGATTCACACTTTGCAGAAAACTTTCTGCAATTTATCAGGATTAAATGAAGATAGCTTGCTTGTCCTCAATTTTGCCCAAATTGTCTAAAGCAGCCGAAAAACAAGAGGGTTTATTCAGGCGAATCAACTTGCTTCACAAGCTATTATCGTGAACTGCCAACACCGAACTCAGAACAACTTTCTCGTTGGGTGAAGCATCGCGTACAAAATATGGGATTATCAGCTGATGAGGAAGTCATTCACTGTTTTATTACAGCTATGAAACAATCTACTGGCATTGAAAACAAGCATTACAGCTTTAGATTTGCTTTATCCTGATCACAAACCTCACGTATAACATGTTAATCAGTCGTAGAGCAATTCCTGTTTTTTACCTTTCCAATGGATTATTTACTGCTATCAGGCAAAGCAAACCGCTCAGCGAATTTACGTGGTTTACAAGCCGAAGATGCAACCCGTCATTTTATTGCGTACTTTACAGCGTGAACTACTCACGTTGTTAGAATTAACAAACCACAGCCACGCGCAATCCATCTCTTCAAATGAGTTTGCCAACACAGACACTCAAAGTGATTTTGATCGCCTGTACTTGGCAGAATCGTCGTCATCTTTTATACTGCAGCGATACAACGACTCACCCATCAAAAGCTCTTTGAAATATTAAAGAATTAGCAGATATTGAGCGCATAACCAAACAAGAATATGCCATGATGGGTAAATTATAGACTATCGGTTAAAATTTGTTTATAAAGACCGGCGTTAACTGAGATTTTTTACACAGCAATTTAAATCTTGATACAGATACTCTGATAGCTATTCATCAAATCCATATCCTCGAATCTTCTAGCTTACCCTTGGCTTAACTGACGCATAGCAATATTCGTCGTATAAAGTCATTCGAGATAAACTCACATCAAGTAATATACCACCAACAAGAATAAATTTAAACTTGTTGTTGAATGTTTATTTTACGATTAGTTCTAACTACAAATTATCATAATCCGGTCGCAGTTACCTTGGTAGTTGGATTATCAAAAGCGACTTGATGATCACCAAAATAACCGAATACATAGCCTCACGCGATGCAATAATCATTCAAACTCGATCGCCTCTATTGGAAGACCATGACACAGTCACTATAATCATTTAAAACAAGAAATCGCTTTCTCTCAAATTTACTTGCCAAATTAAAGTGGTTTGGCATGTCTGTGTTGTAAGGGCTGTGCTCTTTTCATCGTAGCACATAAACAAACATTGTCATTCCACATTTTCTCCATCGAGGATGCTGTTTCTGTAAAATAAGCTTGTAGTACATCATCTCTTCACGTTAATATGCCAGAGATTTTGCTGATTGACGCCGATAACCTAAATCTTGTGGTTGCAACATCAAATCAAAAACCAAAGTGGTCATAAGCTGGTTTTGTTGTAGTTACTCTTTCAAAGGCGATAACGCAAAATAGCCTTGCTCACGGAGATTTTAATAAACCCGTCTGTGCGGCACAACTGAACAAACACGCTACTTGCCAAAGCACCAAAATCCATGAAGTATTAGCAGGAAAGCAAAATCTAGGATTTCCACGTTGCGCTGCCCACTCGTATGTATGCGTAATGGACTCGACAACGTGGTATCTTCTTTGCTTTATTAAATACCAAAATGGCGATGGTTTCTGCATCAAATCAAATTGACAGATCTGAAGTTGATTCGCAGACACACACAATATCGGGTTTTTCTGCACTTCAGTTTTTCAGCCTTTTCACTTAAAAAAAAAGTGCGGGTCATTTTTCTTTAAATTTTGACTCATTACCTTCAAATTTTGGCACCAAAGAATACGCCACGACAAGACATTGAAGTTTTAAAGATGGTCTCGGGACCATCTACAAATGAATCTAGCCAGACTTTTGTTTTATCCGGATTTTAGGAATAATGCCATTAATGAAGTTCATTGCAGCAAGTATTGCTGCGAATACACGAAACTATTTTGAAACACTTTCTACACTGACCAACCAAATATAGTATAACCCACAATTTAGTTTAAACTTAACACGCTGAAAATCGCCCTTTATAATGCAAGAGGGTTTCCAATTCTCCAGTCTGTTACGAGCCAAAAATCTGAAATGAGTAAAGGTTGTTTGTAGTGTCGAATTTTCATTCGATGAATAACATCAACACTACAAAAAGTACAGACGCAAAATTCAGTCCGCGTTGCCATTGACCGGTTCTTGCAAACATAATGCTAAATAAAACGAATAACGCAATCGCAAAAATATTGTCCAATGATATGAATTGACGATAAAAATCACCTTGTCGCAATAAAAATAAACTTCAGAAAAAAATATCGGAATCATAATAAATAAATTTGATTAAATGTTATTTGACACTTTCAGCCACTAAACGCTGAATAGCTTTTGAAATTAGCTGGGAATTGCCTCAAACAAGCTCACTTTTGTTCAAGCCAAAACCTTCTGACCTCGACCAAACGGCTCGCCAATCCATTCAGTGACCAGATAAAAACTAAAATCTAAAATTTTGGCTGGATATTCAAATTGAAAAACGTTCGTACAGCCTGCCAGCATTTAAAATGTGAATGCCAATCTCTTCTTCCAATTTCTTTTAAGGTCAGGTTTTATCTGCATCAACTTTACACCCGGAATTTAATGCTTGGTGCAAAATCTTGCCCTTC
>BNJU01005355.1_pt1 | contig 104355 bp, 116 predicted proteins | sample 8539281 | NCBI WGS metagenome assembly BNJU01 (sample SAMD00202456, study PRJDB9452) | human saliva metagenome | isolation source: human saliva | place: Japan | reverse complement strand
AGTTGGTATTCCAGTCCCCAGTTGCTTATCTTTATTCTTGCAGCACCTCTAGCATCGTTCCGTGATATTTTCTACAAAGATTATTCAGTTGGAGCATCCAAACCTGAATAAACTATATTTTCATCTCCCGTAATATTATATTTTACTTTTATTCTTCAAATGATCCCTTGAGTCCCTAATAAACTATATTCATTAGTTTCTATATCAAAGCATCAACTTCCTACTCAATCCTCCACATTAACAGAGTACCACCAAAACTAGACTCAGTCCCTATACTACAGAATATGTTCAACAAATATTAAAATATATTCATCTCAACTCCAGGAGCTATCAAATCCTTGTTATATTTACTTTACTTCATTTCCTGGAGTTTCATCAAATTCACTTTTCCAGTCCACCATGTTTCAATGATAAAAATGCTGATTTCCATACATATTCGCTGTAACATTTGATAACCATTCCATGGTATGTATTCCTCATGCCATTTACCACCATCTGTCAGTCCTGCAGCTCTACATCTCAGCCAAGATATAAATTCATATTTTTAATATGAAATTTTCCTGTTGTCTGATTTACCTCCTGAAAACGACTTCAAAATAAAGCAAACTGAATCTCTAGGATTAACAACTCTAAATTATTTACATTATCCTATGCTGAAATTGTTCTCTAGCTTCCAGACTGTGGAACTAATGTTTAATCGTTGAATGCCTGACCAAAAATGATTTTTGCCATACTTTAAATCTAGTAAATTGCTCTTCTTTACTTGATGTCAACACCTTTACTTATACCATTTACTTATTGCACCATTAGTAAGAAAATCTAAAATGGTTTTGTGCTTTAGGTATTTTTACCTTTACAAACTGAATTAAGTGTAGAGTATTGTCCAAAGTAGGCAGATTATATTTATACTCAAGGAACACTTAATACTGGTGCTCACACATTAATAACATTGGTGCAGCTACCAGGCGCACCTCTTTGAAACTATGCAGCTACATTCTTTAACACCCTGTTTCTTTTGTTGTGCTTGTTAATTAAATTTGATGTGTCCTTCTCTTGATAGTAGTTGCTGATTTTATATTGTATTTTGGTTGTAACTTATCTTATGATATATCTGTCAGCTATATGTACTTCTTTCTAATTCGCTTTATAAAATTATTTTTCAGTTTATCCTCTACCTCTATATTTTACTCGACATTGAAAAAACCATTAGTGCAACTTCTCCGCAGGAGTTTGCGCGTTCCACCAACCGCAAACGTAAATTCAGATTTGAAGACTTTAAAGTTATTATTTTCATATACACCATCATGAAAACTTTCATATCTCCTATTAGATTTTCTATCTGCTTTCCTTTGATTGCCTGTTGTCTCATCTTTTTAAGCTTTACCATTGCTTATAAGTAGTCCTATCATTAAAAAGTAAGTAATCACTATTAAGTTATTCTTTATCTTTAATAAATGCTCTTAAGTTCTTTTCTATATTTCTCAGTGCCTTCATATTCTCTCTTATTAATTTTAACCATATTTTTTATATAACCTCCTATAATATTACTGGATGATAGTTCTTAAAAAGTATATTCTTTGTGGATTATACTATATTTTACATAAAATCAACATTAGTGATTACATTTAATTTTAATCTATTTATATATTTTTTTTTATTTTAAATTCTCTTGTATTTATCATTTTATCCATATGTTTAGATATAAATAATGTTCATATAACAGAATATAATAATATATTCTAGAATTTTATTTATTGTATTTTTTAGATAATTGAAAATAATATTTTTCTTCAATTATACCTTTCAATTTTTGCTTAATTTTCCTTAAAAATACCGTCAATATTATATTGACGGTATTCTTTCTTTTACTATTTCTGAATTAAAACGCAACCAAACTTTTCTTCAGATAAAAAGCTATTGACCGTAACTCCAGATCTAATCTCTCTTACGGCTGGCTTTGTATCGTAAGCATTCGTCTTACTCAAATCTTTGATTTATACATATATTCAAATCAACCTTGAAGTTCCTTTCTGTCATCCTTTTCCCTCTGATGTTAGACAGTCTGCCATTAGTATACGCCACTCTCGCTATTCTTAACATTTCCTACTCTTCCCAGTTAAACCATATCCCAGTCCTAAAGTAGTTACAAATGTGTTCTTACTGCCATCATTTATACTTAATTCTATTCCCACTTCAGGTTTTACTGAATAGTAGTCGTTCAACCTACTTCCAGTCATTTCTCCTGGTTTCCTTGATACTTTAATCTTCGTATTCAGTTTTAAGCTTCCGTATGGTCTGATACTTGTTCTTTCACTTGTTCTGTATTTTGTACTCATTTAACAATATATATATGTATAATCAGATTTTGCATTGAAAGATTTCATCCACTGAATATTTTCTGTGCATATCGTTTCTTGATACATATCCTTCTCTAGGTATCCTGTAAACTTCCATTATGGTCTGTTGCCCGGTGACATTGTCTTGAAGATTCTAATTTAACATAGTCTGATTTTCACTGATCTTCCTATCTTTAAACTTGAATCTGTTATGTACTGCTCCTACCAGACCATCATGAACTGTTTCCGGTTTACTGTTTCCTTCATCTCATGTGCAAAATCCATGTGCATCAACGTGCTTAATCTGTGATTCCTGCTGTATCCTGTATTATGCTCGTCTCTCATTCCGAATACTTTGTATTTGTTGAACTGTAGAGCTTAGTTATCCACATTCTTTAGATAAATGTGTTGTACATTGCTGTCTATCAGTCTTCACTGTTCGATGTGTTCTCTGCTGTACATTTGCATACTGGTGTCCCCATCATTTCGTCCTGTTGCCTGGAAGAGGTAGCCTTTCTTCGTGATGTTCCAATAAGAGTTTAGTTTTTGAGAGAACTGATTTTCTCTGTTCTAGTTCTTCAACACCATATCTTGTTCAATCCATCAGGAAGTTATATGTATCCTTAACATTTGCAGGTGTTGCTTTTTTCCCCTGCCCAATGTATAAGGTACTTTTGCTAAATAGCGCTCTTCATAGTTCCATCATTTTTGATCTTGAGAAATAGTTGCCATCAAGTTAATGAACCTGAATAGATATTCACTTTTTAATTTGTGGATTTTTCTTTATCATTTCATTATATGGAGCTAATATCTTTTGGTCAACTTGTATAGCCTTACTTGTTGTATTTTGTGCTGCCTCATTACATTATTAAATCAGCTGTTTTTAAACCAGTTAATGCGCTAAACCATTAATAGGGTTAATGCATCTCTTATTAGATGTATCTATATACCTACCAATCTTTGATAATTGCATATCTCTATATTCTTCAGCAGTTGTTGTTGCTAAAAGTTGGTACTACTGGTTTTGCCATTTTACTGTTAGTTCCTACACTTGAACCAGCAGGTGCATCTATTTCTAACTCACCCATTCCTTTGCCTAAATCTGTCCCTGAGGAGCTCTTTTATAACTAAAGAGATCACTAGGATAGTAACTCCATTAATATTGAAAGTTCCATAGTTTTTAACTATACCGAGTTTGCTCCAGCTGCATTTCCTTTAGATAAAAGTTCTCTGCATCTTCTGCATTTAACTCTATTTTTCCCATGGTTTTCTGTTGCAGAGCCATTTTTAACAGCTTCTCCAACAACCTTCTTTAATCCACTACCAGTAGATTGGGTTGTACCATAGTTATAATCCGTAAGCTCGTTATCTAGATACATTCCGGGTAGTATTAGCACGCACCACAGTTAATAGTTGCTGTTGAACCTGGTGCTGTACCATTATATACTTTAGTACCAGCTTCTGTTCCGCCCATACCTATACTATAAGGACCTGTTACATTAATAGTTCCTTCATTAACTACATTTCCTGTATATGCCTTTGCCGGGTTACCATCTCCATTAAATCCAGCTGCCATACCTACTGCATATCTGTTGTTTAATGAATTATTAGGATCTATATATGAAGCTCCTACTGTTACTGACCTTCCGGCCAGAGTTTGTTGCAGTTCCACCATGAGTACTATAGATTCCAACATTTCCCATTCCACTTCCAAAGTTTTATGTCAGCATTATTTGATACTTTGTTCCTGCTGAATACAGACCATAGTTATACGAACCTGTTGATGTCAATGCAGTATTGTTATTTACAACTCCTGCTGTATCACTTGAATAGATATATGTTCCATCATTTCCTAATGCCTGACTTGCAACATTACTATTTATAGTGTTTCCTGTTCCTTCATTTAAGAAACCGAATGAACTGTCACCCTATTGTCATAGTACTTCCCTGCAGTTGCAGTTATTACTTGTCCGCACCTGTTTGTCAATACTCCAACAGCTTTAACCATAGCTCCTGTATTTATAGTACTTCCTGAATCTAAAGTATGTTTCCGCCTTCACTGTATAATCCTGTTCCGTCATTACCAACAAAATATTGTTCCTTTTTGCACTATTTCTTTTCCATACCAACTGAATTATCTCACAGTTTACTGTTCTCTGTGTGTTATCTTATCTCAGCCTGTGTCAATATTCCCTACACTAGGTTTAGAAAGCTGTCAATGGATTTGTTAAAGTTATGTCACTTGTATTTTCTACTTCAGTTCCATTTTGATATAATTCCATAACCAACTGTCTCAGTTATGCACTATTAGTCAGTTTTCCACACCAGCTGTATAAGCACCACAAGTCCTTCAGTTGTTCCAACCAGTATCTGTCAGTTTTCATATTAAGAGTATTTAATAAGTTTTGCTCTGTTCACTTCATAGAATAGACCTACTCCTGTTCCGGCATTTGAACCTACTGTTTTAATTCAAGTGTATTTGAACCGGATGGTATATGTAACTTCCATCATTCTTAACAAAATACCCTGTTCTCCATCTTTTGCTTCTGCTCTCCACAATCTGAATTAAAATCTTGCTGATTCTTCAGCATAAAGCACCTATACCTGCCAACAACTATATCTGAACTTCCTGTTCTCTGTCAAGTTAACTGTTGCTCTCTTGAAACTATACCTACCGCTATGTCTCCTGTTAAAAGTCAATTTTACCATTGTTGAATTTATAACTCCATTTGAGTTACTAATAAAAGTAGATGTTCCTTTTGTTTCTCCTATAGTCCAACAATTTATCTCCATTTCAGTAATTTGACCATTATTTATGTTCAAATGTTTTTATCAGCAGCTATTAATGTACCAGCACTAATCTTTTTGATCTGTTCCTTAAGTTTGCATGTTCCTGCAGATATGAAATGCTGCCATTCCAACACCATGAGTAATGTGTTGTTTTACCATTTGCTTCATTTGTTAATGTACTTCCATGTTTATTCCATAAGCCCCTATCCTTCATTAACATTGATAATATTATTATTGTGTATTTGTCCATAACTAATATTAAGACCTATTGTTCCTGCAGCTAAAGTTCCACCTTGAATATCAACAGTTCCATTATTTATATATTGAGTTCTACTGTTATCTCCATCAGTATTAGCAGAATTATTAGATCCATTGCCTAAACCTTTTCCTACTGTTGAGCTAACTGTTTTCCCAGCATTTATAAGTAACAACTTCTCTTGATAATCCTGCTTTATTAAAAGTCATCCGATACTACCTACATCAATATTTGAATCTATGTCAAATTGTCCATTAATATAGTAAATCTATATGAATGACCATTGGTATTAAGCAGCTACTTTCATAGCAGTTTGACCAAGTTTTGTATTGTTGTTCCATCCCATATTTTATGTATTCCATCATTTGAAGCCAGAACTACATTATCTCCTGTAAGATTTACAGTTACATTAGACATTCCATTATATTTTTACTTGTTCCTACTGTTCCTTCATAGTCAGCTGCTGTTCCTGGATATACACCATGTGATATATTTAATATTAGCTCCTGTAAAAGTTAATATGAAGTACTATCAGCATTAAATAGAGTTGATGAATCGCTGGTCACCTGGTGAGTTTTCTGAGTGAGTTGTTGTTCACCACCAAAATTAACTGGTCCTCCATTTGTTGCTACAATGCTCCTGATTTACCAGTTTCTAATTGTATTAGCACTTCCATTCAAATTAGCTACTGCATTTTGACCCTGATGCCATTGCTCCTATACCGTAAATATCAGCATTTCCTGTAACATTTACTGTTCCATTTGCTCCTGCATAAGCTCCTATATTATTATATAAAGTGAGCTTCGATTTGCATCATCATGTGCTGCTGCTCCATCCTTTGCAACAATATCTCCCTTAGCATTTACCACACCATTATCGAGCTAATGCCGCTATTGAACTATATCCTAATGCTGTCACTTTCTTTTCAGCATTTACTACACTTGCTTTATCTCCTATTAAAAGCTACTGATCTGTTTAGTTTATTAGAAAATCTAATTTTGCTCTTCTGTCATGACCACAGGTTTTATAGATTAATTTCACTTGGTTTTGTTGCTAGACCTGCTGCTGTTCCACCAGGCATATTAGTATTATTCCATACTCAGTTGAATAGCTACCTGTTTCCTGTTGCTGCTGGTTTTACTATTATCATCCTAGAACTTGTTACATCTGTTGCTGCATCTCTTGTTTCTGTTTGGGCTGGCTGCTCCTATTTCTTTATAGTCAGTTTTCCCCAGTAGCATTTTTATCAGCTTTTTAGCTTTTCCCAATATCCATTACAGTACTTTCACTTGCAAACATGACACCATCTGTTGAGATATTTTCCAAAGTATATCTTTGCAGCACCTGTTCAAGATTATGTACTTTATCCTAAATCATAATCAGGATAATATTTTCCTTGACTTGATCTTGCAGCACTATCAGGTGCTCCCAAATCTTTTAGTGGGTACTATACCTATTCTTTTGTCCAGATTTTAGAGTACTCCTACATTTCCCCGAAGTAGATGTTGTAATATTTTGCAGTGCCATCTATTTCACCTTGATATATACCTATTATACTTTTGTAATTATCATTATTTCCAACAGGTGTTCTATTGCCATCATAATGTGGTAGCTTTGATGAACCATATCTGTTTCCAAAATATAGTACAACATTCTTATTACCATTAACATTGGTTTTGATAATTGTATACTTGGTGTCATTTCAGTGACTATCAGATGCTACTTCCACTTCCTTTAAGATTTTTGCCAGTTAGGGTGAATATCCTAAACCTAGATATCCTATATTGTTTATTTGAATTTATATTATAAGTACCTGTGCTTTTAATTTCAAAAGGCTCCTTATTGCTCCTAATACTGTATAAATATAGTTATTTTCGCACTGTGTAGCATTTAAACTTCCATTATATCTTCCTCTTTTGACGCCAAGAGTTATAGTCGCCATTATTAAAACTATAGAATAATATGATGAAGGATAACCATAAATATACTATTATATTGTCCATCTACATTTACATTTACATTTACAGATCAACTTGCCCAAGAATGCCATGTTTCAGATGATATAATACACTATAACCATGTAAATTCCCAGTTACATTTTCTATTACTCCATTCCAAACAGTATGTCATCGCCAGTTCCCTGGGTGACAGCCTGGTTTTCCTGCAACATCTACTACAACATCTTTCAACTTCATTTAATGTCAGAGGGTTCTATCTATTGTATTCATATAAAACACATTAGAAATTCTTCCATTAACTGGTCCTAGACTATTTCCTACACGATAGTAAAGCTGCTTCATTCACTGGTCCAGTTCCACCTGGTTTTCCAACCCTGAATAGTAGTTCAAACCTTTTCCATCTTGATTTGCAAAAGCACTACGGTTTGCCCATGGTTCATTGTTGTAACATGTGAGAAATTAAAGTGAAAACTCAACTGTGGGATTTACAGTTATTTGTGGTATCTTATTTGGTGCTGTCACAGGTTCTGGTGTCTTTATATCCAATGATGGTGGCAATAAATTAGGGTACATTTAATAACGCTAACACTGGTGCTGATATATTTACAGTTGGAGCTGCTACAGGATCTCTGTATACATCTTTTGGTCTAATTGATCATCGACATTCATTACTGTTAAAAGGTTCCTGTTTTGGTGCTGTACTTGCAATACCGTATCTAAACCTAATCCACTTCTAGATGTTGTTGAGCTGGTAAGTTGGTTGATGTGAGGTAATAATCCATAGTTTGGACTTTCTGGAAGTATATCTTTCAAAGAATCTGCTTCTTTAAATATACCTTCATCAGGATATTTTTCTTTTTATCTCCCCTACCTTTATAAGTTCCTCTCCAGTTGTTATAAAAGTCCATTCATTTTCCAAACTGCCATGAACTCCATGGAATTTCACCACATGATCTCCTGTTCCATCAATTGTATCAGTTCAAGACTTGATGTCTTCATCAACTTATTTTCTCTTTGAGCACCCTAAACAGTTTCTTCATATCTGTGATAGACGTCTGTAAACCTTTCTTTTGCTGTCTCTATACTATTTTCCTTAGTAGCTGTGAGAGATATCGAACCTGTTACCAGGAACGAAAACAGCAATGCTACGTTGTACTTTACATCCCTACACTTCTTTGCAAAAGGATCATAATTCTTTTTCAATTCTCTTCAAATTATTATTCATTATTGCCTCTATTTTTCTTAACTCTGTACTTTTCCATTTACTTCCTTTTTCTTAAAACTTCTTCTTTTAAAATTTTCTTCAATTTAATACCTTAACAATCTTTCTTATATATTTTTGAAGTTACTGAAACTTTTTATTTTTCAGTACATCTTGGATATAATTAATCATAACTATACTCATATTTAAAAATACCCATTAAAGCTGTCTTTTTGATATAGCTATTTCTTTCTATTTTCTAAAATTATTTTAGCATATTATAACAAATATAAAAGATTATGTCAATTTTTATGTTTGTTAAGAACTATAAAATAAAGTCTATCTTTGACTAAAACTTATTCTGTAGATTTTTGTTTCCTAATTTAAAGTATTTTCTCATATATTTCTATAAAAGTAACCATTAAAAACTATCATAATCACAGTAATTGCACCCATGTCTTGCCGTCCATTATTCTGAAAAGGAAGAATATTCATTCCATAAAATCCGAAAAATCATATCCTGGTGCTGTAATCAGTATGGTTGCAGCTGCCAGAAATTTCATTATATATATTATTCTCAATATAGGAAGAATAAGTTTCCCTCGTTGCTTTGTTCTTCTCTTAACACAGTTTCTATCTTGTCATGTTCACTGATTAAGAAACGGACGTATTTATAGCTTTTGCGTCACTTTGTAGAAGCAATGTTATAAGAAATTTGTTTATTCAATTTCATTATTTCTGACTTGGGGGCTGTCTCAAAAATTAAAAAGCTACTGTAAAAACTATATTTATGATTATTTAGAATTTCTGATAAAACTGGAAATGAATTTAGAAAAAGTCAACAACCTGATTTTTCAGTGTATTTTGACTTTTCTTTTATGAATAAACTGTTTTGTATAAGTGAGTACAGTAAATGAATAAATGTGTCATATTTTATTTTGAACAACTGACCCCTAACTAAATAAAACTATCATAATTCCATTTTATCTTCTTAACTTTTTCTAATTTCAAGCTTCCTGTTATTTTTACTACATCTACCTAAAACAATGTCTGCTGATTTGTTTGTGATAATTCAGGTACACATTCATATGTTTTCAGCAAGTCCATTACTGTTTTATTTAATTTTGTTCTTTTTACAAGATCCTCCATTGACGAATTCTCCTCTTTTCATGCAACATTACGCAACTGATTCACAAGTCCGTCCATTGCAATTAACGGCATTCTTATCTTTCCATCTTCAATAGTGAAGAGTATTCGATTTATAAATATCTATCTGCATAAGCTCAATATTTCTATAATGACATTTCAATCAAGTTTCATATAAGAACAGTTCCTGTTTTTCCTTTGCGTGAGTTTCTCTTGCATCAAGCTCCTTTTTGACCTTTTCAGTTCATCCACAGGCGAACCTTTGGCTGTCATTTTAAAATCAGCGGCCTTTCTGTTTAAAAATGCCGTATAAAATTCAAGCAGGTGATAAACTTTAAAATAAGCTATTCTCACAGCCATCATAACGTAAGCAACAGCGTGACCTTTAGGGGAACATATATTTTATCTTTTTCACGAATCAATATACCACTGCTTTACCTTATGTTTTTTCATTATTTCTGAAAATTCTTTCCATTTTTCAGGATTTTTCGTAGGCTGACCTTTTCTGACAAATTCCATTATCGTAAAGGCAACCGATTTATCAAGCCCGTTATCAATCAGATAGTTCATAATATCATCACGGACTGTTATTATTTCATAAGGTAGCAATTCCCTGTCTTATATTCCTGCGCATTATTCAGCCACACATCAGTTCCATGGGAAAGTCCTGATATTCTCACAAGTTCCGCAAATGTTTTAGGTTTTGTATCCATAAGCATCTGTTTTACAAACGAAGTTCCAAATTCAGGTATCCCTGACGAACCTGTTTTAGAATCAATATCCGCAGGTTCCACACCAAGAGCCTCTGTTCCGCTGAACAGGCTCATAACTCTTTCATCATCAAGAGGAATACTGTAAATATCCCTCCTGTCAAATCCTGAAGTATTCTCAATGTAGTCGGATCATCATGTCCAAGTATATCAAGTTTTACAAGCTGCTCATCCATTACGTGATAATCAAAGTGAGTCGTTTTTGACTCGGCATTCATATCATTTGCCGGTCTCTGAATGAGGACAGAAATCGTATGTGGACTTGCTCATGGTACAACTATCATTCCTCCCGGATGCTGGCGGTTGTTTTTCTCGCCCCTTCACATCGCTTTTGCAATTCTTCGTAAGTTCAGCTTTTCTCTTACTTATTTCCGGACTTCCTTCTATTTCCTCAAAATATTTTCTCCACATATCCAAGCATCTCTGCCAATGTTGCAATTGTTCCTGCCCTGAATACTATCAGACCGAACAGTTCTTCAGTATACTTATGTATTTCTCCTGATATTCTCCTGAAAAGTTCAAATCTATATCCGGTACCTTATCTCCATTAAATCCATAAATACTTCAAATGGTATCGCATGACCGTCTTTTTATATTTTTGTTCCCATTCAGGACATGTACCTTATCAGGCAGATCAGGTCCACTTCCTTCAAATTCCATAAATTCGGTATGTTTACAGTTGGGACATCTATAATGCGGATAAAGACCGTTAACTTCCGTTATTCCCATCAAGATACGCCACAATCGACGAACCTACCCGAGTCCCCTTGATCCTAAATATCCATTATCAGAGACTTCTTAACAAGCTTTGGGCTATAAGGTAAAGAACCGCAAAACCATTTCCAATTATTGAGTTCAGCTCTTTTCTATTCTTTCCTTCAGATGTTCAGGAACATTTTTCTCCATACAGTTCATGAAGTTTCGCATAAGTCATCTGCCTGCTTCCTCTTCAGCCCCCTCTATTTTGTGGAGATAGAATCACTGTAGGTATAGGTCTTCACTTTTTCTATCATATTATTTATCTTGTGAGTATTTTTCCACAACATACTTCATACGCCTTTTCTTCACTAAATATGAAAATTCTTCAGCATTTCTTCAGTTGTTCTGAAAAATAGCCTTTTATCGCATGAAAATATACGCCGACCCATTCCGCTTCCTAAAATAAGCACACTACGGTTAACCGCTTCCCTTTCTTCCAGATAATCGACATCTCCCATTTGACCTACTATTTTCCCCAGTACCAAGATTGTAGGAAATGATATTCATCTCACAATTTTATCAAGACTTTCAATATCTCCCGTTCCTTCCAGATCAACATAATTTGTCATGGGATGTATTTCAATATAGTCATAAAATTTTGCTCTTTCCTCAATATCTTCAAATCAGATCCACACGTATAAACATATTCATAGCTCACCGTTATTTCCAAATACGCAGATGCCGAACTTGACAATTAGAAGATTTTCCTTTTTTCATTTTAGTAGCGATTTAGGTATCCTTGGCTTTCTGTTTCCAAAAATTTCAATGTGGCTTCTCGATATAAGCTCATAAAGATCACTTAATCCTGCCTGATTTTTCACAAGAATCATTGTGTTCAAAGTTTCGGCATTCTGTATATTTGTCTCCAGTTCCTGCTTATTTCTGCTAAGTTTTAATATTCCCTACTCAGCACCATATTTAAAATTTCTGAAATATTTCAGCAATTCCTTTTGCATCATCCACTGCCCTGTGGTGATTATCAAGGGAAATATTAAAATAGTTAGCTTCATTCTTAGGTCCAAATCTTTTCTGATCAGGCAGCAGAACTCTTGCCCAGTGCAATGTATCAATAACATGAGGGGAATATTCCAGCCCTTGATTTTTAGCCTTCTGATTAATAAATCCCATCAAACTTGGCGTTGTGTGCAGCAACTGTTGTATCCTTACAGAATTCCAAAAATTCAGGCAATACCTTCTCAATATTGTCAGCATCCTTCACCATGTCATTTGTAATATTTGTAAGCCTTGTAATTTCTTCAGGAATATTCATTTCAGGATTTACAAACACAGAAAAATTCATCTATTATTTCTTTTTCCTTTTATTTAATTGCTCCAATTTCAATTATTTTTGTCATTATAAGGGTCAAGTCCTGTCGTTTCTATATCGAGATACAACATAAACTTCTTCTTCTATCAGTTTATCTGCAGCTTCGTTATCATATCCTGCTCATCATCGACAACATAGGCTTCCACTCCAAAAATTATTTTTGAAATTATCATTTGATTCCTTGTATGCAAAAAGGAAAGGAATGCACTACTCAAAAATCTGTAACTGCAATTTGCTTCATGACCAAATTCCTTTTGCCCTCTTTGCCAAGTCCTTTGCAGAAACTACTCCGCTCATTTCACTCATATTTGTATGGGCATGAGTTCTATTCTTTTCTTTTCTGCATTATCTTTTTCCTAGCTTGCATTTTAGGCTCTATCTTGTCAATTTTCTTTGTATTTTGTATAGTATTCCCCATTAAATCTGTCTGCTTCAAGTCTTCCAATTACCTTCACCCAGTCATTCAGACCTATTTTTACATCTTCAGTTTCTTGAAAAATTCTACATCCTATAGAATCTGCATAATCGGTAATTATAAAGTCACATTTGTATGTTTCCATTTTTGTTTCTGAAATATCTATGTGGAAAAATATGCCCTTCAAGAACAATTTCCTCATTCAGGTTCAAGCTGTCAAAGCACACTGAAATCCACTTGCTTTTCTGTCAGACACTTTTTCTGTAATCACTGTGTACAGTATTTCCCTATTTCCATTCCATTTTTCCTTTGTTTCTTCCTTTGGAGGTTCAAATACAGGCAGTTCTTCCACCTTCACAGCTTTTCCAGATTTTCTTCTTCTCTTCAATCATTTTATGAATTTTTCAAAATTCCCACTTGTAAATTCAGATTGAAATCCCTGTAGCATTGTATATTTTTCTGTCTCAAATCCCCCAGTATATCAGAATTTTTCCGTGCTCTATAAGATGTTCCGACGGAAGTTTTGTAAAATATTATCTTCAATATTATCCACTTCATAATTGGCAAAAATATACTGATGTCTTGCACTTTCAGACTTATAATTATCAATAATGAATCTTATGAAACCTTGCACTCTTTTTCAAGTATTTCAGGTTCAACAGTTATTTTTATGCTAAGCTGAAGAGCTGTACCAAGACTTTTATTATAACAGTTTACGCAAATCTGCCAGTTCTTCATTTGCGTTATAGTCATTACTTTAACTGTATTTCCATTGCCCTGAAAACAGATTTATATGCTCTATCTTGAAACTTTTCATATCATACTTTGCCGTAAAATCATTTGACGGCTTTAATTTTCATACTTTGCTGACATTCTATCATGACCTTTGCTTTCTAGTTTTATTTTATAATTTTATTTTTATATTGTACAATATCCAAGAAATTATTACAAAAGTTTTTGGTTAAATTTATTTATCTCTATAATACATATGAGGGCATATACCGCCAATATAATATTGACGGTACTTTTTCATATTTTACTTAATTTCTTAATTAAAGTATATTTTAATTAGAAACTTTTCTTTGAATAAGAGTTATTAGTAAATCGCTCTAAATCAATTCCTCCTCTTATGTTGCTTCCCTTAGTATCATAACCTGCATTCACTGTTACTCCAAATCTTGTATTGTCAATTCCAATATTCAGGTCAAGTTACCATTTCCTCTTCTGTCTTCTTTTTCTTTTTCAAGGTTATACCATCCTGCTGAAGTATAGCCTACTCTGCCTGATTTCTGTTCTGAATTTTTCCAAGTTCATTTTCATATGCAGCTGACAGTCCTGCACTGATAACTGTGTTCTTATTGCAAGAGGCTGCACATACTTAAATTCCACTCCTACTTCCGGTTTTACTGAGAAATAGTCATTTTCCAGCTACTTCAAGACGCATTTCTCCAGATTTTTCTTTTTATATCTGTAAATCTTCCATATTCCATTTTCAGCATTCCATATGGTCTAAGATGTGTTCTCTCGCTCATTCTTATATCATAACCCAGTTCATTTTTCAATGCCGCTCCATACGAATAATAAGTACCTTTTGCTCCAAATACATCATCAACTACCCAGAATTTACGGTTAATATGATTTATTCCACCAAATATATCCCCTGATATAGTCCATCTTAAGTTTCCATTATGGTCTCCTAGCGGTGACATTGTTTTGAATATTCTAACTTTAGCATTGTCTGGTCTTCTTTTGAGCCTCCCAAATCCTTAAATTTGAATCTGTTAGTAACTGCTCCTGCATACCATCCACTTGAATGTCCTAATTTTACTGTTTCATCTTCGTGAATATATGCAACTCCATAGGCATTGCTTCTATAATCGTGTATTCCTGCAGTATTTGTGTTGTATTCATCTTTCATTCCCAAATACTTTTATCTTTTATTGTTCTGTTTTGAAGGATTTCTCCATTCATTTTTAAATATCTGAATTCCTTATCTAAAAGAAATTTCCTGTTTCATAGATTCTCTGTTAGATGTTGCATACTGGTGTCCCTTCATTTCATCAACTGCCTGTGCAAATATGCTAGCTTCTCCTTTTCCAAGTTCATTCAAGCTTATCATAAATAGCTTTTTCCTTGTTCCTGCACCTTCTACACCATATCTTTCTTCTAATCCGCTCATAAAAAGTATAGGAATCTGTATCTTTTGCAAAGGAAGTATACGGTATTTTAGAAAGATATACATTTTTCAGTTCACTAGTAACCGGATCCTGAGTTGCAGTTGCTATCCAGCTCAAACTTCCTGAATATATTTGCCACTTCATTGTTGGATTAGTTGCATTTACCTGACTAATTGCCATATTGTAAGGGGCAATTATATTATCTCCCAGCAAAATATCCTTTGAATTTGTATATTTTGATGCTTCTGTACCAAATATAAGGTTAACTCTTTTCAGTCTACTTAAATGCTGAAGACCGCTAATAGGATTTGTATAGTTTACACCTGAAGTATCAACATACATTCCTAGGCCTGCTTTACCTCCACCATTATTTTCTACTGACATTTCTTCATTTGTCAGATTTATTGAAGTAGCTCCTACTGTAACTATATTTTGCTGCTGGTGATGGGATATTTGTATCTAATGTTACAGGAGTTACGATTGATCCATCTCTAATTACTGAAGCAGAAGGGTGCTCCAGGATGAGGCAGCTTAAATTCTATTCCTTTTACGCTTTTTGAGTATCAGACCCTGTAGAAACATAGATTCTTTCAGAGTTTGTTCCACTTGCAAAATACTTCCTCCATTTTCTTCCACTCTTGAATTTCTTCCTACATATACTCCTATTCCATCTTCAAATTAATATTAATTGTTCCATAGTTCTTTATAACTCCATTATTTAATGTATACACTCCTATTATTGAATCTCCGTTTGGTCCGGCAGTAGTCTGAATATTTCCGTAATTTTCTCCGACAGCATAGTCATCTACATTCCAACAGAACTTGAGACCTGAGGTTAATATCTCCTCTATTTATCGCCTTGGAACCTGCACCGCACGCTACATACTCCATTTTCATCAATTACATTAATTACCCAGTATTTTCTATAGGCTCCATTTTTGCTCCATTCCTATTGAGATATGCATTTGTCGCCAGTGTCGAGATTTTTCCAACAGTTATGTTTCCAGATTTATGGCATTTCCCATACTTCCATCTACATATGTTCCTACGTTTTCCTTCACCATTTCTAAAATCAATATTTCCACTGTTAACAACATTTCCAGCTGAATATATTCAAAATTTTCTTCCTGCAGAACCTGCTGCTGAAGTTATATTTGAAGTATTAATTATATTGCTGTTTGAACCTGCTGAATAAATATGTGCAGAATTATCTCCAAGACCTATATTTGCTATATTACTTATTATTGTGTTTCCAGGTGTTGATGTGTTTGAATCCATTATACCTACAGATCCATTTCCTATCACCATGTTGCGGCATTTCCGGCAGTCAGGGTCTGATTAGTTCCAGTCATATAAATTCCTGCTCCGTTATTGACTACCTACTTTTATAGTTCCTGAATTTTACATTTATGTTCTTTCCTAATAGGTAAATTCCTACACCTGAATCTCCAACTGTAATATCTCCATCATTTTTCTACTTCATATCCATATATTCCTATCTTCTTGCTTTTTGTTTCAATTTTTGAACCTGAAGCTGTTTTTACTTTATTATTTTCACCATTTGTATATGTTCCAACATTGCTGTCATTGTTTTATGAATGCTGAGATCATCAGAAAAATTCTATTGTTCCATTATTTTCTATAACATATCCGGCATTTCCTGTATCTTTTAAGGCATATATTCCTGTATTTTTTTATCTCCAGCCATAGTTATTGTTCCTGTATTGTTTACAAGTGTAGTTCAGCTGCCAAAATATTTCCAGGTTTATATATCATTTGCATACTTTCTCCTGCGTTGATGTTATAGTTCCACTATTTCTAAGTGCTTCCGAAGGTGTCGATGAAGTATTTTTCAAAAGAACATACCTGTATTTCCCTGTTCCATTCAGATTTATCGAGACCTTCATTTTGACATCAGTGGTTGCTGTTCCAAAAAAGTGCAGTATGGCTGTTCCACCAAGCTAATGTCTTCCTCTATTTATAATATTTCCATTTTCAGCAAATATTCTATGGAATTTGCTCCTGCAAGATTTATATTTCCTGCTGTTTCATTTACCAATGTTACATAATTTTTATTGGAATTTTTATTTTTCTGAGGCTATAGCCGCCTGTCCTGCCGCTGTTCAGAGATAGTATTTTCATTAATTATTGATGATTTGAAATCTCAAAGCTGATTATAGCTGTCAGTAACGCTATCTAAATTTACAGGTGCATCTACGCTTAAGTTCACTTAAATACATCATAAATGTTTTATAATCTGAACCTGTTATTCAGGAGCTCCTGTAAGTCACTTAAAAAGCTCCGGCAGCTGTATTACTCAAATTCATTTTTACATTTTGAAGCAACGAACAATCTGGAACCGTTTTTGCATATTTAATTCGCATTACCTAAGTTTCCTCCAAAGTTTGTATTGAAGTAATTTTGGATATCTCCTGTAAGGAATGAACCATAAGATATTGAATTATTATACCCTGACACACTTCCAGCAGATGAAAGTGCTCCTGGAATATAGTAAAATGCCGTACCTCTATTTGTTGCATCTGTTCCACCTTGAACAACTGCATTTAATGTACCATTTACAAGAACTCTTCCTGTTCCTGCATTTCCATTATAAAATAACAGTGACTTGCTTCCAGTTGTTGTATTTACAGTTTTTCCTGAAGCTATTTCAATGTTCCCATTATTATCTGAATAGAAGTTTTGCAGCACCATCTGATGCATTAATAGTAGAATTTCCTATTTTTAAAGTCCCATTTGAATATACTCCAAGAGATTTATCTCCATTTACATTTACAGTAAGCGTTCCTCCTGTACTGTCAACTGTCGATCCCTGTCCTGTAACAATTCCGTATGTTCCTGAAGTAGCAGTATTTTCCTCCTGACACAGTTACAGAACCTGTATTTGTTATTTTTCCCTGTATCGGAGTCATAAGCCCTATAGAACCGTCTGAAGTAGCAGATATACTACCTTTTATTTTTCTCCTTCACCTGTTCCATAAACAGCCATTCAATATTTTCCCCTGCAGTAATATTTACTTTTCCTGCATTATCATTTTATAACTTTGCATTATCTGTAAAAGTCCTATATTATGTTTTCCTGTACTTGCTATATCTATTTTATTTTTCATTTTTAAGTACAGGTATTAAAGTTCCTGTCTTATTTGCACGTAGTCCAATTGCTTTTGTCCTTACTTCCTTCAATGCTTATCGTTCCTTTATTTGTTCCCGATACTTCTTCTGAGTATATTCCGAATGAATCTTTTCCTTTTATTGTTATTGTTCCGCTGGCACCATTTTTCAAGAACAGCATTTTCACGAGTACCTACCCAGTCATTTGCTTTTTCAGCAATTCCCCGGAAGTGTCATTATTAACATTTGTGTACCATCATTTTTAAATTCTGTATTCTCGCTTAATCTACTATCGTTTCCATATGCTCCAAATGCTATACCGTAACTTCCTGTTCCTCCAAGAGTTATAGTTCCTCCTGCACTATTTAAAGCTTTTATAACTACGTCATTATAAAATCCGCTTGGATAAGTTGCTCTTAGTCCTGCATTTTCTGTTGATGCGTGCAGTTTTCTATTTACAATATTTATTCCAGTAGATTCATTTCCGGCAAGATTTATTTTTCCCTCTGTTTTCAAATGTCTGCATACTTCCTGTAGCATTTGGCTGTTCCGGAGTCATTGTAAGACCAGCTGTTTGTTACCAAGACCGTTAATATCACCTTCATTTATAGCAGAAAATATCCCTACCAATGGATTTCCTGTATCTCCAATCCTCAGTAGTTTTCATTATAAGAATTTATAGTACCTTTATTTACAATATCTGCTTTCTGAACATCTACGTCCCAGTCTCCTGCATCTACTACACCTGCTCTAACTCCATTTCTTTTTATATTTAAAGTAAGTCCCGGACCTATCATTGTAGGTTTTTTGTAGTACCTCCTGTTCCTGCAACTCTATATCTATAAATGTTTCCGCTATTCTTGTAGTTGCACTTGGACTGTGTGTACTAGGATCATTCTGATTTCTTGCAGGTGTCGTGTTATTAATTTCATATGTTCAGGAGTTGTTGCATTGCTATTTAAACCTAGAGTATCCAATCAGTAGAGTTCCATATTGCTGATAGTGATATTGCCGTAACATTAACTGCAGGGTGGATTTAACATCGGTATTTCAGGTTTTTACAGGATTAAATTCCACTGTTTCAGGAACCTGAGTTTGCTACAGACTTCTCAGCTACCGTTACATCTGTTTTTGAATGACCCTAAGTTTATAGTTGCAAACATTCTATTTCACTTTTGGGTTCATAAGTAGAAATAAGATCAAGCGAGTTGAATTATAATTTCCATTACTTGTATTTGCAGTATATTTTTGTTAAATCAAGTCATCCTCTGTTATACTTTATATTTTTCAGTTTTTCCTCCGTATCACTTTATAACGTCCTCCCCAGTTATTATAAAAATAGTTCACGCAAACTGCCATGAACTCCATGGAGATTTTTACTACATGATCTCCTTGTTCCATAAGTTTTACCAACTCAGATTTTGCACCTTTTATTAACTTATTATTTTTCCTTTCTTGCTTCATAAATATATCCTTCATATCATCTATGGAGATTACAAGCTGCTTTTTCTCACCATTTATTGAGTTATTTTCATCTGATTTTTCCTATTGCCTGAGCTATGCCAGTCATAGAAATGTAAAAAGCAGACTTTTTGTATATTTTATTTCTTTGCTTCTTTTTGATAAAGATCTTAATCTCTTTCTAAACTTCTCAAATTATTACTCATTTTGCTCTCCTTTTTGTATTTTTATAATAAATCCTTTTAATAATAACTTTTCTTAGTTTTACTCAGTTTATTATATTAAAGGTTATATTATATTATTACATTATCTAAATTACAGAAAGTAAAAGTTTTTAATCTTAAAAATCATATTTTTAACACTTCTATTTATCAGTAATCAGACATTCTTTCTTTACGAAATTCTAAGGAAATTATACCAAATACAAACGGAAAAATCAATATATTTTTATATACAAAAATTTGAATGAAATTTTAATATACATAAATCAAATTCCTTCTAATCTACATATTTTCTTAAGAATTTCACATTCAGTTTTGGTTTTCTCTTCTAAAACCTTTTTAAATCTCAATCACATTCGCATCACATTCGATGCTTTACCAAGGTATTTTTAATAAATCCGGATGTTTTAATGAATATTGTTTTTCATTTGTATTTGGATGAAAGCTCATACGTTTTTCGCCTATTATTTCTTTATCTATATACACCTTTATGTCCTTCTCTTTTTGATTATTCAACCAGACAGAATGGCGATACAGTTCCCGGTGGCAGCTATCATTTTTCATAGAGACTTTTTCTGCAGATGCCATTTTTTTATCTGATTCGCGAAAACTATTTCGCGAATCTAAGCATATCCAGCCTTTTACTGTCATCCATAATAAGAAGATAAAACTCCGTCTTTTTCTGTTTGTCAGAAACATAGTTTTTGTACGGACTCCTTCTATCCCTTCAATGAATTTATCTGCAGGTTCTGTAGTTACTGCGAGGTTCGTGCTCCACAAGTTCAAAGGAATGTCAAGTTCATCCAGTTTTTCTTTTTACCTTCAAAAACATATCCATTATTACATCCTCCTTATGATTTCTTGTGACCAGATTATTTTTCAAGCCATTCTTTCAATCAATCTTCTGCTTTTTCAATTTCAGAACTGTCTGATTGAAAGTCCTTTAGTAACTTTCAGTTGAATTTGGGCAAAAGTTTCTTTATATCTCTTACCTTGTTCCAAGTCCACTTCCTCCGTTTGTACATATTGGCTTAATTGTTTTTCCTTCAAAACCGTATTCTTCCAGGAATGTAAAAACAACCATTGGCATTGTATTGCAATAATTAGGGTATGCCAGATAAATTTGTGTCATATTTTTCAGGCTCCTGAAGATATTCGTCAGCTCAGGTCTTGCGTTATTATTAAAATCCTTTCTGCTTCTTCAGCATCATATTTTATAGTTATCAGAATATTCCACAAGCTGTTTTATTTGAAAAACTTCTGCTCCTGTCATTTCCTATAATTTTTCACAACAATTTCTGTATTTTTCCTTTTTACTTCCTAATGTTCTCCATCAAAATAATTTTGTCCTCTTCTAGAATAAAAAGCTATTAAATCTGCCATTGATTGACCTCCAAAAATTTATTTTATAATTTTATTATTACTTAATATATATTGTACCTTTTTAAGGACAAGTCTTAATAATATTTTTAATAAATCATTATATTACACACGGCAATAAAATTTTATTCAGATGTTTACTCTTTATCTAAAAATATGATATAATCAGATATATAATTACGAATGGAGGATTTTATGGGAAGACATGGTACAATAGCAGGGCGTAAAGAAGCTCAGGATAAAAAAAGAGCCGCTTCTTTTACAAAACTTGTCAGACTTATAACTGTTGCTGCAAGAGGTGGAGATAATCCTGAATTTAACGTGCTGTAAACATGCACATTGAAAAAGCTAAAAACAGTAATATGCTAACGATAATATTAACAGAGCTATAAAGAAAGGTGCAGGAACAGATGGTTCCAATGCTTTTGAAACATTAAACTACGAAGGATATGGACCAGGAGGAGTTGCAATAATTGTTGAAGCACTGACTGACAATAAAAATAGAACTGCCGCATCTGTAAAAACTGCTTTTGATAGAAATGGTGGAAACAGGTGTTTCAGGATCGGTTTCATGTACATGTTTGGAAGAAAAAGGTGAAATCATTATTGAAAACTGCTGATATTGATGAGGATGCGGTAATGGAAGTTGCCCTGAAGCAGGAATGGAAGATATGGAAACTTTAGAAGACAGTTTCTACATTACTACAGAAACTTTGCAAACTTCGACGCTGTTGCCGATGCTCTAAGGCGGCAGGATATACATTTAGCTTGAAGCTGATATTCAATACCTTCCATCTATTGAGGGTGGAAACTCTTGAAAAACGATCTTCAAAAATTGGCAAGAATTAATCGATGTTCTTGAAAATGACGACGATGTTCAGAAAGTTCATCATAATTTTGCAGGTGACCTTTAGTTCTAATAACCTATAATAGAATAAATTGTAGCGAAATCAATTTATTTTAAAAGTTTTTCGCTATCCCTTTTTCCTAATACACATTATAGAGCTTACAACAATATGAGGGTTAAAAAGACCCATGACAGAAAAAGATATAATAAATATTTCTTCTGCTCATTTTTCCAAATACCCTCATAAATAAATTCTATTTCCTGTAAAATTATCTAATACTGTTGTTATATTCTCCTACAAGTTCGTTAAACTGTTTAACTATATTTTTCAGGAGTTCCGTCTTCATTTTCAAAGGAGCTGTTACGTAAAGTATGCTCATCTACTGCTTTTTAGTTTCTATTCTTTCTATAAGAGATACAAGGAGCCGCCTTGAGAGTCATTTGCTTCATCCAGGAATCTTTCAAAGCTATGAGTATCAGTAGCTTTTTCCTTCCATTTTTATCAGTTTTTATCTCTTATAGAAGTTTGATAGTCAGCTGTTTGCTTTCAATTAATTTTTCCTGTAAGCTTTCAAATTTGAGATACATCTCCAGCACTTGTAAAGTTAGCGCCGTTTAGCTTCTGAGCACTGATTTCAGTAATACTCTACTTCTGCAACATTCATAATTGTCATTCTGTTGTATGCTATCATTCTTCCTTCTTTTTGATACATTTAGCTTCGATTCTTTTTGTTCAGCAACTTTTATCCATTGCAGTTCTGAATGGAACAACTGCCCTTCGTATTTTCTTTATAAGTTCCAGGAATTTGAGTGTGGTATTCCTGTGCTTTTTATAATTATCACTTGTGTAGTCTTTTTCCGTCATAATACCCTTTCATATCCTGAGCAGAGTGGCTGCAATTCTTCAAATATTGGAAGCAATGCCATCTAAACTTTTATCTAAATCAGCCCATTTGGTTTAGCTTCTTTTGCTTTCTGCATTTGTTGAATAATTTGAGAATGTGATAAAGATTAACATTTATACTTCCATCCGGTTTCTTAAACTGAGCTTCTGATCACTGCATCTTCAAAGTAATCTCCTGCACTCTTTTCAAAACTCAGCAACTGATTATGAACTCCAACATAAAAATTGTATTTTCAACTTCATTTTACCTGTTTACTGCTTCCTCCTTTATTATTTTCCTACAATCTTTAAAAGGATCATTTTTGTTCCTTTCATGATATTACTAATACCAGCATAGTTAATATCACTAAAATTTTTCTTCATGACTGTTCCTCTCTTTCTTAATTTGTATTTATTATTTGTTTTTACTAATAAATTTATAGGATTTATAAAAATAATTTATACATAATCACTTTTATTTTTATATTCTATCCCTCAAAATTTTATTTTATGTGTATGTTATATTTTTCTTTGCTCAGAAATTTTTCATTTGAACAGAAATATCCTTCTCACAATAATTAAATACCCTTTCAATTCTGTCCTTCAATGTTTTCAAGGTACTGCTTCCTGTAATTTTCACTTTTCTGCATTTCCTTATTTCACACTCCCAGACAGTTATGTCCTATATCCATTTCAAAAAGCTTCTCATAACTTCCATATCCCTTTCACATTCTCCTGAGACTTCTTCCTCCAGAATTCTTCGTGTGTATGAAATGTAGCTATTTTACAGTTTTCATGCCTATGCCCGAAACAACCGTTCACAAATATCGCTGTTTTATACTTCAGGATATAAATATCCGGTGTTCCTGGAAGCAGGGGATAATTTATACGGTATCTATAACCCATTTTAAACGAAAGTTTTCTGATATAGACTTCAAGTTTTGCTATTCTTTTGATTTTATTCTCGCCATATTCAGCTTCTTGTAGAGGACTTCTTCTTTTTCATATCTTAATTTCCTATAAAAATCTTACCTGTAAAGTTTAAATATTTCTCCCATTTTGACTTTATTTTATCTATTTACACCCTCAGTTCTTCCCTCTCCTCTGTCACTTCATCCTTATATTTTTCAAGGATAGGATCTATTTCTTCCCTTATGAAGTCTTCTGTCTGCTGAGTGCAAATCCTGTGTAATTTGCTGGAAACAAGGATTCCTCACATGTCTTCCATGCTTAAGTCCCAGCCTTCCGTCCTTTATAATTCTATCAATTAATCTGTTAGGTTCCATTCAGCTTAATTTCCTTTGTTTCCTGCATTGAAAGTTCCCTAATAATTTCTTGAACTTCCTGTCTGTCCATTCCTTTTTCACAGATTCCATAATAATATTTTTCAGTTGCCATAAATGGGCTCTTTTGAATGTTGCTTCAGTGCTTTCGGATAGCAACAACTCCATCCATAATATTAAGCCATATAATCAGGGTACATCACAGCTAAAAATGCCTGAGAATGGACAATCTCTTACTTGCAGAATCATCCAGAGTTCTTTCAAACCACTGTGTTGCAAATACAAGTGCACCTGTCTGTGAGCTTGAAATCACATATTTTGCAAGAGAAGAAATTCTTTCACTTCTCATTGGATTTCTTTTATATGCCATCGCACTTGAACCAATCTGATTTTTCTCAAAAGGTTCTTCCAGCTCTTTCAGATGCTGTAAAGTCTGAAATCATTTGTAAACTTATGGGCTGACTGTGCAATATTTGAAAGCAGGTTCAATGTCTGGGCATCAACCTTTCTATCATAAGTCTGTCCTGAAACTCCTTGTTTTTTGCTAAATCCTGCCTTTTCAGTAACCAGTTTATCAAGCTGTTTCACTTTCAAAATCTCCGTCAAAAAGTTCCTTAAAAGCTTGCCTGTGTTTCCTGTAGTACCTTTACTCCCCTGAATCTCAGATTATCCAATCTAAATTCCAGTTCTTCAAAAGTCAAAAGTAATAGATGAAGCCATAAAGTCGCTCTTTTCCTACTGTTGTAGCTGCGCCGCCTGAAAATGTGTAAATCCCAAAGTAGGAAGGGATTTATGTTCAAAGAAAATTCCTTCATTCTTTTAATTAATGTAAAGTAATTTTTCTAATAATAAGAGTCCTTCTTTTATCTGGATTAAGTCGGTATTATCTCCCACATATGCACTTGTGGCTCCAAAGATGTGTGTATTTTTCTTGCATTTTTGGCCTGTTCACCATATGTATGCATGTGCCATTACATCATGTCTTAATTTTTCAAACTCTGCCTGCAACTTCAAAATCAACATCATCTTTATATTTTTTAGTCTCTATCTGATTTTCATCCGTAATAAAATCAAGCCCAAGTTCCTTCTCAGCTTCTGCGAGGTTTATCCACAGCTGTCTCCATGTTCTAAACTTAAATTCCGGAGAAAACATGTAGCATTTCCTTGCTTGAATATCTCTCTGCCAGTGGATTTGAATATATGTCCATATTTTCATGTTGAAATTCCTCCTATATTATTCTTCTTTTTGTTAGAAATAATTAAAATTGAGTTCACTTTTCGCTACTTCATTTTTAAAAATATTCATCTCTAGTTGAAACTAAGAACTACATTCTGCTATTTTATTAATTATAATATTTTTATATTTTTCTGCTGAATACTCTATTTTTAAATTTTATGGTAAATAAATATCTCTGGCAACCCATCAAAACTTAATGTTGTTGTACTTCTTTTTATTTTATCTTTAAATTCAGTTTTTAAATAAGGTGCACTAATATATTATTGAATTTCCAAGTTCATAGAAATCCTTCAATTGTAGAATTATTAACGTTATATGACAAATCAACAATATAGTCCTTGTATTTCAATCCAACTGATGCTCCATACATCCATCCTGAATTAATTTTGTAATCTGTCTTTACTCTTCTATACTCTGTTCAGCAGTATAACCTGAATATCTTCCTTTCTGCCCTATAATTCCAAGATTAAGTGAAACATAAAATTGTCAGTCAGATTCTTTTCTAGATATATCTTCCTGTAAGATAAAGTGGTATAGAATGAAGACCTTTCGTCTTTTTCATTTTCGTAATCTAAAATATCCTTGCTCATTTGAATAACGATATCTCTTCATCCGCCTTCCAATCTTTCAGTAATATTATCATGATATTCTATAACTACGGAACCTCCATTTCCAGAAATTATCTGTTTTGAGATATTCTATATTACTGTTATTGTTGATATCTGCTCCATAACGTAGTTCTAAAGTATTTTAGGCTTCCAGCTCCTATAAGTAGCAAACTTGCAATTATAATTTTTCATATTTTTCCTCCTGTAAGTAACACTTTTAATTGAATTTATCATTATAAAAGATATGAAAATCTAATTTTATAACATATTTTTCAAATTAGTAAGAAACTTTTTATGCTGTTTACAACTTCTCCATTTCCAATCCTGTATTCCACCAAAATCAATTACATTTGTACTAACCTTTTTCGATTAATCTTAATGCAGCTTCTCTGCTTCTTCTTCCACTTCTGCAGTAAACTAAAAATCAAATCATCTTTATTTTCAATTTTGTTTCTGCTTCATTTTCAATAGTTTCAAGTGGAATAGAAATTGCATTTGGAATATGGCCTTCGTTATGCTCCTCTAAGCTTCTAACATCTACAACTGTGGTTTTTCAGTTAACATAATATTTTTAGCTTCATCTGCAAGTTATTTTTATATTCTGCCTTTTTCATTTTTCTTCTTTTTGAATCTACGAAACCTGTTTGCTATTCATTGTTCTACCACATAGAAATTCTAATACAGAAATTAATCCAACTATTGCCATAAGTGCTATATTTCATCTTTATCTCTCTATTTTGTTTTTTAATTTTGATTATTTTCCAAATATAAATTGTTCCATCTTTAAAATATATTTTTCTTTACCCAATCCTCATTTTCATTGAACTTTGTCAAAAGTTCATATCTGACTCCTCTTTCATTGGTTTTCATCTACCAACTATATATATTTTCATCCGTTTTCAATAAAATTTCTTATCATTTTAGTGAGATACTACCTTTGCTTACTACAATTTTAGGCTTTTACCATTTACCTGAAAATCTTTTCAGTGTATACTTTTTATCTTTTCCAATTGCCTAAAATTCTGATATTCTAATTCTATCTCATTTTCATTGGTTTTTCCAATAAACCATGACCCTATCTAATTTACAATGTAAGCGTATCAAAAATATTAGAGTGCTGCATGAGTTTACCTGATTTGTTTTCCTTCTAATTTTTCCAGTTCTTCCTTGCAGGTTCTAGTTCCATTTTCCAAGCTCTTTTATAGCATAGCCTCTTCAGTTTTTCCTCATAAAACCTTTCAAGTTATACATACTTCCGACAAACCCTTTTCAATTGCTTTCAAATGAGTTTCTTCACCTTTTTGTTTCTCTAATTTTTCATAAACTGAGCTAGGTTTACAAGAAGGCATCATTTTCATTATTTTTCAAAAGCTTTTAATAATATTCCTTAGCTTTCTTATAATCTTCTAATCCTTGATAAACAAATCCTAACATTCTTGTAATATGATGATTTTGTTCACTCTGCTTTAAAGTAATGTCAGCTTTTCAATCCTCATAGTTATAAAAATACAAATTCCTAAATTGTAATATCCTTTAACATCTCCACTTTTCTCCAGCTTTTAAATAATATCATTGCTTTTCAGGTTTTCCTCTCAGAATAAAAAGTGCTAGAATTATTATGCCTGTATTTCACCTTTCTTTATTGCCTGCAAATAATATTTTTCAGCCTGAGAGAGTTTTTCTCAATTCTATAAACTTCAGCTAAATTAAATAATGCAACTGTTTCCACCTTTATCTATTGATTTTTGAAAATGTTTTTAGCTTCTGAATAATCTCCTTTTAAATAATAAATTTCTGATCATTTAAAAAGCTATATATTTCCTTTATCAATTGCAGACAAGTATAATTTTTCTGCTCAAGTCTTTCTGATATTCTCTTGCCTGTTCTACTCTTTTATCTCCATTTTTCCAGCCATTGCAAGGTTGAAAAGACTAACATACTAATTAAAATTAATAATTTCTTTCAATATTTCACCAACTTCCAAAAATTATTTTCACAATTTCAGTCAAGTCATATCTATAGATATTTTGACTTCTTTTCAGGTCTACTGAAATCATGGACATTACATTTTAATCTATATATATTCTACATATTTTTACAGTTTTTCAGGCAGTTCATCATAATTCTTTATCTGTGTAATATCTTCAGTCCATCAGGAAGTTCATCATAAACTATATTTAAAGGCTTTGATTTTCTTAAATTTCCAGGATAAGAATGATAAACTTTTCCATCAATTTCATATCCCACTGCCACTTTTATCGTTTCAAATCCTGTAAAGTACATCAAGTTTTGTCAGTACAATATCAGTTAGGCCATCTATCAACTGCATATCTTCCTAATACAAGATCAAGCCATCCACATCTTCTAGGACGTCCTGTTGTAGCTCCATATTCATGTCCCACTGTTCTTAATTTTTCTCCAGTTTCATCATTAAGCTCTGTGGGGAAAGGCGCTTCTCCTACTCTTGTTGTATAAGCCATACTCCAGAATTGTTTATCTTTTTGCAGGTGAAACTCCTGTACCTACTGTCCTCCTCCAGCTGTGGGTGAAGATGATGTGACATAAGGATATTCATAGTCAATGTCAAGCATTAATGCCTGTGCTCCTTCAAATAGAACCTGTTTCCCTTCTTCAATTGCTTCATTTATTTCTACAACTCCGTCTATTATTCTATGTCTTATTTTTCAGCAAGTTTCATAAATCTTCATATAATTCTTAAATCAAATGTATCTTTTCCATATCTTGTCAGCATATCATTTTTCTTTTACATTTCCACTCCAGCTTGTCCCTAAATCTTTTCCAGGCTCAAAGCAAATCTCTATTCTTATTCGTTTCTTGCAATCTTGTCAATATAGCAGGCTATTTCCCCTCTGGGTAGTTCCTATCTATTTGCTCCCATTGGCTGCTTCCTTTGCTTTATCTATCTCAATGTGATAAGGCATTTATTACATGAGCTCTCTCATCTATAAACAATTTGTCCAGATTTTTCCTCCTCTCCAATGCTTCCTATTTCTTTTAAGCACTTCCATCTCTAGCTCTTCTCCTGCTCCAACCGCTTGCATTTTCCTAGTGAATTTATAATACCTGAAGGAAGCGGATGCAAAATAAACTTTCATCGTTTTACAACGACAGTATGACCAGCATTTCTTTCCTCCCTGGGATCTCACAATATATAATCAGCCTTAGTGAGAGAACGTCTAATATTTTCCTTTTCATTCATCTCATTGTGTTCCTATAATTACAAAAGTATTATTTTCCATTTTTATTTCACATACTTTACTTACAATTCCAACTCTAAGATAAGTTTCTGTGTTTCTGTGCGTCGATCTATGCATTGCCCGACTACAAATTCATCAGGTATTTTGATCCTGTACCTCATCCACTTCTATCTCGCTTCCCTTCTTTCCAGGTTTGTCAAACAAGTACATATGTATTTAATACTGGTTCTCTGGTTTTAGCATTTCAGAACTCAATGTGGCAGGCGGTGTCTATGTCTTCAACAACTGTTACATTTTACCTCTGATGTCCTCTTCCAAATCTAGTACACACATCCGCCAGAACTTTCTAATTCGTTTCCCGCCAACTTGAGACAATCGCAAGAGTCAAAGTTGCTTCTGTTTTTCAGTTCCTTACAAGATCACTTAGAAAGCCGATCCACGTAAAGTCCAATCAATGAGTTTCTTTACCCTTTATAGTCATTGTCAATCTGAAGTGCCAATTCTTTTACTTTCTCAGAGTTTGCTTCTTTCGAGATTAATGTTCCAATGCTGTATTTGAACACTGCTTCTCCCTCCAATTCAAACATCAGTTTATATGTTACCTTATGACGTGCAAAATGAGTTCTATTCGTTTCTACTACTTATTTTACTATATTTACTATCAATTTACAGTTTACTTTTTCTAAAATATAATCAATAAACAATCCTAAGAAATTTGCCCTACTGATATGACATCTATAATATTATATAACAAATGTTATAGTCTAGGAGATGATGAGTATGAAGTTTACAATGTTCCTGCTAATTCATTTATTCTGATGCTTGAATTTTTCATCATATGTTCTTGCATGTACAGGAGGTTATTGTAGGTAAAAGGATTAACAACTGACCGGAAGTTATATTTTGGAAGAAGTAAGAGATTTCTGGCTGAGGCCTGATCATAACAAAAACTTTGTCGTTTTATGAAAGGGTAAGCCAGCCTGGTGCGGTATTTAAAGATGAAAGCAATGGTTACATGTCTGTTCCTGAAACTAGATACAAATACCTGCCGAACCTGATGTTGCTCCCTGAAGAAGGAATATTCGATGAAGCAGGATTCAGTGAAATTTGGTGTGCATGGAACCTACAGTTTCAGCAGCTGATGCTAATGATTCAGAGAAGATTCCCGACCCACTATGTTAAGAACGGTCTTGCTGAGTCTACCAATACACTACTGTTATTCTTCCATGTGCTTGAAAACTGCAAGGGAAGGTTCTACGTCTTGCTGAAATCATTAAGACTAAAGGTGCTGCCGAAGAAATGTACTTGTAATAGCTGATAGAAATGTGGTACATTGAAATCTATTCAGGACATCAACTTTTGTTGCCATAAAATACCCTGATGACAAATTCTCTGTATTCTCAAATACTTATTTCTTGGAACTGTTGATTTTACATGATAAAAACAATGTAATAAAAATCTGATGATGTCGAAAAAGTTGCAAGATGCGGGAAGCCACGTTGCAGTAGATGGAAAATGCACTGATCTTATGCCCTGAAATGACAGACGGAAACCGTTCACGTGCTTATTCAGGAATCCTACAATCTCAAAAAGCAAATCATCACTTATACTGACAGGAGTTTACGAACTTTTCCAAACTAGAGACAAAAATATCTGTACAAGATGTAATGGCTGTTTAAGAAATCGTCTGAAAATACAAACTTTACAGTTGCAAAAAGAAAACAAAACAATGATGCTAGCAAATATCCTATAAGTAACGACGGTATCGAAACTCATATTTTCCAAATTAGACTTACCTGCAAATGTAGGAGGAGTTATGGCTGGCAATGGCTGGAGCTAAATATTCTCATTTGATCCTTATTATGGTAATATAAAAGCTACTTATGACACTTACCATGTAAAAGGAACTGCATATAATCCGTTCATTCTACTGGGTTGCAGAAAATGTAAATATTACATGGAAAAATACATCTGATGATGTTAAAAATAAATATCATAAAAGACTATGAAAAGAAAAAGTTGCTGAACAAAATGCATTAAATAAAAATTGCAAAAATGTCACCTGAAGCTGAAAAGAAATTTGCCTTCGAACTTGCTAAAAATGGAAAAGAAGACATGTAGCTTGTAGAAAACTCATTAAAAATAATTCTCCCTATGAATTATATATAAGCCTCTTAAAAGAAAAAGTCTGCTTTCAAGAGAAAATAAAACTTTATTTATATTTTTCATTCTGAAACAGTCTTTTTATATCCGGAATTAATAGTATCCTGTCTTTTCTATTCCCTTGGCATAAATTCGTTTATTAGAAAAAGTACCGCCACTATAAATGAAATAAAATCTGTAACTGGAGTTGCCCATTATTCCATCCACTCAAAAATTTTGGAAATATAATCAGTAATGGTAATAATACTATTGCTGTTTTGTCAGGGAAATAATCACACCTTTTACAGGCTTTTCCAATTGAAGGGAAAAATGTTGATGCGAAATCTGTATTCGCATTGATATGAACATCAGAAATACCCTCATAACTTTACTGCAATTCAAAATAAGTTTACTTCCCGGAACCAAAATAGAGAAATTATCTGAACTGGAAAACTCTGAAAAATAATAAAAAGTCACTGTTGAAAGAAAATAACGTAACCTTTAGAAGTACCTTCATCGTTTCCCTTACACGCCTGTAATTCTTTTTGCTCCATAGTTGTAACCAAATATTGGCTGTCCCCCTGAACAATCCCAATTACATGCTATAAATATGACATTTATTTTGCAACATTCCCGCAACTGCAATTGGAAATATCGCTGCCATAAACTGATGCATGCCATATGTTTTTAAAAGATTATTTGTTAGTAATCTGTATAATTGTTGTTGAAAACTGAAATATGAAAGGAAGCAATACCAAGTGAAACTATAACTTTTACATCTCCATTTAGGAATAAAATCCTTTCATCTGAAACTTTTACAGTCTTAATCTTGCAAAAATAATAAGCAAGCAGTAATGTGAAAACAATTTCACTTATAACTGTCGCCCAGGCTGCCTGCTATTCCATATTAAAAACAAACATAAACACCGGATCTAGAACTGTATTTAAAATCGCACCTACAACCATTGCCATCATTGAGTATTTTGGACTTCCCATCTGTTCTTACAAGGATTTGCCCTATTGAAAGCAGAAATGGAACTCCGAAAGATGTAATTCCTGCTATTCAATCGCATAATCCAATCAGTTGTCGACGAAATCATCATGGGTTTATCAACCTTGTAATCCAAGTAAAATTCCTATAATTACAAGTGTTCCGGCAGCTGTTCCTCAACTTCCCTTTGCCCTGTCGATATTTTCTCCCAAGTTCAAGATTAAAAATTTTGCTGCAGAACCTATTCCCATCATAAGCCCTATTGCCAGACATATTGTTGCAATTGAAATACAATATTCGTGGCAGCTTCTGAATATCCCACTCCCTGCCCTATAAATATCGATCCACTATATTATAAAGTGCATTTACTAAATTTGCTACTACTGCCGGGAATTGCCATTGAAGCCAGCAGTTTTCCTACCGGTTTATATCCAAATGGATTTTCTTCTTTTATTATCTTTTCCATCTCCCCTTATTTTAAACTTTTCATTCTTCCTTAATATCCATAGTTTCACAGAGTCAGTATCATTCATATAATATCTTACTTTTTCTTATTCTTCCTTCAGCTTATATCAATTTTTCAGCGCTTTTTCATCATGGATATTTCCACTCCAGGTTGTCAGACCAATATGTTCCAATTCAGGAAAATCATCAAATGTTTTTGTTGTCCAGATTTTTGAAGCGCTTTGCCTTCCATATCCTCCATCTCAGTAATTGCTGTCATAGATTACTATTCAACTTCAAGCCATCTGGTTTTTCTATCTTCCCAGTATCTGCTTACTGTTTCCATTAGAATTCCGTCAATATAAATTCCTTTTTATATTATCAGACTTAAAAATCTGCTATCTTTTCCAAAAAGTTTTCATAATCAGTAAATTTATAATCATCAAAATATGGGTGTCCCATTTCTTCCACTCAGGGCTTTCTCCTGATGTAATAGAGTGTAAACGTTTAAAAATCGTTTCACTTATCTAAGTTACTTCTTTTCATTTCATCTCCTTCAAAATAAAAATTAAACATTAAAAGTTATTTTCCTTCATACAAATAACAAAACAGGACTACTCAAATCTACTGTTTCAAATAAACACATTCTTCTGAATAAAACATCTTTATTTACATTATATTTGAGTTAATCCTGCTTTTTATTATTACCAGCTTTTTACTAATTCATATAATTTCAAATATTCTCTCGCAGATCTGTCCCCATGGAAAAATCCAGATCCATATTTCTTTCAGTTTTTCCCAGATTTCAGGTTTGTCATAATATACCTTCAGCAACTTTTATTGTAAACAACATATCACTGCATTAAAGTTTGTAAATGAGAATCCATTCCCTTCATCTGTAAAAATATTATACGGTCTTACTGTATCCTTCAATCCCCCTGTTTCCCTTACAATCGGTATTGTTCCAAATCTCATGGCTATCATTTGGCTAAGCCCGCAAGGTTCATATCTTGAAGGCATCAGGAATAAATCACTTCCTGCATACAGTTCATTTTGCAGATGTGGATTATATCTAGAGTATACTTTAAACTTGTCAGGATACTTAACTGTCAGATAGTTGTAATAATCTTCATAGAATTTATCACCGCTACCTAAAATCACAATCTGAACAGCATCATACTGTAATAAATTTTCCAGTACTGCCGATACAAGATCAAGTCCTTTTCCTTCCACAAGTCTTGTAACCATGGAAATCAGAAGATTATCTGACCTAGTAGTCCCAGTTTTTCCTGAAGTCTATATTTATTTTCCTTTTTCTTATCCAATGTATCCTTATTATAATTTATAACATCCGGATTAGTTTCAGGATCAAAATTCTTTCAACATCAATTCCATTAAAGTACACCATAAATCTCGCATTTGTTATCCATTCCAGACCTTCACTGAAATAAGGATATTTTATTTCTTCAGCATAAGTGGGACTTACAGTATTTACAACATCTGCAGTACCCTATTCCTATTTGCATAAAGTTTAAATCATGGTACCTATATGATATCCATTCTCTCAAATGAAAATTTTGAAAAATCTTCCTGATCATTTAAGTTATGTATTGTATAAACTGTTCTCATGTCGCAGTAAAGGATCATTATTATATCTTACATTAAGAAAATAAGGTACCGGGCTGTCTGCCAGTCATTACAGTGTAATATATCAGCCTGTAAATTAATTTCCTTTAAAAATCTTAATGCAAAGTTCTGAAAACATAGTCATACTGAACATCTTCATCATTATCTCCGTAAACACGTCCTCTTTTCATACAACGCCTTATTTTCAATGAAATAATAATTTATTTTATCGTCAGGATATTTTACCAGATTAATACATCCCCATGGCTTTCAATCTTGCAACCCATTCTAATTTTTCAGATATTTTAAAGAATTTTATCATATTTCGGCATTATTATGGAAACTTCATGTCTAATTCCTGCATAGGCAAAGCCTGCATTACATCAACTAATCCCCTGTTTTAAAGAAAGGATAAACTTCTGGGGCAAGATAAATATTTTCAAGCTAATCACTCTCTATCCTTTTTATTGTTTCACCACTGTGAACAAATTTATTGCCATCAATGTGTTTTATCTCCTCCGAATATTCTTACATTTCTTCCCTACAATCGATCCGTCAGGAAGAAACTTTGCTTTTACCTACTACACTTTATGCCTCTTGACAACAAATCAGGTTTTCATGATTTTGCACAAATCATCTCCATAACCTAATATGGAATTTCTTTACCTACGTATACTCCCTATCTATAATCATTGTATCTAAGTTAGTATTTTCATCTATATAAGTTCCTGAGAAAATAATACTGTTCTTAACAGTACATCCTTTTCTACTGTTGACTCAGGCCCCAATACTGAGTTTTCAACTCTTCCTTCCTATTTTACAACCGTCACAGATTAATGAATTCAACACACTTCCTGTTACCCCTATTCTTACAGGTGCCAAATCTTCACTTCTTGTGTAAATTTTCCATTCAGGATCATAGAGATTTATTCCTAGTTTCTTCTGATTTTCTTTATTAAATCGAGGTTGCATCAAGATAAGAATCATAAGTTCCCTCATCCATCCAGTAGGTCTAGATGAACAGACTTTTTTCTTCATGAACATGTGGAATAACGTGTTTTCCAAAATCCAGATCTTCTTCAGGCATCCAAATATTCCAGAAAGTACTTCTGTATTGAAATATAAATTCCATAGATGCAGATTACTCTTAGGTTCTGCAGGTTTTTCCTCAAAATTAAAATTTTTATTTTCATCAACTTCAAAAATTCCAAATCTTCCTGCTTCTTCTATCGGTACTTCCTGAACTGCAATTGTCAATTCAGCGTTTGCTTTTCAAATGATCGCCAGTAACCATTTATAATTCATTTTGTAATATGATCTCCTGATAAAATCAGTATATTTAGGTTTTCTATTTCTAATAAATTCTATATTCTGTCTGATTGCATCAGCGGTACCTTGATACCATGCATTTCTCGGTTTTTCATGAGGTTGCAGCATTGTATACTCCTGTATCCCTTCTGTCAAAATCCCATGGTTTTCCTGAACTGATATGTTCATTTAACGAAAGTGGTAAATACGTGTAATAACGCTACATCGTAAATCCCTGAATTTGAACAGTTACTCAATGCAAAATCAATAATTCTAATTTCCCTCCAAAAGGAACGCTTGGTTTAACCTCTTTTCCAGAAAGTATATCAAGTCAGAACCTCTTCCACCTGCTAAAATCATAGCTAAAATTTCCATAACCACCTGCCATCATATTCTCTACATTATAGTATACACCTATAGATTTTTAAAATTTTATATTTTTATTTCTTTCTATTTATGTATGAAGTTTTCATTAATTTAAAGCTATCTTATCTTTGCTTTAATGTGTTTTAAATATTCTCAGCTTTCATGATTATCAAATGTAAAGCATATCTTCTATATCTTCAGCAGGAGTAAGTGATCAGGTATCATTTACAGCATCATTCCTGCACCATATGCCGCTTTTACTCCATTTACAGAATCTTCAAAAACTATCTGTTTTACTAGGATTTATATTCAATTTACCTGCACCACGTAAAAATACCTCAGGGTCCGGTTTTCCTCTTTCAACATCATTAGCAGTTATTATATGGCTGGCGTAGTTCTTTATATCTTTTACTTTCCAGTAATGTATTAGCCATAAAGCTGTCTGCTGATGTTCCCAAAACTCATTTTCCCTTTTGAGGCGGAAAATCAAAGCATTTCTTTTGCTCCTGTCATTAAAGGGATATCTCCTTTTTAGCTTCATCTATTATATAATTATATACTTTTGCAGTTATTTCATCATATGGAAAATCTTTTCTAAAATTCTTCAAGATAAATTTCCTTTTGCTTCTTCATTAGTCAATCCAGTTTTCCACAAGCTCATCTAAGTAACTTCATAGCCTAATTCCTTTAGCTTTTTCCATATTCCAAATAAACTGTTTCAGTATCAAAATATCCGTCCATATCAAATATGAACAATCTATAGTATCCAATGCTATTTTTCATTAAATTCCTCCTTCTTGTTCATTAGGTAAAATTGCGAAAATCCCGATCTGTGTGCCACAGCACATATAACTTCATTAAACTGAGTATTCCCACATGAGGAATATTGCCACTCCTAAATGTTCTCCATTCCTTGCAATTCCAATTTTTCCACACTTAATCCATTTATATTAGATTCTATCTGATTCATGGCTTCTCTGATGGCACCTACTACTGCTCCATCATGTACATGCTCATCCTGAATAATTCCATTTCTTTTTGCTGCCAATAGAGTACTTTCTATAACCCAATCTTGCGACAGGTATAGCTCCTCCAACATCAACAGCAGCTACTTTTATCTCTGCATATTCCTTTTATCAGCTCTTCTTCTTGAAGAAATTGACATTTTAAAGCCATCCACACACTATCAACACTTTGTTATCCCTAAATTCCATATTTCTCACTTATAATTAATCTAAAATACGATACACAGACAAACCACGAATACTACAAAACTAAAATATTTATTTATTTTCAAAAGATTTCATAATATATTCAACAGCTTCTACATATCCTTCTTTACCTTTTTCCATATATTTGAAGTATACAGGCGGGGCAGTCACTGAAATTTTCTGAAATCTTCCTTTTGTGAATATCACTCAGATGTACTTCAACTGTTGGAATAGATACTGATTTTTGTTACATCATGGATTGCACTAGCTGTAGCGGGTGTAAGCCCCTGGATTGATAACAATCCCGTCAATCTTTTCATAATATGCATTTTTGAATAATATCTATTATCCTACCTTCATAATTTGACTGAAAATTTCTATTTTTATATTTTTATCACGAAATTTTTCCTGAATGTAACTACATAAGAATCATAATTATCATTTCCATAAATTCCTGTTCCCATATTCCGAGAAAAATTTAAATTTTCAGTACATTTATAATAAATATCATTTCTCCTTTCCATTACATAAGATTACTTTTGTAAAATCTTTTTCTATCTCTTCAGCTGTCCTGTCTGTAACCTTCCTGTAATGTTCCGTTATTTTCTATAATAATGTCAGAATATCTCTTATAAAGTTCTATTCTTTCATCATATAATTTTATAAATATTATTTATATCCTTCAGAAGAGGTCTGGCTTCTTGGTTTTCCTTCCTATATCCTCTATTTTCCTGCTCAGGAATACAACTATACCTTTTTCTCATATTTCATATTTTCTTCACGCTTCTGCCCCGCCGCCTGTGAAATTATTATTCCATTTTTCTGAGAGTTCTCTTAAATATTTCTGTTTCCAGATTTCTAAAATACTCTTCCCTTTTCTGAAAATAAAGTGCTTATTTTTACATCTTTTCTTTCCAGATATTTATCCACATCATAGTACTCATAATTTATCTGAAAAGAAGTTTTCCCATTGTACTTTTCCACTTGCAGGCATTCCTATAAGAACTATATTTCTATTTATTTTTATATTTTCCATATTCTACACTCTTTTAAACTGATTTTCATTTTCGTTGTGACTGATATCCTTCTTCCAGTCTTTTATAATTTCTTCCTTTGAAAGGGAGAATAATAATTTTGCAAAGCTTTTCAAGACTTGAAAATTCATCTCTCAATTTCCATATTTATCATGCTTAGCATTATGTTTATATCACCATTTTCAAAATCAACATTCTCTTTCTCCTTCGATTTATTAAACTCTTGTATATTTAGCTATCTGTAAAGTTGTTTTCATAAAATAGACTTTTACTTTGTGAACAATTTACAGAATCAGCATTAATTTTTCATTATTTTCATCAATGTCATTTTACAAATAATATTTGAAGCCTTGTTTTTAAACATTGTATGGAATCCATCTTCCTTTTTCTCAGAAATCTCAACTTTTATTTTCTATTCCTAAACTCCCTGTTACTTCGTATATTTCATTGTAGATATTTTCCAGAAAATTCAAGATCAAACAATGTAAATAAATTATAGCTTTTTCTTTATTCTTTTTCGTATGAATCTTCCTTTACGATAAAGAGTATATAAGTGAGTCAAATCCATATTTAATCAGCATTGTATATCCATGTTTTCCTATTTCATAATTTATCATTGCCAAAAAGAACATCTACAAGATCTGTTTCTATACGTTGCCTCCTTTTCTTTTACATTTTCCCAGTTTACGTCCCATCATCCGGGATCCAGACTGTATTTTTCAAGTAACTGTCTAAAACCATCTGTATAACCTGTGTCAATTTTATACAAATATCCTTTACTGTATTTTTGCCATGTAGTGATAATAGAAATCTCCATAAGTTACAAGGTCTTCTTTGATTTCTCCAGGCACAAAAATATTTCTGTACTGTTTTTCCAGGATTGTTAAAAACCTCTTTGCTTCCACATATTTCAGAAGTTCATCCCCATCCAGAACTTCAGCTGAAAGAATCATCCACTTCCTATATATTTCCCTATCTACTGCCATATATCTGTTATCTCCATTATTGCTGCTGTTGCTCATCTACCTCCGGTGTTTTTAAACTTGTATTGAATTTTTCAAATCAGATAATTTTTCAAATCTATCATCTTTTTTATCTTTTTGATTCAGCCTTTAAACGTGAACTGCTATATAGAGCATCAAAATTTTTCTGATGTTACTGTATAATTTTCAGTTTTTCTTAACTTGATTTTACTGTTTCCATTACTTCTGGCTCTGCTTCCAGAACTACATATCTATTTCAGCATTCAGTTTTGCAAATTCATTTGAAACAAGTCTGTCAAGCTCGCTATTACTCATTTAACGTAATCTTCCTTCGTTTTCTCATCTCCACTATGATACAAATAATCCATTACGTATCTACATTTTCTTCTAATGAACTTTTCATCTGCTTCCAGCATGTATCCATATTTAGTAAAATTTTCAGACTTATAGAAGTTGCGTGTAAATATATGACTGAAAATCATCCTTTTTCTTTCTTTCTAAAAAGTTTTTCAGAAATTCTTTGTAAAAACTCGAATTTTTCATTGATATATTCATTAAAACTTGGCACAGAGGTCTCAATATATTTTCTTCCCAGTCCTTCATTTCCAAGTCTTCAATTTCATTATCAAATGTCTGCTTATTTCATTGTATAATCCAGAATAATTTCAGGATACACTCTATTTAAAGATTTGAATCCTTCTAGTATTTCCTGAATTTCCATTAAAATACTATCAAAAGTCTGTTTCTGTCTTACTCCCCTGCTCTATTATTTCCTTGATTTGTAAGGAAAATCCTATCAGATATTCCCATTAAGTTGTTAATATTATTTTTCATTATTGCTTACCTTCCTTATTTTATTTATTTGTAAAAGTTTTTCTGATAATTTTTCCATGAACTTTTTCCAGAACTTCATCATCATATTTTTCATCATTCCATATTTCTTCTGATTTATTGCCTGAAAATATAAGCATTGTAAGACCATTTACTATCTTTCCTTATATTTTTCTGAGAACCGTTTTCTTCAGTTATATATATCACACACACAGTCAGTGTTTATCATATTCACTTCTTCCAGAGGTGTCATATTTGCAACGGGATACATCCTACCGGCGTACAGTTTACAATCAGGTTTACATTTCTCACATTTCTTATTTCAGAATAGTGTATAAGCCTGTCTCCTTTTCTTATTTCAAAGAATCATTTTCTGATATTGTAGCCAAATATATTTTTAGCTCCTTCATCTATAAGAACATTATACACAGCCTTTGCCGCTCCACCTGTTCCCAGCATGAGGATTTTTCCGTCCTTTACATTAATATCATTCTGCTGCAAAGTTTTAAAAATCCAAAAATAATCAGTGTTGTCCCCGATAAGTTTTCTCATTTTAACAGTTATTGTATTTACCTGCCCTATCGCAGAGTCTGAAATACTGTCCATATAATTCATTACTTCATTCTTATATGGAATTGTAACGTTTACTCCGTCAAATTTACCTTCCACGCAGTTCCTCGCATAAAGAAGGTATATCCTCCATTTCTTTCTCAATCAGCTTATAACATCTTTTTCTGTAAGTTTAAAAATATTTCATGAATTTCCTTCGAATAGCTATGTCCCAGCTTTTCTCCTAGAAGTCCCAGTTTTTCATTTTCTCCTTCTATCTTATTTTTCATTTTTAGTATTTTTCAGTTCCTTTTCAGTAAGTTCCTATATTCTCCTATTTTTAGTTTTCTCATCAAACTTAGATTTCCATCTGAATTCTTTTTCAGATATTCCACCTTGTTAGTTTACAGCCTTGAACATTCTTTTAACCTGATGATATTTCCTTCACTTATTGTAATATAGACTTTGCTTGGATTTCTTTCTCCTGTTTTTTTATTTATCGGCTCTTTACTGTTTTCAATTACCTCAACTTTAGCATTTTTCGTAACAAAGTCACCTTCTAAGCTCAATTCTGATTCAAGCTTTTTGGCAGCTTCTTCTGTTACCGGATCTCAGTTCCACTAATACTTTTTATCCACATGTTTATTTGGAGCAAGCAGATTATGAGTAAGAATTCCGTCATTTGTAAGAATTAGAAGTCCTTCAGTATCTATATCAAGTCTGCCTACAGGAAAAAGGCTATATGTCCTGTAATTGTTTCCCAGTAAATCTATAACCGTCTTATGTTCCTTATCTTCTGTTGCTGGAAATCACTCCGTCAGGTTTGTTCATCATATCATACACAAGGTCTGTAATTTATAACTTCATCATTATACCTTTTACAACATCCTCACTTTTCATTTACGTGAACACTCTATCTAACATCATAACATCATTACTTTTATTTTCTTTAATATATCTTTTACTTCTTTTCTTGTTCCTACACCCGAATTGGCTAAAAATCTATCTAATCTCATATTTTTCCTATCATTTTTCATTAAATTTCTACGTTATATACTTATAATTTCCTAAAATTTGTAAATATATGGACTTTTCTCTTATTTCTTCCAAAGCTTTTTCAACTTTTCCTCTTCCAGATTTCCTTCAAAAATCTATATGAAATAGTATTCCCAAAGGCTTATTTGTTTTCGGTCTTGACTTTTAAATTCACCATATTCAGACCGTAATCTGAAAAATACCTTCAAAAGCTTCATAAGTGCTCCCGCCTCATTTTTATGACTTGTAATGACCTTATTTTTCACTGTTTTTGCATAAATAAGATTTTTATTCGAAACAATAAAAATCTTGTGAAATTTTCCTTCTCGTTATTTACGTCAGGCTGCAGCAATTCCAGATTGTACATTTTCCTTGTTTCCATATTGGCAATACATGCATTTTCCTTATTTCCTGTATCTCCTATATATTTTGCACTAAGCGCTGATTGTTCATTCTTATTTTTCCCATTTCAGGATACTTTCCTAAAATTCTGAACATTGCATAAGTGCCTGTTCTATGGGAATAAACTCTTTTATATCATCTATTTTACTTCCTTAATTCCAAGAAGATTGTGCTCTATCTTATGTTTTACTTCTGACAATATAAATATTACGTTTGTTATAAGGTCTATACTGTCTCTTACCCCCACTATTGAATTTTTCTATTGGAAGAGTGCAAAGTCAACCTTTCCAGCTTCAACTCCTTCCACTAGTTCCCTGGGTGTTAAAATTTAAAATCTCTTCAGCCTCGGCTCCCATATGACCTTCTGAATTTTTACTATTTTTCACAGATTAACCATCACTTCATATGCATGCCCTGGAACCCTGATATCTCAAGCTTTTTCCCATTAAAAATTCAGATCATTTACATATTCTTTTGGACTACCTATTTTAAACTTCTGATATTCCTTGCTGGAATCCATTATATCCTTAAGTATGCCTTCTATATAATGTTTCAGCTCTTCGCTCTTGACATTTGAAAGATTTTTATTTACTACTTCCTCTTCCCTTTTTCTGTCGAATATTTTCATGCCGTTTTCTTTTTATATAACGCAACTTCCTTTACAATTTCCATTCTTTCTTCTATCAATTCAACTAATTTTTCTGTCAATATTATCTATTCTGTTCCTAATTTCTCCTAAATCAAGTTTTTCATTTATATCACCTGCATTTCTCTGAATATTATAAACTAAAAACGTGGTTTTACAATGCACATATAATTTATTCCTATAAATCAATTTCTATTTTTAATTAAGATTTTCAATTCTTATTTCATCTATTATTTTTCCATAAAATTTTCCAAAGGATGTTAATGAATGTATCAATTCATCATGCATTATATTCAGACATTTCCCATAAATAATTCTTTTTATCCAAAATAAATAGTCATTTTTCTTCTATATAATAAATTTTCTCATTTTAATTATATCTGAAAAATGTCTGCCATTCATTTAATAATTTTTCCGTCAATGCAGTTTTCTGAAATCTTCCATATCTCTCCAGACATAAAGTAAATCAAATTTTTAAAATTTCCATGTCCGGTTTTTATTTTGATTTCCATGAGCAAATATCTTCATACAATGCAATATCATTTACAGCATATGTGTCAATTTTGCATATTTTTCTAATATTTTATCTAAAAATTTTTCATTTTATATTATGAGCTTTTGAAGTTCTGCTTCCAATGGCTCAAAATCAACTTTTAATTTTATCCAGAATATCAATATTTCCCTTCTTTTTCATTTCTTCTTCCTTTCCTGAATATCTTTCTGAATTTCAATTGTCTTATTATTATTTTTAATTATTCCTAAAATATATATATTAAAATTACGATTATAAAAATGACAAGAAAATCATCTCCCAAAATATTATATTATTTTATTCATATTATTCTAATATCATTTCTATAAAAATTCAATAAATAAAACAAAGTCATCTTAAGGAAGAAACAGACAAATAACGTTTTTCCATAATTAGAAATAACTTCTTCAAAAATATTTTTGTATCTTTACAAGTCTTTCTATTTCCCTCTTCAGAACATCACTTGGATTGTATTTCTTAAAATCCTCGACATTTTCTCCAACTTTTTCCATTCCTTCTTGTTTAACATTTTTCCAACAGCATCTATTACAGACTTTTCTCGACTTAAGACTTGCCGAAATCCGATTTCTGCAATTTGCAGCCCGCAGCATAGTCAAACTGGTCATAGTCATGAGGAATAGTACTGACGGTTTTGTTAAATTTTATTCCATTATACAGAAATACCTGTTCCACCGTGATGAATTATATAATCCACCTTTGGAAGGAAAGTGTCATAATCTGCATACTGATAAACAAATATGTTGTCAGCAGGTTTTTCCACAGGCTCATCTTTTTTCGCATAATTTCCAAAGGATACAATGTAGCAAGTATCAGGATATATTTCTGAGTTCCTTTGCAATTTCTACGGTCATTTTTCCCCACAGAACATGAGTTCCACTTGTCAGAAATATAACTTTTCCATATGTATCAGGAAATTCATACTATTTTATCAAATCCTTCACAGCAAGGACCTGCATGTATAAACTGCTTAGAAAGTCATCCCTGAATTCAAGTTCCTTCATTCCCAGCCCAAGCATTGAATAATGTGAGTATATATATTTCTTCCCCATTTTTATCTATAATTTTAAACCAGAGGTTTCAGCTCTTTTCTGGCTAAAAACACACTGCCCTCTTGAAAATTTCTGATTACGAGATCTTCCTACAGCATCTCTAATTTTGTATATTAATCCTTCTCTCGGATACCATCCACCCATATAAGTAGGCGTTGTCGTTTTGCTTTCTACTATAAAAAGGAGTTGGCATACTTGAAGTCAAAGGAATTCCAAGCTTATCAGCTATCACTACCAGCAGGTGCAGCATACAAAATCAGCTATTATCACATCCGGCTTTCTTTCCTGAACTTTTCCTCAAGCTCCTTCACAAGCTCCGCACAAGAGCCATATTTGATCTGAACTGCTTGTAATATATAAACATATTCGTCTGTTTTGATGTATTTACAATATTTTCAAATACTGAAGGTTTATCCTAGGACAACTTTCACATTAATTCCCAGATTATTTAAAAAATTCCTGAGCTCCTGTATGAATACATATATCATATTTTTCATCATTTATTCAAACTTTATTAATCCCAATACAGGATTCAAATGCCCGCTATAGGGGGCACAACAATATCAATTTTTATTTTTCGCAACCATTCATTTATATTTTCTCCTTTTTCTTCCTCCACTTCTCCAAAAATTCTTTTTATATAATCTCTTTTATTCCTAGCCAATTTATTATATCTTTTGTTTTTCAAAAATCTCCCTTCAGAAAATCCTTTTCACCTTCTGAATGTCCACCTTTTGCAGGATGATTACTCTTTATTATCTCCATTTAAAATATTTTTCAAACTGTTCTCATCTTTTTCCCCAGACGCAAAGTACACCATATTTTCATTTTTGTTGAAAGTATACTCCATTAAATCTCTTGTAAAAGGATGCCAGAATTTATTATGTTCCCTGTTTTTCCTCGATAGCTGTCAGTGATGAATTTAAAGAAGAACTCCCTGCTTTTCCCACGATTTTAAATAGTTCATTTGGCGAGTATATTAAACTCGTTATGGCTTATTTCTTTCTTATCTTTTCAATATCTTCCATTTTTCCAGCATAAGTTTTTGATATAGTAATTTTAATATATTTTTCAATGAAATGTTTATTTCATGATTAACCCAAAAAGTATTTTTAACCTCAAATGCAAGCCCAGTAGCTATTTCACCTTGAGAATACAGTTCATTGGAAGAGTATACACACTTTTCTTGAGGAAATTGAACTTCTTAACGCCTTTTAAATATATATTCATTTTTGAATGTACTCTATTTTTCTTATTTCCATACATTTTATAAAACTATTTTATTGCGGTCACTTTTTCCACAGTGATCATAATAATCTTCATGTATATTATATTTTCCATAAATTCCATTCTCTGAATATTATTTTTACTTCATTTTGTTTCATCTATTATTTTAAGTTTCACTATTTTATTTTCAACACCAAGAACAAAATTTCATCTTCTATTACGCATATTTTTGTTATTTCATTTTTAAAATATTCTGTACTACCTGTATTTTAAAAAGTTTCATCTGTAATTATAAGATCTCCTGTTCCAGTACCTATAAAAATAATTTTTGTCATTTTCTCGATAAAGTTATTCTGGAGTTGGAAATCTTAATTGAATTATACATTTCTGATTCGATTATATTCCATATTTCTATCTCTCCAACTATCTGTTCAGCAAGATATTCAATTCCTACAATTTTAGAATAAATATGATTATTTTCCGTTTTATATCAAATATCAAGCTTTGCTGTCAAAAATATTTATTTTGTTACTTTTTCATGCAGTTCCCTATATTTCAGTATTACATTTTTCCCCCACTTGTGAATATTCTATAATTTCCTTTAGTCATATTTTTCTGAAAAGAGATTGAGTAATATACTGATTCCTTCGTATGTACATCATACGAACAAAGTGTATTATTTTCAATAAAAATAATTTTTCCCACCTGTTGTAAAAATCAACTACTTCAGGTGTTCTCTCAAAATCATACACTTCATCTGTTATTTTTCTTCTTCCGTCACATTTATAGACTTTTTCCATTTTGTGTAGAAAGCAAAAATATGCTGGAAACAAAAAGCTGATCCTTTATATACCGGATTACTTCACAATTTTTATTTTTCCCGCGACTTCCTTTTCTATTTTTCCTTCTTTTTAAAAAATCAGTTTATCTCCTGTTGTTATTATTCTCTTATTTACAGAATCTACTCCAAAATCTTTTAGTTTTTGTATCATATGATATATTGTCTTCTAAAAATTGTTTTCATGCTCTATAACCTCATATATAGATTTTAGTTTTTCATTTTCCAGCTCTGATAAAACTAATACTCCCTGCAAAATACGATTAATCCACAGCTATAACTCCATATACTAAATAGGGATATTCAGACGAGAATATATTTTCCATTGCATATGATGTGATTTTTCCCAATAGAGTACTCAGGATTGTTTGCTTTCAGATCTAAAAATAAAGTTAATAAGTTCTGCCAGATAAACACCTATAATTCCAGGAATTGCTGAAAAACCATACCAAAAGGTGAAAATTTTCTCTTGTTGTTGTATTAAATCTGCTTTTTCTTTCCTGGAAATTCATCATAATCTTTCTTTTTCAGTTTTCTGTTAAAAATGATGTCCACCGACAGCACCGTAATACATGACTATTGCCGCAATTGAACCATAAAAGTTTATTCTCGTTAACACTACATATAATATAATTCCAGGTATCACTCAATAAATGAACCTAACATTCCTAGTGTTTCCATATTTCAGTCCTTTCAACTATAAATTTATTTTCTATTTTAATTTTACCATTAATATTCTAATTTTACAATATCATGACTTTTTATTTATGAATATTACTATAAGAGGGCTAAAATCTAGCCCTCTTCAAAATAATATATGTCATGTTACGATAAAAATAAAGTTTTTCAAATTAAATATTTCTATTTTTCTCATTTGATTTTTCCTTATCATCTTTATCTTTTCTTTCTTTTCTTAATATCATCTATAAGTACACCTGCACCTACAACTAAAGCCACAACACATCCAACTCACATAATTCTGTCTCCTTTTTTATCTAGTTTGAACGTATTATATCAAATTTTGTACATTAAAACAAGAAATCTTTTTCCAAAATAAAAACCCTTTGAAAAACAATGTTTTCAAGGGAATATGAAATAATAATATTATCTTTTTGAGAATTGTGGGCTTCTTCTGCTTTCTTCCGTATTTCTTTCTTTCCAACCATTCTTGAATCTCTTGTAAGAATCCTGACTTCTTTTAAAGCTCCTCTTAAAGATTCATCAGCAACTATTAAGGCTCTTGAAACACCGTGTCTTATTGCTCTGCCTGACCTGTATTTCCTCCACCGTTAACATTTACTTTTTACTCCGTATTTATTTACATGTTTCTGTTAATTCTAATGGTTGTTCAACTATTTTGGCAAGTAATTCTCTTCCTCCAAAATAATCTCTATATCTTTACCGTTTATTGTTACCCCTGTCTTCACCTGGTATTAATCAACTCCTTGCTGCTGAAGTCTTTCTCACCTGTTCTAAATATTGAATTTTTCTGCCACGAAAAATTACCTCCTATAATTCTATTCTTTCTGGTTTTTGAGCTACATGGTCATGCTCAGTTCCAGTGTAAATTTTTAGTCTGTTAATCATTTGACTTCCTAATTTGTTTTTAGGTAGCATTCTCTCAACAGCTTTTCTTATTACTTCAGTAGGTTTCTTTTCAAGCATTTCTTCAAGACTTCTAACTTTTTAATCCTCCAGGATATCCACTATGTCTATAGTATTTCTTATTCAACATACCAGTTACAGCAAATTTATCTGCATTTACTACTACTACGAAATCTCCTCCATCAACGTGTGGTGTGTAACTTGGTTTGTGTTTACCCATTAATCTTACAGCTATTTCAGTAGCTATTTTCCTAGTATTTTTCCTTCTGCCATCTATTTCATACCAGTTTCTTGTACTTCTTCTTTCTTTTTGCATTACAGTACATTTGTTCACTTTTATCCTCCTAATTTCTCTTATAATTTATAGGATATATCGGTCCTTTGTGGGAAAGGATTACATTGATGATTATATCCTATTTCCCATTATTGATCAAGAAATTTTCGCTAATTTACTTCATTTAATTATAAGATTATACACTTTAGTATTATTTTAAGATTTTCTTTTACTAAATCTTCTATTTATATTCTTCAGATATCTTTATTAACAATATTCATTCTTTCTTCATTTGCTTTATTGTTTAATAATCCGTTTGCAATTTGATTGTATGCATCATTGGGTGTAATATTTCCTAATTTTTCCTCTTTCTGCTTCATAAATGTCTGATACTTCTTTTTGAGTAACTACAACATTTTTCTAACTGAAGATCCAAGTAGAAGTTTATGTATACATTACTTTCAATTATTTTTATGTTTGCTTCTTCTTTTTCTCAAAAATCAGTTTCTTTCATTTTTCTTTCAATTATTTTTCCAATAACAATTCCTTTTATTATATCAGGTTTCCTTTTGAAAATAAAATTTCTTCTTTAGTTACTTCAACTGATTTTTCATTTCCTGAATTAATTTGTTTTATTTCTTCATCTTCAAGAACTACAAGCTGCTGCTGTCAATAAATCTCTTTGGATGATTTCCCTTGCATCAGAGAATCCAATATTTTGTGCATCAAACTGTGCTTTGTTTTTCATTGTAAATTCTTGTAACTTCATCTTCATTTACAGAAATTTTTCCTTCGATTTCTTTTTGCTATAAAGAATTTTGCCTTTTCATTTTTAAAATGAGTAGTCAAATTCTTCCTTTTCTTCAGAGTGTAAATTCATATTTTTGCAGTATCAAGTATTGCCTTATTGATAAGAACTTGTCTTATTCTTCTTCGTTTCCTTTTTAATTCTTCTTTTTCTTCTAGCAGTTAATTTAACTTCTGTATTCGCTTTTTCACATCTTTTTAGACATTAATTTCTCCTTATAATATTTATTGTTTTTAATTATTTTACATTATTTTTAAAAATATCAATATAAATATTGATATTTTTATACTAATTATTTATTTTTTCTTATGTAAAACTGTTTTTATCAAGATTAATAACCTTCATAGCATTTACTAGATATTAGTATTTATTTAACATTCTTGATAAAAATTCTTTTGTTCTTTCATGTTTAGGATTGTCAAAAATTATTTCCAGGCTTGTCATCTTCCACTCTAACTCCCTGATCCATCAAATACTACACGGCTTGACACATCGTGTGCAAAGTCCATTTCGTGAGTTACTACAAGCATTGTAAGTCCACTTTTTGCCAAATCCTTCATAACCTTCAGTACCTCTCCCACCATTTCCGGATCAAGTGCCGATGTAGGCTCATCAAAAAGAAGTACTTCCGGCTCCATTGCAAGTGCCCTTGCTATTGCAACCCTCTGTTTCTGTCCTCCTGATATTTGAGCCGGTTTTTGCATGAATAAATCTTTCCATTCCTACCTTTGCCAAAAGTTCCTTTGCTGTCTTTTCAGCTTCTTCACGTGATTTTTTCAGAACCTTCATCTGACCAATTACACAGTTGTCAAGAACACTGAGATTGTTGAAAAGGTTAAACTGCTGAAAAACCATTCCTACTTTTTCCCTCAGTTTTACAAGTGGCATGCTTCCTGAAATAATATCTTTCCCATGAAACAGTATCTCACCTTCAGTAGGTCTTTCCAGTAGGTTTATACATCTTAAAAAGGTAGATTTTTCCACTTCCTGAAGTCCTATATACTTACAACTTCCTTTTCGTATACATCAAAGTTTATATCCTTTAAAACTGTTCTTTTTCCAAAAATCTTTTCTTATATTTTATTTCAATTACTTTATTTCCTCTTTCCATTATGCATTACCTCCTGAAATCTCAACATTCTGAGAATTTTCTTCGCTACCTCTTCCAAAAACTCAAAATTTTGAGGTCCGTCTATTTTTCTCTATATTTCAGGATTGCAGTCAGAGTAAATGTCAGGAAGAAATAAATTACACTTGGATAATAAATACTTCATAGTATCTCAAATAGGTTCCTGCTATTGCATTTGAAGTATAGAACAGTTCAGTAACACTTATTACATTCCAATACTGAAGTATCCTTTATGTTTATAATAAATTCATTTTCTATTGAGGAGTATGACTCTGAACATCTGGGAAAAAATTATACTGCTCATCATTTGGAGTGAGGTCATTCAAGAGCTTCCGCCGCCTCAAACTGTCCCTTATCAATAGAATCTATTCCTCCTCTTATAATTTCACACATATATGCTCCTGTATTAATGGAAACTATAAACAGTGCTGCTCCCATAGGAGAAAACTTTAGAAATATCAGCTAGTCCATAGTATGTTACCATTGACTGAACTATCATTGGTGTTCCCCTAAATACTGCAACATAAACTGAGAAAATAGTGTTTTGCAATTTTAAGTATTATCAGTTTTTGGAGTTCTTTCATCAGTATGTATATACTAATGTAACTCCTAAACCTATTATAAATCCTACTATTGTTCCTGTAAGGGAGATAAATAAAGTATTCCATGTACCTGTCAGAAATCCCTTCCAGTTATTTTCCACAAAAAACGCAACCCATGCAAAAAATGTCTTTTCTCATTTCTCCAACCTCATCAGTTTCGGCTGATTTTATTGCAGGTTCATTATTTCTGTTCTCTGTTCAGGAGTTATTTCATCAAGTATTTTATCTATTTTACCTACCAGTTCCTCATCGCCTTTTACTCCTATGGCTATATCAAGCTCTGATTTTTCATATGTAAATCCATTTTTCTCCTTCAAAACTTATAAATTCAAGTTCCGGATTTGAATTTACCGCCGCCATTGCTCCAGGTCTTTCAGAAACATACCCGTCTATTTTACCTGAACTTAGTGCAACCACCATTGAAGGAAAATTTTTCATTGCCTCTTGTTTTAGCAACTCCCTTCATTTGATCTATGACATTATAGTGGAGAGTACTCTGCTGACCTGTTATTTTTGCACCTTTTAAAGTCATTTATAGACTTTGCATTGGCATGTTACTGTTTTTCTCACTACAACTACAAGGTCTGATTCATAGTAAGGTTTTGTAAAATGAAAGGCTCTGCTTTCTTTCAGGAGTCGGCGACATTCCTGCTATTACTATATCTGCACCTTTCCTGCAGACAATGCAGGCCCAAGCAATACATCCTCACTTGATTTTTACTATAACAAGCTTTTTATTAAGTCCCTTTGCTATTAATTTTTGCTATTTTCAACATCGTAACCGTTACAGTACCCATTTTCCAATTTTACTGCCCACGTATCATTGTTTTGAAACCAGTTAAATGGTGCATATCCACACTCCATCCCTACTTTTCAGCTCATCGTTTTGCCGCACTGCCCCGATACAAACATCATTAAAAACATGATCCAGTAAAGCTATCCTACTTTTCATCTTTTCTATCAAATTATATAACTCCTTTTTATTAGAGTTTTCAGCTATCTGAATAGTATTTGTAGCCGCACTGCTTATGTTATCTGCTACAACCCATAAGTTAAGTCCATTATCTACTGAGCTCATCTCTTCTTATTCTTCCACATAAACTTCATCAGTATCTTCTGCTACTATAGGCATAGGATACATTTTTGAAACATCATCCTGTACGATAACTCCTTCTTTTTCTTCAAATGCTTTAAATCATCTTCTAATTCAAAGGTTTTCCAATTCAACGTTTACTGATACTGCATGTCCCATTTTTACAGGTACTCTTACACATAGCAGTTACTCTAAGATCTGGTAATCCAAGTATTTTTCTTGTTTCTTCAACCATTTTATTTCTTCTTTTGTATATCCATTATCTAAAATACATCAATATGTGGTAACAAATTGAAAGCTATCTGATGCGGATAATTTTTGAAGGCTCTCCTTTAAGGTTGACTTCCAAATCATCTATTCCTTCTGACCTGAACCTGCCACTGCCTGATAAGTTGAATAAACTACTCTTTTAAGTCCATATTTATCAGCAAGTACTTTCCAATACTGGCATTACCTGTATTGTTGAACAGTTAGGGTTGGCAATTATTCCATTATGTCCGTCAAATGCTTCAGGGTTTGCTTCAGGTACAACAAGAGGATATCCTTTTCCATTCTCCATGCACTACTGTTATCTATAACAATTGCCCTTTTGCCTTTAAATTTAGGGTGCATATTCCTTTGAAATGCTTCCTCCTGCAGAAAATAAAGCTACATCAATATCATCCTTTATATTTTTCTTCTTTAAGTTCTATTACAGTATAGTCTTTACCGTCAAAATTCACTATTTTCCTGCTGATCTTGCTGATGCATAAAGATAAGTTTTTCCACCGGGAAGTTTCTTTCCTTCTAACACCTTTAAAAAGTTTGTCCCACAAGTCCTGTCGCTCAACTACTGCTACATTGTCATTTTTCATTTTTAAAATCCTCTAAATTTATTTTATTGTTTTATGTATTTTAATTAATTTTTTATATTATTCCCTTCTGTTTAAACAGTTTTGTCAGTTTATCTACTGTTTTTCTTCACATGAAACTAAAGGAAGTCTTACTATATCATTATCCTATTTTACCTAAAATTTTTCATTGCAGTTTTTACAGTTACAGATTACCTTCAATGAACATATTTCTGTTGACATCATAAAGTTCCGTATGCAGTTTATAGGCCTTTTCATATTCCTGATTCAAAAATGCCGCAATCAGTTCCTTCATTTCTTTAGGCATAATATTTGCAACTACTGAAACTACTCCTTTTGCACCTATTGACAGCATTGGCAGTATCAAATGATCTTCTCCAGATAAAATTTCTATCTTATCTCCACACAGATCCTGAATTCTTATCATCTGCTCAATACTTCCGGTAGCTTCTTTTATTGCCACTATTTCAGGAAATTCTGCAAGTTTTGCAACTGTTTCTGCTTCAATATTTACTCCTGTTCTACCAGGAACATTGTACAGCATAACAGGAAACTTTGCTTCTTCCGCTATATATAATGTTCGTAAATTCCCTCTGACTTGGCTTGTTATAATATGGGCATGTACTAAGTGCCGCATCCGCTCAAGTTCCTTTGCATATTTTTGTAGCTCAACTGCCCTGTCAGTATTGTTTGAACCTGCACCTGCTATAACCTGTATTCTTCCCTTTTCACTTCTTCTACAACAATTTTATAACCTTTTTCATGTTCAGCAAATGTAAGTGTTGGTGCTTCTCCTGTCGTTCCACATGGAACTATTCCTGCTGTTCCGTTTTTCAATGTGATAGTTACCAATTCTCTCACTTTGTCTTCATCAACTTCTCCATTTGACTTAAAGGAGTTATCAATTTGCAACGTATGAGTCCTTCAAATTTCATATTTTACTACCATCCTTTTTTATTTTTATAATTCAACTGCTATCTCTTATAAATATATTTCCTTCAGCTATCTTTTCACTCGGTCCTGTCGCATGGGCATCGTCTCCCTCTTGACTATATTCTATTGTCAACTGTCCACCGAGGAACTTTTTACATTTACCTTTTCATTTGTAGGTCAAACATTCTTCCAAGTACAGCTGAAGCAGTTGCTCCTGTTCCACATGCAAGAGTTCTTCAGCTCCTCTTTCCCAAGTGATTACTTCCATGTTTCTATCTGTCACTTTTACAAAAGTTAACATTGTACCTTTTCAGGAAAAAGCTCTGTATAATTTTCTATTTTCTTTCCTAAATCATCAATATCATATTCTGAAAAATCATCTACGAAAAATAACAGAATGGTCTGTCCCCATATAAATATAGGATATTTCAATTTCCTTTCCGTCTATTTATTTTTCTTTCCTTTAAAATCTTTTCTTTGTCAGTATTTATAAGTTTTTCACTTCAAATATAGGTTTTCCATATTTACCTTTACAGAAAATCTATTTTCTTCTTCATCCATATTTGTTTCAATAAACAAATCTCCCGATAAAGTTTTTACTATAAAGCTATTTTCCTGCTCAACATTATTATTTCTCAAATAATTTTGAAAAACATCTTGATTCCGTTACCGCACTAGGAGCCTGACTTCCGTCAGAATTATAGTAAAAACATGAAAGGCATATTTTTGCACATATTTCAATATCAACAACCCATCCGCACCTATTCCAAATGTCTGTCACGATACCTGTTTTGCAAGTTCATTATAGTCGGGTATACCTTTTTCTATAGATCTTTTTCATTCATGATTATAAAATCATTTCCTGCACCATGATATTTCTCAGAATTTCAACATTTCAGCAACCTCCTCTGTTCATTTTAGTGTTGTTATAAATCAAATTCCTTTTGCGAGTAATTCCAGCAACTTTTTACCCATAACTTCATCAACTATTATTGACAGGCTTATTTCAGATGTGGCAACCTGATGGAAGCTTATATTATTTTCTGAAAAGAACTCTGAATATTCTGGCAGCAATCCCTATGTTAGCTACTAATCAATCCCTACAACAGATACCTTCACAACATATGGATTTATTATAATGCTTATTCTGTCAAATTTTTTCCTGTAAAATTTCACTTACCTGCTCAAGTGAAGCTTTATCTGTTTTAGAGTAGTAAATGCAAAACTTCATGTTCATGATACATCATTCTGACTTATCATATTTATATTTATTCCTCAGCCTCTTCAAATATCGCGTAAACATTTTTCGCATAAGTTGGAATATCTTCAACATTTACCATAAGAATATTCTCATTTATTGATATTCCTGTTATTATTTTTCTTCATTACTTTCTCCTTTGAAGATTATTGTACCATTTTTCACCAAGAGACCTTCCAACATATGTTTCAACTCCATATTTGTTTTCCAGTTCAACTGCCCTTGGCTCCATTACTCCTGCTCCAAAATGCCAGCTCCATCATTTCCTCATGTGAAATAACTGAAAGTTTCTTTGCCTCAGGATAAACTCTCGGATCAATGGAATATATCCCGTCCACATCTGATATATTTTCACATTTTAGCTCAAGTGCTGCTACAGTGCCACTGCCGAGTATCAGAACCTCCTCTTCCAAGTGTTGCGACATCTCCTTTGTTAACTCCCTAGAAATCCGGCAACAATTACTATTTTACCTTCCTTCAGATGTTTTTATATTTTCACCTTTTGTTTCTTCAATCCTATTTTTGTATGATGCCCCTGTTCTTATTCCCTGCCTGCCTTCCTGTAAGAGGAAATAGCCGGATATCCTAACGACTGCAATGCTATGCTCAAAGAGCTATCGTCTGCTGCTCTCCAGTCGACATAAGTCTGTCCATTTCCCTTTTATCAGGATTTTCTGTTATTTCATTTGCAAGTTTTATTAGACTCGTCTGTTGTTTTTCCCATTGCAGACACTACTGCAACCACTTCATTGCCTTTATCATTCACTTTTCCCAGATATCTGGCAATATCAATATTTTTCAGTTGTTGCAACCGAACTGCCTCCATATTTATGAACTATTATCACTTTTTAACCCTACTTTCCATAATTCTGAAAAACTTTATATTTCCATTTTAAAACAGTTTCCTAATTTTTATCTTATTAGATGTAATTATACATCATTTTAATTACAATTCAAAGATTTCATCATTTCTTATGAGGTCATCTCAGTTTCCCTTTTTACTGCAACTTTGGCTTTTCCGTCCTTTACAAATACAACTGCAGGTTTTTATCATTCTGTTGTAGTTGCTTGACATTGTCATAACAGTAGGCTCCTGTCGTTGTTATTGCAGTATATCTCCTATTTCAGCCTTTTGAAGTTTACCTTTCTGTATAGAATATCTCCTGATTCACAAAAGCTTTCCTGCCACTGTAACTTCATCTTCGGCTTTTTCTTCCAGTTTATTTACTATTCCTGCTTCATATTCAGCCTGATAAAGTGCCGTTCTTATGTTATCAGACATTCCACCATCTACAAACACATATTTCTTTTCCACCGACAGTTTCCCTTGATTCCTCCTACTGTATAAAGAGTTGTCCCTGCATTTCCAACAATACTTCCTGAGCTCTATATTTAACTCTGAGAATCCTATCTGATATTTAATTTCCATTGCTTCCGTATATGTAATTATTTCCTTCAGTACTTCTTCTATAGGTTTAGGATCGTCACCCTCTTTATAGTATACTCCAAATCCTCCACCCATATTTACTGTATGTACTACTATTCCAAGTTCCTTTTTCAGCTTATCAAGATATTTGAAAATTTCTTCCAGAGCAAATATAAAGAACACTGACTGAAATATCTGGGAACCTATGTATGTATGGAATCCTCTGAAATCAAGATATTGGCTGTTGATTGATTCTCTTCACTATATCAAACAGGTTTGCCTGAAACAGTGAAATTCCAAATTTTTGAAGTTAGTCCCGATGTTTTTATATAACTATGTGTGTGTGCCTCATTCCCGGATCAATTCTTATAAGCACCGCCTGTTTTTCCCTTTTCCTTACATATTTTTCTATTTTTCTATTTTTCATCTTCATTATCTATAACTATTTCTTTAATTCCATAATCCACTGCCATTTCAGTTCTTCATACGTCTTGTTATTTCCGTGCATGAACTCTGTTCATTGAAATCCTGCCTTATATGCCTGTATACAATTCCCTCCTGAAACTACATCCAGCTCAAGCCCTTTTTCTCTACAAGTTTTGCGCCATTCCTGTTGTAAGGAAAGCCTTCCCGCGTAGGCAATCGTGTACCAAATCTTGATGGTTTAAATGCTTCCTTCATTTTTATCTATCGTTGTTTCTATAAGTTCCTGATCCATCACGTAAAGAGGTGTTTTTAGATTCCTTTTTGCCAGTTCAACTGTGTCCACTCCTCCTATTGACAGATTTCCTTTTCATTAATTTTTGAAGTTCCAAATAATTTCATAATTTTCATTTTCCTTTCCTTTTTGTGTATGTCTTTCATCAGCCTGATTTTATGTCAGAAATAATTCATTATAATAAAAATGCTGACAAAACGGCATCAGCATATAAACATCTATTTTTATAAGTTAAAATTAAAAATTATGATTTATACCGACAGCGCAACATTATCCATTATTAAGATAATGACAGTTCTATGGATATTCTCCATAGCCCCAGCAACAAAGAGTCCTCTTTTTGCATCGGCAGTTATTCCTTTCAGTTTATTTCACAGAATTGACTTTTCTCCATAAGCCTACTTTTTAATACCTGCACCTCTATCTTGGTATATTATACATAATTTTTCTATTCTTGTAAAGTTTTTAATTTATTCATAACCATCATATGTTGGATTAATCTTTGCTTGAAGTACTACATTGTAAAATCTTAAATAATTCAAAGTATGATTTTACATTAATTTTTAAGTTTTCTTTTTGAGGCAGTTCTGATTTATCTTTCAATTTATAATAATATTTTGAGATTGACAAAGAATTTAATTTTAGAGTATTATATTTATGTAGAATATGTCTACATAATAGAGATCAACTACCTGGCATTACCAATATGGTACAGATACGTCTGACGCCGGGGTTTTAGTTGAAGGAGTGGTTTATTGTTGTCGAATTTCATTTTAGACTATGAAAATCAGTTAAAATTTATTGAACGAGGAATGATTATAAAAATTATAACGATGCCTTAAGAATTTTTAAACCATGTAAGTTATTATAAAATTAAAGAATTTTCTGCTTTTTGTGAATTCAGATGGAACATATAAACCAAATACATATTTTGAAGCTGCTAGTAAAAATTTTTATTTCGATAAAATCTAAGATTGGCGTTATTAAAATGTACTGAAAAATGAATTATCTATAAAAATAAAATTGCCTATCAGTTAGAGTGCAAAAATATGGCTGGAGGATATTTAAATTTTTCAAGCTGGTGTGATAGAATTAATATGCAGAAATTATGTTGAAGAACAAGAAAATGATTTTAAAGTTAAAAATAAAAATAAAAATATAAACAAAAGCAACTATATAATTAAAAATTTTATAAACTTTATCCTATTGAAGAATTTCCTAGTATTTGGAGAATATCTGAAATACTTACTTTTTGGAGAAATTTTATATATATTTCAATTAATGTCAAAAGAATAAAGAGCTATTGTATATAGTATGAAAATAGATGAATTTGGATCATATGCTAAACATATTAATCTTATTAGGAATTTATGTGCTCATAACATGCAATTATAGATATAAATATAAAAACTCACCTAAAAATTCTTCTGAAGTAAAGTATTTAGTTAATAACCCTAGAAAATTAATAACCTCTATTTTAATTATTATACATTTTTGTCAAAATAATAAATCCAAATTATTCTTTTCTTGAATTATATAATGTAATTATAAAAAGTTAATATGACTACGTTGCAAATATGGAATAACAGATATAAAATTATGAGACAATACTTCAAAATAATAAAATTAATATAAGCAAAACTATTCTAATAATTTTATTTTTAAAAATAGAATAATACTTTTTATTAACCAATTTTATACTAACTATCAAATATTCTTTCTATCTTCCATTTTCCATTCTGTATACTTTCATATATTCCTTAAAAATTTCATTTCTATGTGACACTGCAACAACAGAATATTCAAGATTTTTAAAGACATCTGAAATTTCCTTTTCACTTTGAATATCTAAATTTGCAACCCTGGTTCATCACCATGAAGCAATTTGACATCAGTTGACAGCAGAGCCCTTGCCAATCCTCTACTGTGTCTGACCTGCAGAAAGATTTATGTCTTTTCTTCCTGTAATTTCTGTTTCCAGTCCGTCTGGCAAATTATCTGCTATATTTTTACACCTGTTATCTTCAATATTCCTATTAAAATCATCTTCATTAATTTTTCTTCCCTAATGTCAGATTATCTTTTTAATGAAAGTGAAAATAATTCTGTCTGTATGAGGAACATACTATCTTCTCCTATTTTCCTTTATATCTGTATTATCAATTTTAAACATTCCTGACACAGGCTCAGTATAAACCGCTTAAAATCTTTATTAAAGTACTTTTTCTAACCACTTTCTCCTGTAACAAGTATTTTTCCTTATCCTCTAGTTTATTTCAAAAATTCATTTTATCCAAAAATATCAGGCTATTTTTCATCATATCTGAATACTATATCTTCCAGCTCAGAATATTTCCTGATGATTTTTCATAAATATTCTCTTTTCTTCATTTCCTTTCATTAATTTTTCTTTACTCGGAATACTCAGGAACTCTGAAATTCTCTCGACTGAAATTTTTCCTCTTAACCAGTCACTATAAAAGGAAGGCATGCTATGAAATATCCACACAATATTCTGATTCAATATATTAAAGCCCATAAACTGACCTATTGTTAAAAACCTCTGCTAATCAGATATAAGCTAAAATCAAAGTTATGACATCACACAGTAATCCTGTTCCTGTGCTAGAACTTACCATTTTCCATTCAGCTCTCATATTTCCCCAAATGTTCTTCTGTAAATATATATTTTTCTTTAAACAGAGCTGTTCCAAATTTTTCATTTTTAAACACATTCAGTAAAAATTTTGCTATTAAATACCATGTAAAAGAACTAGTCTGCATATTTTCCTGTTCTTCCTGTCTTTGAACATATGTCTTCTCAATACCTGCATATTTTTGGAATTAATATTGATATTGAACATAATACAAGTGTAAGAAAAGCAGTACATGGTGACGTAAAAATCCAAAAACATGGCTGAAACAAAGAAACAATCCTGAAAGAAGCAGAGCTGATACATATAGAAACTACTGATGACAAGATATTTACATCTGATAACAGTAATGTTATCCAGCCACCTTCTCCATCATCTTCAAATTTTTCTAGGAATTTCTCTATATTTTTATTAAATCATCTGAAATTAGCTGACAGCATTCTGCTTTTTCACCATCTAATCTTTTTCCAAGTACTGATTTTAATTTTCCTATTATTATACACAAAATCACAAGTATTCCGGCAATGATTTTCATTTTTCCAAAACTTAAAGTTGATATCAGTACATCCATTTTATAGCCAGAATAAATTCAGATAACGCTATTATTGAGAAAATACAAACAAAAATGAACTTTATATTTTTCATTAATAAAAATATCATTTTAAAATATTCATTATTTTTCATTTACATCACCAACTTCAATATATTATCATTTTTCTGTAATAAAAATCATATGTATGTGTATTATTACAATTCCCGTTATATTTTTAATTCCTGAAATAATGTAATCAGTATCTTCTGATTTTTCAATATCTAAATCTGAGTGGCTCATCAAGAAATATGAAAATCAGGCTTAAACAGAAGACTTCTTGCTATGGAAAGTCTTCTCAGCTGACTCCTGCTGAAAATTAGTATTTTCACCAAAAACTGTATCAAGTTTCTTTGGAAATTTTTCAATTACAGAATACATGTTTACTTTTTCAGGACATCTGCAACTTCTTCTTCAGATAATTTTCATCTAAAGTCAGGTTTTCGAAATATTGTTGTATTAAAAATTCTGACTTCTGTGGATATATCCCAAATTACCTTCACAATTTCTTTTCCCATTTCTCATTCCATAAATTTCCCCTTTTTAATGGTTTTAATACTGATAATATCATTTCCATTAGAGTTGTTTTCCTGATCATTTGCTTCCTTTTATATAAGTTATTTTTCTTGTCGGAATAATAAAATTGAACTTATCAAAAATCATTTTATCATTATCCGGATATCTGAAACTATATTTCTCCAACTATCTGATAGTTTTTCAAATTTTTGTATTTAAAATTCTTTTCTCTTTTATCTCACCTATTCTGTCTAATATTTTTCTGATTGAATTTTAATATCAGTATCTTTTTCCTCGATTCTATCTAAATATTTAGAAAATCCTGCTTACAGATACTTTCTGTTTTAGACATGTAGCCCTATGATTGAAGGATATCCAAAAAGGATACAGTATGGAACCTATTCCGACATTCCATATTCCTATCATTGCAGCCATTGAAATTTCTCCGGATTTTACTAATAGCAATCCTGCAATAAGACTTAAAAATCTCTGTCAAGTACCTCCCCTGAAAAATATACCGTTGCTTATCCCTATTGCTGAAGCAACTTTTTATAATCCTTTATTTTTCTTCATAAAAACATCCAGTGCTTTGACAAAATAAACTTTATAAGGAATATACCTTAATAATAGGAATATTTCTCTGAATTTCTTCATAAAATCTATTATGCATATCATCTTTCTTTTCACAGGTTTCCTGTAAAAAGCAGCTTTTAAATAAACTTTTCTGGCAGCAGTAAAAATATTATACTTATAAGTATATAAACAAAGTAATTTTTCAAAGATATCGACAGCACATACCCAAAACCAAAACCAATCATTAAAATCAAATCAAACATTGAAATAAACCATATAATAAATAATCTCCTATAATTTCAGTGTCTTCATTGATTAAGTTTTAAAATTTCTCCTGAATGGATTTTCCCATTGACTTCCTTTTAAATAACTTTCCATAAGTTCCAGACTTATTTTTCCATTATTTTTCTTTTAGTTTTTCAAGCAGAACTGAATTCTGATAGTAACTTATAAAGATATATTACTGAACCAATAGTCAGACCTGTAGAATAAAAACAGATAGTTGTACCAGTAAATAGCTTTCCAGACCTATTTATCATTAGAAACAAGCATATTAAATCCACTCAGAAAAATTTTTTAAAGAAATTAAAACAACATCTGTCTTTTCAAATATACCTTAGAAATTTTAGAATTTATCATAGACCTCACCCTTTCTTTATATTAGTTATATACACTATCATATTATATTGTATTTCTAATTTCAATAATAAATCCCATATATTTTTCTATAATATTTATAGTCTATATATATAATTAAGATAAAATTATTATTTATTACTTATTTTCTAATTTCATTTTTGTTATTAAAATGTTATAATAATATAAAAATTACTATAAGAAAAAGAGTAATAATATGTTATCTTTTAAAACAGTCTGTAGAAGAACGTCGTGAAATGATTATAAATGGAAGTATTCTGAATACTTTACTTTTTTTATCTATTCACATTGCTGGTTGGAATAATACAGGCTCTCATGCCTCTTTCAGATAATCTTAACTAACTCGACAAATGTGGTTGTTGCAGGTTCTGTAACTTCAGTCAGCCAGTTCTTAATATTATGATTGCACTGTCGCAGGGACTTGGGTAGCCATGTGCAATGGTTTGAAAATACTATGGAAAGAATAATGAGGGCTGTAAGAGACATATGCTCCAAATTTATGTTTTTCAGCTTTATAATAGGACTATACTAGTTCCTATATGTATTCTTATGGCTTTTGTTGTTCCACTTCCAGAGAAATAAAGTACAGTGTTTACTTATATGCACCTACTCATTCTAATGCTCTTATATGTTCCTTGCGAGCTATTTCAATTCTTCTAAAGAATGCAATAGGACGCCTGAAGTTACATTTATAAAGAATATCTCTACTTCTTGTTCTAAAAATATTTTTAATTCATTGTTTCTTTATATTTTCCGTATGGGACTTATTGGGCATGTAGCTACATTCTGTTCATATGTTGTCATTACATTATGGATGTTTCATGATGTTTTTGTCAGAACAAATTGAAACAAAACTGGATTTGCGTAAATACTCAATGAAACTTCCGTTATAATGAAAATTACCAAAGAATAGGTCTTCCTGCAATGATAAACTACATGCTGATTACTTTTGGTTTTCCTATAAACGAGAAATGGAAAAATACGAGTGCAATTGCTACTGACGGGACAAGGATTGCGGCAAACATCATTCACTCTGTAGCCTTCCTTCCTCAATTGGAACAGCTGTACTAGTGATGAAACATTAATATGGGACTTAAAAATGTTGAAAGTCAAAAAGATTTTACTGACGGCTGGATTACAAGTGTCGTATTGCAGTGCTGACAAACATCTGATATGTTCCCTCAACCATAATATGATAGCCCTTGTTTCACAAGAAACAAGAAATAGCAGATAGCTGAGCAACGCTCTAAATATTTTTACCTATTCAATAATAGGTTTTCGGTATTTTCACTGTGTGTCGGGGTATACGTAGCTTTGGGAAAAACAACATTCCGCTTGTTATGTCCATATTGAGAATATGGCTTTTCAGATATGATTTTATTTTAGTTTGCACAGTATTTAGGTTTGTACTCTATTTTCTGAAAGCCTGTTTTTCAAACACTGTTGCAGGAATAATCTTTTTCTACTTTCTTGTGAAAGACACTGGACTGGGAAAATGTTGATGTAGAAAACTTAAATAAGAAAAATTAAAAGTAAAAGTTTATGCCATAAATATTTTAGATTAACATAAAAGAACTGATCTCAAAAAGAAAATATAATGTAAAAACTATATTTATGAGTTTATTTAGAATTTCACAATACAAAACTGAAATGAATTTTAGAAAAATCAACAACCTGATTTTTCAGGTGGTTTTGACTTTCTTTTGTGATGAAACTGTTTTGTATAAGTAAAATACAGTAAATGAAAAGCTAATATGTTTTTTATATTATCTAATTTTGAGATGTCGCACTCAGTAATTTTCAATTTTTGAAACTAATTTTTTATTTTAATCAATTTCGTTAACAATTTTACCATGCATCTGTCCTTATATAGGCTGGACGTATAATCTTCTTATCGCTTGTAATCTGCTCGATTCTAGTGGGCATTCCAGCTTGCTATTCTGGCAGAGGGCAAATAGCGGAGTAAAAATATTTGTTGGAATGTTAGAAGCTTCAAACAAACCACAGATATAAATCAACATTGCTTTTGCATATTTCAAAAACCTTCCTTTCAATATTCCTTACCTATTTCCTTTGTAAATTTTCTCACATTGCTGAACAGTTCAAATTCTTCAAGCTGGCACTTTTTCTTTTTACGCAGCTCATAGGCTTTTCTTTCATAACAGCTCTCGGATCTGAAAGTGTATAAATTGCATGTCCCATTCCGTAAACCTTACCACTTCAAGTCAAATGCTTCACCCATAAATATATATATACTCCTTCAGAAACTCTTCATTAGTGTAACTGCAATTCTTCTTTATATCCTCAATCATGTGAAACCATACAGTTTGCCCCTCGTGTAAAAAGGCCCTTTAAGTGAGACCTATAGATAGCAAGCTGCAGAATATGTATCTGTTCCTGTTGAAGAAACAACATACGAAGTAAAATGTAAGGTAGTTTCCTCCTCCATGTTCAGCATGAATAAGGTATCAAATCAGTATGTTCAGCCTCCAGATCAGTAAAACTGCTGTCAGGTCTCAGCATATGAAGTATATTCTAGACAGTGCTGTGTCTACTGGGATTATGAATAATAAAACTTTGCTTAAAATACGCATGATTTACAGCATGATAGCTGTAAACCAGAAGCTGGAAACTTTGCAATAAGGTGAAGCCTGATTAATCAGGTTTTTCAAGCAGTATCATCAGGATTACTATCAATAGTGTAAAGACATGGGACAGTTCTCTGGAGCTGGTTCATTTATCTTTAGCAGCTGCCTTAAAATAAAATTTTCTATAAATTCATCAGGCGGTGTACATATGCTTTTTAATGTACTCATTAAACATCTTAAGTTCAAAATTTGTGAATTTGTCCCAAAAATGGCAAAACATTGTCTTTTTCAAAAGGAAAACTTCTCTTTCGATTCCTTAAAATATCTTCAATCAGAATCCTCTATAATAAAAGTCTTCCTTCTTCGAGAATTTTCTTACCTTCCTGAATACTATATCCTTGGACAGATCCTATTTTTGTAAGCCCGACAAGAACCCCTGTTCCATTTTTGTTACATAGCCCTCTTTTTACATCAGTTCATCATACAGTTCTTCGAAAGTGAGTTATTCTCATGTATGAGATTACACATTTCCTTTATAAAATCACTTTTCATGGTTTTTCCTCCTAATTTTAAAATGAACTAAAGTTTTCCAATAATTTTCAGTAAATTCAGTTGTTGAGCTGTTCCTCCCAAATCTGCAGTTTTCATTTGAGCTTCCAATGTTTTTAATACGGCCTTCTCTATTTTGTCAGCATAATCGTTAAGATTCATATGTTTCAACATTTCAATTCCTGAAAGTATAAGGGCAAGGGATTTGCCTTATTCTGGCCTGCAATATCAGGTGCCGATCCATGCTACAGCTTCAAAATATTGCAATGTCATCTCCTATATTTGCTCCAGGGCAATTCCAAAGTCCACCTACAAAGCCCTGCCACAAGATCGAAAAAGAATATCTCCATATAAATTCATCTTACAATAACCTTATATTTTTCAGGTCTGCTTACAAGCTGCATACATATTGTCAATTGTGACTCTTCAGAGTGTAATTCCAGGGTATTCCTCTGACAACTTTTTCTTGCAATTTCAGGAAAGACCATCTGTCAACTTCAGGATATTAGCCTTGTGGACAACTGTAACCTTATCCAGATTATTATTAGCATATTCAAATGCTGAGTTTTATTATTCTGACTTCCTTTTTCTGTAATCCTTTTAATTGCGACAGCTGTCGTCTTTCTTCATTTTCATACTGTTTTCTTCACCTATAAATTCCTTTGTATTTTCCTGAATATTACAATATCAACATTTTCCAAATCTTGTCTTTACTCAGGTAAATTTCTGCATAGTCTTATATTTTGCGTAAAAGGTCGTATTTTTCTCAAAATATACATTTATACTTCTGAATCCTTTTCAATCGGTGTTCCAATAGGTCCTTTATGGCAATTTTATTCTTTTCCACACTTTTATAAAAGACTTTATGTATCAGTTCCCTGTTTTTTCTTAACCTGACCATCCATTTTCTGTTTCAAAACTGATACAAGACTCCTGCAGCTTCATATATATTTTTAAACTTTCTGATATTTCAGGTCCGATACCGTCTCCTGGTATTAATGTAACTAATTTTATTCATAAACAAACCTCCATATATTTTTCAAAACCTCAATTTTACTACCCTGTAATTCTTCTGTCTAAAACTCATCGACATGGCAAATGACAGATATCCTCCATACCCAGTATCTTTAATTCTCTTTCTGATCCATTAAATTTAACTTTTGAAATTCTGTATTTTTGTTTTGTGCTATAAATTCTCCTTTTTCCAGAGATTCTTTTTATGTTTGTCAATTCCAGTTCATCATGATTCATCAATTGGGTCATAATCTGCCAAAACTGATAAATTCAATGGAAGAATTCCACTGTTTTATAAGTTGGCTTTATGTATTCTTGCAAATGATTTTGCTATTGCAGCCTTTATACCAAGATAAAGTGGAAGAAGTGCCGCATGTTTCTCTCGAACCTTGACCATAGTTATCTCCGCTACAATAATTCCACCATTATTCTTTTCAGCTCTTTCCTAAAATCAGGGAATTACAGTCTGAAAACAGTGTTCAGAAGAGTTTAGGTATATTAGATCTGAAGGATAATGCCCGCATTGGAACATATATCATCTGTTGTTATATTATCCTTTGTTTTTCAATATCACTTTCTTTTTGTAAAACTGTCCTGTAACTTTTCTCCAACTGCAAATGGCTTTATATTTGGCCCCATTATTATTTCTACATTCCCTCTTTCCTTTTTATCCGCAGAAGGATAAATATAATAATTATCTGAAACATCATGTTTTCCGAAATCTACTATTTTCATCTCCCAGTTCCTAGGGTCTGTCAGATGCCCTATCCGCTGATGCTGCCGCTGTTTCTGTGCTTACTAGATAAACTCCTCATCCATTGTTCATCTTCCCTGCAAAGTTTCTGATTCAAATGTTCTCAATGATGTCCCATTTGATTCGTGTGCCATTCCTATCATGGTCACAGGCTGCTTCAAGAGATCTTGCTCCTGTGCAATAAACTTCGACAATGCCCATTTTCAGAAACCATTTTTTCATAATACTGCTTGATCGGAGATAAAACAAGACTCACATCAGGATGCTACCTTTTCCCGTCCAGAATAACCGCCAGTTTCATAAAATCAGAATAGGAAACATTTGTACGAACCGGTTGCTATCTGATCTACCTTTATCTTTTCTTCAGGTATTTCATGAACATTGTCAGGACTATGTGACTGCCGAGGTACAAGTTCATCAGATTTACAACTAATTTTTCATCATACTCTGCATCTTCATCAGCGGCATTTCTATAAAATCCTCTTCCCTGGACTGCTTTTTGAAAAATCATGTCAGTTCATCACCGGAAATATCGATGTAGTTGCTCCAGAGATTCAGCTCCCATATTTGTAATGGTAGCCCTATCCTCCACTGAAAAGACATTTTATCCTTCTCAGTGTATTCCATCACATATCCTACTCCACCTTTAACAGTAAGCTTTCTTAAAACGTGAAGAATTATATCCTTTGCAGATACCCATGGCTGCAGTTTTCCCTTCAGTTCAATATTATAAACTTTTGGAGCCTTCAGATAGTAAAGTCCTCTAGCCATTCTATAGCAACATCAAGTCCTCCTGCTCCTATTGCAATCATTCCAAAGTCCTCACCACCTGTAGGAGTATGACTGTCAAACCAATTAATATTTTTCCAGGTTTTCCAAATTTTCAAGATGTAATCTGTGGCGTATTCCGTTCAGGTTTGATAATGTTATGTCTTGCTGCAGATGTTTTATAAATTCATGGTCATCTGCATTTTCCAAAAGCTTGACTGAAGCATGTTGTGATCTACATAAGCTACGAAACTTCTGTTTTAACATCTTCTATATTCATGGAGATTCAACTGAAGATATGCCATTGTTCTGTTGAGTCCTGTGTCAAAGTCTGATGAACTCTGTTGCGATTTCATTCCGCTTTTAACTCACCTTTTATCAAGTTATGCTTAATATTTTATAGGTTAGGATTCATTCCCCAATTAGATTTCCTCCAAATTTTCATTTTTATTTTAGTATCAATGAAATTATTATATAACTTTTAATTTACCCTAGTCAATAAATTCCTTGAAAAGCCCATATATTTTTCATTATTCAAAATCTATTATATATATTTTTGAAAGATAAAACTATATACAATTAATATAATTACAGAACTGGCTGAAAATGGAATTCATTTCCGAACAGTTCTTCTATTATTTTATTTTACATTATGAACATCTAAAACAATGTTTCTCCAGCTACAGCATTTCCTGATTCTACACCATTTAATGCTCCAAATTCATCTGAATTTGAAATAATTACAGGGTGATTATTGTTAGCATTTTCCTTTAATCATAATCATACTTATGAGGGAGTTCCTACAGCATCTCCTTCATTTACTAATCTTTCATCCTTTTCCTTTCAGGTCTTTCTGTCCATTCAAGTGAACAAATCTTTCAATCCTGAAGGTGTTACAATACTGAACGCATAGTTTGTTTTCGTATCAAGTTTTCCCATCTGCAGGTGCTAACATTACTCCTGATTCTGATGGCTCAATAGCTATCCATCCCTATCATTTTGAGCAAAAACTTCATCAGGTACTTCTGATAAAGGTAAAAGCTTTCCTGATGGCACAAACACCTTTCCGTTAAATTCTTGTGTTTCAGCTTCTTTTCCTTTGAATAAATCGAATAAACCCATTTAGACCTCCATCAAAAATTTTATTATATAATTAACATTGTTTAATATGTATATATAAATGACCATATAAAGAATAAATAGTCAATGAATAAATAGCCAATTTTTCTTTATTTATAACTTGATTTATAATCATTCTTATATTTCCAATTATAATTCAAATAATTTTCAAAAGCACTGGAAAACTGCAATAAACTTCATAGATCATCCTGGGTAAAACGTTGCCTCTTCTCCAGTTCCTGATTTCAATAAATTCTCCCTTGTCATTCATAATAATGTTTCTATCAGCATCTGCCTTGGAATCTTCTTCATATTCCAGATCAAGCAGTATGTCATTTTTATTTTTCCAACACTAATTGCGGCTACTTTGGAAATTATCGGTATTTCATTCAGCTTTCCGTCATCAATCAGCTTTTCTGTAGCAGTTCCGCAAGATACGCTCCCGTAATTGAAGCAGTTCTTGTTCCACCGTCTGCCTGAATTACATCACAGTCTATTATAATCGTTCTTTTCTCGACTTGCTCCGTCAATTGATAGAACGTGCCCGCTTCCAATCGAACGCTGTATTTCATCGTCCTTCCGGCAACCTTCCCGAGCTTCCCTCTGAACACGGTTATTTGTTGCGCCCGGAAGCATACTGTATTCTGCAGTTATCAACCCTGTTCCGCTTCCTCTTAGAAAAGGGTGGGATTTTTCCTCAACTTTATCGCATTACATACTAGCTTTTGTTCAAACTCTATCAGTACAGACCTTCAGGATGCATTATATAATTTTTGTTACCGTACTTCTCATTTCATCATTTTTCTACAGTTCTCACTAAAATATCTCCTCTTCCTGCTTAAACCAAAAAGCAAAATAAACTTTCGAAATAAATTTCTAATGTCTGTCATTATTTTCCCATATAAAAGAAACTTTTCTGCAATTTCAAAACTTGTTTTAACTTCTGCTATTTTTCATCATCATTAACATTTTCCAATACTTTATTATCATTTCAGCTATTTGGACAGCTATCTTCCTTCATTCCTGCTTATTGCCGGGTTCAAGTCTTATTCCACTTGTTATGAAGGGTTTTTCCAGATCATTTGGAATAAATTTTTATTACAAGATTATTCCTGACCTTTTCAAGACCCTTCTTCAACCCATTTTCCTGTAACTCCTTAGGTCTTAAGTCTACAAGCATTAAATGATTGTCAGTACCGCCATACTATTCTCAATCCACCTCTTTACAAGGGCATCTGCCATAGCTTTTGCATTTTTCACAACCTGTTTCTGATATTCTTTAAATTCAGGTGACAATGCTTCCTTAAATGCGCACTGCCTTTGCGGCTATATATGCATTAACGGACCACCTTGGATTCCCGGGAATATTGCCTTATCAATTTTTAGCTATTTCTTCATTGTTGTAAGTTATTCCACCACGAGGACCTCTCATTGTTTTTATGAGTTGTTGAAGTTACAATATCAGCATATTCCATAGGATTAGGATGTTCTCCTGCCGCTACAAGTCCGGCAATGTGTGCCATATCCACCATTAAATAAGCTCCAACTTCATCAGCAATTTCCCTAAACTTCTTAAAATCAATTACTCTTGAATAAAGCACTTGCCCTGCAACTATTATCTGCGGTTTTTCCTGAATATGCCGTCTTCTTATTTCGTCATAATCCAGCATTTTCAGTTTCCAAGTTTAATCCATCTTCAATTCCCACGTAATTTTTCCTGAAAAGTTTATTTTATATCCATGTAGTCAAATGGCACCTGAACTTAGTCCCATTCCAAAATTTTTATCTCCTGCTTCCAGCAATGAAAACATAAACTCCATGTTAGCCTGTGATCCTGAGTGTGGCTGAACGTTTGCAAATTTCACTACAAAAATTTTCTTCAGTCTGTCAATTGCCAACTGTTCCTCAGTATCTGCATTTGCATCCCCATAATATCTTTTCAGGATATCCTTCGCATATTTGTTTACAATACAGAACCTACAGCCTCCATAACTACCTTTGATACAGAGATACTAGATGCTATTAATTCTATTCCTTCTTCCTGTCTCTTTTCTTCTTCCCACTATTTGCGTTATACACTTCTAAAATCGCAATTCTTAATATGTTCCATATAGCCTCCCTATTGGTTACTTTTCTACATTATAACACAAAAGCTGAATTTATCCAGCCTTCTTTATCACAATTTTATTTGTTACACAATATAGCTTTTATCGCTTTGGGTGTGCATAAATATTATAACATAAATTACTAATTTGTAAAATTACAAAATACATCAGTTAAATCAGTATTTGGTGCGCGAATGATGGGACTTGAACCCATACGGCTACTGCCACTACCCCCTCAAGATAGCGTGTCTACCATTCCACCATTCACTTCAATACTTATTTTACATTATTTTCCCTTTCAATAAAATTTTTCATTTCCCGGTTTTTACGCAAAAATAAAAATCATATTCTTCAATTTTTCAATCCTATTCCTATTTTTGGCATAAATGTTTCCCAATACTTTAAATACCATAAATAAAACATAAATTATAATTGCCATTTTTATAAAAAATTTTGTAGTCCTGAATATAAACCTCAAGAGTAAAATCACTATTATAAAAACCTATTAACTCAAGCATCTAAATATCCTTTCCATATAATTTCTTTATATATTCTGTTTTTCGCCATTTTTCATCATACACATATGTAGCTCTTCGATTACAAATCCTGCATCCTTTATCCCACTTCCACAAGGCACAATTTTGCATTTTTACCTTTTCCTGTATAACAATTTTCTATCGTTTTGGCTCAAATTGTATTTTGTAAGTAATCCCAGTACTTCAACCAGTCTGTCACTTCTAAAAACCATTGAAAAGATCCGTTATTTTTCAATAAATAAACTGATATTTTAATTATTTCCTCAGTTGTTATATCAATGTGTATGCCCTGCTTATCTGCTCAAGTCCTTATCTGATCAATATGTTTCCGTCATAATCAAAAGTATGGCGGATTGGTAACTATCATCAAATTCATATTTATAAATATCTTGTCATAATTTTAATATCATCATTTATTATTTTAATACAGTCCTGAAAAATTATTAGTATTTACATTTCTTATTGCCACCTCAGACATTTTTCTCTGAAGCTCTATCCCTGTTATTTCAACCTTTGACTTTTTGCCAGAATTAGTGAAATGACGCCGCATCAGTTCTATATCAAGTATTTTTCTTTGTTTTTCTATTTATTTTAACAAAATTTCCCAGCAGAACAGAATCAAGAGTAAAATTCTGGAAATCATTTTCTCTGTATAATTTCCATTCCATCCAGCACTGTCTGTCTCTTCTCCATTTTTCTCATTTTACATCTTTCCTTTTCGATATTTTATTCTGATTGTATTATATCATTTTTCATTCAACCTTGAAATATGTTTAAAACAGTTACTATAATAAACCCATTAGAAATCTATGAGGAAAAATAATAAAATGGAAAATATGATGAAAATTTCAGAGGCTTGGAAATACAGCTGTGAAACAGTGTTGCTAGTAGTGCCTCTACAGCCTTTGAAGAAATAGAAAGAAGTATCCAGAAAAATATAGAAGTGAACTTTGGTCACGTTTTATACGTGCATTAAAGGAATTTGAACTTGTTGAGGAAGGGGACAGAATAGCCATTGCAATTTCAGGGAAAAGACAGTCTTCTGCTTTCAAAACTTTTCAGGGAGTTAAGAGAGGCAAGATAAGACTAACTTTTAGAACTATATTCATTTCCATGAATCCTGGTTTTAACAACATAAATTTACAAAATCTTATCTGGATTGTTGGAAATTCATGCAGAAATTACAATGACAATATTTTTGAAATTGCTGAACAGATTGCAGACTACCCGTGCTATATGTGTGTGCCAAAATGAAGGAAGTCTTTATACAGGCTACTTCGCTAGGGTGTAATAAACTTGCCTTAGGCATCATTTCGATGATGTAGTTGAGACAACACTCATGAGCATGTTTTACATGAGGAAAATTTGAAACAATGCTTCCTAGACTAAAATCTGATAATTTTGATAGTGAGCTTATAAGACCGTTTATTTTTATGTTGAAGAAAAATCAATCATAAAATGGGTCCAGAAAATAACGGGATATTACCTATGAACTGCGGATGTACTGTTGCCCGCTGGAAAAAGCTTCCAGCAAAGAAGGAAACAAAGGAACTTCTGGCGCAGCTTGTAAAAATAATCTGACATAAAAGAGATAATCCGAGTCTGCACAAAATGTAAATCTTGAAAAATACTTGGATGGAAAACTTCTGAAGGAAGTTTTCCTATCTGGATAATTATAATTTCAGATAATTTGAAACTATAATAATCTAAAAATAGAAAGCTGAAAGTATCAGAAGTATATCAAAATTATCCAGAATTTTGTAAACTTAAAACATAAAAAGGGTTGTCTCAAAATAGTAAAAATTAAATATAATACATGAAAAACTATGTCATTTACTAAAATTTTACTCATAAAACTGCACTCCAATCTTGTGTCTAAGATTTTAGGTGCAGTACAAAATATAGTTTTTACATTATCTTTTTGAGACAGCTCTTTTATTTTATAAATATGTACAAGTTTACCTACCTATACCTATTTTTGTAAAATTTCAGCGTAGAATTAGTAGATTACTCTAAATCCTAATCACCTCTTACATTTTACTTTTGTATCATATCCAGCATTAAATGTAACTCCGAAATCTTTGATTTTCTCTCTATATTCAAATCAGCCTTGAAGTTTCCTTTTCTGTCATCCTTTTCTCCTCTGATGTTGAACCAGTCTGCATTAGTATAGGCTACTCTTGCTTTTATTCTTTCGTCTCCACTTTTTCCTAGTTCGTTTTCATATCCTAATCTAAACTAGTTACAAATGTTGTTTTACTGCCATAGGCTGTTTATACCTGAATTCTATTCCTACTTCCGGTTTTACTGAATAGTAGTCATTTCCTTTCACTTCCAGTCTTATTTCTCCTGATTTTTCCTTGATGCTTCCAAATCTTCCGTATTCAAGTTTTAAGCTTCCGTATGGTCTGATGCTTGTTCTTTCACTTGTTCTTATCTTGTATCTAACTCATTCTTTAATGCTACTCCATAAGTTGTATAGTCAGATTTTGCATTGAAGATTTTCATCCACTACTAGATATTTTTCTATACATATCATTTCTTGATACATATCCTTCTCCTGAGATTGTCCTGTAACTTCCATTATGGTCTGTACTGGTGACTGTTTTGAAGATTCCCAGTTTCAACTTTATAGTCTGATTTTCACTTGATCTTCCTATATCTTTAAACTTGAATCTGTTATGTACCGCTCCTGCATACCATCACAGAACTGTTTCCAAGTTTTACTGTTTCATCTTCATGCGGGTATGCAAATCCATGTGCATCCTTGTATAGTCGATAATTCCTGCAGTATCTGTACTGTATTCATCTCTCATTCCAAAAACACTTTTATTTTGTTTGACTGTTTTAGACTTGAGTATCCCATTCTTTAGATCAAGTGAGTTATTTCTTTGTCTATCAGTCTTCCCTGATTTCATATGTTCTCTGCTGTACATTTGCATATTGGTGTCCCATCATTTCGTCTGTGCCTGGAAAATAATGTTTCCTCATTGTTTCCAATAGAGTTTAATTTTTGAATAACTGATTTTCTAGTTTCTAATTCTTCAACTCCATATCTCTGTTTCAATCCGTCTAGAGATTTGTATGTATCTTTTGCCTTCTACAGGCGTTGCCATTCTTCCTGCCATACTGTAAGGTAGTAGCCAGGTAGGCATTTCTGATTGTATAATCAGGTAATTGTGTTGTTGAAAGCCATCAAGTTAATGAACCTGAATAGATATTCCACTTCTCTATTGCAGATGTTCTTATCATATCGTTATATGGATCGAATTATATCCTGTCCTAATTGGATATATTTGGATGTAGTATATTTTGCTAGCTTCTGTTCCTATAGTTAAATCTGATTCTGTTAATCCGGCTAAAAGCTCCGATATTAGTTATAGGTCTTGTATAGTTTATTCCTGATGTATCTAGTACATGCACTATGAAGTTGAGTATGTCATTGAGCTTCTGTTCGGTATTGCCTGCGCAGAACTACTGTTGGGTCTGAACTACTCCATTAGCTGTTATGGCCTCTGACGCTCCTGCGGGTGAATGAATTCTTATCTTGTTTATTCCATCAGGAAATATCCTGTACCTGTTTTTAGTATCTGCAGCTGTTATTTCTTTTATCGGAGTTGCTCCACTACCAACTGTTATGTTAGCTGTTCCATAGTTTTTAACTATAGCCCCAGCCAAGAATAATCCATAACCTTTTGTTGCATCAATGTGAATAGTTCCTCTATTATCCAATATGGCCCCTTTCTATCATAGCTATACCAATCTTTACATTTTCCTGTTCCAACAGTTGTGATAGTTCCTGTAGTGATTGCTTCTGCACCATTTTCAGCTAAAATATACCTATATTTCTCTTTGGTCACTTAATTCTATGTATGCCTGCATTTTAGAATTTTTGAACCTGCCTGTTGCGTACATTCCAATACTGTCAGGATCTATAGCTTTTTATTGTTCCATAGTTTTCTATGTTTCCTAATCCTCTTGTACATAGTTTCCTGAACCTCTGGAACTTCTTCTGTAAATCCTGCAGCTATTCCTATTCATATATATCATTAGGATTAGTTAATAAATCTGACTTAGAAACACTTATAACTCCATAGTTTTTAATAGCATTAGGTGTTGAAGTTGCTCCTTCTACATAGCTATATGCCCTACATTTCCCTATACCTTGACTAAAATCAATATTTCCATAGTTTTCAACTGCTCCCAGTGCACCATACCATAGTTTTCATTTCCTGTTGATTTAATATTAGTATAGTTTCTAATAGTTCCTGTTTTATCTGCCGAATACATGAATACTGAATCATCAGAAAGTGTTTACTTCTCCTACTGTTCCTGGCATTCCCTGTTCTTACAGTGTTACCTTGATCTGTCATTACATATCGAAATAGATCCTTGTCAATATTCAGATTATCAGTATCACTGTTAAGGACTTGGCTATTTCCTGCAAGATATACTCAACTCCTTCTCTTTTCCAGTTCCTAATGTACTTCCAACTGTTATTTTTGAGTTTGCAGATATATTTACAGTTCCTTCTTTTAGAATATACAGCTATTCCTCCATTTTCCTGCTTCTGTTTCAAGTTCCTGTTAAGTTTACATTTCAACATAAATTCCTGTTGATTTTATTCCTGCGATAACTTTTCCAGAGCTTTCCACTGTACTGTTTGTTCCATTTGCTGAGTAAATACCTACACTTGCAGGTCAATTCATTGAATGAGATCTCCAACAGTTATATCTCCTGTGTTAATAACTTTTATGGTTTCATGTTGTTATTCCCTCAGAATGTAAAGCTGTTGATTTATCTCCTGTAAGTGTGATAACACCTTTATTTGTTATATCTTGACTTCCACCACTTTGTGACATTCAGTAGCTTTTTCTGCCGTACTTAAAAATTTTTACCAGTTGTTTCATTTATAATTGTTGCATCTTCCGCATTCCAACTGAAGCTTCTCCCTATAGTGATTTCTCCATAGTTGGTTCCTGAACACTGCTGGCGGTGCAGTGTTATAGATTTAACATATGTTCCTGAACCATCTTTACCTGAGTTATTTTTCATGCTTTCATTTTGATACTGTACTTCCTTCAGCATATAAGGCGAGATAGATTATCTCCTGTCAACGTTATCTTACCTTTATTTTTGTAACGTGCTTCTTGTCGCATAAACTCCTGTTATTTTCTTATTTGTTGAGTTGATGTCAGTTGCAGGTTTTAAAGTAATGTTGAGTGCGGCATTTATAAATGTTGATCATCGATTAGCTATGGTTTTTGAGTATTTTCATATTTTAATGTACTATTTCCTAGCATTCATATGTGTATATGGATCTGTTAAGTCAAAGATTAAATTATCAGTAAAAGTTAACTCCAGATTCAAAATTAGACCACTTTATTAGATAAACAACTAGAACCTGTATCTGTTATAGAAAAGATTTCCTGAGTTACCCTGAGAACTTTTGGTTGTAGGGTACATTTAGTTAATTTAAATCCAACAGTTCTTTTCCTATTATAATCTCCACCATTTATTGTTACGTTTGAATTTGCATCTGCTCAACACTTCCTTCATTATGAAATATCTCAGTTGAAGTTAAAGCTCATTTTCATGATAGATACCTACACTCTTCTTGTTTTGAGATAGGATTTATTGTTCCTGAATGATTTATAGTAGATGTAGCTGTGGAGTAGCTGTTATCATTGTCAGCATAGATGCCATACTCCTCTTTTACAGCAATTCCTTCAATTTGCGGCATTTATATCTATATATTCCAAACTGCTACTGAGCTACTATTGTGTTATCCCCAAATTCAACACCCATAGTTCAGATATATTTCTCTGTTCCACTATTTTTAACTTAGAACTAGATGTCCAAATGAATATACTATTTTCTCCTACTCCATTTGCTGCATCCATTGTGATTTTCCATTATTTGTAGCTTGTCCATAGTCTACAGCTATTGCTGTTCCACCTTTTTGAAATTCTATTTTCTCCATTATTTTATAACATCTATATTACTTGTACCCTGTTGCTCCATCATCGTTAGCCTGTGCAATAACATATTTAATTGTGTTGCATCGGTTCAACCATCTTTTCCATGCTTCAGTAACAGCTGAGTTTAGAGAAGTCGCTCTATAATAATTGATTTGATGTCCTGTGATTATCCAGTTTACATCCTCATCTACTTAATCTTTGCATTAGCTATAGCTTTTAAACACCTGAAGTTCCATCATTTCTACTCTATTTCCAGATAAGCGGTAATACTTGCTAAATTTGCACTTAGATCAAAAGCTATTGTAGTATTGATGGTGTTGTGTTTTCTAATACAAATAAAGTTGAAAGCTTCATCTAATTTACCTTTACTTTTTCAGACTGCACTTCCGATCGATATCAGACAAACATAGTCTAATCTTTGAGATATTCAGCACTTGTTGCAAAGTCTTTTATAAGTGAGCTGTAGCTCCATTTGTTATATTAGCAGTTACATTTTGATTAAGTTTGGAATTTTCCAAAGGATTATAAGCACCGCTATTTTTCCAGTATAGTTATGGAACAATAAGTTCCTTTTCCTTTTGCATTTCAATGTAGGAGCATCTGTTCCTGTACTGCTCCTAATTCTATCGTTGTATTGTCAGCAGAAACAATCCTAAAGCTGCATCTTCAGCAGTTATGTTTCCCTTTGAAATTTTTGTTGTAGCACCGTTATTAGCATACAGTGATATGGATTTTTCACCAGATGTCAAAATTGAGCCACCGTCATACAAAACGCAGTTTGGTTATACTCCAGTGACCTGTTGCCTTTTAACTCTATTGTTTCCAGTGTTGTTCGTTTGCTATCAGTGTTCCATCTTTTAGGTTGAATAACCATAGCCTATTGTTTCTTTAAGGCTAGTTGTATTGTACCCTTTATAGTCACCACTATTTATGATTTCTCCACCTTTTTCTGCAAACATAGCCTATACCTTTTTCAGATACTCCATTAAACAAGATGTTTTGCTCCTGCTTCATTTTTGCTAACTGCTCTATTTTTCATTACTGTTTCAGTTCCAACAGTAGTTGTTCCACCATCAGAGTTGTTTGCAACCATTTCCAATATTCTGGTTTCCATTAGTTATACTGATATCTCCTTTGTTTATTGCTGTAGGTAATAGTCTTGCAGCAGTATCATCAGTAGCTACTGTTCTAAATCTGCCCTCATACCAATATTTTTAGAACCAGTAACATTTATCTTACCAGCAGTTTCGTTAGTAATATTATCGTTGGCCTTATTGATTAAAACCATTCCTGTATTCCCAGCTCCACCTGAAACACTATTATACTGTATTTAAAACTAGCTTTCCAGTGTAGCTCTTATTGAAGCATTTCCTGATAAATTCCATCTTCTAATATGCAATACCTGATGAGTGAGGTTTCCTCCTGCACTGAGATATTAGTATTTCCATATTTTTCAAAAGTCATATTTTGATCTGATACTCTTTGATAAGTTTCAATCCATAACTTTCTATTCCACCATAGTGATATTACCATCATTTTTACTGTAACACGAGTGCTATTTGAACCAGGTGCATAAACTTGAATTCCTATTGAGCTCTTACCTTTAAAAAGCTAATGTTTCCTCCTGTATTTATTTATCAGTCTATAATCATATCAGTTCTAGTATCATTATCTTCATAAGTTAAAAATCATTCCCTACTTTATATCCTATATAACCTCACGGGTTAAAATATTTCCATTTGCATCTACTGTATCAGGAGTTCTTGTAACAGTTATATTAGAATTTGTTAAACTTCATGTAAGAGCTTGGAAAAGAGCTAGCATATCAGAGTTAGAAGCAACTGTTTGTCCTCCTGTTTTTCCCAACATGTAGTCCTCCCAGTCCATTGGCACCTCTATAAGTGTCTGTTTCTTCCCTTCATCTGTTATTGTTCCAGGTTTTTATTTCTCTTACTTGTTGAGGTTGCACCATAAATAGTATCTGATTGCATTTCAAATCCAACCACCAATGGCCCAGCTAGATTTATTGTAGCTGTGTTTTTCTAAACGTCCATTTATAGCATTATCCATAGTGGCTATTCTTGAACCACCTAATAGGAAATTTTCCACTATTGTATGTTCTTCCTGCAGTTGTTTCGAAGCTCTTTCTGCTGCAGTTAAAGTTTATAGAATCCACTGTTAAATCTTGTGCTAATGTTGCAGTACCTCCTGTTGTAAAATCGAAAATATGATTTTAAAGAACTCCTCCTGTTGTGCTCCATGAGTGTCTTAATGATGGAGATCCATTTGATTAAATTATTTATTGTTACATCATTTGAATAAGTTTTAGCAAAAAGCTTGGTCAATGAGTATCATACCCACCACCGCTAGTGCTTACACTAGCTGCCATACCATTACAGTAAGAACCTAATTTAATATTAAAAGTAGGCGGTGTTGGTAAACCCCACTGTTATTGGATCAGGTGCTGCAGGGAGCAAATGTTTCTATTTCTATTCTTGGCAACTCCGGTGCTTCAGGTGGTTCAGGTGTATTTAAAGGGTAACCGCATTCACTGTAATACTAGGTGGTGTCACTGTTGCTGGAGACTTACTATATTCTTTGGTTTAACAGAAGCACCTAATTCTATCGAAAGCTATCGGCTCCTGATTTTGCAATAGTACTTGCCAGTCCATAACTACTGCTACCTCCTAATCTTTTTATAGTGGAAGTTGTTGCAGAATGTAAAAGCGGTTCTGCTATTGATGATGTATAAGTTTCATATAAATCACTGTCAGGAGAAATATTTCTTAAAATAAATCGTTACTTCTTTCAAATATTCCTTCATAAGGATATTTCTGTTTTTTATCTCCGACCTTTGTAAACTCCTCTCCAGTCACTATAGAAATAGTTAATTCCATATTGCCATGAACTCCATGGTGATTTTACTACATGGTCTCCCTGTTCCATTAATTGGATTAATTCAAGGTTTGAACCTTTCATCAGTTTATTATTTTTCCTGTTTTTGCTTCCTTTCGAACAGCTTCTTTATATCCGTTATTGATGTATTTAAATCTCTTCTTGCTGTTTCTACGCTATCTGCCAGTGCTGTATGGATAATAAACCTGTCAGAAAATATAAATAACAGGACTCTAGTATATTTTACATCTTTTACATCTTTTTGCAAAACGCTCTTAAGTCTTTTCTAATCTCTGCAAATCATTACTCATTATGAATACCCTTCTTTCTTGTAATTATTCTATTTTTGTTTTCACATATTTTGTGCTTTTAATAAATTCCCCTTCTTGAAAGCTTAAATTCTATTCTTCTGTTTTGTGCTCTTCCTTCATCTCGTTGTGTTTGTTGCTACCGTTCTTCTTCCCTTTTGATTCTGTTCCCACTATTCTGCTCAGATCCATTTCCGAATTCCAGTAACTAGCTTTCACGCTGTGTGCCCTTCTCATTCCAAGTGCCATGTTGTAAGCATTTTGTTCCTTTTGAATCTGTATGTCCTTCTATCTACTACTTCGTAGTCATTGAGTTTACCTATTCTATGAACTTGTGTAACATTTCAAAGTATTGCGGTTTTACTACTGATTTGTCAAAATCAAAGTTCAATGCCCTTTCATCCATTTACTATCTGCTGGTCAGGGTCCCTTATCCTCCAGGAATTATGTCTGTTATATCTATTCTTTTCCTATTTCAAAGGCATTTATTCTTATTGTATTTTCTCTTATCTGTGTTGTAGTCAGCTTTCCTCGCTGCAGACGATAACGAAGATACTGCCAACAACATTGCTATCCCTGCTATTATTGTTGATCTTCTAGCCATGCGTCTGCCTCCTTCTAAGTGATCTGTATTCTTTTGAATAGTCGATTTTTCCTTCCTGTTTCAGTTTTTCCACATTTTTCTGATGGTTTTTATAAATTTGTTTTCTCTCAGATAATCTTCAATATTATCCAGTCTGTCTGTATTGTACTGTACCAACTTTGCATTTGTACATGACATCATTAGTGCTCCTAATCCTAATACTATCAATCCTTTTTCATATTTTTACTCTCCTGTCTTATTATTTTTATACTTTTTCAGTCTTCCTCTCAGGCTTTTCTTCTGCTCTATTTTTCCTCTTTTAACTTTGTTTCTATTCCTTCTAATCTCTGTTCCATTTATCAAACATTTCATCTCGTCTTGTGGAATGTTTCTATGTTGCTATTTTATTTCATTTACTCTCTTTTTAATTCTCTGGATTTCAACATCCATCTTTTTCGCTTTCGCTCATGTTCTTGTATTTTGCCTTCATCGCCTTAGCTTCAGCTTTCTGCTTTCTTCTTCTGCTTCCTTGTTTTTCTTTGCTTCAAGCTTTTCATTCGTTTTTGGTGCATTTTTACTTGGAGACACAACTGTTACAGGTGTTTCCCCTTCTTCATGTTACTGAGTTTAAAAGTTCCTGTTTTTCTTGCTTCCTTTTCTTCAGCCCTTTCTTCTGTTTTGCTATCTTTAAAAGTCTTTCTATATTCGGGTCTGTCTTTTTCTGCCATTGATACGCCCCCTATTGCAAATGCCAGTAATGCTATTCCCATTATCTTTTAGCTTTCATATCTTCTTCCTTTCCTATAAGTTTCTATATTTTCTATTTTTCTTTGTTTTTGCTGGTTTTTCTGCTTTCTGTTGTTTTACTTCTAGAGTTTCTTTTACCTAATACTTCATTGTATCCGTCAAGTTCTTTTCTTCCCTTGCTACTCTTACTACTCTTTCATAGAAAGTCTACTTTTATTGCAGCCTTGTTTGCATTGTATTCAAGTTTTTCCATCAGTGTTCTTGGTTTTCACTTCCTCTTCTACTTCTTCTTCCTCAACTTTCTACTTCTACTGCTTTTGTTGTTTTTGTTTTTCTGCCTTCTACTTTTTCTGCTTTTCTTAGGTGCCTTTTGACAGCCTCCTGCTGTTTATAGTAGTCATCTCTTGCCTTTTTCAGTACATCCTGTGCACTGTCTGCTCATTGCTATGCTGACATTGCCAAAAGAAGTCCTGCTAACATTATCTTTTTCATATAATTCTTCCTTTCATTATCTTTATTCATTGTGGTGTTACTGAAATATTGAAAATATCAGAAAATATTTTGTATGAATTCATTCTTAATTTTTAGCTTGAAACAGTTTGTGAATTATAGAAAAATCATTGTCTGAGCCATCGGCGAGTTTGTGATTTTTCTTAATGAACTACTGTTTCATGCCAGTAAGAAAATTACAGAATGAATAAAAATATTTTGTTGTATCTTTCAACATTTATATAATTTCCCATTATTGCGAGTATTTGCTCCAACTCAGCTATCTTCTGTTCTCTTTTTCTTATTAATTTTGCTAGATTTTTGTAATATGTATCATAGTTGTTTAGGATGCTTATATTTGTCCCTGTGCCATCTGGCTTCAGAATCCTTCTTCAATTTTTCGAAAAGTTTTTCTTTTTCTTCCTCCTTCGCCTTAAGGTCTGCAACTTCAGATTCCAGTTGAGCCTTCTGTGCTTCAAATTCCCTTTTCTTCTGTGCTTCCTTTTTCAAGCAGGTCGTTAAACTTGTTTTCTATTGAATTCAGACTTGCCTCCAGACTTTGTTTTTCTGCCGAATAACTCACTGTTGCCATTACTAATAAAGCTGATAGCAAAAAGTAATTTCTTTTTCATAAATGTCCTCCTTAATATAGTATTACTTAAATGTACTATTCAATTTATTTTCAATTAAATAATATGTATTAATTAAGATTTTTGTCTCATCTGCTGGTGTATGTTTTACTTTATCTGTTCTTTGATCAGGGTATGATTTTTATTATATGCCCCTTTATGTTTTCTATTTGTTTAATTAATTATACCACATTTTTAATTATTGGGTTATCTTATCTATATTATTTTTATATATTTTATTTATAAATACCAGTATATTTCAAATATATTTTAATTTTTATTTAATCAAATATAAATAAAAACACCATAATATAATATTGACTGGTGTTTCTATCTTCTTTTTCAATTTCTGAATTAAAGGTTATATTTCAACAAAAAGCCTTTTTGGCTAAAAAGCATTAGTAGATTACTCTGAATCCTAGTCCTCCTCTTTACATTGTGACCTTTTGTATCATATCCTGCATTAAATGTAACTCGAATCTAGTGTTGTCTACACAATATTCAAATCAGCTTTAAAGTTTCCTTTTCTGTCTTCTTTTTCTCCTCTTAAGTTATACCAGTCTGCATTAGTATATCCTACTCTTGCCTTGTTATTTACATCTCCTACTTTTCCTAGTTCATTTTCATATCCTAGTCCTAAAGCAGCTGTAAATGTTGTCTTTACTGCCATTGGTTGTTTATACTTGAATTCTATTCCTACTTCCGGTTTTACTGAATAGTAGTCGTTCTCTTTTACTTCCAGTCTCATTTCTCCTGATTTTTCCTTAATATTACCGAATCTTCCGTATTCAAGTTTTAAACTTCCATATGGTCTGATACTTGTTCTTTCACTTGTTCTTATGTTGTATCCAAGTTCATTTTTAACTGCTACTCCATATGTTGTGTAATCAGATTTTTGCATTGAATATATCATCCACTACAAGATATTTTTCTATGCATAGCATTTCTTGCCACATATCCTTCTCTGATATTGTCCATTGCAGACTTCCATTATGGTCTGTTACTGGTGACATTGTCTTGAAGATTCCTAGTTTTTAACATAGTTTGATTTTTCAGTTGATTTTCCGATGTCTTTAAACTCTAAATCTGTTTGTTACTGCTCCTGCATACCATCCTGAACTGTTTCCAAGTTTTTGACTGTTTTTCATTTTCATGTACATAAAGCTACTCCCGTAAGCATTGCTCTACATAATCAACAACTCCATGCTGTATCAGTATTATATTCCCTCTATTTCCAAATACTTTTTATTTTATTTGAATCTTTTTGTTGAATTGGACCAGCTGTTTCTTAGATAATCAAATTCTTTATTAAGAACATTTCCTGTGGCATGTAGTTCTTTTGTTGAATATTTGCATATTGATGACCTTTCATTTGGTCTACTGCCTGAGCAAATAAGACTGCTTCACCTTTTTCCTATTCCATTTAATTTATCAAATAGGGCTTTTCTCTAGTTCCAATTCCTTCTACACCATATCTTTGTTCTAAACCATCCAGGAATTTATTTGTATTACTTTCACTGGAGAAAGATGTATACGGTATCTTTGATAAATATAAAGATTTTAATGTATCATCAGTGTTCTGAGTAGACTGTCGCTATCCAAGTCAAAGCTACCTGAGACGAATGAGAATTTTACTGAAGTTCCGCTACTTAATGCAGAAATTACATCATTATATGGTTTTAATATTTTTTTCCTACTTCTATATCTTTTTCATTTGTATATTTACTTGCTTCTGTACCAAAGAATAAATCTACTTTTTTTAATCCTGTCAGTTTGTTCAATCCCTGGATAGGGTTAGTATAATTTACTCCTGATGTATCTACATACATTCCTATAGATGAAGCCTGACCTAAAGAAGGTGTTGCTAAATCTACAGCTGTTAAGCTTATAGGAGTTGTTCCTACATTTACAGTTGCAGGTTTAGGAGTAGCTATATTAGTATCAACCGCTACAGGTATTACCTGTGCACCATCTCTATAAATAGTAGCTGTTCCATCTCCTGGAGCAACTATATTTATTCCTGCTACTGTTTTTCCTGTTGCAGATTGTTTCTTTACTTCTATTGGACCATTTAGAACTCCAGTTCCTCCACCAGGTATTTGATCATCATAATTATTTTCTTTAGTTCCTTTGTTTATAAATACACCTGTCAAGTTTGATCCGTCAACTATATTTATTGTTCCATAGTTTTTAATTATTGCACCATTAGAAGCAACTACACCTACTATTCCATCATTTGTTGGATTAGGCACAGTTGTTATTGTTCCGTAGTTATATCCGACAGCGTTATTATCCAAATACATTCCTGTTGTCTTTTTTCCACTTAATTCAATTGTTCCGTAGTTTGTTGCTGTTGAACCTGAACCAGTAGCAAACATTCCTATGCCATTGTCTTTTTCAACTTTAATAGTTCCATAGTTTACAACATTTCCTGTACTTACTAATGTACCTGCATTATTTACATAACCTGCCGCCATACCTATTCCATATAGTTTATTTATTGTATCTGTTCCACTTACAGTTATTGTTGGATGTATTGTAGCTGAACCGTTTGTTGCAGTTCCTCCACCTATACTGTACATTCCAACGTTTCCTACTCCTGTTCCAAAATTAATATTAGCTAGGTTAGTTACAGTACCAGCCGCATATATTCCATAGTTTTTGCTTCCAGTTGTAGTTAATACAGTGCTATTTTCTATATTCCCTGTTGTGTCTGATGAATATATATACACCGCATCATTTCTAAGGGTCACTCCACTTGCTGCATTTGTTTTTAATTGTGTTCCAGTTCCTTTTATAACATAACCGTATGAACTGTCACCAATTTGCATATCTGCATCCACCAGTTATTATTTGGTTTCGTTCCAGTTGTAAATACTCCTACTGATTGGTTATTTCACTTCTATTTTTGAACCAGAATCTAAATGTACTGTTGAACCTAATAATCCTGCCGCATGTTGACCATTCGAGTAGATACCAACTGAATTATCTCCAACTTTTTATCTTTCCAGTTGCATTTAAGTCTACTTTTTACCATAAATACCATAAGTATTATTTCCACCTATAATGTCTTTATCATTTATTATCTTTTGTATTATCATCACTTTGTATACATACCGATATTAGGGTCATCTCCTGAAAGTCCATCTACTAAATTAATAGTTCCACTATTTATTAGTTCTGAAGAATTCTTTGCAAACATTCCTACAGATTTTTGACCATTGATATTTATAGTTCCTTTATTTTCTAAAGTTGCTTTATCTCCTGACATTCCAGTTGAAGAATCACCTGTTAATGTTATAACTCCTGTTGTATCATTTGTTCCCACAGCTGTTGCTCTTGTTGCACTAGCATTGTTATTTTTTTAATATAAATACCAGTTGCATTAGCACCATCTAAGCTAACTTGTCCTTTATTTAAAAACAGTAGCTTTTCCTTGTCCAAGTGCGCTGCTCCAAATTCATTTACTATTGGATTGTTTGTTGCTGAATCAATTCTATATGCTACTCCTAAGATACCTATGAATTTTGCCCTCCAACATTTACTTGTCCAGCATTTGTAACTTCAGAACCATTTACTGAATAAATACCTACTGCTGAATCATTTGCAGAATTTGATGTTTCTTTTTCAACATTTATAATTGAAGAAGTATCTGTATTAACTTTTCCATAGTTCATGTATAGCCCTACTGCTCCATTTCCAGCAGTTGTTCTATCAGCAGTTACAGTTGTATTTGCTTCTAAGTTTATTCCAGCTTCTGCATTAGAAGTTGCATAGCTACTAGAATTCATTGATAATCCTACAACTGATGTTTCTCCTATTTTACTTAAATCTGCTGTACTTAAAAGTGCTTTAACATTTTTCCAGCTTTTAAATTAATTATTCCTCTTTGAACAGCCATTCTTCTAGTGAATACATAATCATTTGTCGATGAATTTGCATCATCTGTTGCTATACTCTTTATCTAAATCAGTATCAATATTATATGCACTTAACCCATCTACTGCTGCTGTTTTATACTTATTATAAACTTCTCCAGTTACTGGATCTGTTCCTGCACTATGAGTAATTCCACCAGTGTAAGTTTGTAAATTAGTATTTAAAGTAGATAAAAGTCAATGCTGGCACATTTCTTAAGTTCATTATTGTTACATCATTAGAAAAAAGCTGTAATAGTTGCAGTGTTAGTTCCATCTGTAAAAAGTTATTGGACTTGTCGCTACTGCAACATCTCTTTTCAAAACCTGTTGCATTTCCTCTTAAAGATATTTTTAGAACCAGTTACATCTATCTTACCACCATTGCTAGTATATAGTGCGTATCCTTCTCCTGAATAATCTATATTAGCAGAATTTAGCACTTACATTTGAATTTATTCCATCTGAAGCAATAGCTGCAGCTCCTTTTGTTACTGTTATTTCAAGTCCACCATTTGTAGCTGTACTATCTGCAATTATTTTTCCACCTGCTCCACTGTATAAAGCTGTTCCTTTTACCTGTAGTTCCTCCATCTATATTTATCTTAGATCCATTTCCTAAAAATAGTTACAGTTTTTCCAGCAACTCCTGTTCCAGGTCCTTTTGAATATATTCCAACATTTTTCTCCTGTAGTTCCTGCTACAAATTTCATATCTACTGCTTGAGTTACAGAAACATCTGAATTATCAGCATATACTCCTATACCATCTCTAGTACTTCCATTTGCATTATATGTTTTTAGTAGCCCATTAAGAGTTACTTTATGATCATTTTCAGCAACAATTCCAATATTTCCTTTACCAGATGAATTTCCTCCTTCAGTTACAAGAGAGAAGTCCCCATAGTAATATCTCCATTGTACTCAATTTCTCCACCTTTTTGCATATAAAACAACATTTCCTTCTCCACCGTTTATATTAATTTTACTACGGTCAGTTCCAGATTCAACTGTTAATTTTCCATTACTTACATATACCCCTAAGCTTTCTTTTGAAAATTTCTCCATAGTTATATCTGGAGTTTGTATTTTAGTATTTGTATTAGCATGAGTGTACATAACTCCAACTGCATTATCTACAAAATCTGTGGATTTTCTATTACTATTCCATTACTATCAAAATGTTTTTAGTTGTTTCCATCTTCTATATCTGTCCAATCAAAACCTGTAGTATCATTTTTATTAAAAACCTATATTAGCTCTTACTATAGCATTTGCAGATGGCATATTAGAAATATTTCCAGCAATATATACTCCTCTAGCTCAGATCAGCATATATATTTACAGGTTTATTTAAATAAAATCCACTTCAGCTTTTAAGTTTCACTATCTCTAACCATAACTCCAGAACTATTTCTTCCATATAGATTTATTAAACCTTCATTTACAAAACCTGTTTTAACATGTTGTTGTTGTAGTCCCACTTGAACTAGTGTGTACATAGCTATACTTTCAGAACCATATAAATTTATTTTTCCATTTTGTTCCATTTGCTATATCCATCTTTGATACTACTTGTATCTAGTGTATTAAAGTAAACAACTTGTTTAGTACTTCCATTTTCTCCAGTATTTCCTTCATGTACATTCATTCCTACAATAGTTCCTTCATTATTAAAAACGCTTAATCTTGTTCCACCCTGTTGTAGTTGTTGCTGATATCTTGTATTATTTCCACCTAAATATATAGTTCCCTTATTATTATGCAAGTTGATTCCTGTTGCTCCATCTCCATCGTCTCTTAAAGCTGTTTGTATTTTATAAGCTTTAACAGCATCGTAAAAGACCTGGACTATTAGCAAAAAACTCCCCTGCATTTAAAGTTTCAAGATTTTGTTGAGAAGTAGTTGAAGTTTCCATATAGATTAACTGATTATTATTAGTTCCTTATTAAACCATGAAATCTCAACTTCAGGTTCCCATTGAATAAATGCACTATTTCTTATTCCAAAAGAATCTTCTAGCTAATGCATGATATCCATCTGTTGGAATACTTCCAGTTGGTATTTCTCTTTGTACTGTTGCACTAGTTGCTTTATATCCTCCAACTCCTTGATATCCTTTTATATATGCACCCTCATTTGAAGTAACTTTAAATTTCCCAGCAGTTAGAACTATCTGATCCATCATTGTACTACTATTTCCAGTTGCTCCTGGAGATCCATTCCAAAAACTGTAATGATCTTGAATTGATGATCCAAAGCCTGGATAACCATAACAGCTGGTTCCATCTATTCTAGGTGGAGTTACTTCTGAGTGCCTTAGGTGGTTGCATTATCTTAGGGCTCAAAAAGGTGGTAAAATCCTGACAGGCTCAGACGGCACAAAAAGTTGGTGCCTGTTTATCTACTTCTTTTTGGTCTTATTCCTGCACTTACTTCCACTTCTCTTGGTGGTTCATAAACTAAATCTAAACTTGTTGTTCCATATGTTGAAGACATTTGAGATGAAGCTTTAAATCTTTCTAATGGATCTGTTTTTCTCGCTAAATTTAAATTTTCTTTAGATTTATCCCTCTTCCTCTATAAGTTCCAGTCCAGTCACCATAAGTAGTTCATTCCATATTGCCATGAACTCCATGGTGATTTTTACTACATGGTCTCCCCTGTTCCATTAACTGTACTAATTCAAGGGTTTGAACCTTTCATTAATTTGTTATTTTCCTGTTTTGCTTCATGAACAGCTTCTTCATATCCGTTATTGATGTATTTAAATCTCTTCTTGCTGTTTTCTACGCTATCTGCAGGTGCAGCCTAGTGATAACAAACCTGTTAAAAGAAATACAAATAACAGTATTTGGGTGTATTTTATATCTTTTGCATCTCTTTTGCAAATGCTCTCAGATCTTTTTCAATTTTCTTCAAATTGTTATCCATAATCACGTCTCACTTTCTTAATATATTTTTACTACTGCTGGCTTCCTCTTCTTGAAAGCTTGAATTCTATTCTTCTGTTTTGTGCTCTTCCTTCATCTGTTGTGTTTGTTGCTACCGGTTCTTCTTCTCCTTTTGATACTGTTCCCACTATTCTTGGATCCATTCCAAATTCCAGTAACTTAGCCTTTACGCTTTGTGCCCTTCTCATTCCAGTGCCATGTTGTAGGCATTTGTTCCTTTGCGAATCTGTATGTCCTTCATTACTACTTCATAGTCATTGTAGTTTACATATTCAACAAATTTGTGTAACATTTCAAAGTACTGTGGTTTAACAATGAGATTTATCAAAATCAAAGTTCAATGCTCTTTCATCCATTACCACTATCTGCTGGTCGGTCCCTTATCTTCAGGAATTATATCTGTTATATCTATTCTTTTCTATTTCAAGGGCGTTTATTCTTATTGTATTTTCTCTTATCTGCCATTGTGAGTCCAGCTTTCTTGCTGCAGACGATAATGAAGATGCTGCCAGCAGCATTACTATCCTGCTACTACTGTACGCTGTCCTACAACCATGCATCTGCCTCCTTCTCCAAGTGATCTGTATTCTTTTGAATAGTCTATTTTTCCTTCCTGTTTCAACTTTTCTGCATTTTCTGATGGTTTTACAAACTATTTTTCTCTCAGATAATCTTCAATATTATCAGTCTGTCTGTATTATACTGTACTAATTTTTGCGTTAGTACATGACATCGATAATGCTCTAATCCTAATACTATCAATCACTTTTTCATATTTCTACTCTCCTGTCTTATTATATATACTTTTCCAGTCTTCTTCTCAGACTATTCATCTCTCTATTTTAACTTTGTTTTAATTCCTTCTAATCTCTGTTCCATTTTTATCAAGCATTTCATTTTGTTTTATGGAATGTTTCTATATTACTATTTGTTCATTACTCTCTTTTGATTCTTTAGTTTCAACATCCATCTTTTCGCTTTCAGCTCATGTTTTTGTATTTTGCCTTCATTGCCTTAGCTTCAGCTTTCTGTCTTGCTTCTGCTTCCTGATTCTTCTTTTGCTTCTAGCTTTTCATTTTGTTTTGTAGAGTTACGCTTCTGTTACAGTACTGTTTCCCTTCTTCTGTTACTGAATTTAAAAGTTCCTGTTTTTCTTGCTTCCTTTTCTTCAACCACTTTCTTCTGTTTTGCTATCTTTAAAAGTCTTTCTATATTCAGGTCTGTCTTTTTCCTGTGATGACTTGCCCTATTGCAAATGCAGTAACGCTATTCCATTATAGCTTTCATATTTTCTCCCTTTCGTGTAGTTTCTATTATTCTATGGTTTCTTTCTTCCTATTTTTCTTTTGTCTTTGCTGTTTTGCTTGTTTCTGCTGTTTTTACTTTTGGAAATTTCTTTTACCTAACACTTCATTGTATCCATCAAGTTCCTTTTCTTCCTTGCTACACTTCTTACTCTTTCATAAAAGTCCACTTTTATTGCCCTATCTTGTTTGCATTGTATTCAAGTTTTTCCATCGGTGTTCTTGGTTTTACTTCCTCTTCAACTACTTCTTCTTCCAACTTCACGCTTCAACTGGTGCTGTTTTCCCAGACTTTTACCTTTTTCAGCTTTTCTACCTTCTTAGGTGCTCTTGTAGCTTTCTTTTCGCTTCCTGCTGTTTATAAGTCATCCTCACTTCTTCAGTACATCCTGTGCACTGTCTGCCATTACTATGCTTGACATTTGCCCTAGGAAGAAGTCCTGCTAACATTATCTTTTCATATTATTCTTCCTTTCATTATCTTTATTCTTGTGGTGTTACTGAAATGTTGAAAATATTAGAAAATATATATAATTCATTCTTAATTTTAAAAGCTTGAAACAGTTTGTGAATTATAGAAAAATCATTGTCTGAGCCATTGGCGAGTTTATGATTTTACTTAATGAACTGCTGTTTTCATGCAATAAAAATTAAAGTAGAAATACATCAAAACGTGGGTTTAGTTTTAATTTCCCATTATTGCTAGTGTTGCTCCAACTCCAGCTATCTTCTGTTCTTTTTCCTTTATCAGCTTAGCTAAATATAATATGTGTCATAATTATTCAAAACTTGTTTATATTTATCTCTGTGCCATCTAACTCAGAGTCTTTCTTTAATTTTTCAAAAGTTTTCTTTTCCTTCTTCTTTTTGCTTTAGGTCTGCAACTTCATTTTCTAGCTAGAGCCTTCTGTACTTCAAAATTCCCTTTTTCTTCTGTGCTTCCTTTTCAAGCAGGTCATTAAACTTATTTTCTGTGAATTCAGACTTGCTTCTAAACTTTGTTTTTCTGCTGAATAACTTACTGTTGCCATTACTAATAAAACAGATAGTAAAAGCTATTTTCCTTTTCATATCCTCCTATAAGTTTTAATGTGGTGAAATTCTGTCCTGATGATTGTGATTTCTAAAAGATACTAGAATCATGTACACCATATAATATTCATTATATATCTCTTTGATTTTTATTTGCACTTACATTATAGCACATTTTACTGATTTGTGTTAATTTATTAACATTTTTGCTATATATATATACATGAAAAGATATGTTTTATATATGATGTAAAATGATTAGTACTGTCTATTTAATTTAAAAAGGGACTTTTATGAAATAATATTTAAATAAATGTGATTTTTCAATGTGTTGTATACCAATAAAGCCATATAATATTCACTACTGTTTATTTTTAATATTCAAATTTTAAAAATTTGCTTTTCTTCTCAAAATAAAAATGTATAATTAATCTTTTAAATCTAATCATACATAATACATTATCTTATTTATATATTTTTATTCAAATTCTTATTAAATTAAGCTTTATCCTTCTAAAAACAATAAAATATATTCAAATTAATTTCATCAGCCAATTTGAAATTCTGGCTGAGTTTTTACTATATAATATATTTATGACCAACAAATATATCATACAAAATAAACTGAAATATATCTTCAGTAATAACAACATTTTACTAAATTCTATTGATTTTTGCAAGAAAAATAATATTGAGAAAAAAACATCTTAAATACATTATACAATCTATCGATAAGTTCCTCGCTTGCAGGGATATGTCTAAGGGTTTCATTAAATTTAAATACCCTCTCTGTCCCATTATCCACAAGTTCCCTCTTACTTGTAAGTCCAAACTTTGTCCTTCATGCGGTTTCAAATATGCCAGAATCTGGTCCCAGAATACTATGAAACACATCCTGAACATTGAACATCGCCATGTACTCTTTACTATACCTAAAGAATGCAGACAATTTTTCTTCTATGACAGAAAACTCCTCTCAAAGCTTTCTGAGGCCGTTAACGAAATCTTTAAGTTCTGCTTCCATAACATCAGTAAGAAAAATCTGAGAAAAAATAAAATCTCAAAATTTTCCAAAAAATATTTCACTGACTCCGACATCGTACACTATGGGCTGATTTCTATTATACATACCTTCGGAAGGATCTTAAATGGAATCCGCACATCCATGCCATTGTTTCCCTGGGTGGATTCACTAAAAATTTTGACTTCAGGAAAATGAGACATTTTAATGTGGATACTATTGCCGGTCAATGGAAGTACCATGTCCTCAAAATTATTCAGAATGGAGAATATCATGACAGTAAAATTAAGAAGAAGGCCTTGGACACTGTTTCCAAACTTTACAAAGAAAACAAAAGATTCTTCTTTAATGTCGGTGACGGTGACATCAACAGCACAGAGGGTATTATCAGATATCTCGGAAGATATCTCGCACGTTCACCTGTTGCCGAATACAAGATTACCGAAATTGATGATGGTAAAGTTACCTTCTTTTTCAATGATTTGGCTAACAATAAAAAGAAAACTTACATTACTATGCCTGCTGAAAAATTTATCTCACAGATTCTCATTCATCTGCCTCCTAAAAACTTTAAAATGGTAAACAGGTACGGTTTCTATTCAAGACATATTTCTGATGAACTTAAAAAGGCTATGGAGCCTTTTAGGAAAAATATTTCCGTATCAAAATATTCATTTTATCAGAGGCAGATGTACATAACTTTTGGAATGAATCCTTTTTACTGTCCAGAATGCAAAGTTAAGATGATTGTATGGGAATTCTACCATTATCTATATCCTCCACTTAAAAAGTATTATTAATATTTTTTCAATCCAACCTGGTTGGATATTTTGTAATACAATTTTTTTAATAACTATAAATAGAGGAGGCGATTGTCTCCTCTAAAAGAATCATTCAATAGATTCATGAAAGTATCTCTTTTTGATTATTAAAAATAAATTTGCTTTCTTATAAATAAAAATAACCACAATCAACATTATGGTTTAAATAAGTGGTACACCTAGGGGATCGAACCCCTGTTGCCGGGATGAAAAACCCGATGTCCTGACCACTAGACGAAGGTGCACTGGTGGATCTGGCTGGACTTGAACCAGCGACCGCGGTTATGAGCCGGGGCTCTAACCAGCTGAGCTATAGATCCATATGGCGTGCCTGAAGAGATTCGAACTCCTGGCCCACGGCTTAGAAGGCCGTTGCTCTGTCAACTGAGCTACAGGCACATATGGTTTTGTTATGTTGACTGAGTGGTGAGCCATGCTGGAATCGAACCAGTGACACCATGATTAAAAGTCATGTGCTCTACCGGCTGAGCTAATGGCTCATATAGTGGAGCAGGAGACGAGGTCGAACTCGCGACATTCAGCTTGGAAGGCTGACGCTCTACCAACTGAGCTACTCCCGCATAATTTTTGGTGCCTCAGGCCCGGACTTGAACCGGCACAGGGATAAAGATCCACAGGATTTTTAAGTCCTGTCGTCTACCGATTTCGCCACCAAGGCATATCTAAAAATCCTATTTCGTTTATCTCTGACAACTTAGTCAGTATAACATAAACTTATTCATTTTGTCAACACTTTTTACTGATTAAGTACTATTTTACTCTTCCTCTCAAGTACTTAATCAGTATACAAAAGTATACAAAATGTCAAATTAAAATTCAATTAATTCTAAAAATTTTTTGAAACCCTTATTTTACCACCTTCCACATAGTCTTTTATTATAGTTTCTGGCCTTCTCTACTATTTCATCATATGTACCTTCCGGCTAAATTTTTCCAGAACAGCACTTCTATAGGGTTTTGGAAATTTCATATATCTTGAATATGCTTCAAAGGCACCTTTTTATTCCCAGACACTGGACATCTACATTCAGTTCCTTAGCAATTATAGCAAACACTTTCTTAAATTCTGCCACTTTTCCATCTTTAGTTCTTGCTCCTTCAGGAAAAATAAGACATTTTTCCCGGCTTTAACTGTTGCCGCTATTTCTTCGACACTTTTCTTAATATTTTTATTTATATCTATCAATACAACATTTCCATGACTAACAAAGCAGTTTCATCAATCCTTTCTTGAAATACCAGTCTATTGCAAGAAAAATTGTATTATAGAGTATTCCTGCAGGTAAAGACTTCCAGAGTACCAACGGATCTATAAAACTTTGATGATTCGCTACAAATATCTGCTGCGGTTTATCACTCAGTTTATCCCTATTGACCCTTTTCAATCTAAAATATACTTTTTATTATTAAATCAAACAGACGGTCTCAATACTTTTGTTGCCCATCTGTTTTTCTTCAACAGGGTGGTGCAGCTTCTATATTTTTCAGTCAACTTCTCCACTTTCTATTTTTTTGTAGCTTTTTCATTAATATATTCAGATAACGCCTTCAAATTTGATATTTCTGAAAATTTTTCTTCATCAAGATAGATTCCAAAACTATTTTCAACATATGCAAAAATTCAACAATATCCAGAGAAATCCATTCCTATTTCCAGCTCAAGGTTTTTCCTCAGGCTGAGCTTCTATTCCTTTAATTTCTTTATGTAATCCTTCAGCATTCTGTAAACTTCATCGTCAGGTTCTTCACCTGTTTTTCTTGACATTTGTTTTTCAGATAAAGTTCAGGCAGCATAAATCTTCTCACTTTTTCCTACCCTTGTTTTGGGAAGTTCTTCTTCCTTCACAATTTATAATCAATATTTTTCATAATTATGAACTGTAGGTTATAATCTTCCACAATATTTTTACATAGCTTTTTATATTAGTTATTCCTGTTTTTCTACATTCCAGTAAATCCGGAACAATTATTTGCCACAAGTTTGTCATTATGTCCAAACACTCCCAGTTCCTTTATAAGTTTTTACTTTTTCAATTACTTTATTTTCAAGTTTTTCAGGATCGATATTTTTCCCATTTGAAAGTACTATCATGCTGCTTCTTCTTCCACGTATAGTTACATATCCTTCTTCATCAATGGAAGCCAGATCACCTGTCTTGAACCATCCATCTTCAGTTATTACTTCAGCGGTCTTTTTCAGGCTTATTATAATATCCTTTCATGACAATAGGACCTCTTACCCATAGTTCTTCATCTACTATCTTTTGCTTCTATATTATCAAGTTTTTACCAACTGTTTCCTATTCTACGGTCTTTTTGTATTAACTGCTATTACAGGTGATGTTTCAGTAAGTCCATATCCTTCCTGAACGTATATTCCCAATGTTTTCATAAAAATTCTCCTATTTTCAGGATCAAGTTTTGCTCCCCTGAAACTATAAACGTCAGTTTTTCCACCAAATTTTTCATGAACTTTTGCAAATACCTTTCTTCTTATCTTAAAGTTTTTACTTTTTGTCATAAGTTTATATATTGTTCTTGTAATGAACTTTGAATCAATCTGCTGTTTTATTCCATCATAGAACAATTTAAATACCCTTGGAACTCCAACTAGTGCAGTAACATTATTTTTATCAAGTGTTTGCAAATTTTCCTTACTTGCTATTTTCTTTACAAATACCATCGATGCCTGATGCTGCAATATTATCAGCACCTGTTGCCGTAAGCGGTAAAACATGGTGGAAAGGAAGCAAGGCAAGTATCTGGTCAGTCGGCTCAAGAAGATCTTTTTCTAGTCCTTCAGTTCTGAACTCAAGTTATTGAAAGTCAGCATAACTCCCTTTGGAGAACCAGTTGTTCCAGAAGTATACAGCATTGTGGCTATACTGTCCCCTTCAGGATTTTTCAAGCTCAAAATTACTGTTTCTTATCACTTCCAGTTTATTTTCATCAATTGGATGATTGTCCACATTATTACTGTTATTTCACCCTTTTCATACATTGAAACTGCTTCCTGACATTTTTCTCGCTCTCATTTGAACTATATTATAAACTTGAGTTTGAATCTCCAGAACATATAAAATTTTCCTTGCTGCTGCTTGTAGAGTCCAGTGCAATCAGGAATTGCCTTTCTGTCCCATAAAAAGCAAAGTAAGTATAAATCCATTCCGGTCTGTTTTCCATCAGAATCAGTCCAAAATCTTCCTTTTCAGCTTAGAGTATTACATTTTCTGAAAAAATATTTTACATTATTAACTAACTCAGTATAATTTATTTTTCCTGTCTTCAAAAATCAACTATTGCAAACCTGTCGCCTCTATTTAAGAACATAATTCCTCCATTTCAAATGTTAAAAATATAAATTTAATTAAGTATACCATACTTTCATAAATAATAAAAATAAAAATGAGGATATCTCAAAAATAAAAATATGAAAGAAGTTGCCTTAAAACAATAGAAACCATAAGTATAATACACTATATTTTTGTACTGACCCCAAAAAGTTGGACAAATTAAATTAACTTGCTAATAAGGATTGACTTCTGTAAGAAGCAGGAGTTAATCCTTTTAATTTTTCCTTTATTCTTTTTGTTATTGTAATAATATATGTAATCTTCTATTGCTTCTTTCAATTCATCTAATGTCCTGTACGCTGCTTCCTGTCCATAAAAACATCTCTGATTTTAACAGACCAAAGAAACATTCCATTAATCCATTGTCTAAACTGTTTCCTTTTCTTGACATACTTTTGAGTTATCTTCTTTTCTTTTAGCCTTTCCTGATATAAATTATGCTGATACTGCCAGCCTTGATCACTATGAAATATTAAATCCTCATAATTCTCATTTTCTTTAAATGCCAAATTTAACATATGATTTATCTGATCCAAGTTAGCACTTTTTCGAAAATATCATATGAAACTATATATCTTCCATAAGCATCCAATATTGGAGATAAGTATAACTTTTCCCCTCTTAGATTAAATTCTGTCACATCTGTAAACCATTTCTGATTTGGAGCTGCTGCTTCAAAAAATCTCTCTTGATATGGTTATCAGCTATCTTTCCTATTTGACCTTTGTATGAAGAATATTTTCTCTTTTTACGGATAATACTCTGTAGATTAAATTTCTTCATAATCCTCTGCTACTTTTTATGATTAATATTTGATCCTTGATTCTTTAATTCCAATGTTATTCTTCGATAACCATATCTTCCTTTATTTGCATAGTAAATTTCTTTGATTTTTCAATGACATCTTTATTCTTCTCATCAATATCTTTCTTGTTGATATAGTAGTAATATACTGATCTTGATATTCCGGCAATCTTTAGCAGCATTTTGAAAGGGTATTTAACTCTAAGTTCGGCTATTACTCTTACTTTTTCTTCTCTTTTAGCTCCCTTTCCTGAACTAGAGCTCTCAATTTTTTTAAGTATTCATTCTCAGCTTTTTAGGTAAAAGTATTTCATCTTCTAATTGTTTAATCTTATCTTTTTCAGATAATGCTTTATCATTTTTTTTCTTGGGTTTAGTCATAGCTTTAGGTTTCCTTCCTCTTTTCTTCTCTATAACATTATACCCGTTTTTCTTTAAATTTTTGAAAAGCCAATTATGTAAAAGACCGGAAGAAGCTAAACCGACATCAATGGCGACAGAAATTAATAGACTCATTATTAACTAGAATTCTATTAATTATCTGTAACTAAATTCTTTAGAATAGTGTTTATTTTTCACCATTTCCTATAATATCATATCCATGTTTTCTAATCAATCTGATTAAATAATGAAGGACAATCTTGTTAACATTAAAAAGCTTTTGGCTAATGAAGCAATAGTTTCACCGATTTTTATTTCTTTCATATATTTCAATTTTATCTTCTCTTGTTAATTTACTCATAAAAACTGCACCTCAATCTTGTGTCCAAGATTTTTGGGTGCAGTACATTTTCATTTACTAAAATTTTACTCATATAAAAACAGTCATTCATTAAAAGAAAAGTCAAAACTCGCCTAAAGGCTCAAACAGATGACTTTTCCTAAATTCATTTCCTATTTTACATTGTAAATTCCAAATAATTCAAAAATATAGTTTTTACATTATTTTCAATTTTAAATACCCTCATTCCATTTATATTCCTATAATAAATTTATTCCGTTTTTCATTCAGCTAGTTATTTCATCAGACCATATTGATGCTGAACTTCCCCAATATGTGCCCTTTGAGCAGGAACATACATATTCTTGACTGTCCAATTCCTCCACCTGATTATAGCGGCAGTTCATTGTTTAAAGCATTTTTATGGTATTCAAGTTCTTTTCTTTCTTCCAGGTTAAGTTCCTGTAGCCTCTTGCTAATGATTCACTGTCTACTCTTATTCCATTGATAAAGTTCTAGAGCACTATCAAGCACAGGATTCCCATTATAAGGTCTCCATTTAATTCCCAATCATCCTAATCTGGAGCCCTTCCGTCATGTCTTTCTTTAGATTCCAGCATTTTTCCTATCTGCATTATAAATATTGCCCCATGTTCCTTTTGCAAATCTATTTTCTCTTTCTTCGGAAGAAATCCCAGGATACAGTTTTTCCAGCTCTGTGAAGTTATAAAAGTAACTTTTTCAGGTAAAAACTTAGTATAGTTTTCATACTTTTGAGCCACATTTCTTCTGTCTTTTTAAATACTGAATATATTTTGTTTACAATTTCCTTTAAGAAATCTATGTTTTCTATCTTCTCTGTCTATAACTCTTTCCCAATCCCACTGATCTACATAAATCAGATACGTATTATCCAAATCTTTCATCTCTTCTTATGGCATTCATGTCAGTATAAATTCCTTCACCTGATTTACACCATATCTTTTTAATGCAAGCCTTTTCCACTTAGCCAATGAATGAACTATCTCGATAACTTCCCCTTCGCTTCTTTCATTTCCAAATGCAACAGGTCTTTTCAACACCATTAAGGTTATCATTTAACCTGTCGTCTTTTTACAGACAGAGGTGCTGATATTCTTGTTAAGTTTAATTCTTTTGGAAAGTTCCCTTTCATCCTTAATCAGTTTTATAGCAATTTCTGTTTCCATTATATTCTGTCTGAAGTGTACTTCCGGTATTATAATACTTCATACTTCTACTCCTAACTGCAAATCTACAAAAAATTTTTAACAAATAAAAATGGCGCACCCAGCAGGAGTTGAACCCAGCAACTTCTGATCCGTAGTCAGACGCTCTATCCAATTGAGCTATGGATGCACATTTAAGTATATATTTTTATAGCGGAGAAGGAGGGATTTGAACCCTCGATCAAGTTTTAGCCCGGATACTCCCTTAGCAGGGGGCGCATTCAACCTCTCTGCCACTTCTCCACGTATATAAAAATAAATGGCGGGTGAACAGGGATTCGAGACACTGAGACTTTCGCCTTGCCGGTTTCAAGACCGGTCCCTTAGCCGTTCGGACATTCACCCACTTACTCAATTAATATATCATACTTTTACATATCTTGTCAACACTATTTTTATAGATATCATATAGCTTTTAAGCCTATGTTTTTAAAGGTTCTAACTATTTTCTTTCTTTTCCTATACTAAATTATAGATCTATCTTCTGAATTTCTTTTAATTTTACAATATGAAACAGGAAACAAATTAAGAAAAAAGTCATTTATTCGAGCTTTCAGGCAAGTTTTTGACTTTTCCTTATGAATTGCTGTTTTTATATGAGTAAAATACAATAAAATAGTTTGAGTTTTTATTCATAAATAATTTTATCTCATATTTCACTTACTATGTCTGCAGATTTTCAAAAATTCTCCCATATTTCTAAATTTTTCATATCTTTTTCTAATAACTCTTCTATCGAAAAATTGATCAATTCTTTTTAAATTCTTTCAAAACTGTAACTTTTAAGATTTTAGCAGTTTTTCTAAATTTCTATGTGCACCTCCAAGAGGTTCTTCTATTATATCATCAATAACTCCCAGTGATTTAAGATTTATTGCGTCCATTTTTAAACTTTTTGCCGCTTCCACGCCTTAGTTGAGTCATTAAAAGTATTGATGCACATCCTTCTGGTGAAATTAGAATACACACTGTTTTCAAGCATAAGGACTGAGTCAGCAACTCCTATTCCTAATGCTCCTCCACTACCTTCTCCTATTATTACAGAAACAATCAATTACTTTTTAGGTCCAAACATTTCAACTGAGTTTGCATGGCTTCCCTTGTCCTTTTTCTTCAGCTTCTATTCCGGGATGTGCTCCTGCGAGTGTCTATCAAAGTTAATGTGAGGCAGTTCAAATCTTTCTGCCATTCTCCATCAGCCTCAACGCTTTTCATATCCTTTCGGGACTTGCCATTCCAAAATTTCTCAGACATATTTGGAATCAAGGTCTCTTCCCTTCTGATGACCTATTATCATTATTTTATAACCGTCAATGAAGCCAATCCACCTATTATTGCAGTCATCTTTTTGAAAGTCTGTCTCCATGCAGCTCAACAAAATCCTCTGTCAATGTATTTATATAATCAAGCGTATAGGTCTTTTTAGGAGTTTCTGCAGATTTGTATTCTTTCCCTGAGATCCAGTTCATTTTCATTGAAATCATATATATCAAGTTCCTTTGTCAAGTTCTCCTATCTGTTTTGAAAAATCTATATCTTTGGAAAAATTCTTTTTAATTCTTCAATTTTTCTTCCAGTTCCTTAATCTCATCTTTCAGGCTCATATTTCCTCCAATTTATATAAGTTTTTCCAGTGTACGATAAATCGTTGTTTTCAATTCTTTTCTTTCCTCAATTACATCAACCATTCCATGTTCAAGTAAAAATTCTGCCTTCTGGAGATCCTTTCGGTAATTTTCTGGTTTACTGTCTGTTCAATAACTCTCGGCCCCTGCAAAACCTATCAATGCACCAGGCTCAGTAACTATTATATCTCTCAGCATGGCAAAGAGAGCTGTAACTCCTCCAGTTGTAGGGATCTACCGCGCACTGATATAAAAGGTATTCTGCTTCATTCAATCTTTTTCACTGCTCCTGAAGTTTTTGTCCATCTGCATCAGTGATAAAATCCCTTCCTGCGATTCTTGCTCCACCTGAACTCAAACAATAACAACAGAATATCAAGTCCTCTTTCAAGAGTTCTAGATTGTCTCCACAACAGAACCCATACTTCCACCCATAAAACTAAATTCCATCACTGCTATACTTACGTCTATTCCATTTGTTTCTATTCCACTTTATTACTCCGTCAGCATTCTGCTCTTTTCCTGAGAAGGCTTTCAGCTTTTCCTGATATCCCGGAAAGTTAGGAAATCTTTTGGAGTAAGTGTTATATCTTCTTTCAATGAAACTTCCTTCATCTGTTAACAGCTCTATTCTTTCTCAAATGCTGTAAGCCTGAAATAATGTCCACATTTTGGACAGATATTCAGGTTGTTCTTTAAATCCTCATTATATATAATTTCATTACATCTGCTGCATCCATTTGTGTCATCAACTATGTCCATGCTCAGTTTTTGATTTTGATGTGAGTGTAACATATTTTATTTTTCGATTTTTGCTCGAAAACAATCCCATTCTCTTCACCTCTCTATGTAAATTTGCTTTTGAATTCCTTAAAATAACATGTTACTCTTAAAAATTAAACTATGCTTTATATAAAATATATCATTTTTCCCAGTACTAATTTTACCACATAATTTGATTATTTAAAAACTTTTTCATTTTCATATTCATATTCATCAAAAGAAACATAATAACAGCATAAATACAGGATATCACTTTTATCATTTTTCCCATATTTTCTGTCCCCGACTATCGGATGTCCATAATTTGAAATTTGTGCCCTTATCTGATGCTTTCTCCCGTCACAAGATTAATATCAAGTGCTGTTTTTCCAACATTTCCAATATTTTTAACATTTGTTTCCCTGAATTTTTCTGCCTATACATCTAAATTCTGTTATACTTTTCTTTCCTTCAGTTTCATTTTCAGTTGCAGAAACTCCATTTCTTCCACTAGAAGATAATTTTCTGTGTAAATTTTTCTTCCTCTATAATTCCATGAACAACAGCAATATATTTTTACGGACTTCATTATTTCTATTTTTCTGAAAATATACCAGTAAAAATTTCAACGTCTTACATCCGATTACCAGACGGAAGTTTCATAATCCAGCCTATTTGTACATTTATATTTTCACTGTTATGGAGTTTTCCTTGAATATTTCTGAAGAAAAGCCATACTTGTGTCCTGTACCTTTTATGCATCGGAATCATTTCCTTCTTTATTCACAACTGATCTTCATTTCAAATATTACATTTTTATATTTATCAAGTACTTTTTTCTATTTTATAAAATATTCTCATTGGAAACTGTTTCAGATTTCAAATATTTTACAGATATTCTTTCATTTTTAGAAAGTCTATAATTTTCCTTCCTCTCTCTCCAGCTTTCACATCACCTTTTCTTAAAGCCTGAAAAATTTTACTCAGGAGTTCGTGTGCTTCGTCTGTTTTCTTTCAATATCTGTCTATTCTCATTCCTTCTGTTTCACTGTCTCGCGACATATTCAAAATTTCCGTTATGATTCCTCATTTTCAAATTTATTCTGTGTGGGTTTTATGCACCACTATTCCTATCACCAATAAACAGAAGAAGAAGGAACTTCCACCGTAACTGAGGAAGAAGAGGTTTCCCAGTTACTAGGAACCAGACACTCAATTATCTGTTCCAACATTTACTATTACATGCAGAAAATATCCACATATTCCATAAGAATAAGCTGTCCAAGACGTCGTGAACCGTCCTTAGCTTATCCGCATAATATCAAATGTCAGGAAAAATATAGAAACAGAACAATGCACAGTCACAAGTCAGCAATGCATGTGC